>WNFF01010331.1_pt1 | contig 14151 bp, 10 predicted proteins | sample 5400441 | NCBI WGS metagenome assembly WNFF01 (sample SAMN13153345, study PRJNA577476) | soil metagenome | isolation source: 120 cm saprolite under Douglas fir tree site 2 hole 3 replicate 1 | place: USA:California | collected 2015-04-18 | reverse complement strand
GAAGGACGCACCTTGCAGGTGAGAATTCGTAGTCTTCGGTTCACACAGCCTACCGGCGTTCTACGCTGGCGTACGGCCTCATTCAGGCTCCTCGCGCCTGCCACTCTGTAAAACACGTCCCGCTATCGACGGATCGGGGGTTGTCGCACACCCTTGTAGATTCGGCAGAAAGCGAGTGGTCACCGATTGAGAGAGTAGACTCTCAGAGCTTGGGCGTTTCCAGTGTTACGACCGTATCTCCACCCTTTTTTCGCGCTTCTTCGATGGAAAACTCTGCACGGTTGATTAGATCCGTTACGATGTCTTCACTGTCGTATTCATGCTTCGGCACGGCCTCGACAATTCCCGCGCTCAACGTAATCTGCGTCGAATCCCACGGCGGCCGCAGACCGGATGCCGCCCTCCGCAGTTTATCGGCAAGATTCTGCGCGCCAGCCAGCGTCGTATCCGGCAAAATAAACGCCAGCGACCACGACGTGTACTTTACGGCCACGTCGTTCTGCCGCACGATGGGCTGCAGCGATCGCGCCAGTTGCTCCAGAAATCTTTCCAGCGACGATTCTCCCTGCTGTCGCAAAATCTCCGCACCTCGGTCAATCTGCAAAATCGCCAGAGCCAGCGGTGTTCCCTGCGTCCGCGCGCGATCCGCTTCCGTCAGCAGACAACTCTGGTACGAGCTGCGGCTCAGCAGCCCGCTGCGCTCATCTGAAACTCCCATGCGCCGCACGAGCGAGCGTAGCCGCGTGTGACTGACGCTCATCAACATCTGATCGCCGATGGCCTGCAAAAAATACGCCTCATTCGGCTTCCACTTATGTTCCTCGGCATAGCCGATGATCAGCATCCCCGCTGGCATCTGCGTCTCTTTGTCCGTAATCATCACGCCCAGCGCGGTCTCCAGTCCCAATTCGCCCAGGATGGAGCCGTCTGTCGCATCTGCGATCAGTCCGCCGAGTTCATCGGGCTCGGCCTTTTCCATTTGTGCAAGAAGCAAAACCACCTGCGCCCCGGGCGCCGGCTTCACGCCATGGGCGCAAAATTCCGCTGCCATTTCCGGCGGCCGGCCCGGCGCGCCAACCACTGCCAGCGCCCGCGTTCCACGAAGATACGTTCCAACCTCGTTGACCGCGGTGTTCAACATCGCCCGCGGCGTCTGCTGCCGGAAGATCTTCTGATTGATCTCCGAGATCTTGGAGAGATCCCGCAAAGTATCCGCCGAATACACACCGGTCTTCCCGGTAATCGGCGTGGGCGGGGGCTCGACAACCGCTGGAGCAGCCGGCGCGGCAGCAGCCGGAGGCGCAGGCTCCGTTTTCGGCTTGGGCGCGCCCGGTGGCCACCAATTTGCCAGCTGGTACAGATTGGCGAGTCGCGCGCTGTGCTCTTCCTCGCCAGGAAACATCGCTGCGATTCTTTGCAAGCGCTCCAAAGCTTTGCTCTGCAAGGAATACTGCAAGAAAATCTCCGTCTGCACGATCAGGTCTTCGAGCGCCTGCTTGTGCCGGCCTTCCTCGCTCAAAGGAGGCGGCGACGCCGCATTCTGCCCCGGGGCCGGGTGCGACGTGTGGGCCGCGGTTTCCGTCCCGGATTTCGCCAGGCGGCTTCCCACCCTTTTCAAATAGGCCTCATCAACGCGGCCGCGCAACTGCTCCAGCCGTTCCTGATTGCGGTAGTCGTAGGCGTCGATGTCCACGAGCCGCTCCAGAGACTCCGCTGCCTTCGCCACGTTTCCCGAATGCAGATAGACGTCAAAGAGCTTGATCAAAATCTCGAAGTACTGCGATTCGCGATTGAGCTCGTTATAGATGGAAGCGGAAAACTCAAGAACGGCCTGCGAGTGCAAATGTTTGGCCGCGAGTGCATCCGTCAACGCCGCGAATTCGTTCTGACGCTTGTCCGCGAACATCCGTAGCTTCACCACGACCAAAATTTCAACGGCCTTCTGATCCTGTCCCGCGGCGGCGTAATGGTCGGCAAGGTCGAACAGCCGCGTCATTCCTTCCTTTTTCTCCCGGATGAGGCGGTCCAGCACCTCGCGGGCACGCTCCAGATTTCCGGACCGCATCAGCGCGTCGCCATAGGTATCGAGAAACATCGCGTCGCTCTCGGTTCCCGCGAAGGGTTCCAACAAGGCCGCCGCGCGAACCGCGTTGCCGGATTGCAGGTTAGCCTGCGCATAGAGCAGGGCCACGCTGCGCTCCTGCGGAGCGAGCCGGTGCGCACGGCCCAGCACGTTCAGCGCGTCGGCCGCGGCGCCGCTCGCGGAAGCAAGCTGCCCGGCGCGCAGAAACGCGCGCGCCGCGAGAGCATTTTTTCCCTGGCGTTCGGCGGCCTCCGCAAGCTTCAATTGCCGGTTCTTGTCTTCAGGATCCAGTTGCGCGATGCGCTCCCAGCAAAAAAGCGCATCTTCCTCGCGAGACGCCGTTGTGAAAAGTTCCGCCGCTTTGGTGTACTGCTCGATCGCTTCGTCGGGATGATTTTGTCTTTGCTGCAGGAAGGCGTAGCGCGCGATGCGCTCGGGTAGCTGCACACCGGAATTCGAACGCAGAAACCGGTTGTAAATCGCGAGGGCTTTCGTCTCGTCTTTCGGATCCACCAGCAGGTCAAACAGCATTCCGTAATATACCGCCGCGCGCTCCGGCTGGTCCATCCGCGCGTACAAATCCCCGAGCGCCTGCGTGGCCTCCTGATGCTGCGGCGCCTCGTCGAGCACGGCTAGATAAGCCTCGATGGCATCCTCGACGCGGTTCTTCTCGAGGAAGCGCTTGGCGCGTTCCAAATGCTTGCTGACGTCTCCGGCCATGCGTTCGAATTGCCTTTGCAGTTCTTGAAATTATGAATCGGCCGCCAATTGCCTGGCGTTGTCGGGCTGTTCCATGTCAACTTCGAGCTGCCCTGACTCTCAACTATATACCCCGCTCGCGACGGGTCAAAACTCCACGCAATCGAGCGATGCAGTATCGGGTACGGCGGGCCACAATACTGACAGGAAACATCTTGGCTAATCCTTCGTCTCTAACTAGTGTCCCCGCAGGGGTCGTAGCCCGCGGTGAGACGGGGGTGACTTTCCATGGGTAACCTGGTCGCGGACTTTCGCTATGGCTTTCGCATCCTGCTGCGCAACCCAGGGTTCACCCTGGCCGCTATCGTGGTCCTGGCGCTAGGCATAGGCGCCAACACGGCTATCTTCTCCATCGTGAACGCGGTGCTCCTGCGTCCGTTGCCCTACCAGGACGCCCCCCGCATTATGCAGGTCTGGCACGTCCCTCCCGCCAAGAGCTTCCCCGGAATGACCTTTTTCTCCGTCTCACCGGCGAATTACTTGGACTGGCGAAGCCAGAACCGCTCGTTCGAGCAAATGGCCGCATATGGATTTGCCAGCTTCAATGTAGGTGGCGACGAACGTCCCGAGGCCATCCGCGGAGCGGCCGTCGCGCCTGGATTCTTTTCCATCCTGCGTGTACAACCGGTTCTTGGACGCACGTTTTCGCCGGAGGAAGATCGCCCCGGCCAGGGTCAAGTCGTGATCCTGGGGCATACGCTTTGGCGCGATCACTTCGCCGCCGATCCTGGCATCGTGGGCCGGAGCGTCCTCCTCGATGGCCGGCCCTACACCGTCGTCGGCGTTATGCCCCCCAAGTTCAAATTTCCAGCCTGGGCTGAGCTATGGGTTCCCCTGGCTTGGGCCAACGAGAAGCGCGCGGTACGCGGGAATCATAATTACATGGTCATCGGGCGCCTGAAGCCTGAAGTTGCCGTGCAGCAAGCCAAAGCGGACCTCGGCGCGATTTCCGCGCGTCTCGAGCAGCAATACCCAGAAGACGATAAGGGCTGGGGCGCTACGGTTGTTCCCCTGCGCGAGGAGATTGTCGGCGACGTGCGGCCAGCCCTGCTCGTCTTACTAGGCGCGGTGGCCTTTGTGCTCTTGATCGCGTGTGCCAACGTCGCCAATCTGGTGCTCGCCAAAACTCTCGCGCGAAAGAAAGAAATCGCCATCCGCACGTCGCTGGGTGCTAGCCGCGCCGCGGTGCTGCGCCAGATTCTTGCGGAGACGCTGCTTCTCTCTCTCTCGGGCGGCGCGCTCGGGCTTTTCCTGGCGCGCTTTTGGATTACGCTAATTCAGAAATTCCTCGCCAACCGGCTCCCGAGTGCCACGGAAATTACGCTCGACGCGCCGGTACTGGCCTTCACCCTGTTTCTTGCGCTCTTTGCGGGAATTCTCGCGGGTCTCCTGCCGGCCATCCGATTCACGAGAACAGATGTCAACGAAGCCCTGAAACAGGGCCAAAGTCGCGGCAGTTCGGATTCCAGCGGAAGCAACACGCGCGGCTTGCTGGTGGTCTCGGAGGTTGCCTTGTCGCTGGTGCTGCTGATCGGCGCCGGCCTGATGATCCGCAGTTTGTTGCGGCTCAGCAGCGTTCAGCCCGGCTTCGATCCCAATAACGTCTTGACGGCGAGGCTGACTGTTCCTGGCACGAAGTTCTCCAGTCCGGCCGCACAGATCAACTTTTATGACCAGGTGCTGCGGCAGGTCCGCGCAACGCCGGGTGTGGAATCAGCCGGCCTGATCGATAGTTTGCCGATGAACAACGGCGGCTCGCACCAGCCCGTCGCCGTCGAAGGCCAGGCCGTCGTGCCGATGGCGGATCAGCCCGAGGTGGACGTTCGCATGGTCTCCCCGGGCTACTTGCGTGCGATGCGCGTCCCGGTGTTGCGGGGCCGCGACTTGAGCGACGCGGACGTGGCAGCTCGGCCGCCCGTGGTTTTCATCAGCGAATCCATGGCCAAGCGTTTCTGGCCCAATGAAAATCCGATCGGCAAGCACATCACACTGACGTTTTTCTCAGATGTGAGGCGGGAAGTCGCTGGCGTGGTCGGTGACGTGAAACAGGATTCGCTCGACCAAACCCAGCCCGTCGAAACGGTTTATTGGCCATTGAGCCAACTCACAGTCCCGCCGCCTTCGGAAGCTTGGCGCTCGTTCGGGATGAGCCTTGCCGTACGGACCAGCGCCGATCCGGCGAGCGCGATCTCTGGCGTCACCAGCGCCGTGCACCGCGTGGATCCGGAAACCCCGGTCGTTGGCGTGGTCACGATGGAAGGCTTGATTTCCGCCTCGTTGTCTCCGCAGCGCTTCAACGTGTTCCTGCTCGGCGCGTTCGCCGGGCTGGCGCTGGTCCTCGCTGCCGTCGGAATCTACAGCGTGCTCTCCTACAGCGTTCGCCGCCGGGTCCGCGAAATTGGCATTCGTATGGCGCTCGGTGCCACCCCTTCCGATGTCCTGCAATTGGTAGTTGCCGATGGCATGAAGCCCATCTTGCTGGGCGTGGCCCTCGGCCTGGCAGCCGCATTTGCCCTTAGCAGAGTTGTGACGTCCCTGATTTACGGCGTCCGCGCTACCGATCCGCTCACCTTCGCAGGAGTCGCCCTGCTTCTCGTCGCCGTCGGTCTCCTCGCCACCATCCTCCCCGCCTACCGTGCCACCCGCGTCGAGCCGGTCCGCACCCTCCGCGAGGAATAAGAGCGCCTCGTGTTCGCTACCCCAAATGGCCCACATGCACGGGCGCGGAATCCGGCACTCTCGCATAGCACAATCCTGCTCGGTGCATTTCACTTCACCCAATAATGGCTCTGGACTTAGTAATTTAGCCATTGTCCCTAATCTCCATGGACGCCGCCCCGTGCGGGAGTGAAAAACAGTCTGGAGTGTCGCCGGTCAGCCGCCAACACGTCGGCCACGTTGTCTGGGGTGTCGGCTGGGGCGTGACTTCGTTGTATGGACTGGGGAATCAACTGGCGGCCATTCCCTACACTGCGGCGTCTAAACGCTCATTGCGGAATGCCGCGAATGATTTTCCAGCCCGCGCGATGAACGTTGATCCCATTGTGGCGCTAAGAGAAAATTAGCGTCATGGCCTGACCGCGCAGAATTCAGCTGCGCTCGGTCCGCCTCTGAGCAAATTCCTAGAAATCAGCACATTCCTGTTTTATTTACGATCTCGCCCGTGCCTCTGCTGACGGACACGCAGACTTGTGGCAAACTGAATGTTTACACGGCACGGTTTTTTCGCTGCATATTTCGCCCGTTCGAACGCAGCCGCTCCAGCCGGTAATCGACAACAATGGATCCGAAGTTCATACGCAATTTCTGCATCATCGCGCACATCGACCACGGCAAATCCACGCTGGCGGACCGCCTGCTCGAAATGACCGGCGCGTTGACCGAGCGCGAAATGCACGAGCAAGTTCTCGACTCGATGGACTTAGAGCGCGAACGCGGCATCACCATCAAAGCGAAAAGCATTCGCCTGCATTACAAAGCGAAAGACGGAAATATGTACCGGCTGAATTTGATCGATACGCCGGGGCACGTCGATTTTTCCTACGAAGTTTCGCGCGCGCTTTCCGCGTGCGAAGGCGCGCTGCTGGTTGTGGATGCCTCGCAAGGCGTGGAAGCGCAGACGGTCGCGAATGCTTTTCTTGCTGCGTCACACAATCTGACGATTCTGCCGGTCATCAACAAAATTGATTTGCCGGCGGCGCAGCCGGAATTCGTGAAGGAGCAAATCGAAAGCGTGCTCGCGATTCCCGCGGAGGACGCGCTACTCATTAGCGCAAAAAGCGGCATCGGCGTCGAAGACGTGCTCGAGGCGATCGTTGCGCGCGTACCGCCGCCCAAAGGCAGTGCGGAAAACCCGTTGCAGGCGCTGATTTTCGATTCGTGGTTCGACATTTACCGCGGCGCGGTAGTGCTGGTGCGCGTGATGGAAGGTCGCATCAAGAATCATGTGAAAATCAAACTCGTCGCGGGCAACGATACCTACGAAGTCGAACAGCTCGGCACGCTGACTCCGAAACCGATCGCGCTCGAGGAACTCGAAGCCGGAGACGTCGGCTTCATCGTCGCAAACATCAAACGCGTGGCCGATGCGCGCATGGGCGACACGGTCATCGAAGTGGCGCATCCCGCTCCGGCGCTGCCAGGATTCGAAGCCATCAAGCCGATGGTGTTCGCCGGATTATTTCCCGTGCTCGCAGATGACTACGAACCGCTGCGCGATGCGCTCGGAAAATTGCAACTGAACGACGCGGCGTTTTTTTACGAGCCGGAAAATTCCGTCGCGCTCGGTTTCGGCTTCCGCTGCGGCTTCCTCGGCCTGCTGCACATGGAAATCGTGCAGGAGCGGCTGGAGCGAGAATTCGGACTCAACCTGATTACCACCGCGCCGAGCGTGCGCTACCGCATCACGCGGGTGACCGGCGAAGTGATCGAAGTGGACAGCCCGGCGAAATTTCCAAATCCTAGCGACATCGCAAAAATCGAAGAGCCGATCATCAAAGCAATGATCATCACCAACGAAGATTCCGTGGGCGGAATCCTGCAGCTCTGCCAGGAAAAGCGCGGCACGCAGAAAAATTTCGAATATCTTTCGCCGACTCGCGTGATGCTCACCTACGAGCTGCCGCTCAATGAAATCGTGCTCGATTTCTACGACCGCCTAAAATCCGCTTCACGCGGCTACGCCTCGCTCGATTATCATCTCGCGGGTTATAGCGAATCAAGTGCCGATCCAAGCCGCGATTGGCAGCCGCGTCATTGCACGCGAAACCGTCGCGGCCATCCGCAAAAACGTTCTCGCCAAGTGTTACGGCGGCGACATTTCCCGCAAACGCAAACTCCTCGAAAAACAAAAAGAAGGCAAGCGCCGCATGAAGCGCGTTGGCCAGGTTGATATTCCCCAGGAGGCGTTCCTCGCTGTACTCAAAGTTGCCTCTTCTTCCGATGACGAATAGTTTTTTGTGATCAGCGATCCGATATCAGCGAACAGTTAAGACTCCTTTCTTTTCACTTCCGTAGATAGTTTGCCGCGATGGAGCTGGATGGCCACGGTGTCGCCGAGAGCGACTTGGGCGGCGTCGCGGAGGAGGTTGCCGGCGGCGTCGGTGGCGATGGCGTAGCCACGTTCGAGAACGCGCAGGGGGCTGCGTTCCTGGAGCTGCAAGGCAAGTTTTTCGAGGCGGTCGCGTTTCGCGCGCAGAAAGCGCTCGATGCGGACGCCGAGTTCGGCGGTATGTCTTTCGAGGCGCAGGCGGAAGGCGGCCATCTTCACGCGAAAATCGAAGGAAGCGATGCGCAAGTAAGCAGCAGTGAAGCGCTTGCGCGATTGCTCAAGGCGCGCGCGAAGGCCGAGAGCGAGGCGCGAAGTCATTTCATCGGCGCGCTGGCGCTGCTGGCGAAGGAGATCGAGCGGTCGGCGGAAGCCGCGGCGGGCAGAGAGTTCGTGGACGCGGCGCGACCATTCCATCATGCGATAGCGGATCAAGCCAGCGAGGGTTTCGCGCAGGTCGGCGATGTGCTTGTCGAATTGGGCGCGGGTCTGGACGACGAGCTCGGCGGCGGCGGAAGGCGTCGAAGCGCGAACGTCGGCGACGAAATCGGCGATGGTGAAATCAGTTTCGTGGCCGACGCCAGAGATTACGGGAATTTCTGAAGCGAAGATCGCGCGCGCGACGATTTCTTCGTTGAAGGCCCACAGATCTTCCATTGAGCCGCCACCGCGCGCGAGGATGAGCACGTCCACGATTTTTCTGGTATTGAAAAACTTCATGGCTTTGACGATTTCCTCGGCGGAGCCTTCGCCCTGGACGCGCACGGGATAGACGATCAGATGCACGTTCGGGAAACGGCGCGTGAGGATGCGCACGACGTCGCGCGCGGCGGCGCCGCGCGGCGAGGTGATAATGCCGATGCGGCTGGGAAGAAGCGGCAGCGGTTTCTTGCGCGCCGGATCGAACAGGCCTTCGGCTTCGAGGCGTTTCTTCAATTGCTCGAACGCGAGCTGGAGCGCGCCGAGACCAATGGGCTCCAGATTTTCCACGTAAATCTGATACTCGCCGCGTGATTCGTAAACGCTGATCGAGCCGCGCACGGTCATTTGGAGGCCGTCTTCCGGGCGGAACTTGATGCCACGCTGCTGCTGCTTGAAAAAGACGCAGCGGACCTGTGCGCGATCGTCTTTCAGAGTGAAATAGATGTGGCCGGACTGCGCTTCGCGGCAGTTGGAGATTTCACCCTGCACGTTGATGTCGGTAAAGTTTCTGGCGAGGAGGTCGCGGATCTTTGCGGTGAGTTCGCTGACGGTCCAAGCCTTGCGGGTGGGCTGGAGGTTGAATGTGAGTTGCTGAGTCATGGAAGATGACACCAAAAAGATGATGTAAAGAGATAAGGAGGTAAAGATGTAGCGATACCGGTCGCAGTAGCGGGCCAAAAGGGGAAGAGTTGGGCCACACCCCGGTTGTTTTCGTATGAGTGGCATACAAAGGAGTTACAGGAGCATGTGTTTACATGAGTGACAAACACAGGGCTTACAGGTTCGAGATTTCGATCTTGAAGAGAAATTGAAGAGTTGTACCCCACACACCCGCCGGGCATTTGTAAGGGTTTGATAGGAAAGGAGTTACGGGAGAGGGCATTTGTAAGTGTATGAAAAGAAAAGGGTGTCGGCTGAGGAGTCGTTCGCAGTTGCGTCAGTGGGCGAGAGGTTCCGCGCGTTGGCAGGTGGGCGGCGCGCAGTTGCACTATATAGCTCAAAAAAGCATTATAGCATATAGGTACTGTTTGTCAATGAATTACTTGTAAGTGGTTTGGGTTCTGTGGGATAGCGCGATGTTGGCGATCATTGCCGGCAAGAAAATAGGGAAAGGGGGTAAAAAGCGTGAACGTAGGAATAGGCATCTATTTGCTGCCGGGCTTGACGGCAAATTCCTTGGCGAGAGGGTTGTCGGGGCGCTCTTCGTCCCAGAGGATGCTGACGACCCACCAGCGTTTGCCATCATAAGCCAACTGGATGCTGTTGATCCCACGGGCGAAGGGCGCTTCCGCAGGGGCGTTGCGGGATTCGTAGCTGCAGAAGACCTGGGCGACATTGCCAAACGTCTGGACGCGGCTCACGATCGGGCTTTCGAAAAAACCGTGCTGTGCGAAATAGCCGCCGGCGCCCGTCACATATCCTTCCACGGTGCGCGGACGAACGTGAATATTCCCTTCGCGGTCTTTTCCGGCGGAGGTGAGAGTGGCTCCGGGTAAAAACAGGGAGCGAAAACGATTCCAATCGCGCTCGCCGGCGGGGCCGGAGATGACGTCGTAGAGAGCGGCGAGGATGCTGTCGATGGATTTGACGTCCTCCGGTTTGGGAGTTGGAACCTGGGCTGAGAGGTCCTGCGGAGGTTTCGGCGCCGCTGGCGGCGCGGTGGAGGACTGCCCGGCGGCATGGTAACTAGAAACGCTAAGTGTCACAGCGAGGGCGAGAAGTTTGATTTTCATGGTGCGTCCTCCGATGCAAGTGTGGGGCCGAAAACTATACCACCAAGGCCAGCAGCGCGTCGCAGATACCGCGCGACTGAAGTCGTGCCCTCCAGAAAAACAAGAAGAGCACCACGGGAGTCACTTGATGCGGCGCGCTATGCGGCGGAAGCTGGGGCTCAGGCTGAGGCGCTGGACGCAGATTTGCAGCGAGGGGCAGTGGCAGTGGAGGAGATGCTGGAGAAGAGATTTCATGCGAATAGAACGCTCAATCGTTTCATCCATTTCGGTGATTTTGTTATGAGCGAGTTTTTCCCAGCGGGGGCCAACCGGAGTGTTGTCGCGCAGGCCGTGGAGAAAGAGTTTGATCTCGCCGAGCGTGAAGCCCATGTCCCTGGCGAAGCGAATGAGGAGCGCGCGGTCGAGGGCGTCGCTCGGATAACGCCGCTGACCTCCGATGCGGTGCGGAGGGGCGAGCAGGCCCATTTCTTCGTAGTAGCGGAGGGCGGAGGCGTTGAGACCGGCACGCACGGCAAGTTCCCCGATTTTCATTTTTTCGCTCCCTGGAATATCACCTTGACTTAAAGCTGACTTTAAGTTCTAGCATCCGGGGTGGGACGTGGCAAATCCTATTTGGAGGAAGACTATGAGCGGAAAGAAGAGTTTTGTAGAAACGAGCAGGCAAATCGCAGGGAGATGTGCTGTGGCTATGCTCCTTGCGGGCGGCGGAGCTGCGGGGCTGCTGGCGCAAAGCCCGGCAATCGTAGGGAGGCCCGAAAGGCAGGCGACGACGATGCAAAGCAAGTTCTACTGCAACACCAAAGCTCTGAGTCCGAACGAGCGGGCGCGGCACAAGCAATTGAGTGAAAAACTTGCCGCCGAGCGCAAGGAAATCGTCGAAACCGAGAACGGCTATGAATTCCAGTTCAGTCCCTCAGACATTTCGCTGGCGGAGTTGGCGGAATGGGTGGCGGCGGAGAGCAAGTGCTGCCTCTTCTTCGATTTTCACATTGACGTGGAGCGCGAAGGCAGGCTGCTATGCTTGCGACTGACGGGAGAAGAAGGGATCAAGGCGTTTATTCGTGCGGAGTTCAAGGTCGATGTGGTGAAGTAAAGGAGGTTGAGGAGATAAAGGAGTAAAGGAAAGGTCGTGAGGAGAAGGCAGAACGTTCTCCGCGGCGGCAATTTGGCGGATCAGATGCGGCGGACTAAGCCCTGGTCGGTGGCGCGCGTATTGCGGACGAGGAGCAACACGAGAATCATGCCGACGAAGGGGATCAGCCCCGCGGCAATCACGATCGGATCGAAGGAATGTACGGCGGATGCCTGGCGCGCGTCGGAAAGGTGTCCAATCAACTCGAAGGCGATGATAGTGCCGATGCCCGCGCCGGTGCCGCTAAGGCCGCTGACTGAAGCCACGGCGTCGCTATGGTAGAGGTCGGTGGGCAGCACGTTTGCGATCGTGGAAAACGATGCGTAGGAAAACGTGGCCAGCGCGAAAAGCAGCGTGATCAGGTAGAGGTTCACGGTAAAGATCGTAGGGATGAGCAGCAGAACGCCGACACCTCCGAAGACAACCAGCGCTTTTCGCGCGGCGCCTAACGACCAGCCGCGCCGAATCAAATAGCCAGAAACGCCGCCGCCGAAGAAATTGCCCAGGTCCGCAGCGAGAAAAGGAACCCACACGGCGAGCAGGCCGCTTTTAAGCGAAATGCCTTTTGCGACCAGGTAGATGGGAAACCAGTCCGTGATGAAGAACCAAACGGGATCGGTAAGGGCCTTGGAGAGGATCGTTCCCCAGGTTTGTGGAAGCTTCAAGAGATCGTGCCATGGCAGCCGAGGCTTACCGGCGATTTGCGCTTCCTGGGTCTCGGCAAGAATCATTTGGCGCTCGGCGTCACTGATGCGCGGATGATCCTGAGGCAGGTGGTACATCGATCGCCAGACGATGAGCCACAAGAATCCGAGCAGTCCTGGAATGACAAACGCAACTCGCCATCCCCAGCGAAGGTACACCGGCAGAATCACGAAGGGCGCAACTGCACCGCCGACGGAGGAGCCGCTATCGTACAACGCCGCCGCAAGCCCGCGCTCGCGCTTTGGAAACCATTCGGAAACCGCTTTGCTCGCGCCAGGCCAGTTGGCGGATTCGCCCGCGCCGAGCAGGAAACGAAATAAAGCAAAGCTTGAAAGGCCATTGGCCAGAGAGGTCAAGACGGAGACGATCGAGTACCAGGTGACGCTAATGGTCAGGCCGCGCCGCGTGCCCACGCGATCCATCAGCCGCCCGCATATGGTTTGTCCGACGGAATAGGCAATACGAAAAGCGATGGCGATGTTGGCGTAGTCCACATTGGTCCAGTGATAGTCCTGCTTCAGAAACGGCGCAAGAATGGAAAGGGTCTGGCGGTCGATATAGTTGATGACGGTCGAGGCGAATAGAATTCCGCCGATCCACCAGCGTAGGGAGGGAATAGGACGAGGCTGAGCCGAATTCAATGGTTTTGCTACCGCCATGAGCATCTCTCGGCGGCCGTTTCGCCAAATGGGCTGGTAGAAACGGCGGGAGTCACGGATTATCCGGCGGCCAGAGCAGCGAGCGTTGCCGCGTTGAGCAGACCGGCGGATTCGCTGTCGAGATAGAGTGTCGCGGCCGGATGAGTGCGCAGGATGGAAGCGGGCGCCATCAAACTAATTTCGCCCTCGAGACAGAGCTTGACCGCCTGCGCTTTGCGCGCATCGGGGACGACGGCGATGATTTCTTTGGCCTTCAAAATCTGACGGACCGACATGGAAATCGCCTGCCGGGGAACTTCCGAAAGATTCGCGAACCAACCTTCGCCCACTTGCTGGCGGCGGCAAGGTTCATCGAGGTTGACGACGAGGTAAGGATCTTCCGTTTGGAAATCGGCGGGAGGGTCGTTGAACGCCAGATGGCCGTTTTCTCCGATACCGGCAAATGCAACATCGACGGGCGCGGAGCGCAGCGCCTCACCGACGCGGCGGATTACTTCACCGGGAACACGGTCGCCATCCAGCAAGTGATGCTGCGCGATCCCGGTTTTGGAAATCAGACGCTCGAGAAGATATTTGCGAAAGCTGGCCGGATGAGTGATGGGCAGCCCGACGTATTCATCGAGGTGAAACATCTCGACACGCTGCCAATCGATGTTTTCGGCGCTGGTGAGCGCATCGAGAAAATCCAACTGGGATGTTCCGGTTGCGACGATGATACGGGCGCGCCCGCGATTGAGGATCGCACGGCGTATCGTGGTGGACGCTTGTTCGGCGGCGGATTTGCTGAGTGTGAGTTTGTCTTCAAATACTCTTACGAGCACGCGGCGATCTCCTTCGCGCGAGTGTGCGTGAGGACGAATAACTCTACTGGGGCTAATTGCGAGAGTCAATTCTGCGGCAAAACAGCGCGTTGCCGATGTGACGTGAACTGGGCACGGGTGCGTCTTTGGACGGAGATGGCCAATGCTGGAGGGAGGGTCAGCGGCGGAAGCGAGAGAAAAGCCATAGAAGCAGGTTTAGGCCGATACTGAGCACCAAGCAGGTCACGATCGGAAAGTAGATGGTGCTGTGCTCGCCGCGATGGACGATGTCGCCTGGGAGGCGTCCCAGGCGGAAGGGGAGTTTGCCGCCGAAAAAGAGAAGTGCGCCAGTGAGAACGACAAAACCTCCGAGGAAGAGGAGCGTGCGGCCGAGTTCGCGGAGAGGATCCATAATGAAATCTCCGGAGTCGAATAGTTCAAGACTCAAGAGAATTGCATGTTGATGAATAGCAGTGGCGGCCTATTGTTGAAGACTGGGCCACCATAAACTTAGATGAGTTCAAGGTCCGA
>WNFF01003337.1_pt1 | contig 14151 bp, 11 predicted proteins | sample 5400441 | NCBI WGS metagenome assembly WNFF01 (sample SAMN13153345, study PRJNA577476) | soil metagenome | isolation source: 120 cm saprolite under Douglas fir tree site 2 hole 3 replicate 1 | place: USA:California | collected 2015-04-18 | reverse complement strand
AGCAGTCAGGAACAGGAATCTGTTGGTTGTTCGGGCGAAATTTGGAATCCTGAGCGAGAGCGAGGAATGCGCAGCAAGAACATGATATCAAAGAAAAAAGAAGCCTGATTTTCACATGCGCTCCTTGAACGAGGGCGTGAGGTGCTCAAACTCGACGCGAGTATAAAACGTTTCAAAATATTCGTCTAGTGTGCAATTCTCCCGTGGCTAGACACTGGGAGCAGAGGAAATTGGGTCGTAGGCGGCGTGGGAAAAGGCTCTACGTTTCACTTCGCAGTTTCAAGTGGGGAGGCACGAAACTATGGGCCCGATTGAGAGTGCCAAGGTCCGCTAAGGACACCACCGAACGTCTCGAAAGTTAGTGCATGCACTCACTTATTTGTTCGCGGCTGCAATTGCATCTCTGATCTTACTTTCGATTTCATCGGTCATGTAACCGCAATCCAGGCGCATGAATACAGAGGTGTACGGGATTGTCGTGTTTGTCTTGATGAACAGGACACGAAACGTTTTTCCCGCGTCGTCAATCTTGGATAGGGCCTCGGCGTGCGGGATACTCGACAGGCCGCTCTTTCCGAATGCGCGGTTGATTTCCTCGCGCAAATGCGTGACCCCTGGGTAGTCCTCTTCCGGTACAAATTTAAGTTCCTGGTCGACGAACGCGGCAGCCCGCACATGCTTTGACGAAGAAATAGCCTTGGCCACGTAGTCCAGCACCGAGGGCAGATCCTGGTCGACAACGATCGTTTCGATGCCGCTTTGCGAGTAAGCCGGGAAGGCCGCATCACTAACGACGATCCAATTCCGGTGCCCATAGAGCGGCAGCCGCCGTTGCAAGGTTGTTTGCCAATCAGCGGTGCCCGGGTTGGATGCTGCCGGCCCAATCATAGTGCCAGCTATAAACACAAGAGCCAAGACGACACACAGTTGTAAAAGATTAGATTTTTTCATGTTTTCCCTTCAGTTCAGCCGACTCCTCATGGGCACGGTGAAGATCTTAGAAGGCTTCTATTAAACGTTTCAAGCGGAGATGTCCTGATGCTATTCCCCTGTTTCACAGTTTTCAAGTCTCTCCATGAGTTGACAGGCGACCCGCAAAGAAAAGCGTGGAATCTAGCTAGCGCTAGCGTAGGACTTCACACATTTCCGCGTGCCAACAGCCGCACTTATGACTTGTGCCTCGCCAAAATTAGAAGCACATTTGAAATCAACAAGATGCAAAGAGGCTGTGTAACATGTTACATGGGCCCTGCGGGAGCCGTAATGGGCCAGACGAGGTTTTCGGTAGGCACAACCTTACCAAATATGTCCGGCCTCGGTTTCGGCCATTCGAACATCGAATTCCAGTTTTTCCATTTTGGAGCAACTCACCACAGACCTCCAAATAGGCAGATAGCCCGAGCGTTTTCGTAGTTCGAAGGAGCAAGTCTACATCGCTTTGCGTTTCTGACACGGTCTTTTTCAGATTCTGTCTATCGTCACCGAACATCTGCGGGGAAGGCGGTTAAAAGAGATTCTACTTGTCCGGCTACCGCATTTGTCGGGAGTTATCCTTGAGAACGACCTTCAAATGAAGACTCTGGGACCACTCCGGCAGGCGGTAGATTTGGACGTATGGACAGGAATCCTCAACTAAAGGGAGAGTCCGACCTGCAGTTGCGTAATCAACCGTGGAGGAATGAAGAGTCTAACGGCGATGGGAATCGGCTTCTGGTCAATGCATGCAAAAGGACTAATTAAACCGATGAAATTGCGCACAAGAACGCTGCTGAGCATCACTCTCTCCCTGGTGAGCCTGGTCGCGATCCTATACTCGGTGGCGCGGGTTTCTATGATGCAGAGTTTTGCAACCCTCGAAGCGGATGACACGCGCCAGAACCTCGCACGTGCCACTGCCGTTTTGGCCGACGACCTCTCCACACTCGACCACACCACCAGTGATTACGCCGCCTGGGACGATACCTGTGCATTCCTTGAGGGCAAGAATCCCAACCTTCCGACCAGCCAATTCTCCGATCCGTGGTTTCCGCGTTTGCGAATTGACTTCGTTCTGATATTCGATCGCTATGGCCGGCAGGTGTTTGCGAAGGCCTATGACCCTGCGGCGGGAAAAGAGAGGGAAATTCCTCAAGGTCTCCGGGCGCATCTTGCACCAGGCTCGCTGCTGATGCGCCACGCCTATCCCGGGAGCAAGGTGCTGGGAATAGCGCTGCTTACCTCCGGCATGGTGCTGATTGATTCACAGCCCATTATCGACAGCCAAAGCCGGGGCCCGATTCGCGGCACGTTCGTGGCCGGGCGCAGACTGGATGCCGCGGAAATCGCGCGCCTCGCCGGCATCTCCCACCTCTCGTTGACGGTACACCGCCTCGATGCGGCCGGGTTGCCGGGCGACGTTGAATCCGCGCGCGCCGCGCTCACCACGTCCTCGCCTACCTTGCTGCGCCCGCTGAATTCTAAGGACATCGCCGGATATGGATTGATTGAAGATATCTATGGAAAAGACGATCTAATTCTGCGAGCAGTGATGCCCAGAAAAATAATGCAGCAGGGACGAGCCAGCCTGTTCCATTTCCTGGTGTCGTTGCTCATGGCGGGACTCGTGTTCGGTCTCGTGACCATGCTACTGATGGAAACGCTGGTGCAGTCGCGTGTCACCCGGTTGAGCGTCAGCGTGGCCGCCATTGGCGCCAGCGGCGGCCTCTCCGAGCGTGTCCCCGAGGAAGGGCGCGACGAAATTGCCGGCCTCGGCGCGGGGATTAACCGCATGTTGGAGGCGCTCGAACTGTCGCGCTACGAGCTTCACCAGGCTAAGGAAAGCGCCGAAGCGGCGAATCGAGCGAAGAGCGAATTCGTGGCGAACATGAGCCATGAAATCCGCACCCCACTTAACGGTGTCATCGGAATGACAGACCTAACCCTCGAGACGGAACTCAACGCGGAGCAACGAGAATACTTGGAGACAGTCAAAATGTCCGCGGATTCTCTGCTCACCGTAATCAACGACATCCTCGATTTTTCGAAGATCGAGGCGGGCAAGATCGATCTGGAACCGATCGATTTCAATCTACGCGATTGTCTGGAAGCAACACTGAAAACACTCACGGTGCGGGCGGACCAAAAGGGGTTGGAGCTGCTTTGCGAAATTGCTCCCGACGTCCCGGAGGTTGTGAATGGCGATTCGAGCCGACTACGCCAAGTTGTACTTAATCTTGTGGGCAACGCCATCAAGTTTACGAGTGAAGGGGAAGTGGCGCTGCATGTTCAAACAGACGCCAAGGACGGTGAGGGCTGTATCTTGCACTTTACGGTATCGGATACAGGAATTGGGATCCCCCCCGAAAAGCAGAAGATGATTTTTGATCCCTTTACCCAGGCCGATACGTCGACAACACGGAGGTACGGCGGCACCGGTCTGGGCCTGACTATTTCGACGCGCCTGGTGGGAATGATGGGGGGAAAAATCTGGGTGGACAGCGAAGTCGCCCGCGGGACGCAGTTTCACTTTACGGCCCGTATGGGAATTGCAGATGTGAACGCGATTGAAGTGGGGATCATTGCGCCGCCGGAAATTCTGCGAGGCCTGAAGGTTCTCGTAGTGGATGATAACCGTACGAACCGCCGGATTCTGGAAGGCATGCTGAGGCATTGGGATATGAAACCAACGCCGGTCGAAGGCGGCGAAGAGGCACTGACTCAACTCTCAACCGCTCGAGCAGCGGCGGAGCCCTACGCCCTGATTTTGACGGATATGCATATGCCAATGATGGATGGCTTCAGCCTGGTGGAGCGAATTCGGCAGCGTCCGGAGCTATCGACGGCCACGATTATGATGCTGACTTCTGCTGGCCATCGAGGAGATGCGGCGCGCTGCCAGGAACTGGGAGTTGCGGCGTACCTGCTGAAGCCTATCCAGCAGTCCGAATTGCGCGAGGCGATTGCCCGCGTACTCGGGGCAAAAGAGCAAAAAGGCGCTATTCCGCTGGTGACCCGGTATTCTCTGCAAGACGCCCGCGATCCCCTGAGTACTTTGCTCGTGCTGTTGGTGGAAGACAATGCAGTTAATCGACTGTTGGCAACGAGGTTGCTCGAGAAGAGGGGACACCGCGTCGTGGTGGCCGAGAATGGGCGCGAGGCGCTCGATGCACTCGAAAACGAGAGCTACGACTTGGTTTTCATGGATGTACAGATGCCGGAGATGGACGGAATTGAGGCAACCCTCGCGATTCGAGAAAGAGAGAAGACGAACGGCAAACACCAACCGATTATCGCCTTGACCGCCCATGCGATGAAGGGCGATCAGGAACGATGCCTCGATGCCGGTATGGACGGGTATCTTTCCAAGCCAATCCGGCCTCAGGAACTCGAGGAGATCCTTGAGAAGTACGTGGCCAGGAGGATCGAGCCCGTGAAAGCCATCTGAAGGCACCAAGTTAAATCCACGAACAATGAGGGCCCGAGATTCATTTCCGGGAATTACTGTGATGATCGCTCCCGCGGCGACCGGCAGCTCGGACGACTGCTCAATAACCTCTCGGATCTCTCCAGGATTGACTTTCTGAGCAGCGGTCGGGCCCCAGAGTAATACATGAAAAGAATCGTCTAGTGAGAGAACATGATGCAACCAAATGATCCTCCGCTGGGACCCATTGTGAATGTGGCTGAGCTGCTCGCACGTGTAGACAATAACGCTAAGCTATTGCGCGAGTTGATTGCGATTTTTAAAGTCGAGTTACCCCGCCTACTGTGCGCGCTGCGGGAAGCGATTGGTCAGGGGAACCTGAAGAACGTCCGGGAATCATGCCACACGCTGAGGGGGATGCTTTCAAATCTTGGAGCCACACGAGCCGCTGCAGCTGTGGCCCAGCTGGAGCAATTGGGGGACTCCAGTGACCCCACCGCATTGAAAAGCGCCTTGGCGCTTTTTGAGAGGGAAGTTGTAGATCTGCTGCCGGAGTTGGAAGCCTGTGTGGCGAAGGCCAGGCCATGAGAATTCTTATCGCAGATGATGATGCTCTCTCCCTCCGCCTGTTGGAGAGAACCCTAGAGCGCGACGGATACGAAGTGACCGCCGTTCAGAACGGGCGACTCGCTGCGGAACACTTGTGTCGGCACGACGGACCACGGCTTGCGCTGCTAGATTGGGTCATGCCAGAACTAGATGGGCCTGCAGTCTGTCGCGAGGTGCGCCAGAAACGTGATCAGGTTTATGTGCACATGGTCCTGCTGACCTCAAAAGAATCGAAACAGGATGTGATTGAGGGACTGGAGTCCGGCGCCGACGACTACTTGATCAAGCCGTTCGACCCGGCGGAGTTGAAGGCGCGACTTCGAACGGGGCTACGCATCCTCCAGTTGGAAGACAGATTGGTTGAGGCCCGAGAAGATATGCGCTTTAAAGCGACACACGATCCACTGACCGGCCTTTTCAACCGCGGGGTCATCATGGACCTACTGTCCCGCGAGCTATCCCGCGCGCATCGGGAGGACGGATGCACGTCGATATTACTGGGAGACGTGGATCGCTTCAAGAATGTTAACGACACTCTTGGACATGTTACTGGAGACGAGGTACTGAGGGAGATTGCCCGCCGGCTTCTCGCGTCGGTGCGCTCGTACGATTTCGTCGGCCGCTATGGTGGGGAAGAGTTCCTGGTCGTGCTGAACAACTGTAATCTCCCTGCAGCGCTTCAGCGAGCGGAGGAGATTCGTCGCGCGATCGCGAGTGCGCCCGTCCAAACCGTACGAGGCCCGGTCCCGGTCACTATGAGTTTAGGTGTCCTCGCCAGCACGGAATGGGGACTTCTGCCGGTCGAAGAACTTCTTCAAGAAACGGATGCGGCACTCTATAAAGCTAAGGCTGCCGGGCGAAATTGCGTCAAACTTGCGAGTCCCCATGTCCCCCCTAACGTTCCGCCCCAGTCACTCGAAGAGCAGCCGAAGTAGGCTTGACCTCGCTCCGTTGCGGAGCAAAACCGTATGCCGCCGTGGGGAGTGCCGTCTGGCTGTTGAAGCATCTTGGTACACTATAACTCTGGGAAGTCGCGCAACCGGACACTGGCCACAAACGGCGTTATGGGAGATGAAGTACCGCATTGGTGCGCTGAGCGGAAACGTGAAATCAAAACGTGGGTCCGATCAGGGTCCAATATGTCGTGGCGAAGGGTCCCTTAGAATCCCGATGACGGGCTGTCAGCAATTTTGAGTATCACTAAGTTCCAGCAAACTTCGACTCTGTCACTTCAATTGCCTCGCATAGAAGTCCATTTTGCCCACCAAGGGACAAAAACTCAGGTGAGATCATCGGCAACCTAGTGCGACAAACTGTTCGCGAGCCTCGTGAGTTTGGGGGATATGAGCAGTGAGGCGTGGACGGTATACCCCGGGCTGCGGAATTGGAAGCACGGTCGCGAGGCGCAAAATCCGCATAGTTTAGGATAGGATTGTTCACAAGTTGTTCACCCCCAAAAAGTTACGAACAACTTGTGAACAAAACTTGCCGAATACCAGGCTAAATCAAGGTGTATGGCGAGAAATAGAGCGCGTGAATCCAACAACATGATATCGGCGGAGAAATCGGCAGGATTACGATTCTCCACGTGCGTGAGGGGTGCCAACCCGCCTTCCGCGTGGGACCAACTGTAGGACCATTAAGCGTTTCTGACCGCTCTAAACACTACTGAGTGCTACTGAAAGTGCCTCGTAAGTTGTTGACGCTCCGTTCCCTGTAGACTTGCCAAGGTTCAGGTGTCGGTTCGATTCCGATAGGCCGCTCCATCTTTTCAATCACTTACAGCGATTGCCTCTTGAGCGTGGGAACACAAAGGAACAACTACAGTTTCTGCCGCCCCCGGCTGAATCATTTCAACCACCTTTAGATGTGCTGCACCCTTGGTCGGCGTGAGGGCCTGGGCGTATACATCCAGCGTCAATCGGCTTACGACGCGGCGTCAAACCGCACGGGATTCACGGATCCCGAGAGCGGGGCGACCAGCTACGTCTACGACACGTTGAACCGTTTGCAAACGCTGACGCCGCCAACGGCATTCAGCGGGACAGGCAATTTCGGCTTCAGCTACGACATGCTGAGCCGCCGTACGCAGATGACGCGTCCGAACGGCCTGAAGTCAGTCTACACTTTTAGTTCAGTTCGGGGCTCATCGCGACCTCCAAGGAAGTCATATTGGAGGTCATATTGTTTATTTCTATAACGTTTGGGCGGGCGAGCGTGGGAGCGCTGTCGCTAACGTTATGACTCCTTCGGCAAATTGACCGCCTCGACGGGCTCGCTCGTCAATCCGTTCCGGTACACAGCCCGCGAAGCGGACACCGAAACCGGCCTGTATTACTATCGCGCCAGATATTACGATTCCAATGTCGGCAGATTCCTCAGCGAGGACCCGATTGGGTTCAACGGTGGGCTAGACTTCTATACGTACGTAGCAAATTCGCCCCTGAATTTCGTGGACCCCTCAGGTCAGGTTATAGGTGTTCGAGGCGACTTCACCTCCTGGTTAACAGCACTTCTGTACCTCTGCCAATCTCCAGCAGCGTGCGCGATTATCAACGATTTAGAAAATTCGCCAGAGCTGTACATGGTGAATGTCTCTGATACCTACACCCGAGACGAGGCTGTCAATGGCAAGACCGTTTACTGGAACCCACATTGGGCACTCTGCGTCAAGAATGGTGTCCAATCACCAGCAGTTGAGCTGCTACATGAACTTGAGCATCTTCGGCAGCACGCCCATCATCAAACGCGCAATACTGAAGAAGGCGCGACGCGGATGACCAACCCGGCGGCAAAGCAACTGGGTGAGCCGACGAGGCTCAATTATTCTGATGCTCGGGGGCACTCAACATGGGCACTTCCGATTCCGAGTTCGAAGAAAGAACAATGTCAATGTCAGGTGCCGAAAAAATGAATCCGAGGCAACGCTTCCCAATCACACTGAAACTCTTAGTTTTCCTTGCAGTTGCGTTCTTAGTAGTGCTGTTGGGAGTGAGGTACGCAATGCGGCAAAGACAAGAAGTAGCGTTAGAGGACGTTCGAAAAAATCAAAGGATGCCCGATGAACCAGACCATGTACGCTTGAGTACGATACCTGCTTCCAGCCCAAACAGGAATCATTTGCTCGACGGAGACTTCAAGATCGTAAATCGAGTGTGCGATGTGGCCGAAGACTGCAGATACATTTTTGATTCCTCGTTTGTGAATTCTTCGGGCTCAGCTCAAACGACCGCGAGTACCATAAATTTGGCAGACCCCGGTCAAGAGTTTCAGACCTCGGATGACGTCCGGCCAGGATTGCCTTTTCGGCGACTGGTGCTGGCAGGACTGGGGCACAAAACTTGTTTTGTTTATTACGAGCATGGCGGAGCCATGTACCCTTCGTCTTGCCTAGCGGTCATGGACTACAGCCAAAAGAGGGCCATCTGGGTGGGAGAATCTCGTAAGAAGGCCGAAACTGTCGAGGAGCTTCGTTCTATGCTAACCACAGGTCAATTTGCGGACACGGCGGGGCCAGTCTGCTAATAACGTGAGAATGTGCCACGCCAGACATACCTTCAAATATGACCCATTCGGGCGACGTATTTACAAGTCTTCATCTAGCGGTACATCTGTCTACGCCTGCGACGGCGACAACCTTATCGAGGATTGACAAACCTCTGGCCATGTTTCGTGCCGAGGCTAGAATTTAGGAGATCTGCGGGACGCGTGCCTTAGGTGAAGGATTTCGACAAGGTGTTTGTCCTGGCGAAGCTGGTAATAGACGAGAATCGGGCTATGTGACAATTTCCGCACGCGAGATCTCTTACGAATTGTGCTGCCCATGCGAGGGAATCTCGTCAAGAGTTCCACATGGTCGAGCAAAGAATTGCCGAAACGCTCAGCGGCCTCTGAATCATCTTCGGCAATGTGGCCGACGATATCAGCGAGATCGTTCAGCGCTCTTTGCGTGAAGAGGAGGCGGAAATCCACTTGGGCAGGAGCTCGCGGACTTGTTCGACGGAAACGGTTCGGCCAGACTTGGCGTCTCGGAGCCCTTCGTCGATAGAGGCTAGGGTGGCTTCGTCTTCTTCATCGAGAACTGGAGCAGGCTTCTCGAAATCCGATTCCTTAGTCTTGGCCATGACCCTATGCTAGCCCTTGTTAGCGGGAAGCGCAATGGAACGGTGAGACGCAGCCCGTCACAACGCCGGCAGAGTGGTCTGGTCTCGTCATACTATCGCGCCAGATACTACGACCAGAATGCTGGCAGGTTTTATAGCGAAGATCCAATCGATTTTGCCGGCGGGGTTAATTTCTATCAGTACGCGATGAACCAACCAATCGACAATTCTGACCCGTTTTGGGCTGAAGTGCATCACAAAGATCATGTTGGTCACGGCGTACTGTGACAAGAAGAAACGTACGGCCAGCGGGTCGCGACCTGGGCCAGGCACTGTTGCGACTGCCGATACCAATGCCCCAAGCCGGGGGCCTAATCGGAAACCCACCCCATATCCGTTTGGATGCTCTGTCACCGTAGATAATGCCGCAGGGGGAGATCCCTGGCCAACCGAATACGAAGGAACAATTCTGGACAAGGGAGCTGGTTGGGATTCTTGGTGGAAGGATTCTAAACACCATCATCACGATGTCCTTCCGGACGCTTGGATCGACATCTGGATGGCTTCCTGCAAAAAGGCTAGGCAATACGGAGATAAGTATCGGACGGTGACGATCTGCTGTAAGGACTGTGGTTGATTTCGCGCGGAAATAGAGGGCATGATGATGTCAAGACTTCTCATTTGCTGTTTGTTGATTTCGCCGTCAGTGTGGGCTACTGATTGTATCCCCAGTGGACGGAGCGCAGGACCGTCCGTAACTTCGCCCGATGGCCATTATCAAGTCCTGAATGTCTTCTGTTCCAGCCAGACCAACGAGCGTGCGTTGGCGCTGGTATTGCGGAACGTCAAATCGGGCGAAAGGCGAACACTGTACACGTACGACCGAGATGCTAGCGTGGTTTGGTCTCCAGACAGCCGTTGGATCGCAATAAACGACCACGCGGGAAGCGACTACACGAACAATCTTGTCCTCTCCGTCGACCAGAACGCGCCGCCGATTGACCTCAAGAGACAACTCCTCCAGTCCGAGCGGTTTGCGGACATTCCAGAGAGCGACCATCTTTATATGTCAGCAATAAAATGGCGATCTGAAAAGGTATTGCAGTTTATTGTCTGGGGTCATGGTGGTGGGTCGGCGGCGGGCTTCTGTCGCTCCTTCTCGTTGTCACTAGACGGCAAAGTCCAGCAGCTCCCCCTCCCAAGAAACGGGGCGCCTGATCCCTAGGCATATTGTGAGAACATCAGTAAGTAGGTATGGCATATTCTTAGCTGCGATCAACAAGGATTCGGCCAACACTCTCGACAACAACGGGAACACTCTGACCAGGGTGGTTGGGACGGATACCACCAGCTACGCTTGGGATTTCGAGAACCGCATGACCAGCGTGACGCTGCCTGGCTTCGGCGGGACCGTTAGCTTCAAATACGACCCGTTCGGACGGCGCATCTACAAATCTTCGTCCTCGGGAACGAGCATTTACACTTACACCCGATCCGGTGGTATTGCTCTTCCCACTCAGGACGACGAGAATTGGCTAAGCCCCGATAGTCCATCATCTTAGGTTTTCTAGCGAACGTCGTTATGAATTGCTACTGAACCTCGGCGGGGTTCAGATGTTCGTTCGATTCCGACATGCTACTCGAAGGCACTCAAGGGCTTACGCCGCCAGCCCGTTTTTCCCCAACGCTGTGGCTCGACGCCAAAGACCCACAACAACTGCGAACCAGGTAGTCCCGTTTGGAGAGATCGTTCAAACAGACGCGAACCCCTTCGGCATTTGCGACCATGCGCCCGCTTTCACGGCTGGCGTGAGGTCGCTACAATTCGCAGTCGCTTCGGTGTAGAGTTTGCTCGTATGGAAACCAACATCGATAGTCTCGCCCGCGACTTCCGCTACGCCCTCCGCAACCTTCGCAAAACTCGTCGTTTCTCGCTCATCGCTATCTGCGCCTTGGCTCTCGGCATCGGCGCTTCCACGGTCGTCTTCAGCGTCGTCTACAACGTGTTCTTCCACGCGCTTCCTTACAAAGACTTCGATAGGTCGGTTGTGTTTGAAGTTCGCAATACAGCGAACGCCGGCGGATCGAAAGGCCGCGCCTACTTCTCACCCGAGGAATTCCGCGCCTTCCGCGAACAGAATCATGTCTTCGAAGACATGATTGCTCATGGAGTCGTTGGCCGGCTCTTCTATGATGACGGCAAATCCACACGCGTTTTGCCGCCCGGCGAGGCCGTATCGACAAACACTTTTGACTATTTGGGCGTGCCGCCTCTGCTGGGTCGCACGATCTCGGAAGAAGATGGGCGCCCGGGTGCTACACCCGTGTTTGTAATGAATTACCGGCTTTGGCAGCGAGAATTCGGTGGCGATCCAAACATTCTTGGCAAGTGCTTTATCTTGCGCGGCACCCCAAGGACCCTCATCGGGATCATGCCCGCGCGATTCAACGCCTTTGGCGCGAGCCTTTGGATGGCCATGAGGACGGACGAGGTCGGAGGCAATCTCATAGGCCGTCTGAGACCCGACGTTAGCGTGCAGACTGCTGGGGCCGAGCTTGATGCGATTGCGCACCGACTGCAGAAAGCAACCACTCGCGGAGGATTTCCAGAAAAATTTACAGTTGTGGCCCAGACGCTGGTGGACAGCCTCATCGGAGGCTTTAAAACAACACTGTATGCATTGCTTGCTGCCGTTTTTCTGCTACTGCTGATCGCTTGCAGCAACGTCGCCAACCTCTTGTTGGCGCGCGCGACCACCCGCGAACGCGAGATCGCCATGCGCGTCACACTCGGTGCGACGCGCGGCCGCCTGGTCCGCCAGCTTCTCGTGGAAAGTTTCGTGCTTGCGGCAGCGGCCTCTGCTGTTGGTTGTGGACTGGCGTATTTTGGTCTGAACGCTGTTATCACACTGATTCCGGCCGGCACACTCCCCGAGGAAACCGTTCTTCGCATCAATGCTCCGGTTCTGTTCCTGACGCTGGGCGTCACCTTTCTGAGCACTATTTTGTGCGGGCTTGCGCCTGCGCTGCATGTCCTTCGCGGCGATGTGCAGCCGCACCTCGCAGGCTCTGGCAAGGGGACCGGGCTAGGGTTTCGGCAAGGAAAGCTCCGCGCCGTTCTTGTAGTGGCTGAAGTCGCTTTGTCGATCGTACTGCTGATCGGCGCAGGCCTCTTGATGCGTAGTTTCCTCATCCTCACGCACGTGGATCTCGGGTTCAATCCAAAGAATGTTCTCTACTTCGAACTCGTTTGGCGCGACTCCTACAATTTCAGTTGGAGCGATCCGGCTTCCATTGTAAAAGTTAGGACTCGGAAAAATTCAGTAACGCGGCAGCTTCTCGACCGCATGAAGGCAGTCCCCGGTGTACTCTCCGCCGCGGAATGCGATGAAGAACCGCCGTTGAAATTCGATTCGACGGACGTCATCATTCCGGGCCGGCCCCACGCGGAACGCTGGCAGGCCAGACAGGAATCCATCAGCGAGGATTATTTTCAAACTCTCGGCGTGCCGTTGCTCCGTGGCAGGGATTTCTCCGAAGACGACGTGAACGCAGGCCGGCACGTCATGGTCATAAACCAGGCTTTCGCTCGTCAGTATTTTCCGAACGAAGATCCTCTCGGCCGCAAGGTTAAGCTCGCGGCTCTCGACCAAGCGTATCGCGATGCCCCGCGTGATGCTTATTTTGAAATCGTCGGGGTCGTGGCGAATTACAAGTCGCGCGACTATGAAAATCCGTCGTGGCAGGAATTTCCCGAAGCCTTCATCCCCTACAGCGTTGAGATGTTTTACTGGCGAACGATTATGGCCCGAACCTCGGTGGATGCGAGCGCAGTTTTGGGAAGCATGGCGAAGGAAGCACAGTCTATAGATTCGGGCGTCGCCATCGGCATCTCTGGAACGTTGGAGGCTTCCCTGCGCGAGTTTTGTCGCGGGCCACAATTTGAATTGGTAACCCTCACGGCATTCTCGGTCATCGGCCTGGTGTTGGTAGTCATCGGCGTGTTCAGCGTGATGGGCTACACGGTTTCCTTGCAGACTCGCGAGATTGGCATTCGCATGGCGCTGGGAGCACAACAGCGAAATATTCTTCGGCTCGTGCTTCTCAACGGCCTCCGTCTTGTGGTCGCCGGCATCTTCGGCGGCCTTCTCGCAAGCTATGCACTCACGCGCTTCCTCGCCAGCCAAATCTCTGGCGTTTCCGTCACAGACCCAGCCACATTTGCCGCTGTCGTGGCCATCGTTGTGTCGGCGGGCCTGAGCGCGTGCCTCCTGCCTGCCCGTCGCGCCGCCCAAACCGATCCCCTCGTTGCGCTTCGTTATGAGTAGTGCTTCCAACTGTGGCTGGTTCCGATTGGTCGATGAACTGAGCAATATCCTGGGAGAAACTCGCTTCATTTGGAATCAGCCGGTTGCCTATTCCCGCACCTGCCCTTTGCAAAATCGCTACACCGCGACGGGTAACCGTTCGACGAATGTCGAGGCGCGTGCTACAATAAACACTAGCGTGTGCTACAGGATAGCAATGCTAGGAGAACAGGATGAAACGTGCTGCTCAATCTGCCGGTTCGAGAATAGGAAAAAGCACCGGCATTAGCGGGCCTGGTAAGCTCCGTGAGGTGATGGTCATCGCCGAAGAGCAAGGCCTGTTGCGCGGGGAAAGGGACCAAGTTGTCCGGGGTAGAATGCCTAAGGCCCTGGTGGCACAGGCAAAGAAGCGCACCGGAGTTGTTTCTGATACCGATCTCATCGAGCTGGCGCTGGCTAACATTGCGGTCGCTGACGACTACGCTGAGTGGCTGCTTGCTCGCCGTGGCACCATCGACCACGAGGCTGACCTTGAATTCTGAATTTCAGAGCACCCTTAGACGTCTTAAGCCCGCAAAGCACCGAACACCGCTCAAACCGCGCCCCGAATCGGAACTCGACTTCATCGAGTCCGCCGGCAGTCGGACCACCAAGCTGCTGTACGACACCACGGTTTATATCGACATTCTCCAGAACCGTTTTCCACGAAGGGGAGACGCCATGCTCCGGG
>WNFF01003091.1_pt1 | contig 14152 bp, 11 predicted proteins | sample 5400441 | NCBI WGS metagenome assembly WNFF01 (sample SAMN13153345, study PRJNA577476) | soil metagenome | isolation source: 120 cm saprolite under Douglas fir tree site 2 hole 3 replicate 1 | place: USA:California | collected 2015-04-18 | reverse complement strand
AAGCTGTTTGACCTCAATCCCTGCCTGCGAGGGTGGCTGACTCAGCCACTCTCGCAGTTGGGTTCTCTAGCAAATCTCTCTCTGAAGAGGAACTGCTTGTGATACTCTCATTGCCGGTTTTCCCTCTGGTCGGGTAGCCGCAGGAGCGTTGCCGCTCCCTAGCCGCCGAGTAGCCGGGAGGCATTGCTGCCTCCAAGCCCTCTCAGAACGACACGAGCAAGTTTCCCTGCATGCCGCTCAAGCCTTTCTAACGCCCCTTGCGGGACGCGGTTTCGAGACGGTTAAGCCTTGGCGATGAAGTCGCTCATGACATGCTGGGTGGAGGAGGACGCGATTATCTGCCTGATCTTTGCCACCGTGACTTCTCCACTCAATGTGGTGGCTATGCCACCCTGTGAGTTGGGTAATCTTGCGGTTGCAAAGAGGACACAGGCCGCCTTGTTGTTTCCAGAGGTGGAGCAGTGACCGTTTTCCCTTCCGGTTGTGTACCAGCTTTACGTCAAGGATTGGCTTCACTCCGAATTTTGACATGCCTTTCAATAGGAATACTGCTCGCCTTCATCAAGCGAATTGGTTGAAATGTTCCCTCACGTCCGAGGATTTCCCCTGAGAACACCCAATGTTGTCCCCCTTTGGATTGGAAGTATTTCTTCTTGATCCAGGTATGAGGCTTGTGCGGGTGTCTTCTTTTTGCCCATTGCCATAGGGCCAGAAAGATCGCATGGTCCACCTTGTTGAAGGTTTCTGAACTGACCACATGCCGGTGATAAGTGGCCCAACCTCGAATTTTGGGGTTGAGCTGAGCAATGAGATTTCCTGCTGTGGCCTGCTTGTTCGCCTTAATGACTTTTCGGATACCCTCCAGAAAAGTGTGGATATTCTTTTTTGAAGGTTTAATCAACACTTTTCCGTTGTATTTGCGGAGATGCTGTCCGAGAAAGTTAAAGCCGTTCTCAATGGGCGTGACGAGCGTTTTCTCCTGGGAGAGCGTCAGCCCACGTTCTTTCATGCATTGCTCCACGAAAGGTTTGACCTCGTTTTCCAAGATCTCTTTCGACTTGCCAGTAACGATGAAATCATCGGCAAAACGAACAAAATTGATCTTCTCGTTACTTCCTCCGCGAGGATGCTTTGGGAATTTCTCACGAAGCACCTTTTCGAGGCCGTCTAAGGTCATGTTGGCGAGGACCGGTGAACAAATGCCTCCTTGGGGAGTTCCCTCTTCTGTTGCATGGAGAACATGCTTTTCAATGAATCCTGCCTTGAGCCATTTTTGCAGAATTGCCTTTTCCATGGGAATATGCGTCAAAAGCCATTCATGCGAGATTTGATCGAAACAGGATTTGATATCTGCTTCGAGTATCCATTGGGCTGAGTTTTGTCGCGACAGTGCCGAGAAACATTGCTCAATGGCGTCTGCTGGGGATCGTTCTTGACGGAATCCGTAGGAATTTGGATCACTGATGACTTCTGCAATGGGGTCGAGAGCTAGCAGGTACAGGGCCTGCATGGCCCGATCCCCCATGCAAGGAATCGAGAGCGGGCGCATCTTCCCTGAGCTTTTTGGGATGTAGACCCGTCTGAGCGGTTTGGGATGAGACCCCCTTTGGCGTAATTCTTGGATGGCCTTGGCTTTCTGACTAGGCATGGTCCAGATTTCTCCGTCCACGCCTGGCGTTTTTCGCCCTTGGTTTTCCGTCACTCGTCGTACAGCAAGGGCTTTGCCGCTCAACGAGCGGGTTAAGATCCGTTGCAAGGCTTGCACCTTGCCCCATTTCTTCTCCTTCGTCGCCTTGACGATACGCATCTGGAGCCGACACACGTTTTGGTAGGCTGCGTTCCAATCCATAGAATCCCAGTCCATTTCTTCGTGGGAAACCGCACCAGCATCCATTCCTGTCTGAGCAGGTGTGTTTGCCGCCATCTGCTTTGCTTCCTTCCTCGGTTTGCCAAACTTTCTCGTCATAAAAGACCAGATGGAAGTCTGCCCGCTTTCGCCTAGGGCAATTGCCCTTATCTGCTCCATTACAGAGCAGCGTTTGCTTTCTCCATCTTCCTCTTTCCGCCGTTCTATCGGCCTTCCTTACAGTCAGCTTTCCCGATGTCGGGAGAACGACGGAGTTTCCACGTTCTGCATACATACCCGAATGACGTAGGTCTCGCCTGCCCGCCGGTGGCATCCTGTCTGCGTCAGGACATGAGGGAAATCCCGAACCAGCCACATCCCTTTTGGGTCAAGCCTCTCAGCACGTTTGGCTTGTTGCCGGTTTCCGACGTTTATCAGCGATTCACCTCTCGTTGACCATATCATTCAACCCTAGCTCCAGACCGCTTTCGTGCTAGCAGTCGCGCTCTTTCCTCACGGATGAAGCGCCACCCTTTCGAGTAAGGCTACATTGTCCCAGGAGCTTCACACAACACGGTCGCCCCTGCTGCATGTCCTGGTAGAGTACCGATGGCAGATCATCGGGTTGAGTCCTGTTTCCGGGCTCAACTGCTATGTATGCAACTTCGTGTCGCAACCCGAAGAACCGGACTTGCGTCTTTCGCCTCATCCGGCTCAAGCCTTTCAATCGCCCAGTGAAGGACGCGGTTTCACCACATTCAACCGTTGGCTATGGACTTGTCTGTGGCAGTTTGGGTGCAGCAGGACACGGTTGTCCATGTGGTCTGGGCCTCCCAGGGAACGCCAGATGATGTGATGGTTATGCCATCCTGTGACCTTGGTGATTTTCTGGTGACAGACGGGGCAGATGCTGTAAATTACAAAATTCGGTGTCGTAATTTCTTGCTAATTCGGTGACGTATCAGGTATACTCTGAGAGAGATCATCATCCATGCTCCCATCTCGAAAAGGGAGGCAGTCTGTTATGGCACTGGCACCGTCACCGCTTACGTCACTCTCGGAGGAGCAACGAACACAGGCGACTTCCCGCTTTACGATCATCCGTCCTGCCCTGGAAAAGGAAATCACACAAGCGGAGGTAGCGCGTACTCATCAGATCTCCCTTCGGACGGTCCAGCGTTGGATCAAGAGCTACCGAGAGCAGGGGCTAGCCGGTCTGGCAGACCCTGCACGCGGCGACAAGGGAACATCTCGTAATCTCCCCCAAACCGCGATCCGCTTGATTGAGGGGTTAGCCCTGCAAACGCCTCCTCGTTCGGCGGCCTCTATCCATCGGCAGGTTACCACCATCGCAACAGAGCAGGGCTGGAAACCACCCAGTTATAACCGCGTCTATACCCTTATCAAGAAGCTTGATCCTGCACTCGTCACGCTTGCCCACCAGGGAGCGGCGGCATACCGTGAGGAGTTTGACTTACTCTACCGACGGGAGTCTACCCACTCTAATGCTCTGTGGCAGGCTGATCATACTCCACTTGATGTGATGCTGCTCGACGAAGCAGGCAAGCCTGCCCGGCCCTGGTTAACAGTGATCGAGGATGATTATAGCCGAGCCATTGCGAGTTTCCGACTCACCTTCCAGGAACCGACCGCGCTCACCACGGCTTTAGCTCTTCGCCAGGCGATCTGGCGCAAGGAAGATTCCCACTGGCACGTCTGTGGCATCCCCAGCGTCTTCTACACCGACCACGGCAGCGACTTCACGAGCAAACATATGGAGCAAGTGGCCGTGGATCTGGGCATCGAACTGATTTTTTCCGAAAAAGGGATCCCTCGCGGATGCGGCAAAATCGAGCGTTTCTTCCGTAGCGTGAACGAACTGTTTCTGCAAGACATTCCTGGTTATGCGCCAAAGGGGTATCAAGCAGAGGCACAGCTTTCGTTGCCAGCCTTTGAGCAAAAGTTTCGGACCTGGTTGCTCTCCGACTATCAGCAGCGAGTTCACAGCGAAACCAAATGCCAGCCAGCCGAGCGTTGGGAGGCGGGAGGGTTTCTCCCTCGCATGCCCGATTCGCAAGAGCGCCTTGATCTTCTCTTGTTAACTGTTGCCAAAACGCGCCGCGTGCAGCAGGATGGCATCCGCTTTCAAGGGTACCGGTACATCGATACGACGCTGGCAGCCTATGTGAAAGAAGAGGTGCTCATTCGGTATGACCCAGTAGACCTCGCAGAGCTTCATGTGTTCTACCAGGATCGTTTTTTATGTCGCGCGATCTGCCAGGAGCTTTCGGGACAGACCGTGAGCTTGAAGGAGATTGAAAAGGCGCGAAGTGAGCGGCGCAAACAGGTCCGAGCTGGACTCACCACACGTGCAGCAGTCGTGGAACACTTTCTTGCCGTTCATCAAGAAGAGACACCTCCACCGAAGACATCGGCGAAAGAGCCGGTTGAAACGGTGGTACGACCGCGACTGAAGAGGTACATCAATGAGTGATCACGTCGGGCGTGATACAGGGACCTTTGTGGTGACGAAAGGATATCGTCGCTTCACCGAACTGTGCGATGCCAGTCGGCGTTCTCGCTTTATCGGTCTGGGATATGGACCCCCTGGCACCGGGAAAACCGAGTCCGCCAGGTATTATGCACAATGGGCCTGTTAGGTAAAGTAGGTTTTCAAGTAAATGTTTGCTTCTCCCAAAACGGCATTTCGGGCTGAATTACAGGCAAGTTGAAACGAAATGATACATCTGTGTAGCACATCTGTAATCAAGAGCCTGGACAGCATCCTCTCGCTGTGCTATCATTCCGCTATGGACAATGATGTGGGAAGGGAGATGATGGTGATGCGTGCGAAAGGACGGAAGCGGGGTCGTTTTGTGGCTCTGAGTGGTCTCACAAAACTGGCGGCTCCTCCAGACAGCCAATACCCTCTGCTGATTGTTGATTCTACTGGTTCCCCGGTGTTTTTCCTCTGTGAATGGTATCGCCGTAAAAAAGCGGTTGATCCTGGAAGGACCTCTGATACTTACCTCGACATGGTTTTGCCCTGGGCTGGTTTTCTTTTGAGGCGTGGTTATGCATGGAATGCTGAGCCTGATCGTTTACTCGCCTTTCTCGTCGAGTTTTTGCGCGACGATGTGGGCTGCCAGGTCGGCTCGGATGACCAGCGTGAAGATGGGTGGTGCGTTCAGACGACCGGTGCCTCGCCACTTTCCAAGAGTTCCCTGGGCGTGCTCTTGGCCGCGCTCACCAGCGTGTATGACACGCTCATCGGAGCCGGTTACTATGCGTATCGGAATCCCATGCGCTCCGAACGAATGCTTCAGCTCAAGCAGGAGCACCTGCGCCAGATCAAGAATGCTGGCGCTCCTGATCACGCTGGTATTCGCAGTGAAACAAGAGCAGAAACCAATCGCGCCTACCCGACGAATCAGTTTCGCCAGCGGCGCGGGAAGGTCTGGGAACCCCAGGTAGTGTTAGAACCGGACGCAGTGCAGGAGCGCATGCGCAAAACCATCGATTACATGGTCCAACATGCTATCAGGATCTCACGCCAGTAATGGTGAACGCATCTAGACATAGACATCACATTCTGATAGACTGCTGGGGTGAGCAACAAGGAAGTGAGAGCAGAAGCAAGATATCCTTGCTCTGGAGAGGGAGATCCGGCGAGAGGTCGAGGTATCGGAGCCTCCGCTGATTAATCGTGCTGGTTGGGCGGTTTCGCTGTTGCAGAGAAGATGGCAAATACATAGTGTAAACTACGGTTTCTATTTCGGCATCTCTGCGGTTTACCGCTCAGCATGAATTTGGCATGATTTCCGCAGAACCAATGAGCCAGCAGCGGGCGCAGGGTCAGAACCGGAATTTGTGCTGAATCTCTCACCGTACTTTACACATAGGATGAGCAACAACACATGGATGAGCAACAACTCACACATCCCGAAGAGATCCAATGGTACGAACGACAGAAACAGTTGTCGCACTACCTCACTTCTGAGGAGCCGGCGCAGCTGGCAACGGCATTAGAGCTCTTCCTTGATCAGCACGCTCAACTTCACTCCACCAACGGACTCGCCCAGAGCACCCTGGCGGGCCTCTCGGATGAGCAATGGAGGCTGAAGCCGGGGCAAGGCACGAACTCTGTTGCCTGGTTACTGTTGCATATGGCTCGTATTGAAGATGTCACCTTCAATCTGTTGGTCATGGAGAGGGCGCAAGTCTTTGATGAGTGGTTCGAGCAACTGGGCTTCGACCGTCGCGATGTTGGAACAGGGATGAGCGATGAGGAGGTGCTCGAACTGAGCAAGACCATTCACCTCCCAGCCCTGCGCGCATACTGGAGCGCCGTTGGGAAGACGACGCAAGACCTCGCACGCACGCTTCATCCGGCGACCCTCAAAGAGCGGCCAGACCTCAGGAACATTCAACGACTCTTTGATGAGGGAGCCGTCACACCGCAGCTTGCGGAACTGGCACAATGGTGGGAACATCAGACCAAAGGAGTGCTTCTCTTTCAACCGGTCAGCCGCCATGCCTTCTGGCATCTCCATGAGATCCGGCAGGTGCGTGAGAGGTTTCCCACCACCTGAGCCGGGACCACCATACCCATCAAGAGAAAGGGTCATGCTATGGAGAAAGAGCACGAGGTGGTTCACGTGGAGAGCAACCAACGCCAGCTTGCCAGAGAGCAATTCATCGCCGCCATGTTAGAGGGCCGCACCTTTCGGGAAGTAAGCGCAGGATCACCTCCGCCTGTGAAGCGGGCCATGGCCTATCGCTTACTTTGTGCTGTCCGTGCCAAAGGGGACATCGCGCTGCAGGATGGGCGACATGGTCATCCCATCAAACTGCGTGGAGAGGCACGAGCCTTTCTCGAAGCCTGCTGTCGAGAGACGCCCTACATATCAGGCCTAACCCTTCAGGCCGCGCTGCGAGAGCGCTTCGATCTCCAGGTGAGCGTGAGCCAGATTAACCGTGTCCGTGCCGCGCTTGGCGTGAGCAATCCTTCCAAGCAATCAGTGCGAGAAAAAAAAACGGAAGAATTAGAGGCTTCTTCCTCACGTTCAGAGTGGCTGATCGGTGCAGGCAGCCTGTTGTTGTTGGCGGCTGTTCAAGAAACAGAACTGCTCTCCTGCCTGGAAACGGCTCTCACCTCGAACCTCGCCAACGCTTCCCCGTCGCTGCGTGTCGCCCGAAGCCGCTCTGCAACGCTGCGTGGGCTCTTGCTCACGCTCCTGTTCCTGCACGCCGTTGGACTCCAACGAACCTGGGACTTGCGCGGCTACAGCAGCCAGGCGCTAGCACTCCTCACAGGTCGGAGCATGGCCTACAGCTATCGCCATACCGAGCGATTTTTGGCCGAACTGGCCTCTATTGGAGCGGATGCGCCTCTCACAGAAACGCTCGCACGTTGGACCGCTTCTCTGTGGGAGAAAGACGCACCGGGGAGAGAGGACCTTGCTCCCGTCTTTTACGTCGATGGTCACCGCAAGCCCGTCTATGCCGATGCGCTCATCCCACGTGGGCTGATTGGGCGGACGGGAAAAGTCCTGGGATGTCGCGCTCTGGTGCTCTTGCACGATCAGGAGGGCCACCCGTTGTTGGTTACCACGCATCGAGGCGATCAGCATTTAACCATCGGGTTGCCGGCCATTCTTGCTCGCTATGAGCAGGCGGCTGGCCTAGAGAACCTCAAGCGCATCGTCGTGGATCGTGAGGGCATGGCGGCCGAATTCCTGGCAGGGTTGGCAAGCGAAGGACGGACGGTGGTAACAGTGCTGCGAACCGATCAATATGCTGGGTTGGAGTCGTTCCGGGAAGTGGGAGCGTTTGTCCCGTTGCACGTAGATCAACAGGGCAAGGTGATCAGGGAGGTGGCTCTGGGTCGCTTCGGTCTTCCACTGCCTGAACACTCAGGACAAGAACTGGAGGTGTGGGTGGCGCTGATCCGTGACTGGCGCCGTCTGGTTCCTAAAACCCCCCCATCAGAGGAGGAAGACCGGCCTCTGCGGTGGGATGAGAAGCCTGATGGAACCCATGAATACTGGCTAGATGAAAGCTGGCAGGCCACGCCTTTGCCTGCACCACCGATGGAGCCCAAGCTGATTCCTATTGTGACGACAGCGGCAGAGGCAGATGCAGTAGAACTGGTGCAAACCTACACCCGACGCTGGCCTGCTCAGGAGAATGCTATTCGAGACTGGCTCATCCCACTTGGCATCGATATCAATCATGGCTATGCCAAGACCGCCGTTGCCAACTCCGAAGTGACGAAAAAGCGAGAGGCGCTCCAACGGCGACTGGAGCATGTCCAACGGTGGACGAATGGAGCTCGCAAGCGCATGCACAACGCAAGCAAGCTCTACCGGAAACGCTGCCAACAGACGAAAGAGCGGGCTGATACACTCTATCGCGATCTCAACCATCATCAAATAGAAATGGAGCGGCAAGGCGTTGAGCACTGGCTCCTGCGCAAAACGATCAAAGAGGAGAAGGCCGTCGCAGACGCTGAAATTGAGAAGTATCGACAACGGCAGTGGAAAGCCTACCACACCAGCAATAAAGAGTTCGCCAAGTGCGAAAAGTATTGTCGGGAGCAGCGCGAGTTACTCCGAGCCATTGAGGATCTGTCACAACAAGAGCGAGAGATGTACGAACTAGATAACCGCAAAGATCAGGTGATGACAGTCTTCAAGGTGGCTCTGGCGAATCTGGGCATGTGGGTGCGTGATCACTATTTTCCGGCTTCATACGCTCATGCCAGTTGGCATCGCTTGCAGCCTTTCTTTCAGTTACCAGGGCGGATCTTCTGGGAACGGGATCGAGTCGAGGTTGAACTCAAGCGATTTAACGACCGCGCTCTCAACCGAGATTTGGAGACGCTGTGTGCAAAGGTGTCCCAGCGGCAGCTCGGCCTCCCAGATGGACGCCGTCTTCTGTTCAGGAAGTGAAACTTTTGGGCAAGCGACGCGACTAAAGTGAGACTCATCCAGTTTGTGCCAGCGGCCCATCAAGTCGAGCACGAAACGGCTTCCCAATTGAGAGCACTAACCGTCTACCATCGGGCAGTGTGACTGCCCCTTCGTTCACGTTGCGACACACCTCCTCCAAGTCGCGGACTAGCGCTCGATTGTTAAACGCACACAGTTCGAGCTGCACTTCGCTCGCTGTGGCGGTGATCCACCCACCCAACTTGAAAAAGGGCAGTAAGCGCTGCCAACCGCAATGCTGATAGCTCTCTCCAAAATACGTATCTCGTACCCACATCCCCAGGTTAGCCAGTCCTACCTTGAACAGGGTCATGAGCTGGTCCTTCGCATGGTCGAGTTCGTACATATCCCGTGCTTGAACCTCGAGATCATCTTGGTGCCTCAGGACTTGCCGTAGCGCTCGGCAGTACCCCTCACATTTGTCTAGCACCTGTTGACGCCGCACGGCATTCTTTTCCAGCTTCATCTTGCGCTGGCGTACTTCCCAGTCAGCAGCTAAGTGTCGCGCTTTTACGGGAAAGTAGCTTCGCTCCTCTGTTTGGCCAGTTTCTTCAAAGTAGGTGACTTGGAACGACAGCTCACTTCTGCACTGCTCATAAGCATGGACTTGCTCTTCGAGCTGGCAATCTTGTTCCCTCAGACGGACTAAACGCACTCGGCAAGCCTGCGCCAGGTGTTCCAAACGTTGCACTCGTCCTTGCACCACGTGCTGACGTTTGACCAGTTCCGAGTTCACGACCTGTTCTTTGGCGTATCCATGGTTCGTGTCCAAATTGAGCGGGATCAGCCAGTCGCGAATAATATTTTCCTGGCAGTTCCACCGTCTGAAGTAGGTTTGAGCCAGCTCCACTGCGTCCACTGCCTTGCCCGTGGTAATCACAGGTATGAGTTTTGGGGTACTGGGAACCGGGGGAGCAGGCAGGGCCTGCCATCCTTCCTCCCAGAACTGCCCTTGCTGTGGGATCAGGTCGGCCTCCCAGGTATCATCGGCTGCTGCACTGGCTGATTCTGCAGGCAGCAGCCGACGCCACTTGCGAATGAGCGCTACTTCAACCTCTACAGGTGGGTCAGCGGGATTGGGTCGTGGTAAAGCGAAGCGGGCCGAGGCTACCTCGCAGATCAGCTGGCCGTGCCGATTGGAGCGCCACGGCTGCCATTCCCCCACCTGGGCAAACGAACGTTCCGACTCGTATTGGTCGGCTCGAAGCCTCGTGATGACCTGCCGTCCTGCGAGCTTCTGTTGCGCGAGAAATGCTGCCGCCATGCCTTCTCGGTCAACAACGATGCGCTGGACAGCAGTCTGACCAATCGCTTGCTCATAGCAGTGGAGCACATGGGGGAGCCCGATCGTCAAGTGTTGATCCCCTCGATGCGTGGTTGCTACCAGCGGATGCCCTTGCGCATCGTGCAAAAGCACCAGTTCACGACATCCCAAGATTTTCCCGTCGAGCTTGCCAATAGGCCCTCGCGGAACTAACACCGCACTGTAGACAGCCTTACGATGTCCGTCCACATAAAAAACCGCTGGAGGACTGGCTTGGTCGGTGGAAGCTTGCTCCGTCTGCCAAAGGGACCACGTCCACCTTGCCATCGCTTCCGTCAGGCTTTCAACTGCCTGTACGTGCGCCAGACGGGCGAGAAACCGTTCAGTATACCCTTGACTGTAGGCGTACTCGCGGTCGGTTAGCAGCGCTAACATGGTCCCAGTATAGCTCCGCAAATCCCAGGTGCGTGCCAAACCAGCCACCGGCAGAAACAGCAATGTTCGCACCAGGCGCTCTACTAGGGCAGCGTTGAGTGAGTTCAGACCCGGAATCATCGGGCCGGCTTGCCCCATGATGGTCGTCACCAGTTTCTCAAGCAGTCCCGTCTGGTGAGCCACTGAAAGCCTCAGCAAGCTGCCAATGCCTTCTTGCCAGACGGGGTGCTCTTCACTCACTTTTTTTTAACAGGCAGCCGAATCCGACCACGCCACTGATGAGCCACTCCATACTCCGCCCTCACCCGATTGATCTGACTGACGCTGACCGCTATCCCAAAAGTCATTTTCAACTCTGCCTGTACCTGGCTGGAAGGAACCTGCGGGTTGGTGATGCAAAAATTGACGAGCCACACTCGGACCCGCTCAGTCAATTTGTAGGGATGACCATGGCGACCATCCAGGAATGCCAACTCGGCTTTGTCTTCGCTACGGGCGAGTTTGACCAAGCGATAGGCCGTAGCACGAGAAATGTTCAACTGACTCTCGGTCACTGCCGTCCGCCAATCTTGGCCTGCGAACATATGCTTGATGAGTTCCAATCGTGCGGACCGCTCAGGGTGGTCTTTCATCCCATTCGTCCTTCCATTTCAGCTAAGTCCTGCCAACTTCCTGGGCCGAATTGTACCACCTAGCTTTGTCTCAGTCCAGCTGCGTCGCTTGCCCAAAAGTTTCACTTCCTGCTGTTCTGTGTGCAGGGAACGGACATTCTACATCTAGATGCGCAGGAAAAGGAAGTGGCGTGAGACCCTGTTAACACACCTTCCATCGGGCACTGTGGCTGTCTATATCAGCATCCTGCGCCAATTTACCCGATGGATCATAGAGCGATCAAAGAAGGGAGAAGGGTTTGAGCCTGACCATCTCACTGCCTTGCTGATTGAACGCTATCTGTTTGACCTGTCGAGCCAAGGATACAGTTTCCATCACTGCAAGCGGGTGAAGTCGGTTATCACGCACTTTTGTCAATGGCTTGTCGATGAAAAAAGAATGTTCTCCCAGAATCCCGCACGAGGTGTGAAACTTGCCCAGCCTCCTACGTCCAAGCCGACATCTCCTCGTACACTGTCTCCGCAAGAACGGGCCATTTTGCACAACCTCGTCACACAAGATGACCTGCGTGGACAAGCACTCTTTGCACTGGGCTATTGGGCGGGATGCCGTGTCGTTGATCTTACCCACCTCCTCATGGAGCATACCCATGTTGGAGGAAAGAGTGGATGGCTCCATTTGGGGGAACGATCTTCCAAGGTTCGAGATATTGATCTGGTCAATGAGGCACGGCGTCCACTGTATGCCTACCTTCAGAAACGAGCATGTGATGAGCCTAGTCCGTATGTCTTCACCTCACAACGAAACGCACGACTTTCTGAAGCTGGCCTGCATCACTGGTTCCGTTCGCTCAAACAACAGACGACGGCAGATGAGCAAGCACTGATTGCCACTATCAGCTTTCATGATTTGCGTGATGATTTTGCCCGCCGAGCGCTTTCGGCTGGATGGACATTGGAAGAGATCGCCTACTATTTGGGGCATGTTACACTCAGGGGCACGCCCGCTGTGCAGACGACGATTCGCTATACTCAGATGACGCGAACACAGGTCAAAGAGAAACTGAAAGCGCTCAAAGGATAGTCACGCCTGAAGGCGCTTCATCTTGTCTCAGACTCCGCTATCTAGGGGTAGTGCTACGTAAGCTGTCACCAGGGGCAGAGTAGCGGGTAATACGGGCATATATGGTAAAATTGATTGCTTTGTATCGTAGTTTTTTGATAATTGCAAGTCGTATACACGCAGCGTTCTATCCGCCTCAGCAAGCCTTGAGTATCAAAGAAGCACGCCCGTTTTACGATATATAATTATCAAAAACTATGAAATGCTTCTTTCTCAGGATATGCATGGATTACTACCTGCGCGAGCCGGGGAAAACGCAGGGAAAGGTTATCGGGTACATGGCCCAGCATTAAGGAAAGAGCTTCGTAGCCGCAAAGTAGATAACTCCGGCACAGTTACATTATCGGCAGAGTTTCTGAGACGATAAGATAGTCAACTGTGCCGATAACACGGCTATCTTAGCCACAACTGAACCGATAAGAAAGGTTATTGGCGCAGTTTAGCCGGGCCTGGTGGAATACTACCAGGGTATCACTCCACGTACCATCACGGCCCTCTCAAATGAGACAGGCAAGGCCAATAGTCTCACTTGAGAGATGCAATGAAGCACCTGGAGCGAAACCTTGATGGAGTGGAAGGAGTTGGCCTCAGCAACGAAACCATCTCTTCCTTCAGGACGTTTCGCCATCGCGTAGCACAGAAGACACGTGCTTCAGCTCGCATCCCTGACATCTGGATGAGCATTTGCTTGGGTATCTGGCAGAGGAATCGGAGGGATATTCTCAACCCGCCACGGCTGCACCTCCTGTTTGCCATACAGCATCAGGCCAATGGCAAAGTAGGCAAAAAAACCAATGATGAGACCGATCGAGTACCAGCCGAATAACACATCACTTCTGAATAAGGCGATGACTGCCGCACCACCAATCACCCCAAAGATGGTGATGAGGTCCGAGAGCGCAGGGGCACCTGCTCGTAGTCGCAGAATCCGATAGGCTATCCAACCGACTGCAAGACCGAAGAAGATGGCACCGAGTCCAGCGATAAACATATTACTCCTCCTTACTGATAGGATCCAAGGACAATCGAGATGAAACCTTGTGGTTTGTTGTCCCACAACACAGCCATAGGAGCGAAGTCGGAGTCATCATCCACAGGCATTTCCTCTCACATAGATCGATGATTTTCTCTCTGCCAGTAGGACGGGTGCATGCATTTGAGGTAACACAGGTAGTACTACCAAGGTGTCACTCCACGTACCATCATGGCACCCTCAAATGAGACAGACAAGGCCAATAGTCTCACTTGAGAGATGTCGAGAGGGAAACTGGAGCAAGACCCTGACTACCGAGATGGGAAGCATCATCCCCAAAACTGTGCCGGACTTATCTACTCTGCGGCTACCAGGTCGCTATCTTAACGTTGGGCCTACAGGAGAGGATGCGCGACAAAAAGCCAAGAGAAGACCTCTTGACTTTCACATTACGTCAACCTTTATACTACTCCAGTAGAAGCATGAATTCGGAGGAATGAGTATGTTTTCCATTGGTGAGTTTTCGCGCATTGCCTGCGTAACGGCAAGACAACTCCGGCATTATGAAGCGCTTGGCTTATTCAAACCAGAGCGCATCGATCCTGAGACGGGCTATCGCTCCTACAGCGCGCTCCAGCTCCCCCGGCTGAACCGCATCCTGGCATTGAAGGAACTGGGGCTCAGCCTCGCCCAGATCTTGCGGCTACTGGATGAGGACATTTCGGCAGAGGAGATACGCGGCATGTTGACGATGCGCAAGGCCCAGATTGAGCAAACCTTACACGACGAACTCTCACGGGTGCGAAGTATCGAGGCGCGTCTCTGGCAAATCGAGGAAAAAGGACTGCTGACCGACGATGTGGTCCTGAAAGCGATGCCTGCGCAGAAATTTCTTTCCATTCGGCAAG
>WNFF01002854.1_pt1 | contig 14152 bp, 10 predicted proteins | sample 5400441 | NCBI WGS metagenome assembly WNFF01 (sample SAMN13153345, study PRJNA577476) | soil metagenome | isolation source: 120 cm saprolite under Douglas fir tree site 2 hole 3 replicate 1 | place: USA:California | collected 2015-04-18 | reverse complement strand
AGTAACCCGGTGTCCAGATATAACCCGGCCCGGGAAGTGCCGGCTGCACGTAGACCGGCAGCACCGGTGGAGCGATGGTGATCGAAACAAGTTGCGCCGCGGCCTCCGACACGCCGGCAATTGCGGCGAACAGAAGCAGGCCCAGTGTGCGTACGAGACGCATGGCGGTTCTCCCCTGATGACCCCCGGTGGTGCGGGAAGCGCACCAACGGTCGGGCAGCGTAGTCGCGATTAAGTCATTCTTGCGGCGGCACCTCGCGGCGCGGCCTGTTTTCTGTTTTTTAGCGTCGAAGAATGTCAGAACTTAAGTCGCGGACCCGAATTTTTCTCCCGAAAGTTCTGCAGCTACTTTCTTTTCGACCTCGGGCCGCGCTTTTACTGTGATAAATACTAGGGACAATTACTGTGTGCAATTTCAATATGCGCCAGAAATCCGCTTAGATGATCAGGCCGCAATCTCCATCGCCCCTTTGATCGCCTCCTCGCGAACGATGCCGGTGACGTAGTCGCGAAGCGCGATGAACGGCTTCTCGCTGCGCATCTCATAGCGGCGCGGCCGCGGCAGGTCGACGTCGATGATCTCGCGCACCCGACCCGGATGAGCGGTCATGACAACGGTGCGATCAGCAAGATAGATCGCCTCGTCGATGTCGTGGGTGACGAGCAGAGCCGTCTTGCGCTCTTCCTCCCAAACCTCGAGCAGGAAATCCTGCATGATCGACCGGGTCAGCGAGTCGAGCGCCCCGAACGGCTCGTCCATCAGCAAAGTCGATGGGTTGATGGCGAGGACGCTCGCGATCGCGGCGCGCTGGCGCATGCCGCCGGAGAGCTCGGCGGGCCGGCGCGACCTGAAGGCCGCGAGGCCGGTGCGCTGGAGCAAGCGCTCGACGACGATCTCGGGCGAGCCCTTGTGCCTGTTGGCGCGCAGCCTGAGGCCGAAGGCAATGTTTTCCTCCACCGATAGCCATGGGAACAGCGCCGTTTGCTGGAACACGACGCCCCGGTCCGGCCCCGGTCCAGCAACCGGTGCGCCGTCGACGGTGATTTCGCCGCTCGTCGCGGTGTCAAAACCCGCCAAGAGGTTGAGGAGCGTTGACTTGCCGCATCCGCTTGCACCAACAATTGTTATGAATTGCTGGTCGGCGATTTCCAGATTGATGTCGGCGAGCGCCGTCACGTTGCCGTGACGGCTTGCAAACGTCTTGCCAAGGTGGCGGAGGCTAATTCTGGCCACTGAACGTTTCCAAGCGGTTCCACTCGAGCAGCCGATCGCGCACGGCAACGACGATGCAGTCCGAGATGAAGCCCAGAATTCCGATGCTGAACATTGCCGCAATCACCACGTCGTTGCGGTAAAACAGGTAGGCGTCGTTAAGAAGATAACCGAGCCCGCTGCGGACGGCCAGGATCTCCGCAACCACAACCAGCACCCAGGCGATGCCCATTGACAACCGCACGCCGGTCATGATCGACGGCAAAGCGCCCGGCAAGATCACGCGGATCAGCAACTCGCGCTCGTCAGCTCCCATCATGCGGGCGGCCTTGGTGAGCGTCACATTGATCTGCCGCACGCCGTGCGTGGTATTAACGGCCGCCGGAAAGAACGCCCCAAGGCCGATGAGGAAGACAGCCGGCGCATTGCCGATCCCGAAGAACACCAGCGACAGCGGCACCCAGGCGGTGACCGGAATGTTGCGAAGCACCTGTATGGTCGGATCGAGCACGCGCTCCATGACGCGCGAGAGGCCGATCAGGAGCCCGGCCAGAATTCCGAGCGCGATCCCCCAGGCGAATCCGGCGAACACCCGCCAGATGCTCGCAGCCGCGTGATCGAACCAGGTCCCGGAATAGCGGGCGGCCGCATCGGTCGCTCCGGTGATCAGATCGTACCAGACGAGAGCGACATCGGTCGGCGCCGGCAGGACACTACGGCGGATGAAACCGATCTGGGCGCAGACCTGCCACACCGCAAGCAGCGCGGCTGGAAGCACCACGTATTGCACGCGCAGCGCGAGCGACCGACCGATCATCGTCCGGCCGGCTGCCGGCGCCCACGATCGATCTGGTGCCGGCGCCGTTCCCCATCGCACCCGCGCTACCATGTCGATAGCTGGGCCGGCGATCGCCCGGTCGCCTTGGCCAGAAACGTGAGGTCGAGATGCTTGTCGATGCGGTCGGAGTAATCCTCCTTGACCCAGCCGAGATCGCGCAACTCTTTCGCCATGGCCTTGAGGTCGGCGACGTTGGTCCGATAATCGTACTTGAGGAACTCCCTCTCCTGCATAGCGACGACGGCGTCCGGCAGGCGGGAATATTTTCTCTCGAGCTCGATCCGTAAGTCCGTATTGCTCATGAACATGTCCATCGCCTCCGCGAGCGAGGAAACGATGTGCTGCACCAACTCCGGCTTGTCACGCGTCAGCCTGCGGTTGACGATGAACCCGATCTCCTGCTTGCCTCGCTCATCGCCGAACAGGTGGCGCACGAGTTTGGCATCGCCCTTGTCAATCGCGATGGCGCCGAACACGCTGAGCGTCATCGCCATGTCGACTTCGCCGGCCTCCAGCGCGCGCGGATGGTTCGGGAAGGGGACGTTGAGGATCTGAGTGTCGCGCTCGCCGTCGATACCGAGCGATTTCAGATAGATCAACAGCTTGGCGTGCTGCATTGAGCCGGTCGGCACGCCGATGGTGACGGGCTTACCCTGCTGCTTGCGCGCCAGGATGGCGGCCGTCAAAGCAGCGTCATCCGCCGCGTCGAACCCCTTGCGGGCGACGAGCACGTTATATCCGCCGCCCCATCCCGAAATCCAGACGATGTCGATGCCTTCGCTGATCGCACGCACCAGATGCTGGCTCGTCGTGTTGATGACGTCGAGCTCACCCTGGTCGAGTGCCAGCAGCGTGGACGTGGCGTCGCGAAAATCCTTCATGTCGTATTTCAGTCCGTACTTCTTCTCGACGCTCGGCAAAACGGTGCGCAGCGCACCGAGCGTTCCGATGACCGTGCCATAACGAACCGTATCTTCCCGGCGCACATAAGTCGCCGCAAGTGCGCCTGCACCAATCGCCGCCAGAGAGAGGGACGAAAGCCAGAGGGTGCGCCGTGTCATCCGGGGCGGCGTCATCCGGTCTCCCTGGGTTGATCGACGTTCATCGTTACTTGTCCCGAATGACGGCCCGCTTCCCAACTGCAAGCCCCGTCGTCACTTCCGCTGGACGGAGCAAAGATTCAAAGCTTCACTGAACAGAAATGTGCGGACTTTTTCGGCTGTGTCTGGAGCCCTGCGAACACTAATCCATCGCGGCCGCATACGCAAGGCGGCCCCCACTGGCTCGGCTTCGGCACAGTTACGATAAAGACTGCTCAGGGCCGATGACGCAACCATTTCATCTAGAATAGGAAATAAAATTGGAAAGCTGTACTCGGCTTTCTACACAAATAACTAAAATGATTTCACCGATTTGCTTACGGGTAAAATACCGGCGAGCACCGGCCTTCATCTCTTGCCGGTGCCGTATTCCAAGGCTTTCGCCGACCTCTATGCCGTGGGCGAGTTCACCAACTCGGATTATCCAAACCTGATACCGCCGGGCGAGAGAATCGATACTATTGCGGTACCGTCGGTGCTCGCCGTCTATAATTGGCCGAAGAACAGCGACCGATATCGTTGGGTCGAACGGTTCGTCCAATATCTGTTTAACCGCTGGGACAAACTCACCCAGCCGCCTTTCCATTCGCGATGGCGCGATGTCAACTTAGCTGCCACGGTTCCGGGCTGGACCAGGTTCAGTGTATCCGAAGAAATGCTGCGGCGCGCTCCGCAGGGCTCCGGCGATCAGGCAATGGCGCGCGACTTTGAGACATATATGAGCCGGGAGGTGCGCGCCGCTCCGCGCAACCAGACTGAGCGGGATGCCGTGTTTCGCCAGTTCATGCTTTGGCGCGAGCAGCAAGGCAAGCGGTGAACACACCGTCAAGGCCGCTACTGGTCGATCGCTTGAGCCAATCTCAAGGGATTGGAGCATCGACCAAAGTCATAACGTGGAGGGGCGCGCAAGCGGCGTCCTTCGACTTTGCCCATTGTAGGGGCGACCCTTGTGGTCGCCCCGTCGTGCGCAACCGGGTGCGCTGACCGGATTGGTATAAGCACCTGCTTGTCTCTCCCTTATCGTGGCCGGGCTTGCCCCGGCCACCCCGATTGTGCGGGGTCGCCGGGACAAGCCCGGCGACGACACTGGGATGTGATTCGAAATGATCGAAATCCGCTGTAGTAACGGTGCGGCGCGTACCGACGTCGCAGATGACAGGATGGTATTTTGGAGAGTTGAAGATGGTTCAACAGGAAGCGCGATTGTTGCGGGACGGCTATGTGCTCGGACATTCGGCGGACGAATATGAGCGGCTTCGGCGTCAAGCTCAAACGCTTGCACCCGTAACCAGGCGGCTGTTTCACGCGATAGGCTTGCAACCCGGATGGAGGTGTCTCGACCTGGGCTGCGGACCGGGCGAAACCATGCGGCTGATGGGGGAATTCGTCGGGCCGTCAGGCGAGGTGACTGGACTAGACCGCGACGCCAAAGCCGGCCGCGAAGCAATCGGACGGCTTACGGCAACGGGAACGAGTCGATACCGCTTCATCGAAGCGGATATGGAGAGCACAGACGAGCTCGGTGGTGAGCTGTTCGACCTCACCTTCGCACGGCTCGCGCTTCTGTTCACCCGAGATCCTGTTGCCGTGCTTCGCAAGATGTACAGCTGGACCAAGCCGGGGGGGTACGTTGCGGTTCAGGATTTACACGTCAGCACGATCAACCTGTACCCGAAGCTCGAAGCCTGCTCCGAACTCCTGCGAGTCATCCTCGAAACATGCGAACGCTCGGGTCAGGACATGGAATTCGCTTTCAAGCTTCCGGTCTATTTTGTTGAAGCGGGCATAGGCCCGCCCGATGGCACGGACATCAATGTTCCAATGACATCACTTGAACCATTTATGGCACATCACCAGGACCTGTGCCACAGTCTCTTGCCCAGGGCGATCGAGCTGGGCGTCACGACCCACGCCCGGATGCAAAGCGTCTTTCGAGACATTGAGCAGACACTCAGCGACGGACGGCAGTATTCGGCACTCTGGCCGCTGATGATCGGGGTGTGGAAGCGCAAACCAACGCGGTAAATTTCGTCTCTGCTCGGCGGCGGCCGCTAGTCTATCGCCGGGGCGACCACAAGGGTCGCCCCTACATCAGCGACTACCATGTCGAAAGCTGTGCCGGAGACCGTCCGGTCGCCTTGGCGAGAAACGCCAGGTCGATGTATTTGTCGACGCGGTCGGAGTAATCTTCTTTGACCCAGCCGAGCTCTCGCAGCTCCTTCGCCATGGTTTTGAGATCGGCGACGTTGGTCCGGTAATCGTATTTCAGGAACTGCCGCTCCTGCATGGCGATCACGGCGTCGGGCAGGCGGGAATATTTTCGCTCAAGCTCGATCCGCAAATCCGGATTGCCCATGAACGTGTTCATCGCTTCCACATGGGAGGACACGATTTTCTGGACCAATTCCGGCTTGCGCTGCGTCAGCTTGCGGTTGGCGATGAACCCGATCTCCTGCTTGCCTGACTTATCGCCGAACAGGTGACGCACGAGCTTGGCATCGCCTTTGTCGATTGCTATCGCACCGAACACGCAGAGCGTCATCGCCATGTCGACTTCGCCCGCCTCCAGCGCGCGCGGATGGTTCGGGAAGGGGATGTTGAGGATCTGGGTGTCACGTTCGCCGTCGATGCCGAGAGATTTGAGGAAGAACGACAGCTTGGCGTGCTGCAACGAGCCGGTCGGTACACCGATCGTGATCGGTTTGCCCTCCCGTTTGCGCCTCAGGATCGCGGCTCCCAACGCGGCATCGTCCGCCATCGGCAGGTCAAGCCTTTTGCCGGCGACCAGGACGTTATACCCTCCCCCCCATCCGCAAATCCAAACAACGTCCATGCCTTCGCTGATCGCCCGCGCCAGATGCTGGCTTGTCGTGTTGGCTACGTCAAGCTCTCCCTGATCAAGCGCGAGCAGCGCCGAGGTGCTGTCTCGAAAGTCTTTGACGTCGTATTTCAACCCGTGCTTCTTCTCGATACTGGGTAACAGGGTCCGCAACGCGCCGAGCGCACCGATCTGGATGCCGTGGCGAACATTGTCGTCTCCGCGGGCATAACTCGACGCCAGGGAGCCTGCACCGATTGTCGCCAGTGAAAGCGACGAACGCCAGAAGGTGCGACGGGTCATCCGATGTGGGGTCATCCGGTCTCCCTTGATTGGTTCACGTTCATCGTTGCTTGGCGCACGAACGTCCCGTCGTCAAAATCGATGGGGCTCCGCAAAGACGGCCTCCCTGACCGAAATGCACGGGCTTTTTTCTGCTGTATCTGGAACTCTGCGAACAGTAATCCATTGTGGCCGTGTTCGCAAGACGGCCGTGCTCGCAGATCAGCTTCGGCATAGCTGCCATAAAAACTGCTTTGGACCGATCGCGCTTCTAGTTCATCTAGGACTGGAAATAAAATTCGGAAGGTGCGCTCGAATTTCTACGCAAATAGCTAAAATGATTTCACCGATTTGCTTACAGATAACTTTGACTCCAGACACTATTTCACAATGAAGAGATACTGTGCTAGCCCCACGGCAGCACGATCATCTGAAAACGTCCTTATCGGTTGGCTATGAGGGACGAGCCATGCGCCATGTCATCATAACGGGAGCGTTTGGGTTAGCTTTTGGCCTGTTGGTCGGCACCGCCGCGGTCGTTGGCCAGACCATTCCGAAGTCTCTTCAGGAGGGCGGGCCTGAGGAGATGCTCAAACAGCGCCAGAACAACTGGACGGTCGGCGTTGCGGGCGGCAACATGGACGGCACCTATTTGCGCTTCGCCGACGAGCTCGGAAAAGTGCTCGACGACGGCGATGAGCTGCGCGTGCTTCCCATCATATCACGCGGCGCCGCGGCCAACTTGCAAGACCTGCTCTACCTTCGCGGCATCGACGTCGCGTTCACCCAATCGGATGTCTTTGAATACTTTCGTACGCAGCGCAAGACGCCCAACCTGGAGACCAGGGTCCAATACATCATTCGCCTCCCGGTCGCGGAGTTGCACGTCACGGCACGCGCGGACATCCGCACCCTCGAAGACCTGCGCGGCCAAAAGGTGGTGTTTGGCCCGCCCGGAAGCTCGCCGACGATGACCGGCCCGATCGTCTTCCCGCGCCTCGGAATCCCGGTCGAGCCGGTCTTTGTCGACTTCTCGACCGGCATGAAGATGATCAGGTCGGGCGAGGTCGCCGGTCTCCTCGGGGTGGTGTCGAAGCCGGTCGACTTCTGGTCGAAAATACCGCCGAACACCGGCCTTCATCTCTTGCCGGTGCCGTATTCCAAGGCCCTCGCCGACCTCTATGTCATCGGCGAGTTCACCAACGCGGACTATCCGAACCTGATACCGCCGGGCGAGAGAATCGACACCATTGCGGTGCCGTCTGTGCTCGCCGTCTATAACTGGCCGAAGGGCAGCGACCGATATCGTCGGGTCGAACGGTTCGTCCAATATCTGTTTAATCGCTGGGACAAACTCACCCAGCCGCCGTTTCATCCACGATGGCGCGACGTCAACTTAGCTGCCACGGTTCCCGGCTGGACCAGGTTCAGTGTATCTGAAGAAATGCTCCAGCGGTTTGGGCAGGGCTCCACCGATCAGGCGATGGCGCGCGATTTTCAGACATATATGACGCGACAGGTGCGCACCGCTCCCAGAAACGACGCCGAGCGGGATGCCGTGTTTCGCCAGTTCATGCTGTGGCGCGAGCAGCAACGCAAGCCGTGAACCTTCCCGTCCGATTGGCCCTCTCGTCCGCCCCGATATTTCGTTGCTCGCGTTTCCTCTCTGTGTAGCAAGGTACAGCTCTGTGTAGCAAGGTACAGCCGAGGCGTTATTGCGAGATGATTTTATGCAGGCGACTTGGCGATCGGGGTGTGGAAGCGCAAATCGATGCGACAAATCTCGCCGCACGCGACCGGCGCCCGCATATTTTACTGCGGAATCTGTGTTAATCTCACGATACGTTCCGGCGCTGCAATCGAGCCCAGATCCCTGGCCTTTTCATACCATCTACGGGCCAGGGCCACGTCCGGCGCGATTCCTCCTCGTAAACGTAGTCTCCTGAGCACGACGGGGTCGTAGGTCTCCGCAAGGGCAAAAGCCGCTGCCGCTTCGCCCGCTTCCGCGGCGCGCTCAAACATCATGCGAGCCGCCGTTACGTCCCCGTTCGCCATCAGCTCCGCGCCGATCTTCATTTTTGCTGCGATTTCGGATGCGTCGTTCGTGGATGCGGGAGGCCGGGAAGCGGAGGACGGCGAAATGGGCCGCGGCCCCGTCGCCGACTGCATGGGCCGCCGCGCTGCGTCGACCGTGGTCGCATCATTAGCGGCCCCACGCGCATCGACGGATGCGGGACCGGTGGCGGCCGTTGGCCGCGACCGTGGCTCGGGATCGGAGTTCGGAGCCCTCAGATTTGCGGCCGGGCGCGACGGCGCCGGCAGAGCATTGGTTTGATTTGAAGCGGGCACAAATTGGGGCGATTTGGTCGACGGTCCTGACGGTCGCCCGGAATCGGGGTTCGAGGCCGTGAGGTTTGCAGCCGCCGTCGACGGCGCCGTCCGGACACTGGCTTGGTCGGAGGCAGGCGCAACTTCCGGCGATTGGGTCGACAGCCTAAAGCCCCAAAAGTATCCGGTGACGCCTGCTACCGCCGCGGCCATCAACACACCGCCCATCAACCGCAGGCCGGCGCCGACAGTCGGGGTGGTCGAAGGAGGCGCTGGCTCCAGAACTCGTTCAGGCGCCTTTGCAAGCCGTGAGCGCAGTTCTACGACGGCAACATCGCCCTCAAAGACATCGCGTCGCGCCTTGCGCTTCCATGGCGGCTCGGGTGCCTCCGTCGTTCCGCTCGGCGGCGCGGCATGAACATTTTTGGGCTCATCTTTTGACGGCTGATTTTTCGATGCCTCGGGTTTCAGTGACTCCGGTTTCAGTGACTCGGGATTCAATGATTCATTCTTTAACGGCTCGCTTTTCAATGGCTCATTTTTCGATGGCTCGCTGTCGTTGGACTCTCGAACCGGCGCACCCATGATCCCCTCCACACTGTGCTGGCTCGCCTTACATGTCTCCTTAGCCCGCATTACACCGAAGTCTCAGATTTCGAAAAACACGGAACAAAAAGGCGCACCAAAACAACACGGCACAACAACTGCCTCACGCAGCGACCCCAATCCGCGCGAACTCAAACCAGCTTCTCTCCAAAAGCATCCAACCAAGAGATCAATCGCGTTCGGACACAAAAATCGCGGGCGCATCATTGCCAGCAGATTAGCTTCATTTTGGCAGCAGCGCACTTTAAAAGTGTAGATATACCAAAACGCATCGCGCGATTATTTGGCCGGATTGTGATCGTGTCTCAAAATTATTGCGCTATTTTTGTCTCGCCCGCGCGACAAATCGGCATATGTCTCATTAAGGTATTGACCGATGGCAGATATTGCCGAGAACTCACGACGATGACGCCAGGCAAAGTTCAATAAACATACTTTGCGCTGATCCACCGCCAAAAGACCTTGACGCAACAATTTTTGTATTTTCACATTGAAGCGGCGGCTTGGCCCTTGGCAAGTGCGTCGCATGAGATTGCCTTGACGGTCTGGCGCGGCACGTCTAAGACGGCACGTCTAAGACCAATCATATCAATCTATTGCGTGACATTCCCCACGTTTTATGGCTGGGATCGCGGGATCCAGCGTTTGCTTGAACTGCAGAGCGCAGGGTCCCAGCCAGGCGATGATAAGGTCTCTTGAACGGTCTCTTGAACGGTCTCTTGGCAAAATGCCGGTAGCCCTGAGCCGGGAAGCGAGCGCGACATGGACGCATCGGTCATCCTCATCGACAACTACGACAGTTTCACCTTCAACCTTGTTCATTATCTCGGTGAACTGGGCGCCGAGGTTGTCGTCCACCGCAATAACAAGATCGGCGCGGCCGAGGTGATCGCGGCCGCGCCCGATGCGATCGTGCTCTCTCCCGGGCCCTGCACCCCCAACGAAGCGGGTATCTGCCTGGATTTGATCGCCGCTGCCGCTCCCACCATCCCGGTGTTCGGCGTCTGCCTCGGCCATCAGGCGATTGGTCAGGTATTCGGCGCTAATGTGGTGCGGGCGCCGGTGCCGGTGCATGGCAAGCTCTCGGAGATGAGCCACCGCGGGGAGGGCGTGTTCCGCGGCATCAACGGACCGTTCCGGGCCACGCGCTATCACTCTTTAGTGGTTGACCACGACACCATGCCGAACGAACTCGCCGTGACGGCGGAGACCGACGGACGCCTTGTCATGGGCCTTGCCCACCGCAAGCTGCCGGTGCACGGCGTGCAGTTCCATCCCGAGAGCATCGCGTCCGAGCACGGGCATCTTATCTTGAAGAATTTCCTCGAGATTGCGGCGGACTGGAATGCTGCGTCGGGCCGGCGACGGCTTTGAGGAGTGCCGTGATAATTTATTCCGGTCCCTTATCCCGGCCAGCGGCGATCCTCCATTTGCCCGAAAAGGCGTCGCGGACGAGAGCCATCGCACCGCGGCCAAGCTGTTCATTTGAGGACCTCGTATCGCGATCTTGCGCGCCGCAGGCCGGACTCGCTGCCATTCGGCGCCTCTACGAAAAACGTCAGCACGCGCACCGGAGATGGGCTCTTCGGCAGGGGTCTTTTATTTCTCGGTGAGTTCTGCGAGGGACGATGATGGCTTCGAGAGTGGTCAATCGCGCAACGGAACACTGGCGCGTGATACCGAAAAGTTGCAGACTTTTCGATGCAGGTCGGACGCAGGTCGTGGGTAAAATCACATAATCTGGGGCATCATGGTGGAGATCAAAGGGCTGATCGGGCAGGTGGCGTCCGGCGCTACCCTCTCGCGCGAAATGGCTTATGAGGCGTTCGACAGCATGATGTCCGGCGAGGTGACGCCCGCACAGATCGGCGCATTACTGATGGGCCTGCGGGTGCGCGGCGAGACGGTCGACGAGATCACCGGGGCCGTCACCGCCATGCGGGCCAAGATGCTCACCGTCGCCGCTCCGGACGATGCGATCGACGTGGTCGGCACCGGCGGCGATGCCTCAGGCTCGTTCAACATCTCAACCTGCGCAGCTTTCATCGTGGCCGGCGCCGGCGTGCCCGTCGCCAAGCATGGCAACCGCGCCCTGTCGTCGCGATCCGGGGCGGCGGACGTCCTCACCGCCCTCGGCGTCAAGATAGATATCCCGCCGGAAACGATCAGTGCCTGCATCAAGACCGCTGGGATCGGATTCATGTTTGCGCCGGCACACCATCCGGCCATGAAGCATGTCGGCCCGACACGCGTCGAACTCGGCACCCGCACCATCTTCAACCTGTTGGGGCCGCTGTCGAACCCGGCCGGCGTGAAACGCCAGATGGTCGGGGTGTTTTCGCGCCAATGGGTCGAGCCGCTCGCCCACGTGCTGAAGAACCTCGGCTCCGACCGCGCCTATGTGGTGCACGGCTCCGACGGCCTCGACGAGATCACCACGGCAGGGCCGACCGCCGTGGCGGCGCTGGAGCACGGGAGCGTGAGGACGTTCGAGATCGTGCCGGAGAGCCTGGGCATTGCCCGCGTCAAACCCGACGCACTGCGCGGCGGCGATGCCGCAACCAACGCGGCGGCCCTCAAGGCGGTCCTCGAAGGCCGCAAGAGCGCCTATCGCGACGTCGCCGTACTCAACGCGGCGGCCGCCCTTGTGGTCGCCGCGAAGGCGGAGACGCTGGCCGACGGCCTGAAGCTCGCTCAGCATGCAATCGATTCCGGAGGGGCCGAGGGCAGCCTCGACCGGCTGATCGCGGTTTCCAACGGATAGCCGGCGGAAGAATAAGGGCGCGGAGCGACACCGCGCCGCGCCCTGACTCCGCCTTTTCGAAAACATGATGTCATCTAAATTGGTCTACACTTTTTTTCTTGTACCTGCTGTCGCATAAGAAAGTTTGAAGCCCGCCTGGATAGGCTGATGGCCGCAGGTGTCTTCGGTCAGGATCGACAGCCGTGGTGAAGCACGTCAAGGTTCAATCTGCGCCGGGTATGCTGCTCAAGGTCGTATTCAGCAAGTTCGCCGCCTTACCGGCGGCGGCGGTGCCGCATTTCAAGAATTGGACGATCGCCGCCAGAGTGATCGCAATCGTTATTGCGCTCGCGTTGCCGCTGAACCTCGTGGTCATTACCGTGATCTGGAATCTCGACAGCGCAGCCAATGAAGCTCAGCGCGCGAGTCTGCTTTACTCCGCGCGCTCGGTAGCGGCCACGGTCGACGCCGAACTTAGCAAGTACATTGCACTCGCGCAGGCCTTGTCCCGCTCGCCGGCTCTGCTGGACGACAATCTCGACGCCTTCGACGCGGAGGCGCGCCGGGCCTTTGCACCGATGACGGATGCCTCGTTCCTGGTGGCCGACCCCGATGGCCGGCAGCTTATCAACGGCGCCGCCCGGCCGAGCGAGCCTCTTCCCCGCCGGCAGCCGCTTGCCATGCGGGCACAAAACCTCGCCCTTGAGAGCCGCTCCGTCGTCGTCTCCGACGTCTTGGCCGGCGAGGTTGTGAAGGACTGGACCGCATGTGTCGATGTGCCCATCTTCAAGGATGGCCAGCCCTTTCGCACGCTGGCGGTCACCATGAGAGTGCGCGGCTTTTTGAAGCTGCTCAACGCACCGGAAATACCCAAAAACTGGAAAGTGGGCATCATCGACGGGCAAGGTCGATTCATCGCCCGGGTGCCGGATCATGCCGCCTTCGTGGGCGAACTCGCCTCGCAGGGATGGCGCGACGTCAAGGACCAGGACGGCATTTTCGAATTTTTTCACTCCAGCGAAGGCGACATCGTTGCGAACGCCAGCGCGCATCCGGCTTTGAGCGGCTGGACAGTGGGCGTGGCCGTCAAGAAAAGCGAATTGCAGGCGGCGGCGCTCAATGCTGTCAATTGGGCAATAGCGCTCGGAATCGTGATTTCCGTTCTGTCATTGGGCTTTGCGGTTGCCATGGCTCGACGCATCACCCGCCCTATCGCGGAAATGCGCGACAAAGCAACGATGGTACTGAGCGGCGGAGAAATCTCGTTCGAACCGGATCTGCCGGAACTCGGCGCGCTGTGGTCGGCGCTGAAGCAGGCGGTCGCCGACCGCAACCATAGCGATGCCGCGCGGCACGACAGCGAGAGGCAGCTCGCCGCGATCGTCACCTCGTCACAGGCCGCCATCGTGAGCACGACGCTGGACGGCGCCATTACGAGTTGGAACGCGGCCGCCGAGCGGCTTTACGGATATGCCGCGAAGGAGATGCTCGGCCAGTCGGTCCGGCGCCTGCTCCCGGCCAAGCGGCAGAACGACGAAACTGCCATGCTCGCCCGCGTCGCGGCTGGCGAAACCACGGCGCAGTTCGAAGCGACACGGCTGCACAAAAATGGTTCGACCGTGGAGGTGTCTGTTACCGTCTCGCCAATCCATGATCGAGACGGAAAGGTCGTCGGCCTTTCGGGAATCGCGCGCGACATCACCGCCCGCAAGCAGGCCGAAGAGGCCCTGCGCGACCGCCTGTCCGAAATCGAGGCCATCTATAATAATACGCCCGTCGGCCTTGCATTGCTGGACCGCGATCTGCGGTACATCCGTATCAACGCGGCGCTTGCGGAAATGAACGGCGTGCCGGCGGCCGACCATATCGGCCGTGTGGTGTGGGATGTTGTGCCGGCGATGAGGGACGCGTCCGAGCCGCACATACACCACGTTCTTCAGACGGGCGACCTCGTCCGGCACGAGGTCTCAGGAGAGAGCCCGAAGCCCCCGGGGATCATCCGGCACTGGGATAAGACCTTCTATCCTCTCAGGCGTCCGGACGGCAGCATCCTGGCGATCGGTGTCATGGTCGAGGAAATTACCCAGCGCAAACGTGCCGAGGAACTCCAGTCCCTGCTGATGCGCGAGATCAATCACCGCACCAAGAACATGCTCAGCGTCGTGCTGTCGATCGCGCGGCAAACCGCCGCATCGGACACCGCGGAATTCATCAAGCACTTTTC
>WNFF01021564.1_pt1 | contig 14156 bp, 11 predicted proteins | sample 5400441 | NCBI WGS metagenome assembly WNFF01 (sample SAMN13153345, study PRJNA577476) | soil metagenome | isolation source: 120 cm saprolite under Douglas fir tree site 2 hole 3 replicate 1 | place: USA:California | collected 2015-04-18 | reverse complement strand
CGCTCTACTCTTTCCTCCGCCATCGCGCGTAGCGCTGCACGGTCGACCTTGTTGGTGGAGGCGAGCGGCAGATCGTCGACGAACCACACCGAGCGCGGGTGCGCATAGGCGGGCGCGTTTTCCAGCGCGAAGCGCTTGATGTCGTCCTCGGTCGCGCTGTGGCCGGGCTTGAGGATCACGAAGGCGACTGGCTTCGTTCCCTTGATCTCGTCGTCGACCGGCACCACCGCCGCATGCGAGACGGCGGGATGACGCTCCAGCATGCGCTCGACATCGGCCGGGTAGATATTTTCGCCGCCCGAGACGAACATGTCGTCGCTGCGGCCGACGAAATAGTGGAAGCCGTTCTCGTCGCGCCGAAACACGTCGCCGGTGATGTAGAAGCCGTCCGGCGTGATCGGCTTCGGCACGTCCGGCCGGTTGTGATAGCCGAGCATGGTGGCGGGCGATTTCATCTCCAGCACGCCCTGCTCGGCGTTGCGGTTTTCGCCATCGACGAGCCGCACCGCCACCTTGGGATGCGGATAGCCGACGGAGAGCTCCGGTTGCGGCAGGCCTTTCGGATGCGGCCCGAACGCCACCGGCCCTCCCTCGGTCGTGCCGTAGGCGTTGGTCACCGCCGCGCGCGGCAGCGCGCGCTTCAAGGCGTGCAGCAGGCTCAGGCTCACCGGTGCCGAGCCCATGCGGACGAACTCGACGCTGGAGAGATCGGTGCGCGCCAAAAGATCGCTCTCGCGCAGCATCATGGCGATCATCGGTGGCACCGCGGTGAGCCAGGTGCAGCGCCAGCGGCCGATCGCCGCAATGTAGTCGCGCGCATTGAACTGGGGCAGCAGCACGATGGTCGCATGCGCCGCGCAGGCGAGCTTGGCCAGCGCCAGCGCGTTCATGTGATAGAGCGGCGCCGCGATGAGGTAGCGATGGCGCGAGAGGTCCTGCCCCTCGAGCCGCGTCTCCACCACCCAGATGTGGCTCTGGTGCGAGAGCACGACGCCCTTCGGCACCCCGGTCGAGCCGGAGGTGTAGAGGAACATGGCCGGCTCGTCCTGCGCCGGCACGATGGCTTCGAAGGGGCCGGGGTCGAGAAACGCCTCGAAGCTTTCGGCGCCCTGCGCGCCGAAGCAGACGACGGACAGATCGGGCGGACAGGAGGCGCGACGGCCGGAATCACAGAAGATCAGCTTCGCGCCGGCGTCGTGCACGATGAAGTCGATCGTCTTGCGCGGAAACTTGAAGTTCACCGGCACGGCGACAAGACCGGCGCGCATGATGCCGTAATAGGCGGCGAGATATTCCGCGCGGTTGACCGAGAGGATGGCAACCCGCTCACCTCGCTTGAGGCCGCGCTTGAGGAGCGCGCGCTCGACGCCGTTCGCCATCGCGTCGAGCGCGCGATAGGTGAACTCGCGCGGTGACTGCTCGCCGCCGAGATCGATGATCGCGACCTTGTCGAGATCGCGGTCGCGGCGGATCAGGTCACCGAGATTTTGGAACTTCGCCATCAACTCGGATCGCGTCTCGGATGAATCACGCCTTCGGCGGAGCCGTATAGTAAGTCCCCCGGCCGCTCGCCAGCAGTTTTCTTGCGCATCGAAGATCTGCGCCTCGGCGGTGGAAAACTGACTGCCCATGCGCACGATCTTGCCGCGCAAGGTGAGATCGCCCGGCATGGCCGGGCTGTGATAGTCGACACGCAGATCGATGGTCGGCACCCCGCGGCCGGTCTTCTTCACCATGGCCCAGTCGGCGGCGAGATCGACGAGCGCGGCGAGCACGCCGCCGTGGGTGTACCGGCGCTCCGGATTGACCACCCATTCCTCGCGCCACGTGGCGATGAGCTCGACGCCGTCGTCGTGCACCGCCTTCACCTTGATGCCGAGCCACTGGTGATACGGCTGGCGGGTGATCATCTCCTGCACCCGTTCGATGGTGATGTCTTCGGTCATTTGATTACCTTCATTTGTTCGTCATGGCCGGGCTTGTCCCGGCCATCCACGCCTTACTTTTCTCTCGCCTTTAAGACGTGGATGCCCGGCACAAGGCCGGGCATGACGGCATTCACAGTTTGTCCAACCCGCCCTCGGCGATCGCGGCGTCGACGATATCGGAGAGCACCACGTCCTCGTATTTCATCGCCTGCTTGATGTTGCCGAGCTTGACCAGGGTCGCGACGGTGAAGTCCCAGGTCGCGCGCGGCAGCCGTCCGGTCGTGCTGAAGAAGCGCTTTTTGGCAAAGTCGCGCGCCGCGGCATCGAGCTCGGCCGGCGGCAGATCGGGCAGCACCTTCTTGCTGATCGCGGCCGCCTCGTCCGGATTGGTCAACGCGAAGTGACAGCCTTTCGCGGTCGCGATCACGAAGGCTTTGAGCGCGGCGCGCTTGCGCTCGGCGGCGTCGGCCGAGACGACCTCCCAGGTGTAGAGGAAATCCGGCAGATCCTTCACCGCGTCGCCGACCACGTGCAGGAAATCATACTGCAGCACGCGCGCCGCGAAGGCCGAATTGAGCGGCGCGCCGTCGACGCGCTTGGCGATCAGGCTCTGCACGCGCGCCGCGCTCGCGCCGACGCTCAGCCACTGCACCTTGCCCGGGTCGGCGCCCTTCTGCTCCATCATCAGCAGGGGCACGAGCTGCGACACCGCGCCGACCTGCGACACCGCCATGGAGCGGCCCTCGAATCCCTTGAGGCTTGTGATGTCCTTATTCCCGACGACGAGATAGTCGAGCTTCGGCGTGAAGGCGCTCAGCACCTTGAGCTTCGAGCCGGCCGCGATCGCCTGCAGGGTCGAGATGCCGCCGCACCACGAGACCTCGCCCTCCCCGGCGACGAGCGCGCGCAGCGCCATGGTCTCGGCGCCGATCGGGCGCAGCTCCACGTCGATGCCGTGCTCGCGATAAAAGCCCTTCTCCTGGGCGTAATAGAAGAAGTGACACGCCGGGTCCGGCGGCGCGGTGCCGATGAGCACCGTGACCTTGGCGCCTTGCGCGCGCAGGACGGCCGGCTTGGCGATGCTTGCGGCGGTAACGCCGGCGATCCCGGCGATGAAACGGCGGCGGTCCATGTCAGTCCTCCAGCACGACGGCCCGGATGGGCGAAGCCTCGACCCCGATCATCTTGAGCGGCAGGGCGATGAGGGTCACGCGTTTTCTGCCGATCGCGCCGAGGTTTTTCAGATACGGCATGGTGACGACGCCGGCTTCCTGGAAGCGGCGCGAGGTGTTGAAGATCACCGGCGAATCCGGCGCGTCGGCGCCGTGATACATGTCGAAGCCGACGATCAGCACGCGCTTCCTGAGGCACCAGTCGATGGCATCGTTGGTCAGATACGGCGAGCGCTTCTGCCACTCCATCGAGCCGTCATAGTCCTTGTTGCAGTCGGTGCGCAGCAGGATGCGCTCGCCCTCCTTGAGATCGGCGCCGGCCGCCTTTTCGAGATCGTCCGCCGTGATGCCGCCGCCCGGCATGCGGTGGCGAACGTCGGCGACGACCGCCGGCCCGATGAAGGTGTCGAGCGGCAGCTCGTGGATCTGCTTGCCGCCCTTGACGAAGTGCTCGGGCGCATCGACATGGCTTCCCGCGTGCAGCCGCATGTGGACGCCGCGCACGATCTGCCCGGCGCCGCCCGCCGCGTCGAAATCCTTGATGACCTCGACCTCGAACTGCATGTCGCGCTTGAAGCCCGCGGGCGTGCGCATATGGAAGTTCCTGGCGTCGAGCTCGAGGCTGATGTCGACGATCTTTGGACTGGGCATTTCCGGATTTTCCTCTTCCTTCACGCCGTACTTCGTAGGTTGGGTCGAGCGCAGCGAGACCCAACACCACGAGTGCCTGGGTTTGTTGGGTCTCGCAAGAGCTCGACCCAACCTACAGTCGACCAATGACAAGCTTCTCTAACTCGCCCTTTCCGTCTCCTTCCATGGCGCGAGCCACTGCTCGATCCGCCGCACGCTTTCCGTGAGAAACAGGCCGAGCAAGGCCAGCACGATGATGATGACGAACAGCTTGTCGGTCTTGAACGCGTTGCCGTAGACGATGATCGCCCCGCCGAGCCCGGCGACGGCGGTGAACAATTCCGCCACCACCATGCCGACCACGGCGCGGCCCATGGCGAGGCGGATGCCGGTCGCGATGAACGGCAGCGAGGCGGGAATGACGATCTTGGTGAAAATCTGCGCCTCGTTCGCGCCCTCGGCGAGCGCGACCTCGACCAGGCCGCGGCTGACATTGCGCACGCCGCTATAGGTGTTGACGATGATCGGAAAGAACGCGGCAAGAAAGATGATCACGACCTTCGACAACAGCCCAAGCCCGAACCAGAGGATGAGGAGCGGAATGAGCGCGACGTTGGGCGTCGCATAGAGCGAATTGATCTGCACCTCGAGCAGCTGGTCGACGAAGCGATAGCGGCCCATCAGCAGACCGAGCAGAACACCAAACGTGATCGCGGCGGCAAGCCCGATCGAGAGAGCGAGAACGCTCGACCCGAATGCCTTCTGCAGCTCGCCGGTCGCGAGCATGTCCGGCACGGCGGCAATGATGGCGGTGGGATACGAGAGGAAGACCGGATCGACGCCGCGTCCGTACCATTCCCAGACGATGAGGGTGACCGCCACCGATGAGAGGCGCACCAGCGCGCCGTACCGTCCCGCAAGGGCCTTTCGCATGAGCAGTGGCGGCCGGCGATCGGCGGCTGCGCGCATGGATGGCTCCGGCTGGCTCATGCGCCGCTCACGCCGCCGGCGCCAGATCGTGGCGCAGGGCCTCGCGCACCTCGCGCCGCAACGTGTCGAAGCGCGCCGAGGACTTGTCCGCGTCGCCGCGCGGACGCGGCAGCTCGGTCGCGATGTCGGCCTTGATGCGGCCGGGCCGCGCCCCCATCACCAGCACGCGGTCGCCGAGATAGATCGCCTCCTCGATGCTGTGGGTGACGAACAGCACGGTGGTCTGCATGCTCTGCCAGATCTTCAACAGCTCGTCCTGCAGCATCTCGCGCGTCTGCATGTCGACCGCGGCGAACGGCTCGTCCATCAGCAAGAGCTTCGGATCCTTGGAGAAGGCGCGCGCCAGCGCGGTGCGCTGCTGCATGCCGCCCGAGATCTGAGCCGCCGCGATAACCTCGGCGCCCAGAAGCTTTGCGAGGATCACGCAGCCGGTGCCGACGCCGCCGCTCGCGCCGAGCAGGCAGACGAACTGATTGCGCTCGACCTCGAAGCCGACCCGTTCGAGCACGCGCGTCGGCTGCGCGGTGTCCTCGCCGAACGTTTTTGTCAAAGCGATGATTTCGAGCATCGATCCGATCTGATGACACGGGCCCTGGGCATTACCCGTCATCCTGAGGTGCGAGCGAAGCGAGCCTCGAAGGATGATCGGCCGATGCAGTGGCCGTCGTCCTTCGAGGCTTGCACGACTTCGTCGCGCAAGCACCTCAGGATGACGGAGCAACGCATCACATTGTGCCGGCTCCGTCAGGGAGCGACAACCACTTTTCCCATCACCTCGCGGTCGCGGATAAGGCGCAGGCCCTCGCGCGCCTCCTCGAGCGGCAGCACCTTGTCGACCACCGGCTTCATCTTGCCGGCCTCGATCATCCGCATCAGGCCCTTGAGGTCGTCGTCATAGAAGCTGTTGGAGCCCACGATGTTGATCTCGAAGGTCCAGATGTAGCGCAGGTCCTCCTTGGGATCGTGGCCCGCCGTGGCGCCGCACACCAGCAGCTTGCCGCCGCGCTTGATGCAGCGGAGCGACGGCACCCAGGTGTCACCGCCGGTGAAGTTGACGACGACGTCGACGCCGCCTTCATAGGACCGGCGCTGCGGCTTGCCGTATTTCTCGACCGCCCATTTGGAGAAATCGACCTTCTGATAGTTGATCACCTCGTTGGCGCCGAGCTCCTTGAGCCGCGCCATCTTCTCCTCGCTCGACGCCGCCGCGATCACCTCGGCGGCCAGAAGTTTTGCGAGGATCACGCAGCCGGTGCCGACGCCGCCGCTCGCGCCGAGCACGAGCACGCGGTCGCCGGCCTTCACGGTCTTGTGGGTGATGAGCATGCGGTGGGCGGTCCCATAGGCGACGGGCAGTGCGGCGGCTTCCGAAAACGTGACGCCGTCCGGCATGGCGACGAGCTGGTCGGCCGAGACGAGGCAGTATTCCGCCATGCCGCCGTCGAGCATCTCGCCCATGAGGCCCTTCTTCTTGTTGAGCGGATTGACCAGCACGCGGTCGCCCGGCTTCCAATTCGCGACGCCGCCGCCGACCTCCACGATCTCGCCCGCCATGTCGAGGCCGACGATCACCGGCAGCGGCACCTTGATGCCGGGCATGCCGCGCATGGTGAACACGTCGTGGTAGTTGAACGAGGAGGCCCTGACGCGGATCACCACGTGGCCGTCGACCGCATTGGGGACCGGATAGTCGGTCACCACCTCGAGATCCTGCAGGTCACCATGCCGGCGCAACACCAGGGCTTTCATCGTCTTTGTCACGGCGCTGTCCTCCACGCTCAAACGCTCCATTTATCCGGACCGACGCGGATTGCAATGGGCACGTTGACGGCGGCCATGCCATATTGCTTATCTCCGTGCCTCACGGGACGTCCCAGAGATCAGCGATGCAAGAGAACTTTCGCCAATTCCTCGACCGCCTGCGCCAGACGGGCGAACTCGTCGACCTGCACCAGCCGGTCGACATCCGCCATATCGCGACGCTGGTCGACCAGGCGAAGACCGCCCTCTTCTTCCACAAGGTGATCGGCTACGACATGCCGGTGGTGTCCGGCCTGATCCGCTCGCGCGAACGCTCCATCACGGCGCTCGGCTGCGAGACCTATCGCGAGATCGAGGACAAGCTCACGCAGGCGATCGCGCGGCCGATTCCGCCCAAGCACGTCAAGACCTCGCCCACCCGCGAGGTGACGCTCCTCGGCGACGACGTCGACCTCTACAAGCTGCCGATCCCGATGTCGTCGATCTACGACGGCGGGCCGATGATCACGGCCGGGGTGGTGATCACGCGCGATCCCGAGCTCGGCATGAACAGCGGCATCTACCGCTTCATCGTCAAGGAGAAGAGCCTCACCGGGATCGACATCGTCACGCCCAACAACATGCGGCTGTTCGCGCAGCGCGCCTTCGAGCGCAAGGAGCCGCTGCCGATCTCGATCTCGATCGGCACGCATCCGATCGAGATTACCGGCTCGGGTTATCGCGCCCCGCTCGGCGTCGACGAGATGGCGATCGCCGGTGGTCTGCGCGGCTCGCCGGTCGAGCTCGCGCCGTGCCAGACCATCGACCTGCCCTACATCGCCGACGCCGAGATCGTGCTCGAGGCCGAGATCCTGCCGACCGGGTGGACGTTTCCGGAAGGCCGCTTCGGCGAGTTCACCCGCCTGATGGGCGGGCTGCACTGGAACCCGCTGGTGCGCATCAAGGCGATCTCGATGCGCAAGGATGCGATCTACTACAACCTGCACATGCCGTGGGAAAATACCTGGCTCGCCGCGCCGACGCGCTATTCCGCCATCCGCCAGGCGCTCAAGACCGCGGGCGTCACCGTGAAGGACATCAACGTCACGCTCGGCGGCTGCGCCTTCTGGCACGCGGTGATCTCGATCAAGAAGCAGCCGGGCGAAGCGAAGAACGCGCTGCTCGCCGCGCTGTCCGTGATGGACTTGAAGCACGTGGTGATCGTCGACGACGACATCGACGTGTTCGATCCGACCGAGGTGGAATGGGCGATCGCGACGCGCGTGCAGGGCGACCGCGACGTGATGATCGTGGGCAATGCGCGCGCAAAGCCGCTCGATCCGAGCCTGCCGCAGGGCGCCGGCGTGGTGCCGACCGGCGCCAAGGTCGGCATCGACGCGACGATCCCCGAGGGCATCCCGCGCGAGCACTACGAGCGCATCACCTATGCGTATGCAGAGCGCGCCAAGATCGACGACTACGTCAACGGCAAGGCGGACGCGGCCGGCGAAGCGGGCGATCCGCACGAGATCAAGGCGCTGGCGCAGCAGATCGCGCAGGCGATCGAGAAGGAGCCGCTTTACTACACCGACATCGCCGAGCGCTTTGCCAAGTACGACTTCCGCACCATCGCGCGCGCGCTCGGCGAGCTGCACGCAAGCGAGACGTTGTGGCAGGATCCGCGCGGGCGGATGTGCCTGCGCGGGTCGAAATTCGCGGCCAAGCCGGCGACCAAGCAGTAGGATCGCGGCGTCATTGCCCGCGCAAGCGGGCAATCCAGTAATCACCGGCGCCCAGATTTAACGGCAGTGTCAAGGAATACTGGATGCCCCGCTTTCGCGGGGCATGACGACTCACAGTATGCCGCGCGTCACCGCATCGTCGCGGGCAGCCACAGCGCGAGCTGTGGGAAGATCATCAGTAGAATCGTCGTGATCACGATCGAGGTCATCAGGATGCTGGTGCCCTTGTAGACCTTCATGAGGTCGACATCGGCGGTCGCGCTGACCACGAAGGCGATGAGGCCGACGGGCGGAAACACCAGTCCCATCGACACCATCATCATCGAAAGCACGCCGAACCAGATCGGATCGAAGCCGAGCGAGGTGATGAGCGGAAAGGTGAGCTGCAGCGTGAGCAGCAGCAGCGGGATCTCGTCCATGAACATGCTGATGACGAAATAGGCGACCACGATGCCGATGATGATCACCCAGCGATTGAGGTTCATCTCGGTGACCATGGCCACGACCTCCTGCGGGATGCGGCTCAGGGTCATGTAGTAGCCGAAGATGGTCGCGCCGATCAGGATGAGGAAGATCATCGCCGAGGTGCGGATGGTCGATTTGAGCGCGTCGATCGCGTCCGCGACCGTGAGCCGGCCGAATGCCGCCCCGATCACGGCGGCGAGCAGCGCGCCCAGCGCGCCCACCTCGCTCGGCGTCGCGACGCCGGTATAGAGCATCACCAGCACGATCGCGATGAGCAGCAGGCTCGGCCAGATGCGCACGAGGCTCGCCCAGCGTTCGGCCGACGGCACGCGAAACGTCTCCGGCGCGTGCTTCGGCGCCACCACGACCCACAGGTAGATCATCACGGCGAGCAGGATGCCGACGATGATGCCCGGCACGATGCCGGCGATCAGCAGCTTGCCGATCGAAGTCTGGGTGGCGATCCCATAGATCACCATGGCGATGCTGGGCGGGATGAGGATGTCGAGCGTCGCGCCGATGCCGATCGCGCCGGCGGCGAGCTCGTCCGAATAGCCGTGCCGGCGCATTTCCGGCATGGCGATATTCGACATCACCGAGGCGGCGGCGACGCTCGCCCCCGACATGGCGCCGAAGATGCCGCAGGCGAACACGGTGGCGATGGCGAGCCCGCCCTTGATGTGGGAGAGCCAGTTGGCGGCCGCCTGATAGAGATCGCGCGCGAGCCCGCTCGAAGCGGAGAAATACGCCATCAGGATGAACATCGGGATGGTGGTGAGGGCGTAGTCGGCGACGGTCGAGAACGGCGACAGGCTCACGATCGCCAGGACTTTCGACGGATCGCCGGTGAGCAGCCAGATGCCGAGCATGCCCGAGCCGGCGAGCGCCACCGCGATCGGTACGCCGAACAGCAGCGCCAGCACGAGCACGAGCATGGGGAGCGCGGCGAGCATCTGGGGTCCTATACGGTCGGCTCGTCCTTGGTGAGCATGAACGAGCGGCCGGTATGGACCCGGCGCAGGTCGAGCAACACCAGACCCGTGAGGGCCAGGAAGCCGAGCGGCACGAACCAGTAGGCCGGCCCGACGCGGATCGGCAGCGCGCTCAGCGTGGTGTCGTCCGAGAGCGCGCGGATCGCCTGCTGGGTCGTCGCGACCAGCACGATGAGGCAGAAGGCGAACGAGACGGCGTGCGCCGCGTAGTCGGCNNNNAGACGGCGTGCGCCGCGTAGTCGGCGGCGAGCCTCAGCCCGCGCGGAAGCCGGTCGACCAGGAACGTCACCCGGATGATGCCGCCGCCGCGATAGGCGTATGACATTCCGAGGAAGACCGCGGCCGCCATCAGGTATTTCTCGGTCAGCTCGTACGCTCCCGTGATGGGACGATTGAGGAGGTAGCGGCTCAGGGCGTCGGCGGACGTCAGAGCCATCATCAGGAACGTCGCGAGCACGCCCGCGAAGATGAGCACGCGCTCGAAGTGGTCCAGCCATCGTCCCAGGAACTGCAAAGCTTCACCTCGTTCTCGGCCGTCATTGCCGCGCAAGCGGGCAATCCAGTAAACGCCGATCGTTCGAATGGATACCTCGGTCAGATCGCAGCGCCGAGGCGTACTGGATGCCCCGCTTTCGCGGGGCATGACGAGGCAGATTCAATCGCTAGTTCTTCAGCAGATCGATCGTGGTGTTGAGGATCTCGCGCGCCTCCTTGTGGCCCTTGCCCTCCATCTTCTTGATCCACTCCTCCCATAGCGGCTCGCCGGCAAGCTTCTGCCAGCGGGCGAGCTCATCGGGCGGAACACGATAGCGATTGAACTCGTAGTTGCCGGCCTTGACCTTTTCGAGCACGCTCTGCTCGGCGGTGTCGAAGAAATTCTTGCCCCAGAACTTCGCGCCGGTCAGTCCGCTGACGCTCGTGATCTGATCGCGCACGTCCTGCGGCAGGCTCTGCCATTTCGCGCGGTTCGTGCACAGCGAGAAATAGGCCGCGTAGAACGGCGCCTCGGTGTAGTGCTTGCCAACCTCGTAGAGGCGGAATGCCTGCACCGCCTCCCACGGCGCGGCGCCGCCGTCGACCACGCCCTTGTCGAGCGACTGATAGAGGTCCGGCATCGGCAGAAGGGTCGGCACGGCGCCGAGCGACTTCACCATCTCGGTCGGCGGGCCGCCGAGCGCGCGGATCTTCAGGCCCTTGAAGTCGTCGAGCGTCTTCACCGGCTTCTTGGTGGTGATGATCAGGTTGGGCGAACTCGAGTAGAGCACCAGCGGAACGATGTCGCCGTACTCCTTCTGGATCGAGGGGAATTTCTCATAAAGCTTCCACAGCGCCTCGCTGCCCTTCTCGGCCGTATTGAGCGGCAGGAACGGCAGCGAGATCACGTCGGAGAGCGGCGTCTGCTCCGGCCAATAGCCGTGCACGCACCAGCCGATGTCGGCGATGCCGCCACGGACGCCCTTCCACATGTCGACGCCGCGGATCAGCGTCTGCGACGGATAGACCTCGATCTTCACCCGGTTCTTGGTGGCGGCCTCGACCTGCTTGACCCAGGGCTGCAGCGCGTGTGACGGCCCCCAGCCCTGCGGCGAATTCTGGTCCGCCAGCGTGAGCTTGATTTCCTGCGCGGACGCGAGCGCCGCAAATGCGACGCAGGCCGCGACGACGCCCGCGCCGTTCAGGATTTTTCGTGTGATCATGTGATGCTCCCCGATGCGCGCGCGATCGCTGCCGCCGCGCGTGTCGATGTGCCGGCATCTTGGGGCGCTTTTCTGGGGGCCACAAGTGGCCGGCCGCCCGAATTTTCAGCCGAAAATATGTCGTCCGAGGGATGCGACGATTGCATTCAATCCGCCGTGGTCGCGCGCCGTCGCATAGGCGTAGCGATCCGGACGCACCAGCACGGCCGCCGCGTCGTGGCGCTTCATCCAGGCCGCGAAGAGCCCGTCGCGCTCGGGGAGGTGGATCGCGTCGCCCTCCCCGCCATCCCGGCCGATCACGATGCGCTCGGCGCCCATGCGGCGCAGCAGTTCGAGCGAGTGCGGCGCGAGCCAGGCCTGCGCCTCCGCGCTCGTCGTCGCCAGCAGAAAATTCGGGCCGAGCGCGTCGTCGAGCAGCATTTCGGCTCGGCCGGCGCGCACATGCGGCTGCACGAACAGCGTGCCGGCGGCCGCGCCTGTGTCCCGATCGACGACGCCGTCCACGAGATCGGGAATGAAGCGCTGGCGGATGGTTTCCGCCTCTCCGCGGAGAAGCTTGTCGCGCAGAGCCGCGTCCCGCTTGCGCGCCGCGTCGACATCGAGCTCGCCGATGACCTCACCCGCCGCCTTGGCGTGCGCGACCAATGTCGTGACGTGCGGCTTGCGTTCCTGCTCGTAGCTGTCGAGCAAGGCGTCGCGCGCGCCCGCCCGGAGCACCAGCGCGAGCTTCCAGGCCAGATTGGCGGTGTCGCGGATGCCGGCGCACAGGCCCTGCCCCATGAACGGCGGCGTCTGATGGCAGGCGTCGCCGAGCAGGAAGACGCGGCCCGCGCGCCAACGCTCGGCCAGCAGCGCGTGAAAGCGGTAGACCGCCGAGCGCCAGATTTCTATCGCGGCCGGATCGACGAAGCGGGCAAGCTGGGCCCGCACGCTGTCGGGCGTGCCGAATTCTTCCGGTATCTCGCCCGGCAAGAGCTTGATCTCCCAGCGGCGCAGGTTTCCCGGGCCGACGATGAAGGTCGCGGGCCGCGCGGGCCAGCAATATTGGATGCTTTTCATCGGCAGATCGACGGGCTGAACGAGCCGCGCGTCGACCACCATCCACCATTCGTCGAAGGCCAAATCCTCGTGCTCGATGCCGAGCGCTCGGCGCACGAAGCTGTTCGCCCCGTCGCAGCCGAGGACGTAACCCGCCGAGACGACGCGATCCGGCGCGCCGTCCGCCGTGCGCAGCGTGACATCGACGCGATCGGCGTGCGGCGCAAGCGCGACGGCCTGGGTGCCGAGAAAGACGTCCACCCGCCCGGATCGCGCCACGCAGGCGCGCAGCACGGCTTCGACCTCGGGCTGCACGAAGCTCAAGCTCGGAGGCCAGCCGAGCGGATGGGGCGGCGGCTGCGGGTCGTAGATGCGAATGACGCCACCGTCGACGCCGAGATAATGCGTGCCCGGATACGTTGCGATGAACGCCGCGATCTCATCCGCTATGCCGCAGGCTTGAAAAACCCGCATCACCTCGTGGTCGAGCGTAATCGCGCGCGGCTTGTCGTAGATGTCGGTGCTCTGCTCGACCACGGCGACACGCAGCCCATGGCGCGCGAGCAGCGCCGCCATGGTGGCGCCCACCGGCCCATAGCCGACGATGAGGACATCATGGATCATGCGGCCTGGATAGAACGCGGATGAGACCTAGCGCGCGCTCCCACCGGTCGTCGGCTGCGCTTCCACCGACCGCGCGGGAAGCAGATTTTGCAGCGCCTGCGCCGGGTCGACCAGGCCGGCCGCGGTCGGATCGTCCTTGGCGCGGAGCGCGACGGCGCGCGAGGTGCGCATCAGCACGGCGCGCAGCTCCGCTGGCGTGATCGTCGGCTTGCTCTCGATCAGGAGCGCGGCGACGCCGCTCACATGGGCGGCCGCAACAGAGGTGCCCGTGGTGAGCTGGTAGCCGCCGTTCGGCGCCGGCACCAGCACGTCGACGCCGGGCGCCGCGAGCGCGATGTACTTGCCGCGGTTCGCCATCGCGAACGGCTTGTCGGCATAGTCGGTCGCCGTCACCGCGATCACGCTCGGATCGGCGCCCGGATAGAGCGGCGCCGATTTCGGCCCGGCATTGCCTGCGGCCGCGATCAGCACGATGCCCTTGTCGTAGGCGATCTTGAGCGTGCGCTCCATCATCAGGTCGCGCGGGCCCGCGAAGCTCATGTTGATGACGCGCACGTTCTTCGCGATCGCGTAATCGAGCGCCTTGAGGATCTGGAAGCTCGTCGCTTCCGCGCTCGATGCGGTCTCGTCGAATGCCTTGATGGCGAGAATGCGCACGCCCGGCGCGATGCCGAGGAGCCGCCGGTGCGACGCGATCGCGCCCGCCATGCCGGTGCCGTGCACGTGCGGATTGCTCGGCGTTCCAGTCGTGTCGTACTGCTCCGAGATGACGCCGGCGAGGTCGGGGTGCCGCGCGTCGATCTCGGAATCGATCACCGCGATCTGCACGTTGCGGCCGCGCACGCGCTGGTGGATCGCGCCGAGCTTGAGCTTGTCGATGATGTACTGCGCCGCGTCGCCCGCCGGCAGCGGCGCCGAGCGCGCCGCGACGTCGGCGTTGGCGAGATCGCTTTGCAGCTCGGTCGCCGGCGGAAGGTTGCCGGTCACGTCGTTCGGCTCCGCCGGCGGCGCGGCGGTCTGCACCGTGTGGAACGTGTAGTTCGGCTGCACCGATGCGATGAACTGCTGCTGCTCCAGGCGCGGGATGAGCTTGCGGATGTCCTGGCCGTTCGCGAGCTTGAACCGATAGACGACGCGG
>WNFF01008746.1_pt1 | contig 14156 bp, 12 predicted proteins | sample 5400441 | NCBI WGS metagenome assembly WNFF01 (sample SAMN13153345, study PRJNA577476) | soil metagenome | isolation source: 120 cm saprolite under Douglas fir tree site 2 hole 3 replicate 1 | place: USA:California | collected 2015-04-18 | reverse complement strand
TCTAAGCCCCTGGCACGTGCCATCTTCTGGGCAATTGTTTGCACGATCCGTAAGCGTTCCTCATTCAGATCAATCAGAACGACTTCGGATCCGGAAAAATTTTCACCCTGTTGGATAAACGAGGCCATGGTGCCGGCAGCACGGGTACTGCCGCCGCCGATATAAGCCAGCTTTATGCGTGCCATAATAAACGCTCCTATATATCTTGTGCAGTTGAACTATCATCCGCTTTTTGCTCACGTGCTTTTTCCCGCGTGCTATCCTGCGCGTTGACGGGGTGGAAGCGACATCCGCTGGGCGGATTAATCAAACTTGGAATCTCGCCACGCGCCGGGAGGGTCGTTGTACTCTTTCCGTCTGGTCCCAGTCGCAGAGGGTCTGGTGCTGCTGAGATCAATAGTTGAGTGTAAGGATGCCTGGGCCTTTGAATCACCTCCTCGCTGGGTCCGCCCTCAACCGTCTGACCGGCATACATGACAAGCGTTTCCTCGGCAAAGTAGCGAGCGCTTGCAATATCGTGCGTAATGAAAAGCAGCGCCAGTTGCTCTTCGTCCTTGAGGCGCAACAGCAGATTCAGCATATCCAGGCGAATCGAGACATCCAGCATAGAAACCGGCTCATCGGCCAGCAGCACCTCTGGCCGGGCGGCTAAAGCGCGAGCAATAGCGACACGCTGCCGCTGGCCACCGCTCAATTGATGTGGATACTTCTGGATAAACTGCTCGGCAGGACTTAAACTCACACGATTGAGCAGAGCCAGTACCTGCTCCGTCTCCTGGGCGCTGGTATGTGCATGACCATGTATGCGCAAGGGGCGTTTCAAATGGTAGCGCACATCATGCACGGCATTAAGCGAGGAGAACGGATCCTGGAAGACTATCTGTACATGACGGCGGTAGTCTTTCAGGTCGCTCCTACTCTTTTCAGGCTCCCCATGAAACAGAATCGTGCCGGCAGTAGGCTCGTGGAGACGCGCCAGTATACGAGCCACAGTGGTTTTGCCGCTGCCGCTCTCTCCTACCAGCGCCAGGGCGCGTCCGGGATAGAGCGCCAGCGAAGTATCCTCAACAGCATGCACCACATTACGCGGCCCAACCAGTTTGAACTGGCGCACTGGAAAGTACTTGCGCAGGTGCACCCCTTCCAATACGGCAGATGTGACCCGGCCGTTACCGAGCGCTGCGAAATCTACTTCCCTGTTCTCGTCGTTCATTCTCCTCTCCTCCTTCCCGGCAGCGCCACCTCTCTCTGTTTTTCCGCTTTTAACCCGCGTGGCTTTGATTCCTTGCGCAAGCGTGGATTGGATATCTCGTCAATGCCAAAGTTAACGAAGGTGAGTGCGGCGCCTAATATGGCAATGCACAAACCAGGAGGCAGGAACCACCACCACGCACCGAGCAGGAGAGCGGAGTTATTAGAAGCCGAGAAGAGCATATTGCCCCAGGTCGCGGCAGTGATATCGCCCAGACCCAGATACTCCAGGGCCGTCTCGGCCAGGATCACATAGATCACCGTTCCAAAGAACTGGGCCGCCACAATTGATGTCTGGTTAGGCAGGATCTCATAGAAAATAATGCGCCATGTTGACTCACCAGAAGCACGGGCCGCCTCTATGCAATCCCGGTTGCGCAGCGAGAGCGTCTGTGAGCGCAGCACCCGCGCTCCCCAGGACCAGCCCGTGATCGTCAAGACAAATCCAATCGCTAACGGCCCCTTATTAGGCAAGAAGGCCGCGAGCAGGATGGCCAGAGGCAGCGTTGGCAACACCAGGAACACATTGGTTACCAGCGAGAGCATCTCGTCCACCCATCCGAGAAAGTAGCCAGAAGTCAGGCCCACCAGGACCGAAACGATCGTGGTCACCAGGCCAATGCCCAGGCCCATAAAAACCGAGAAACGTGCTCCTACCACCGTCTGGACGAACACGTCCTCCCCAAAATTCGTTGTGCCGAACCAGTGCGTGGCCGATGGTGGCTGCAGGATATCTGTAGTAAAGGTATGCGGGTCCTGCCGCAGGATGATTGGCCCAAAGATGGCCAGCAGGACAAAGAAACCCACAATGATTAGTCCTGCGCTCGCCTTGCGGTTCCCCGCCACCAGTCGCCATACATCCTTCCAGCGATGCACCTGGGCGGGAACCGCATTGACTTCAGGAGCAGGTAAACTTACCTCTTGAGATTGAATACTCATACGTTCCTATTTTCCTCCCAGGCGCACGCGCGGATCAAGCAGAACATACAGGAAGTCGGCCAGGAAGTTCGCGCCCAGCACAGCAACGCTAATCACCAGGAAAGCCCCCTGCAAGAGCGCGTAATCATGGTTATCTACCGCTTGCAGGGTTGCCAGGCCAATGCCAGGATACGAGAAGACGATCTCGGTCAGCAAGGAACCGCTCACCACAAACCCCAGCGAGAGCGCGAACGCGGTAATATTCGGCAAGATGGCATTGCGGGCCGCGTACTGATACATAATACGCCCTTGCTTCAGGCCCTTCGCTTCAGCCATCAGGACGTAATCCTCCGACAACGTGGTAATCATGGCGTTGCGCATACCAAGCATCCAACCAGAAATAGAGCCAATGACAATAGTCAGAGCAGGCAAGATGGCATACTGGGCCGCGCTCAAAATGAAATCCAGGCTCCATCCTGGCACTGTGTTGTCGGTATCATATCCGCCATGCAGAGGAAACCAGCCGAGTTGTGCGCCCAGGACATAGAGCAATACCAGCGCCAGCCAGAAATAGGGGATCGCGGAAATAAAGGCAAAGAACGGAGTCCAGACGGCATCACGAATGGAGCCGCGCCGCCAGACGACGACCACGCCCAGAATCGTCCCGATAATAAAGCTAATGATCAGTGATGTCCCAACAAGGACAAGGGTCCAGGGAAGATCCTGTCCTAGAATCTGAGTCACAGGAGTAGGCAGATACGTCAGGGAGATGCCCAGGTTGCCATGCAAGAGATTATTCAGATACTGCACATACTGGACCCACAATGGGTCGTGACTCACCCCCAGCGAGATCTCTAGCGCGTGCAGCATTTGGGGCGAAGCATGCCCTCTCATGCGGGACATAAATATTTCCGCCGGGTCACCTGGGACCAGGTGGGGAACGAGAAAATTGATGGTAATCGCGGCCCAGAGCGCAACAAGATAAAAACCAATTCGACGGAGCAGATAACGCATGCCTATCGCCTTCCAACAGGGCGACCGCAGGGATCGCCCCAGCCGTGTATAGTAGGGGCGGGGCTTGCCCCCGCCCTGCTACTTTCTTGCCCCCGCCCTGCTACTTTGGGGCTTGCCCCCGCCCTGTTTGTTACTTTACTGAGCTAGCTTGCCCCCGCCCTGCTACTTTACTGAGCCGGTAGCAGGTTCAAGAGAACAATCTCGATGTCTGGATATTCCGCGGTCCCAGGAGCGGCATAGGGGTGTTGCGCATCGGGCCAGCCGACGAACTTGGCGGTGCTGTACTCATACCAGTAGGGTTCAGCCGTCAGCGGGATGCTGGGCAACTGATTCACCATAATCTGTTGCAGCCCGTCTAGCGCCTGCTTCTGCACCTGTGGGTCAGTACTCCCAGCATACTGGTCCAACAGCTTATCGGTGGCCGGGTCCATCCAGCGCTCGTAGTTGGAAGGAGCCGATTGACCGATGGGGGCGGAGTTGGTGCTGCGCAAGAGGCCATCGTAGATGTAATAGGGTGTAGGACCGGGGTTGGTCCACAGGATACCGGCATCATATTGCCCGTTACCCAATGCACTCGTAAAGGCATCATTGGACATGGCATTCACCGTGGCATTGATGCCTGCCGCTTGCAGGTCCTTCACCATCACCTGGCAGTCCGCCACATAGTCGGAATAGCCACTCACCACAATGATGGTAAATGCCAACTGCTTGCCATTCTTAGCGTAGTAGCCATCGGAGCCTTTCGTCCAACCATCGCTCTGCAGCGTTTCATCCGCCTGAGAGATATTCTGCGTAAATTGCATACCGGCAAACTGCGGGTCAATGTAACTCTGAATAGACTCTCCTACCAGCCCGGTCGGATTAGCCGGGGGCTCATAGCCAGCTTCGCCAAGTTTTGAGATGTTCTGGCGATTGAGCGCGAAGCTAATGGCTTTGCGCACCTGCAAATCGTTGAAAGGGGCTTTTGTCAGGTTGAGGTAGAGCATCACATCATCGCTGCTGGGGAACCAGTAGTGGTAGTGTTGCTTATCCAGAGCCACATAGGTCCTATCAAGGCTAGGAATAAACAGGTTCGTCCAGTCGATCTCACCCTTTTGCAGCGCCAGTGTCGCGCTATCGTTGGAGGCATAGGCCGGAATCTTGACCTCATCCACCTGCGGCTTGCCAGGCTGCCAGTATTTAGGATTCTTGACCAGGTCGACCAGTTGCGGGGTGAATGACTTGACGATATAAGGGCCGGTGCCAACGGGGTTGGCATCTGCATACTGTGATGGATCACCCTTGACGCTCGACCAGGTATGTTTGGACAGTATAAAGACCTGTCCGCCCAGGATCCACACGATGGGATTGAAGGGCTTGCTCAGCGTCACTATGACCGTACTGGCATCAGGCGCGCTCACATTTTTGACCGCAGCACCAATACCTGTCAGATCAATGGAGGGGTTTTTTAAGATCAGGTTGAGTGTAAAGACCACGTCATCACTGGTGAAAGGCTGACCATCCGACCAGGTCACGCCCTGGCGCAAATGGAATGTGATACTTTGCGCATCGCTCGCCAGGTCGTAGCTGGAAGCCAGCCACCCCTTGACACTGCCATCCAGGCGGTTGACATAGAGCAGCGTTTCATAGATCAAGCCTTGTGTGCCGCTGATCACACTCGCCGTATTATATGGATTAAAGTTCTGGGTATAAGCATCCTGTTCATTCGCCAACATGGTGATCGAATTTGGATGCAGGGGCTTGTGCGTAGTCGTGCCAGTACTTCCGCCACAGGCGGCCAGCAAAACGACGAGAAACACGAGTAAAGACATCCAGTAGGTCTTTGCTCCTCGCTTGAACTTTCCGGATGAGCGAGTATGGGGTGTCATGAGCAACCTCCTTAAATAACTTCAAATAACTTCTTTGCCTTTCGTCATTGAAACCGGGATTTGAAAGTCAGCTCCACAGGATGCACGCACTACAAGATTGGTAGGAAGTTGAATACGCATAGGCTGGGCAACGACAGGGCGCGTTCTCTCTGATGCATTGGAAGTCCACCTGCTTGCTGTAGAATTTTCAACGGTGTCGAGCATAGATAACAGCAGTTCGATACCCCGCTGTCCCATCTCAAAGTTGGGTTGCCTGATGGTGGTGAGCGGTGGATGAACATGGGCAGATGGGGCGTCATCGTCAAAGCCAACAAGGGCGACATCCTGCGGGATAGACAGGCCATACTCTTCGGCGGCAGCGAGTACACCGTAAGCCATCTGGTCCGCTGCCGCAAAAATAGCCGTAGGCCGCTTCTCCCGCGGAAGTTCAAAGAGCCTGGCGGCAGCGGCCCGCCCCGAAGGTGGCATGAAATCACCCCCCAGCACCAGCTCGGGATCAGGTGTGATTCCAGCTTCTTGCAAGGCTTGAAGATACCCCTTATAGCGATCATGTGAGACAAGATACTCGTGCGGCCCCTGAATGTGCGCGATACGTCGATGGCCCAACCCGATTAGGTGACGAACTGCGATATACGCTCCAGTAACGTTATCCGTTCCCACCCAGGGAGTGGTCTGTTCTCGCTGGTCGTCGATGATCACGACAGGAAAACCTTGTTTGTAGAGTCGCGTCAAATCCTCGGACGCTTCACCTGGATATACCGCTAAGAGACCTGCTGTAATCGTTTCCTTGATGCTATAGAGTACCAGCTCATACGGGGTTTGCTCTACAACCTCGGCAACTCCGCTCATCAGCTCAGGGATTTGTGGCCAGGTAAATGAAGGAACAAGCATGCCAATCAGGCTACGACGACCACTGGCTAATCCTGAGGCGGCGATACTTGGAACGAACCTTTGCTCTTCAATAATACGCAGAATGCGCTCGCGCGTATCTGAATCAACATCGGGCTTGTGATTCAATACTCGAGAGACGGTGGTTTTGGATACGCTTGCTAACCGGGCAATATCGATCATCCGAACACGCGAAACTGTCATCTCCGGTACTTCTGCCGGGCCCGCGATATTGAGGTCCTTGATGATCTGACGAACACGAGCATAACTGGGTGAGTCCCATCCCTGCTCTTGTGCCATCGCTGTTACCTGGCGGTGAATAGCGGCGGTAGAACGTGGAGGGGTTTGTAAGGCCAGCTCCTCCACCAGTGTGATGGCATGCGGGGGCAAGCGATGCGACGTTCCTTTGTCGGAACGGGTCTTCGTATCCGCCAAACCATACAGGCCCTTCTCACGATACCGTTTGACCCACCGCTGCACCGTGCTGGGAGGAATATTATGAGTACGCGCCACCTTGGCCTGGGTGACACCATCTTCCAGAGCCGGACGAATAATCATAAAGCGGGTGTGTGCTTGTGCTCTTTGGCCCTCTGAAAGGGCCGTAGGTGGGACAGGTGGTTCTGTCATGGCAAGCTAGCTCCCGTATGGAAGGAACCAATAACACGATCTCATCCTTAGTATATCTAATCACCCACATAATTGTCAAGTTTTCGCTCATAAATTTCAAAATTTACTAGCTGAACAATCTGTATCCATCACAATTCTACGAACCCTACCCGTACTACCCAGGAGTGATCTTCACTATTCCGGGCAACCATGATAGTGACAGCTTCTCACAACTGCCCGACCTATATGTTGAGTTGTGGGATTACAACAAGCAGACAAACAGGCTTTTGCGCATGACAGTCGATTAAGGTACTGTCATGCGCAAAAGCCTGTTCGCAGGAACACCGTCAGCTAAACCCAGGCGCGACAAGGGCTGTTTGGTTTAGCCGTACTCTTCGTCTAATTCAATCCCGACACGCGGCTCTTTGCGCTGGTGGATGTTGGCTAACGGCACGCCCATCGCATCCATAAACTGTATCAGCTCTGTCTCTATCATCCTACGTTCGTGCCTATTTTCAGGCGCGACAAACGCTTCTAAAAGACGCCCGCTATGATGCGCCTCACGATTATGCGTGTTCTTACTCTGCCCAACATAATACTCTTCCCCATCATACCTGATATAAATTCCAGGCTTTGACGTTCCCGCCATATTTTTCTCTTTCTCCTTTTGTGACAACTGATCTTGTAACGATACAGAGAACGATAACAGGGTGTCACCTGGTTGCTGCTACCCAGGTGACATAGCTAATCAAATGGTATACTCAACAACAGGAACGGAGTCTAATGGGTCAGTGTCGCGGTTCAGTTGCGCTTGCCATGCGCAGTGTTCCGCCTCCCATGCCTGCCATTCCTGGCTTGTCGCGGGAAACAGGGACACACTTAGACTACCGAGAAGACACCCGATGCAGTAGTACCACGAGGCAGGTTCATCGGGGTAGCTCATCAGGTCTTGCGCACTCTGACACAGTTCCTCGATCAATCCACTATCGGTCACGATGCGCGATTCCGAGTAGTAGAAGTGGTCACGTCGCCCGACGGAATAGCCGTGCCTCGTGTCGCGGTGCGTGAATGTGACCAGGGTCGTCACGTCGCGGCGAAGCTGGCCGTTGCGAGGGACGAGAATCCCACCGTGGATCATGCCGAAGTAGAAACCGAGGGAATAGAGCGAGTCGTTATGCTGGCCGTCAAACGTGCCGATGCTGACTTCTCGCTTGAGGTTGTCTACGAGGTAGCTATCGGGGAGGGGTTTGTGGTCCTGATACTCACCATAGAGTGACCACCAGAGCCCATTGCGGTAGGAGCCAGCAAAGGCGGCACCCTGCATGTCAAGTAGTGGGGTCACATACAGCTTGTTGGTAATGTGTAGGGTCGCTGGCATGTCGTCTGCTCTCTCTTTCTGGTTGACACCGTGCGGTGTCCGTGTCATACTGCTAACGAGAACAAAGCTACGGGTACAACGGTTGTGGACGTTCTCACTCGCTAGCCTGTCGTCTGCTCACGACAGGCTAGTATGGTATCACTCCCTTTGAAGCAAGCTAGCAACTTTTGCAACTTTTGCAACTTTTTAGGCCTATTAGTAACTATTAGAAGTATTATAAACCGCTCAGAAGCGTTTGTCAACCCTAAACACCATTTAGAGGTGTATTGACTGATCCTACGCCATAAAACCGCTCAGGAACAGTTATCAACCCTAAACACCCTTTAGTAACAGGTTAATTGACTCAACGCCTTAGTCGTTGTACAATGCGAAAAACTTAGTATTGGGGAGTGTTATATGCCACAAGGCGAAGACTGGCTGACAACTGATGAGATAGCGAAAGATTTAAAGGTAAACGTCAAGACTGTTCGGAACTGGATAAATTCGGGCGAACTTGCGGCGATAGACGTGGGTGGTGAGTACCGTATCTCTCGTAAGGACTATGAGGATTTCATAAATCGTAGGAAGATAGATAGAGGAAGAAAGGAATAGTCTAGCTACCAACTCATTTAGATGTGTAGAACCGCACGAACTGGTGGTCAAGCTCAGATAAGCCACTAAATCAGGCTGGAAGTAAATCACCCCTGGCGAACCGGCAGAAAACATCTGTGTTCCTGTCAAACGAACTATCCTTTTGAGCATGGGGATTCCTGCGAAAGTGGTACAGCAGATACTAGGGCACAGCAACATCAGCACTACGTTGAATGTCTATGGTCACGTGCTGCCAGAGATGCACCGCGATGCAATGAGTAAAATGGATGACTTTTTCGGAGAGGAATAGAGCGGTAACAATAGTGAGACGACCACTAGAGATACAAGGTGTGGTCGCCTCACTACCGTAGCTTCCTGAAGTTAGCCCTTTTGTCGTTTGAAAATTATGACAGTTGCCCCCATGCCACCGGGTCCATGGTTAAGATCGTAGGCTACCAATTCCCATCCCTCTTCCCCGAGTTCATTCAGATATTTGAAATCGAGCGGGTTTCTTAAATCACTCTCTGCCTGTTGAGAGAGAGCCCAATAATTTGGTTCAGATGTTGATACTGGTTTTAGCTGTTCTTGGTTATCTACTCTACGGACGCGCCCCTGCCATGCCTCTATCACTTTGTATTCCCATTTCTGCATGTTGCTTCTCCTTGCTATTTCAAACTGGCATTACCTAGAGAAACGCTCCAGCGCAAGAAAAACGGATATCCACGTGGTTGTTAGCTTAGAGGGGAACAGTGGGGATTATAGGTGTTTTTCCGTCAAATTCGACAGCGTTGGCGAATTGCATGAAGCGATGTGACCGGAAAGTCCCATCTCTCAATGCAAGTCCTCTCAAATACCTCTTCGCAGGAGTGGCATACGAGATCGACGCTCACTTCCCGAAGAACCGCTGCGTAAAGGTGGCGATAAAACTGATTTCGATGAGCAGTCCTACCACCGCTTCAGCAGCCGCAAGCCGTGCATAGGTATCGCCTACACTGATCTCCTGCGAGAAGAACCCACGCCCATGAAAGCTACTGACACTTAAGACGAGTGCTTCATCCCACCTCAGATGAGGAGTAACGAAGTGCGCATTGAGCAGATAGAGACCCATGAAACCAACGATAATGACGAGATACGCGATCACACTGCGTCCGGGCCTGTACCCATACCCAGCAAGCAGATCAAGCACCCCTGAGAACAAGTAGGCCACCACTTTGCGTTGCCGGCGTAGGACGATGCGCTGAAGGCGCTGGGCGCGGTAGGCAAAGCGTGCCGCCTCCTCATGTAGCCCCTGTGCTTGCAAGGCAACAGCCAATTGACGATTCGCTCGGACGGCTGCCTGGTATTCAGACACCCGCTCTGCTTGCCCTTTCTTTTTCCCACCAGGTGTCTTCTTCTGTCGTGCCTGGTGCTCATCGCCCAGCGCAGCCACTTGCGACCAATCGACCACAGCGAGGTTGGTTTCTCCCCATTGCAGATCAGCGAGTCGAGGGCCAATACGCTGCTGATCACCTAGAATGACATTTCTGAGGATAGCTCTCTTTAGTTGTGCCCCACTGAGGTCGGCTCCCCCTAGCTGTGCCTCGCTGAGGTGAGCTCCCTCTAACTGTGCCCCGATGAGGCTGGCTCCCTCTAGCTGTGCCCCACTGAGGTCGGCTCCCTCTAGCTGCGCATAGCTGAGGTAGGCTCTCTCTAGCTGTGCATGGGTAAGGTCAGCCCCCTCTAACTGTGCCCCGATGAGGTTGACTCCCTTTAGCTGTGCCTCGCTGAGGTTGACTCCCTTTAGCTGTGCCTTGCTGAGGTTGGCTCCCTCTAGCTGTGCCTTCCAGAGATTGGCTCCCCTTAGCTGTGCCTCGCTGAGGCTGGCTCCCTCTAGCTGTGCTGATCTGAGATCGGCTCCCTCTAGCTGCGCATGGGTAAGGTCAGCCCCCTTTAGCTGTGCCCCGATGAAGCTAGCTCCCTCTAGCTGTGCCTCGCTGAGGTCGGCTCCCTTTAGTTGAGCCCTGCTGAGGTCAGCTCCCTTTAGCTGTGCCCCACTGAGGTCGGCTCCCTCTAGCTGTGCCTCGCTGAGGTCGGCCCCCTCTAGCTGTGCCTTCCAGAGATTGGCTCCTCTCATAAGGACAGCTGCCAAACGGCGTTGTTCTTCAGTTACATCCAGCCACTTATGGAACGGTAGCCCCCCACGTAGGCGCGTGAGCGGAAGCCCATGCAGATCAGCGTGTTGCAGATCGGCACCGCGCACGTCCAGCCCTTCACGTTCCCTTTTCCTCTCATCGCTCCACTTGACAGGCCCGCCCCTGTGCGTTGCCAGCAGCCATTCTACATCAGCACGATCGAGCTTTATCCCCTTGAAAGGGTAGATGCCCTTTTCAACGTCAGGAACGAGCGCACGGCGCTTTTCAAGTTCCGCTTGACGCGCTGGGCTAATCTCCGGCTCAGTACGCCAAAGCTGGTTCTGTTCTTGCCAGTAGGCAAGCCACGCAGCACGGTCATCTTTCGGGGGACGTATTGATGGCAGTGACGATTGCTCACTTTGCCCGCTCACCTGCCTCTGTTCGCCCCTCGCAACGGTTGGACGTTTCAAGGAACGACGTGCATTCGGTCTCTGCTGACTCATAACATGCCTCTCTGTTCTCCAACGTAGTGACCTTCCTCATTTTAGCTCATCTACAATCGTGTTGCATCCTCCATCTCTACTAGTTAAGACGGTGAAAACTCACCTCTTACCAAATACTGGTATACCCAAGCGCTCTACTACCAGCAAAGTACGCGAATTGCTCTTCGCGCCTCGTTACCTTATGGAACCTTTATACAACCACTCTAAAAAGCAATTCGCCAACGCTGTCAAATTCGCTGTCATTTTGAGAGAGATACTCTGTGAAGTGGCTTGGGAAGGGGTTTTAAGTCGAGGGAAGAGTAATACATAGCATATCAGCACTACCCGCAACATCTGCCAGCGTTTTATCAAAGATGCAGCAAACTGAGCATCACCATCCCTTTGTCTGGGGACGCCGCAGGCGACATCGACCTCAGCGCAAGCCTGGCCTTGCTCGCCTCCTCCTGGTGGCATGAACTTACCGGTCTGTGCGATAATAAGACCAGCAGAGGAGAGACGTTCTTGCGTTTTGCAGAGAGGAGGAGCTGACCATGCACCAGGATCCGACATCCCCATCGGATGACATGACTGTGATCAGATGTCAGGATCTGCCACCGATTTCTGTCGTGACCGCTGGTGCTCCGGTGGGAGAGCACCAGACGCACTACGTCGTTATTGGTGGGGGTCAGGTCGGGGTCGGCCCCGACGATCACGTTGCTCCGGTGGGAGAGCTCCCCACGCTCTACGTCACCAGCTCAGACCGTTTGTACGCAGTCCATGCCAGCGATGGGACCGTGCGCTGGTGTCAGCAAGTGCAGCTGACCCAGGAGCGGATCCAGGAATGGAGTGCTCGTCCCGAGATGCGTCATCGCCCGCCTCGCTCTCTGACTCTCGGAACGCCGCGGGTGGCCAATGGCGTCGTCTACGTCTGTGCCTCTGGCTATAACTTTTATACCCACGCGTTCAATGCCGAGGATGGTAGGCTGCGTTGGCGGACGCCTACCGATGCCGGGGTTGTCGCCATGCCGTTCGCAGACTACGCCGTTCCACTGGTGAGGGAGGGGATCGTGTATACCGGCACCTATGCCTTGCAGGCACAGGACGGCACCGTGCTCTGGCGCATCGCCATCGATACGCGCTGGCTCTCGCCCCAGGCACTCGTGGATGACACGCTCTACGCGATTACCCAAACGGCTGTCTATGCCATCAACGCACAGAACGGCGAGGTCCGCTGGCACTTCGAGTCTGATGCGTACACGATTATTAGCGGACCACTCGTCGTCGCCGACCATCTGCTCTATGTTGGCACAAGTGGCTCGGTCGATCATCCCGAGAAGAGCCGTTGCTATGCCCTGGACACTGAGACGGGGACGCTGCGCTGGCAGCACCCGATGGGCAACGGCTACGTGGGAGCTGTCATTGACAACGAGAGCATCTATGTCAGTTCACGCGATCAGCACCTCTACGCACTGGAGAAGCACAACGGGAGTCTGCGCTGGAAGTACCAATTTGCCTACCCGACCTATCACACAGCCACCATTGTCGGCACAGTCGTGTACATCAACATTCATGGAGCCTATGCACTCAACAGTGTGGATGGCACGCTCCTCTGGCACAAGGATCTGGAGAGGGACCCCTTTCACTAGGAGGTTTTTTGGAACAGGAGGAGAACTAGCCCAAACAGGGTGAAAAAAGACGTGAGAGCGATTGCGCTGCTACGATAGAACAAAATCGCATCTGTCGTAGTAGGAGAACAATCATGTCTCACCCTGAACCATTATCCCAGTGGATCGAAACCGTGTCAACCATGTTACCAAAGTTGAGTCGTCCGCAGGCCAAGGTGCTGGCGTATTGGAGTTATGGCATGGTGCTGGCCAGATCATGTGGCATCACGCTCGTGTGTGCGGCCTTAGCGCTGCAAGTGGACAGTTCGGAGCAGAGCCTGCTGCAACGCTTGCGCGAATGGTGCTATGGTGCCAAAGACAAAAAAGGGCAGAAGCGTCGCGAGCTGGACGTGAGCACGTGTTTTGGACCCTTGCTGCAGTGGATCCTGGCCTGGTGGCCCGCGGATCAACCGCGACTAGCGCTGGCCTTGGATGCGACGACGCTCTCGAAACGCTTTACGGTACTGGTGATTAGCGTGGTGTATCGGGGCTGTGCCATTCCGGTGGCCTGGAAAGTGGTGGGCGCTGGGCAAAAGGGAGCCTGGGAGCCGCATTGGATGAAGTTGCTGACGAAGTTGACGGACCGTGTCCCAGAGCACTGGACGGTGATCGTGATGAGTGATCGCGGCTTGTACGCCCCCTGGTTGTATGCCAAGATCGTGTCGCTGGGGTGGCATCCATTCATGCGTATTAACAAACAGGGCCATTTCCGGCCACGGGGAGATGGCCAGTTTCGCAGCCTGGCCACAGCCGCCCCAGAGGTGGGCAGCGCCTGGTGTGGGAAAGTCGATTGCTTCTCGCAGGAGACGAGCCGCTTGCAGTGTACGTTGCTGGCCCGCTGGGATGAGGGCTATGAAGAGGTGTGGTTGATCGTGACCGATTTGGCCCCAGTGCAGGCCACGGCGGTCTGGTACGGCATGCGCAGTTGGATCGAGGGTGGCTTTAAAGATACCAAGCGTGGAGGTTGGGGCTGGCATCAGACCAAGATGGTGGATCCGCAGCGGGCTGAACGCTTGTGGTTAGCCATCGCCGTGGCCACGTTATGGGCGGTGAGCGTGGGAGGTGAAGTGGATGCGAACTTGCCCGCAAGCAGTTTGGAGGCCTTGCCCCAGACCCATGTGGCACGTCGCACCGCCACCAAACGTGCGCGCCCACGCATGCTGAGTTGTTTTGCGCGGGGCATCATCACCATTGTCGGCAGGTTGATCCGCGGTGATGGGCTGGTGGTGGGCCGCTTCATGCCGGAACCGTGGCCAACCAGGCCATCGGTTCCCAAAAAGAAGAACACCAAGTCCAAGGCTCATGTGCCTCAGGAGGCGGCTTGATGAAAAACCTACCAGTGAAAGGGGATCGGTAGGGGATCGAGTGACTCCGACATGGATTACCCGTCGTGTCTTGAGTTCGAT
>WNFF01002848.1_pt1 | contig 14162 bp, 14 predicted proteins | sample 5400441 | NCBI WGS metagenome assembly WNFF01 (sample SAMN13153345, study PRJNA577476) | soil metagenome | isolation source: 120 cm saprolite under Douglas fir tree site 2 hole 3 replicate 1 | place: USA:California | collected 2015-04-18 | reverse complement strand
AAACTCTCTGATAGTAGGGGATAGGCGCACAAAGTGCGCCTATCCCCTACTATCAGAGAGTTTCTCTCATTCTTCATATCCTGTTTATTTTGACGTTACAGCCTTTTGCCAATATAGCTGGCGGCGAGGTATCGTGCGCAACAATCCATGGGTGGACTGCCAGATGTCAGCAGGACGCTGATTGTTGCGCCAGTAGTAATACACCGCCACTTCATCCGGTTCCGCGCACAGCAATTGCTTGAAGGCGGATTCCAGGTGTTGTTCGTCCTCTTCATCCAGGTTAAAGTTCTGTAACCAGAGCTGGCTGCGTTTATGCTGTTGCCGCGCCCCCTCAACAAAACTTCGTCCCCACGACTCCACTAGCGACACATCTTCGTGCAGCAGTTGCCAGAAGAGATGGCCACCAATAGTATCTAATTGGGGGAGGGCAGCCAGTTCATCGACCTGTCCCAGGTCCTGGGGCAGGAGCGCAATCGTCGTTTTGGCATGAGCATCGACCCGCTTGACACAGGCACACAATTCACCCAGAAAATCGATCATTGAACGGCGGCGAAAGCGGTGGAGGTCGGCAACATCGGGGCAGAGTGCCCGGCAGACAGAGCAAAAACAGGTAATATCTGGCCCTCGCGGCTCATCGATTAAAATGCCGTTGAGCGGGAAATTGCGCAAGAACTGCTCAATTTCTTTGAAGAGCCAGCTGCGAAAAGACTCGTGATTGAAGCAGGAAATATCGTGATGGCGTCCGTGGCGATCCATCACCCGAGAGTTTGGATGGTGAAAGGTATACCAGCTTGGCATGAGAGAAGGGCCAGCAAATAAGTTCCCGTACCGTCCAAGGCTCAAGTGAACTTTCAAACCGGCATCCTGGGCCTGGCGCAGCCCGCGTTCCAGGTCACGAGGCCAACGCTGGGCCTCCTGCTCGTGTATGGCATAGACGATACTTCCCGCACCGGTAGCACGAATCTGGTCAAAGTCTTGTTTGACGACCTCTGGATGAAGCAGCGAATGAAAATATGCGACCGTAATATCCATGATACCTGCTAAAAATAAGGCTGAACTGAGGCACAAGGAATGTAACGAAACATTCATATGCGTATCCGTAGTATACCACAGGCATCAAATGCACAACAGAAAAAGAGTCATTTGGGCTATTTATCACAAAGAAGGCACAAAAAAGCGGGTTAAGCTTGACAAGTTCAGCATTTCTGTGCAAAATGCACGCATGAGTCACGCACAGCAAGCACAAATCTCTAGCGATGTTTGCTTTGTTCGAGCATACGCAAAGATCAACCTTACACTCGATGTGTTGGGGCGGCGGGCCGACGGCTATCACGAGCTGGCAACGATCATGCAGACCGTTGACCTCCACGATACCATCTGCCTGACAGCGACCGCTGACCAGCGCGTGCAAATGATCTGCTCAATACCTGAACTCAGCAGCGATGATAACCTGGCTGCACGCGCCGTGTACATGGTGCGTCAACGCCTCGCATGTTCGCAAGGAGTGAGAATTGAATTATACAAGCGTATCCCCATGGCGGCAGGGTTAGGAGGCGGAAGTAGTGATGCTGCCGCTGTCCTATTTGCGCTACAGCAGTGGTGGCAATTACCCTTATCCCCGGCAGAACTGCTGAGCATGGCTGCCTCAATCGGTTCGGATGTTCCATTTTTTTTGACTGGAGGGCTTGCACTCTGTGAGGGGCGCGGCGAACGAGTAACGCCGCTTGCCCGCTATTGGCCGACGTCGATGCGCTGGCTGCTCTTACTCAAGCCCCCCATCAGTCTATCAACAGCGGCAGTATTTCGCAATCTGCCCGCCGGCGATTATACTGAAGGGACAAACAGTCGAATGGTCAGCAACGCCTTAAACGCGAGGAAAGACCCACAATTGGAATATCTACAAAACAGTTTGGAGCGCGAAGTCCTGGAACGTTATCCAGAAGTCGCCCAGGCCAGAGAAGACCTGCTGCGAGCAGGTGCTCAGTTTGTACGGCTTTCCGGCAGTGGGCCAACACTCTTTGCCCCATTCGCCGAACTGACTGGTGCTCTCCAGGTACAGCAACGGGTACATACCCTGGGATACGAAGTATATCTGTCGCGTGCTATCCACCCCAATACTGGGAGTGTTTGTTTTTTCTAACTACAAAGGAGGCTAAAACCCATGTCCGACCTATACTACTGCGTGAAGTGCAAAAAGAAGACCGAAATGAAGGACCCTCAGAAGGTGACAACCAAGAATGGCAAACCAGCTTTGAAGGGTCCCTGTTCAGTCTGCGGCACTACGGTCTATACCATCCTCGGTGCTGAGAAAAAGTAAAAATCCAGCGAAACAGCATGGCTGAGGCAAGCGCAGCCACTACTATACGGCGCAGTCTTTCGTGTATAGTAGTGGCTGCGCTTGCCTCAGCCATGCTACTATACGGCGCAGTCTTTCGTGTATAGTAGTGGCTGCGCTTGCCTCAGCCATGCCCACTGAGTCAAATGCCTACCATCTTGCGCTATTTCGCTGAATATCTGCTATAATGGAGACGCATCATTGTAAGCTATCTAGAGGCGAAAGAGATCAACAGGAGGGGTATATGCCTCTATGGGACTCCGTTCAGCGCGGCCTGGAGAAGGCCACTCAAGAGGCCACACGCATCGCCAAAACACAGCGTTTGCGTGCTACCATTGATGGGCTATTCCGCCAAATCAACGCACAAAACAGCAACATCTTAAATAAATGCATGGAATTGTTTCTTGCAGGGCAACTTACTCAAGCTGAGCTTTTGCCTTTATGCCAGGAAATGGTTAGCCTTCAACAGCACCTGGCCCAGGCACAGGCTGAACTGAAGCAGCTCCAGGCCAGCCAGGCGCAATCTTCCGGCACACAACCAGGAGCACCTAACCTATACCTCTCGCCAGAGACTGGCGGTCCCGCGCCTTATCCATCAATGGATGAGGCACTTGCACCTACCGTCTATGTACCACCGCCAGCATACCAGTCCTACCTCGATAGCACCAACGAGTATAGCGTACCGCCACCACCGCCAGGCGTGGAACCAACAGTGAGTTCAATCGATACCATCAGAATGAACTGGGAAGTTTTACCTTCCGCGCCGCGTACAGAACCACGCCTCTGCACTGTCTGCCGGGCGGAACTACCTCCCGGTAATGCCTTCTGCCACAATTGCGGCGCACCCGTGCAAGACAATGATTCAGAACACTTACCAACTGTGCGGGCAGGAAACCTGGAACCATTTTACCCCGGTGGACAAGAAACGATGCGAAGTGACACACCTGTCACACCTGTCACACCTGTCACACCTTCTCCACCATCACCACAGTTGCCCATCACCGGTGCTTCAGATGCAGGGGCAAAAGAAAACGAAGGGGTGTAACCTGCGGCAGCATATGATTACAGTACTCTGTTACCTACTGCGCTACCCATTCGCGCTGCTCGACAGAGTACGACGCCCATTTATACAGCGTGCATGGCAACATCCACGGACCATTGTGGTCATAAAGCCCTGCTGCCTCGGCGACCTGGTGATGACAACCCCCTTCCTGGAGGTCATCCAGCAGAACTACCCCACCGCCACCATCACCTATGTAGCAGGTACATGGTCGAAAGTCATACCCGAACACCATCCCGCCGTCCAGGCCGTGATTGATTGCGGCACAATCGGCATCCCTCATCGTTATAGCTTCGTGGACTATATGAAATTTGCAGCCAGGTTACGCCAACAACACTTTGACCTGGCCTTCGTGCTTGACCGCTCGCCAATCTTGACGCTTTTGCCATGGCTGGCCTCTATACCTCGCCGCGTCGGCCCTGACAGCCTGGGGCGCGGCTTCTCGCTGACAGATCGAGTGCCCGTCTCTAGCTCAGCGGCGCACCTGCAACACCAGGCCGAAATCTATCTTGACCTGGCTCGTCACATCGGTCTCTCCATCAACGCTCCCCGTTTGCGTTTTGAGCCAACCCCAGAGGAACGGCAAAGCGTAAGCCCGCCTTCCCATCTGCGCATCGCCCTGTTTAGCGGCGGCGGCAGCAATCCAGGCATGGAATTGACCGCCAAACGCTGGCCATTGCCACGCTACCAGGAACTGGCTCACAAACTCGTCTCCGAGATGGACGCGCAGATTCTCCTGATTGGAGGGCCAGGAGATGTAGCCCTCAATCAACAACTGCAAGACGAACTGCATGCACCAGGAGATATGGTAATCAACCTGACCGGCAAAACCACCCTTGGAGAACTGGCGGCACAACTCGAATGCTGCGATCTCTTCATCGGCAATGATAGCAGTCCGATGCACCTGGCGGCGGCTGTGAACATCCCTGTCATCGCTATCTTTGGTCCGACGAGCCCACAAGAATATGGCCCCTATCCTCTCGATGACCCCAGGCACATCGCCATCTGGCGGCATCCTACGGGGCAGCCATGCTTCTTCCTGGGCAAGATGCAAAGCTGCACCAACTGCACCTGTATGCAATCTGTCACAGTGGATGATGTGTGGAGCGCCGTACAACGCCTTATCCCAAGACAACAAACCCTCTTTCCCTAACCTTTCGTTTTCAGTAATCCAGGGATGAGTTTTATACGTTTCCCTAGAAAGAAAGGGTTTGCTTTCTTGCCTCGACACGACGACATTATGGGTACCGCTTGTACCTCCCTTGCCATGTCAGGCAAAAAGTTGCTCATGATTGTTACAATACAAGACGAAAGGTACAGTTACGATGACAATGGTACAAGACCTCTTGCCAACGGTCACTTCTGCGGACAATGTCCCAGGACCCGCACAGGGGTCCTGGACGGCTGAAGATTACCCAAACATTCCAGATGACGGGCAAGATTATGAGATTATGAATGGAGTGTTGATGAAGCTCCCTTCTCCTGACAGCTTACATCAGCAGACTTTGCACCGGCTATCTTCCTATGTCGTGCCCCATACCAGAACAACTCGCCTGGGACACACCTATAGCGATCCAATCTATCTTGAATTGGCTCCTGATGTAGTCGTCAGACCTGATCTCTTCATTGACATGCACGCTGACCATAAACAACATAGCAGGGAAACGGAGAAACAGCTGATTGGTACACCTGAGTTAATCATCGAGGTGACTTCACCGGGCAGCGCGCGCTATGATTGGCGTGACAAGTACGATGCCTACGCCCGTGCCGGAGTATGGGAATATTGGATTGTTCATCCAGAGGCCAAAGCGGTCGAGGTATTGATATTGGAGAATGGGCAGTTTCGTTCATCAGGCGTTTTCGAAGGCCAGGCGGCTATTCGCTCGAAGGTCTTACGCCTGTTTGATCTCCCTATCGAGAACTTCTTTATTTGAAGTGAACAAGCGGCAAGACAGGCCAATGCTTTCACATTGGCCTGTCTTGCCGCTTGTTCACTTCAAATCAAATTTTTAACTCGCGATCTGAAAACATCTTTCAGGGCTTCGTGCCAGGCATATGAAAAGCATACAAATGATTGTCATCTGAACCAACATAGACAACACCGTTTGCCACCACGGGCGAGGATTCAATGGTATTGCCGGTCAAAACTGTCCAGAGCAGTTTACCTGTTGAAGCATCGAAGGCGTACAACTTATGATCCTGTGACCCCACATACACAACGTTGTTCGCTACTGTTGGGGAGGCACTGATATGATTAGCAGTAGAGGCAGTCCAGAGCAGCTTACCCGTAGAAGTGCTGAAAGCATACAGCTTGTAATCCCCAGATCCAACATAGACCACCCCATTAACCACCGCTGGTGAAGAGTAAATAGCATTCCCCGTCGAGGCAGTCCACAATCTCTTGCCCGTAGCAGCATTGAAAGCATACAGCATATAATCTGCTGAGCCAACGTAGACTACCCCATTAGCCACCGCGGGCGAAGAATAAATAGCCAGGTAAGCAGAGACAGACCACAGAACCTTGCCTGTAGCAGCATTGAAAGCATATAATTTGGAGTCATCTGAGCCTACATAGACCACTCCATTGGACACTGCTGGTGAAGAGTAGATAGCATTGCCCGTCGAGACATCCCATAGCTTCTTACCCGTAATAGCATTGAAGGCATACAACTTGTGGTCATAGGAACCAACGTACACCACTCCATTGGCTACCGTTGGGGAAGATTCAACAACATTGCCGGTAGATGCCACCCAGAGAATCTCCCCTGTACTAGCATTAAAGGCATACAGTGCAGAATCTCCTGAGCCGACGTAGACAATCCCATTGGAAACCGCTGGCGACGAAAGAATAGCACTACCCGTTGAGGTAGCCCACAGCCTCTTGCCTGTTGACGCACTGATCGCATACAGCTTCGCGTCTGCTGAACCAACATACACTACACCGTTAGCCACCACCGGCGAAGACCCGATGACATCACCAGTAGTAACAGTCCAATCTGGCACCAGGCGAGAGACAGTGGACGGTGAAAGTCTCTTCTCATCAGGATTAAAGCGCGTGTGCTGCGGATTAAAACCAAACATGGTAGCATTCATGGAAGCAGCCGCTTGGAGACTGGAGGTAGTAGCTGTAGATTTCCACCTTGTCACCAATGGATAAAGAACCCCAACACCTCCTAAAATGACAATAAGTATGAGTCCAATGAGCAACCATGACTTCATGCGAGGAGATGCCCTGCGCTGCCGTTGATTTTCTTCCATCTGGTTCGTCATACTCAGCCTCCTTGTGCTGACCGAGTTTTCTTCATCGAAACACGACACGGGCGGCCACAAGGGCCCCCACCCCTCATTCGCCCCGCTCCCGCCCCTACGCGACGAAAAGAACGGGGTCTGGCTATACTGACTGCCACAACATATCAAGCATGGAACAAAGTGCTCATCTTCCTGAGCAGTCGGCGCATCAATGCTCCATTCTCAACACTTCTCCGTAAGAGTATAGCCAAACCCTACCTATGATATCCACCTACCTGTTCTGGTGAGCCTGCGGGCACACCAGAAATCCTTACGAGCCGCGAAGCGGCGAGGATTCAAAGAAACTCGCGCATCGGGTTAGCTCTTCTCAAGCAGAAGTTGAACCTCGGAACCAAAGAAATCGGAACGTACGATACCGTTGGCGCGGTCAAGGTACATTTCGAAGTATGGGCTTTCTCTACGCTGTAACAGAGACCGATCATCCACTGTACCCTTGATATAGATGACGTTCCCCTGATCCTGTACATCGGTGACACGGATAATGCGAGAAAGTCCGGGGAGAGCGATGGTGCTTGGCGTATCGGGAGAACCTGCCAGGACTGTCTTCGTCACAAAACCGGATCTGGTCGTGAGGTTTACATGACCCTCGATCACATACGATGCATACGCTGGCATGGGCTTCGTAGGCAGCCCGACTGTTGCACGGAATGCAAGAGCTGAGTCTTTACTCGCTGCCAGTTGGGGAACTGTTTGTAAAGCTGGGGCAACTGCTGCCGCTCCAGCTGTAGCAGCAGCAACGGACCCTGCGCCTGCCAACTGCAAAAATCTGCGTCGGTTTATTTCATTCATGAATTCCACCTCCTAGTGCGGATTTCCTAGAAAAGGAAAGACAGAAAGGTAATCAGTGTGAGGGCCGACCATATCGGTCGTTATTTTACCGTTGGTGACGAGTGTCAACGAGATGTCGATGACATCGTCAGTCAGGTGGCGGCCGTTGAGATAACCTCCTGAATTTGTATGGTTATACGCCAGAATGTCAGGCAGCAAAATGTGCATGATTTTCCTTGCCTGATTCATTGTATAGCCAAATGACATCAGAACAGCCTCAAACTTCGCACCAAAGAGATGTCGATCGCCCGTTGGGTCGATCTGGTTGAAGGTGTTCTTGTCAACGCCATGGTTGAATACTGTATTGAGTGCCGGGTGCCCCATACGATCAATCTGGACAAAGTCTTTCGAATCACCATCACCATCGCCAGCCGGACTGAGACACCTCATCCAGATACCAATCTGCGGGTTATTACCAAGCGCAGTGTTTGGCACCTCTAGAACGATACCGAACACATTCAGGTTGAGGAAGAAATCAGTTCCTGTAAACATGAAGTTGTTCAGAAAACCCATCAAATCGAAGAAGAAAGGATCACTGCGAATACCGGCGAAAAACACAAAGTCGCCAGAAGTCGTAATAATTGCCTGGCTGGTGAAGGATACAGGAGCATTCGCGACAATGACCTGACCCTTATCGCCATGCGCCGCAGCATTCGCTCCTGTAGCCCTCTTAACGGTCGCCATCTGGGCTCCGTTTTTAAAGGGCGAGAACGTGAACCGAAATGCGATTTCGGCAACAGAGTCTGCATCTGTATCGATCTGTAGGTCATAGACCGAGGTCGGATCGAACGAGGCAGCCAGGGTGGGTGCTAACGGATTTACATTAACAATCAGTATTGATTTGCTCGGGTCCCCCGGCTTTTGGAATGCATAGATATCCGTGATATCTATCGCCGCATTCATGTTAGGGGACATCAGACCTGGGGCGTCTAAATGGTCTGCCATACATATCTCCTTGTTTTTTGGAGTCTCGATGGTTCGTCATGCATACCAGGATATACCATCTAAGTTGACATATCCCATCGCATCTTATCTCACCACGAACTCTTTCAGCGCACTTTTAATGCACTATTACATCATCAGGGCTTCCCGCTACCTCTCAAAGGCATTGAGCAAATGGGATGTACGTGTCCCGACTGCTTTGGAAGAGTTACTCTCCATCCCTTGTTTGATACGCCGTGCAATCTCTAGCGTTATCCCCCTAACTGAACCATACGTCAGTAGAAGCCAGATAGATCATCATTTTTCGATCAATTTCGGAAACTGCCGTACAAATGGTCTGGTATGCGTGTTGACGGCCTCTCTTGGAATATCTATAATGGCAAGACATCAGATCATCGAATATTTCAATCAGCCTGTAGAGCTATATATACTTGGATAACCCAAGAGGAAAAGTAAACGTTGAAACAATCCCTACGCACCGTGATCTTAGTCCTGGTACGTCTAATCGGACTGCCGGGCGCGTTGGCAGCAGCGCAGCAAGCCCACAAGCCAGCTCCAACAGCACCTCGTATCCTGCTTATCCGTCCCGACCACCTGGGCGACATGATCTTGACGACACCGGTACTGCACGCCCTCAAGACCCATATGCCCAATGCCCATATCAGCATAATGGTTGGTCCGTGGTCAAGCGAAGTGGTAGCTCGCCATCCAGCTATCGACCGCCTGCTGCTCTGCTCATTTCCTGGTTTTCAACGGGCCGCCCAAAAAGCATTGGCCCCCTATATATTACTATTGAGCGTGGCACAACAACTGCGGCGCGGCAACTATGATCTCGCCATCAACCTGCGCCCCGATTTCTGGTGGGGAGCAGCACTGCTCTACCTGGCGCGTATCCCACATCGCCTGGGCTACGCCATTGCCCCCAGCAGCCCTTTCCTGACCCGCGCCCTACCATTCCAGCCGCCTGAACCGGCCACAGTCTCCAATCTCCGCCTGGCCAGTGCTGCACTGGAAACGTTGGGGCTTGCGCCATTGGATGAACCATATACGCCGGAGCACTACCCACTTGAGTTCACGCCAACAGCAGAAGAGCAACAGTGGGTCGCTGATCGCCTGTCAAAAGAAGGCATCGCAGCCGGGACACCCACTGTGGTAATTCATGCTGGCAGCGGGGCAGAGGTCAAATTATGGCGTACAGAGGCATGGTCGGCCTGTGCCAATGCCCTTCCAGCATTATTGACATCTTCCACACCTGCGCGTATCATCCTTACTGGCAGCCAGCGCGAGCGACCAATGCTGGAGGAGATTGCCAGGGGCATGACCTCGCCTCCCTTGCCGCTTACCGAGATGACCGTTGGTCAATTGGCGGCATTACTTCAGCGAGCAGTCCTGGTGCTGGGAGTTGATAGCGGGCCACCTCATCTCGCGGTAGCGCAGGGCACGCCAACCATCCATATTTTTGGGCCGACCGATGCGCGCATCTTCGGCCCATGGGGCAAAAGCGGGCGCAACATCGTGGTTGCATCGACCCATCGCTGCCCAACCTGCCCCGGCATACCCTGCGGCCGCCTGGATTTCCGTCCAGAAGAATTGCCAGCCCATCCCTGCGTGCGCCTGATATCAGAACAAGAGGTGGAGACAGCCATCAAAGCAATACTCAAAACGCAGTCCGTGAACATTCACCAATAACATAAAATTGCTTTGATACAGCAACAACGCCGTATCAAAACCAAAACCTTTGCGAGCTGCCGAAGGCAGCGAGGAATCAAGAAAACATATGTCATATATCGAAGAACAATTGAGCAACGTCGATGACTACGGCTACCCTATGCCTCCAAGTTCGCGCCACAAGCTCCGCAAAAATGTCATTCGCACCAGCAGGAGCATCGTTGGAAAGGGCATCTATCTCCTGATGAGCATGATTGGAGGCCTGCTCTGGCTGGGCAGAATCGGTAAGAAAGCTCCTCCATTGACGCCGCAGAGCTTTCATCCAAAGCACATCCTGGTCATTCGCCTGGACCTCATCGGAGACCTGGTACTCTCGCTAACGGTGGTACGCGCTCTGAAACGCACCTATCCAGAGGCAGAGATAGACCTGCTGGCCATCCCTGCCAGTGCCAAAGTTGCCACCTATGACCCGCATCTCAGCGAGATCATCACCTATGACCCGAACATCTGGCGTCGCCCCAGAGCCTTGCTACAACCCAAGAACTGGCGCGAAGTAAGAGCCTTGAGCAGCAAACTTCGCGCGCGCCACTATGACCTGACCATCAGCGTTTACGCCAATTGGGCAGCCGTGCTGGCGGTGCTGAGTGGTGCCAGGCGGCGCGTGGGCTACGGGGCAGAGGGCTTTCCAGGCTTTATGACCGACAGCCTGCCCGGCGGCATCCCTGGACGCTGGCGGCACTATGCCCCCCTTGACAACAAACACGAGGTCGATTACTGCCTGGAACTGGCAAAAGCGGCGGGAGCAACCCTGACGCCGGAAGACCGTATCCCCCGCTTATATGTCGATGAGAAAACTCGCCAGGAGGTCGAGCAACTACTGCGCCAGGAAGGTGTGCAGCCGGGTAAGCCATTGATTGCCTGTCACATCAACTCAAATAATGGGCAATCCAAACGCTGGCCCATCCCCTACTGGGCCACGCTGATTGACCGCCTGATCCGCCAGGATGGCACACAGGTCGTTCTGACGGGCGCGCCAGCCGATCTGCCACAGATCGAGCGCGTCACACAGCGCATGTGCGAACACGCGATAAACCTGGCAGGCAAGACCAGCCTGACCCAACTGGCCGCGCTCTTACAAAAGGCCGACCTGCTCATCAGCGGTGATAGTGGCCCATTGCACATGGGTGTTGCCTGTGGAACCCCCATCATCGGCATCTACGGCCCCACCAACCCATCACTGGGCGGCCCTGTAAGTCCTGATGCGACGGTATTGCGCAGCGGCATCTGGTGCAGTCCATGTTACAATGCAAAAGACACGGCGGATTGCCGTTTTTATACCACACAATGTATGAAAAATATCACACCATCGCAGGTATTTGATCTCGTACAACAGAAACTCACATAACGGACAATATATACATGCAAACACAACCAATCCAATTGCCACCAGAGGCCCACATCCTGGTAATCAAAATGGCAGGCATCGGCGATCTCCTGCTGGCCACACCGGCCTTACGCGCCTTACGCGAAACCTATCCCCAGGCGCAAATCGACCTGCTGGTCACGCCCGCTTCCGCCGGTCTGCTCAACGGTTGGGAGGTTATTGATCGCGTGATCGTGCTGGATAAATATCTCTTTGACTACCCGCAGCAAATGCTCACCAACCCGCGCAACCTGCTGAAGCTCCGCCCTCTCTGGCATGATCTGCGCGATGCCCATTATGACGCAGTACTCTTGCTCCATCACCTTACGCTCCCCTTTGGACGTTTGAAGCACCAGGTGTTGCTGCGTGCCACCGGCGCGAAGTGGCGGGCAGGATTGGACAATGGGCATGGCTGGTTCCTCAATTTGCGCGCGCAAGACAACGGGTTCGGGGCTATGCACGAAGCCGAATATAACCTGGCCGTAGCTGAACTCGTGGGCGCGACCACCAGCAACAAACGCCTGACGGTACCCATGAGCGAGGAAGATCATCGACAGGCGTGGCAATTGCTCTATGAAAACGAATCTCCTGAGAGTATCAAGCACCCCATCATCGCCATGCATCCAGGAAGTGGCAGCTACAGTACAGCACGACGCTGGGCACCCGAACGTTTCGCCCAACTGGCGGATACCCTTTTCTCTGACGTAGGAGGACAGTTGCTTCTCTTAGGTGGCCCAGAAGAGGCGGAACTCCACCGGCAGATCATAGGCATGATGCAATCAGAGATGCCAGTACGCAGCCTGGCAGGCCGGGGCAGTATCAAAATCACCGCGGCACTCTTAGAGCAGGTTGACCTCTTTGTAGGCAACGACTCCGCGCTCGTCCACCTCGCGGTAGCCGGAGGCACCCCCACCGTCGCCATCTTTGGCCTGACCAACTCCGGAGCCTGGGGGCCATACACGGGCGGCACTCCTGGGCAACAGGCCGTAATAGTACGCCTCGACCTTCCCTGCATGCCCTGCTTCTATCGCGGCCACGACCTCGGCACCCCTGAGGGCTGCGCCACCCGCGACTGCCTGGCCCTGCTCAGCGTCGATCCCGTCGCCGTTGCAGCACGGAGATTGTTAAAGACGGAAAGGAGTCTTTTTGTGCCTCCACAAGCTACAAATCAAGCATTGGCTGTAATCACCAATTCAGGCTCGACGAACGCACCGGGGTCAACGTTGGCAATCAATAGAGATGGCAGTGGGACAGTAACGTACCTGAAAGGGACACAGCAGGAACGCTTCAAACGCTACGTGAATAGCACCCTCCCGGCAGACACGTTTGAAAGTAGCCAGTTAGAAAGCATTCTTACGCAAATCAAAGACGTTGCAACAATTCCTGATCGTCATTGTCTGAAATCGACCTCCTTTGGTTCTACCATCACCATTACTTATCAGGGGAAAACGAGCGGCGACCTATCATGCCTGACAAATGAAGACCCGAAGATTTTTCTCGATTTGAAACAACTGGTGTTAGAGAATATGTACTCACGTCTGACCTGAGGTGTAGACACCAATCGCCTTGACACCCCAATAGGCAACCATGCTACAATAAAACTCGATCTAACAATACAGTGTATTATGTAGGATCTGACCATGAAGCTTACACCAACATCAAATAGTCAACAAAGTACAGAGAACATTGCGCAACAACGCGCTATCGCCGAACTCATCGAGGGAAGTAACGTACTTCGTCAAATTGCTGATTGCCTGGCTCCAGATATCGTCACGGTAGCGGAACATATTATCAGCATATTAGAGGCAGGCGGCAAGATACTTATTTGTGGCAACGGGGGCAGTGCCGCCGATTCTCAGCATTTCGCAGCCGAGCTGGTTGGGCGTTTCCGGTGCGAGCGACCAGCCTGGTCGGCCATTGCTCTGACGGTAGATACGTCTGTACTCACCAGTCTGGGTAATGACTATGGCTTTGAGCAGATATTTGCTCGCCAGGTTCAGGCCCTGGGACGACCGGGGGATATGCTCGTCGCCATCTCCACCAGTGGACGCTCGAAAAATGTGCTGGCCGCGGTCGAGGTAGCTTCCGCGCTGGGCATGAGAACGGTGGGCCTGACCGGTCAAGGAGCCAGTAAACTGGGAGAGATGGTTGATCACCACCTACCAATCCCCAGTGACAATACCACCTTCATCCAGCAAGGACACATGGCCGTGATCCATGTCCTCTGCGAACTGGTCGAGGAACGTCTGGGAACGTAAATATAGATTTCGGAGGATGTTTTTATGCGTGTCGAACAGCTCATGGAGGTCATTCCAACGCTCAATATGATGGTCGTCGGCGATGTGATGTTGGATGAGTATCTCTGGGGCACCGTGCGCGGTATCTCGCCAGAAGCACCTGTACCGGTAGTAGAAATACGCCAGCAGACGTATGCCCTGGGCGGTGCTGGCAATGTCGTGGCAAACCTGGCAAACCTGGGCAGCAATGTCTGGCTGGCCGGTGTGGTTGGAGCCGATACGCAGGCAGCAAAAATATTCGAACTCTTCTCAGAAACACCCCACATCTCCATGCATTTATTTCCCTGCCAGGACAGGCCA
>WNFF01002845.1_pt1 | contig 14174 bp, 9 predicted proteins | sample 5400441 | NCBI WGS metagenome assembly WNFF01 (sample SAMN13153345, study PRJNA577476) | soil metagenome | isolation source: 120 cm saprolite under Douglas fir tree site 2 hole 3 replicate 1 | place: USA:California | collected 2015-04-18 | reverse complement strand
GTCATCTGCCTGTTCGCGGGCTGGCTGATGTTAAGGCCAACGATGGCGCGGCGCGGGCACGGTGCGCAGCTCCTTGCAGTAATTTTTATCTTGAGCGGCTTGCACGGGCTGGACCGTCCGCTGTGGCCAGAAAATCCGCTTTTTTTGTTGCGCGTAGCCTTCGACCATTTATTGGGAGTGGCCCTGGGGATCTCGATGGTCGTGGTAGTTCTGGAAGGCGCGCGCACCCGCACAGAAGAACTCAACGATAAGATGCGCCGCTTGACGCTGCTGACGGCGGCGAGCACGCAGACGCTTTCCGTGCAGGAAGTGATCGACCGAGTGCTGGCGAATCTTGTGGAGAGCCTTGGCGCCACACACGGGATTATCCGGCTTATTGAAGGAGAAGGAAAATCGGCGCAGCTGACCGTGCGGGCTTCGGTTGGATTCGCGAAGGCGTTTCTGGTGCGGTACGCCAAGATTCCCCTCGCAGAATCCTGGGTGCAGCAGATCCTGAAAGGAAACGTTCCGTTTGTACAAGGCGACGAAGAGCAGGATATGGCCGCGCGGCAAAGAATTGCCGAGGCCGGATTGAAATCATTGGTGACGCTGGCGCTCCCGGGGAAAGAAGGCGCACTTGGAGTGATTGCGGTTGGGTCGACACGCGGAGTGAAGTTCCAGTCGGACGAGCTTTCTTACTTGCTGAACATCGCCAACCTATTGGGAATGACGCTGCAGAACGTCCGTTTGTTCGAGCAGGTGAATACGGTTCAGCAACAGTGGGAGTACACGTTCGACTCGATTGGTGATCCGATTTTGGTTCACGATGGGCAAGGGCGCATCCTGCGAAGCAATCAGCGGCTCAGCCAATTGCTGGGGCGTGAAGGCGGTGGGTTGGTCGGGCGAAGCGTGACAGAACTTCTGCCCGGTAAGAATTCCCCTTACAAGATTTGCCCGTACTGCGAGGGACTTGCCGGCGAAGGTGACGATCCTGATCCCTGGCTGCAGGGTTACTTCTTGTCGTCGAACTCCACGTTCGCCGATCCCACCGGACGCCAGCTTGGAACGGTGCACGTTCTGAAGGACATCACCGACCGGAAGCGCGCCGAGGAGAAATACCGGACCCTCGTTTCGAGCGTACAGGAGGGCGTGTTTATTTCCACGCCGCAGGGACGCTTCCTCGATTTCAACGAGGCGCTTCTCCGCATGACCGGCTATGAGACGCGCGAAGAATTGATGGCGATCGACATTCCCGGCGCGTTCTATGCCAACCAGTCGGACCGCGAGAGGCTGAAGAAGCTGCTCGAGCAACACGGTTCGGTGGCCGATTTTGAATTTGAAATGCGGCGCAAGGACGGTGAACTCCGCACGATGCTGGAGTCGTCGATCGCCGTGCGGGATGCGGCCGGAAATGTCACCGCATATCAGGGATTTATCCTCGACATCACCGAGCGCAAGCAAGCGGAGCATGAAATACGGCGGCGCAACCGCGAACTCCTGGTGCTGAATTCGATCGCCCAGACGCTGACGGAATCGCTCGACCTCAGCGACTCGCTGCATCGTACGCTGCGCCAGATGGCGGAGCTCTTCAAACTGGACGTTACGTCGCTCTACCTTTTTGATCAAGAGGGCACGCAGCTGCGTCGAGTCGCAGCGGTGGGCCACCGTTCCGAGCATTCGCGGCATTTTCCTCCGGTTGCCGTGAAGCTTGAGGTGATGCAGCATATCAAGGCGGCGCATGCGACATTTCTTTCCACCCAGGGATTGCCGCTGCCGCTTGTTTTTCGCGAAATGCAACAGAAGGAAGATCTGGTTGCCGCCTACATCGTGATTCTGTGGTCGAAGGATCGTGTAGTCGGTGGACTCCTCGTCGGCAGCCGCACGCCTCGTGAATTCTCTCCCGCTGATATGAACTTGCTCATTGCCGTGGGCAGTCAAATTTCCAGCGCCATTGAACGCTCGATTCTCTATGAAGAAACGCGCCAGGCGTACGAAAATCTGCGCCGCACACAGGAACAGCTACTTCACAGCGAGAAGCTCGCGGCGGTGGGGCAGCTCATCTCGGGGGTGGCGCACGAACTAAATAATCCGCTTACCGCCATCCTGGGCTACAGCCAGTTGTTAACCTCCAGCGGGCAAATGGGACAACAGGGAATCGAGTATGCAGACAAACTCTACAAACAGGCGCAGCGCACGCACCGCATCGTACAAAACCTCCTGAGCTTCGCACGGCAACACAAGCCGGAGAGAGTTCCAGCAAAAATCAACCAGATCCTGGAAGACACGCTGGCGCTTCGCGATTATGACCTGCGCATGAGCAACATCCGCGTCCACCTGGACCTGGCCCCGGATCTGCCGGTCACCGCCGCGGATCCTTATCAATTGCAGCAGGTCTTTCTAAATATGGTGAACAACGCGGTGGATGCAATCCTGGAGAAATCCAAAGACGGCGACCTTTGGGTACGCGCGGGAACCAATGGCGACCGCATCTCTATCGAGTTCACAGACAGCGGTCCCGGCGTGCAGGACGCCTCCCGCGTCTTCGATCCCTTTTACACGACCAAACCTATTGGCAAGGGAACGGGGCTGGGATTAAGTATTTGTTATGGAATCATCACCGAGCACGGCGGAACGATTCGGGTCAGGAATATCCCAACGCGCGGCGCATCATTCACCATCGAATTGCCCTTTCAATCCATGGCGTCAATGCCGGCGTTCGCACCGGCGCAAGCGATGGCTAGCGGAAGGGAAGGGCGAATTCTACTCGTGGATCAGGACGAGTCCGTCCTGGAGGCCGTCGGAACGATTTTGCGGGAGCGCGAGCATCGAGTTCAGACGGCGAAGGACGCGCAAGAAGCGCGGGCTTTGCTTGAGAAAGTGGATTTCGATTTGATCGTCGCAGATGTGGAAGTTCTCGATACTGCAAACGGAGACCACCTGGAAGAGTGGCTGTCGCAACATAAGCTGGCTCTAAATCGCAAGGTGATCTGGATGTGCGCCGTCGCGTCACCAAGAAATGCGGAGGAGAAAGGCGTCCGTGGCGGCCGTCAAGTCTTGCAAAAGCCCTTTAAGGCAAATGAGTTGCTTGCCGCGGTAGACGAGATCCTGCTAAGCAACGTGGTGCCCGCGCCCATCGAGCGATGACGCCATCTCAGCGGCGAGCGCGGCGCGTTCTCCGAGTTCATTCATGGCAGTTTCCATTCGAACGCTCAAACTACTGACAAGGTCGCTCAAGCCGTCCAATCCTGGAATGGGCATCAGACCTACGCGCAATTGCAAGCGAACGATCTGATAGTGCCAGGCGAACGCTACGGTCAGACGAACTCTTTCAAATTCATGCAGCGCTACCACTTCCGGCGAAAGCCGGGCGATTATGCTGGCCATCCGCAATAGGCTCTGGAAATCGTTGCGGACCGCAGAAAGATAAGCCAAAGCGATGCGGCGGCGCTCCCGCCGCATGCGCCTCACCACGAAAGCCGGCGCTTTCTGGAAAACATAAAGGCTATCGGTTTCTGCAAGAGCTTGGCGGATTTGCGGCAGGAAATTTACATGACGCTTACCTGTCTCTTGCAGAAAGTTCGTTCCGGCTTCGGGTTTTGTCAGCTTCCGTGGAGCGCGCAGCGCCCAGAAGAGAAGAAGCAGCAGGGCGACAACAAAGCCGAAAAAAAGAAAGAGCGTGACATTCAATTCCGAGTGGCCTCCGGTTTCCAGAATTGGCTAAGCCTTTCATTAAGCGAGCGTAAACGGAGGTTGATCTGAGGTGCTGTGGATTCGTAGAGCCCGACAGGAAGGAGCGATTCTTCAGAAACAGCCTCGGTTTGCGGTCTGCGAAGTGCCCAGGTCCAAAGTAGCAAGCTCGCGAGAAACGCCAACATCCCTAGAAGACTCCAAAGCCCTGCGTAAACATGCAAAAAGCGATCTGCAATTGTATCGTTTATCGCGCGGAAGCAGGAGTAGAGGCAAAAACCTATGGCCAGCAAGCGGTCTACACGCCCGGTGCGCACATCGTAATAACGCACAAAAAGAAAAAGAACTACGATCACGGTGGCGATCGACAGCTCCAGCGCTCGACTCGCACTTGGGAGCGCCAGTTGCCATTGATGCCGCGCTGCCAGGCTCGAGTACAGCAATACCAGCCCCGCACTCATCAGCAGGATCCGCCTGGCAAGCGCCCAAACTCCCGGGTAGCGGGAGAGCAGGTGTCTGCATATCTCGACGACTGCTAAAGCCCGCGCACCGACGGCCACGGCCTGCATTCCCCAGGCGTAGAGCCAGGCGGCTCTTGAAGAAAATCCCAGCCGGCGGTAGATGATAAACAGCGAAATACCCAGAGCCAGGTTGACGAAAATATAGAAAGCGAAAGCCGGATAGGTTCTGTAATTCTTGCCCACGACAAGCAAGACCAGAACAAGCACGCTTGCCGCCGTGGTCAGGGCCCACATGATCTGCTGAAGCTGTGCGATCCCTGCTATCACGGGCGCATCCTAACACATGCGTAATTGCCTGCAAGTAGTTTCGATGCGCCCGCCGGATAGTTCGACAGTCCTGTCTGAAGTCCGGACAGTCCGTGAGATTAGAGAATTCTTATGCGACCACGGGCGTCTGAGACAACTTTGGCGGAAAAGGCGGCATGGGCCAGCCATCGGCCCGGAGTACACTGTTATTCGAAACTGAATTTCCGGCGGAAGGATTGACGGAACAGAAAACCAGAAGTACGATCAGCGGAGTAAGCAGTGAAATGGAAGCATTTCTTGAGAGTTTTCTCACGGGTGAAACCTCCTTGGCGCCCAAGGATGGAGGGGTGCAAACGAGGAGGAGGGAAAGGCTTCAAAACGTTCTGTCTACGGAACACAAGGCCGCATGAGAACGCTGACGCAGCTCCAGCAGAACCGCAAAATCGTTCAGGATTTCACTCTAACCACGCTGGCGGGGATTCCAGGACTACTGGCGCGTCTGACGTACGTCGCTTCCTTGCGGGATCTCTCGAGCGGCCGGTACGAACATGCGGGGATGGCTGCGCTCTATCCAGATGAGGCGGTACAGCAGGCCATCGGACTCTGCCATGAACAGGTTTTCGAAAAGCTTCTCGAAACGCCGCTTTCCGTTCAGCAACAAGACTTACGAACTTGCCTGTCCGCCATGCAGGGGGGATTGCGGGGGGCGATCATTCACTGGCGCAGTATGGAATCGTACCGCGTTCTAATGCCGGAGCAGTCGCCGGACTACCTTAAGGAGCTTTTCTGCTCTAATCTCCGCGTGCTGCTTGAAATTCTGCAGGAGGAATGCACCCAGGCCCGTTCAACCGCGTGACCACGCCGATCACACGGCCCACAACTTCGGCTTCTTCCGGCACGCGCCATGTTTCTGGCAGGCAATGAGAAAGCGGGTGCGGCTGCATCACGAGCCGCGTACCATCCTGGTGGAACCATCCACAACGGTAGCCATTGCGTACTTCGACGAAGTACATAGGCCGGTCATGTTCGGTAGTCCAGTCACTGTCGTCAATCTTGCGCATCGATACATCTACGAGCACGATGCTCCCTGGCCGCAGCAGCGGCAGCATGCGCCGGTCCGACGTTCCAATATAGCCATATACGTGATGGCTATCGCCATTTGTGAGAACGCCCTCAAAGCGGCCCCATTTCTCCACCATGCGCGACAAAAACTCCGTGCGCCGCGGATCGAAGGCCGGGTCAAACCTCATGGGGATCCGCAAGGAGGCCGGCGGTGCCATTAAATGGGTTTGCGGAGAAGGGACTGTGGTTCCGTCATGGAAGCACTCATCAATTGGAATGTCGTACCATCGCAAAATGTCGTGCGGGTTCAAATGGTAGACCACGGCAAGGGTATAGAGCTTGTGCAAGCCGGGTACAACTCCCCGGTTTTCGATTTCCGCTAACCGGCTGATGTGCAATATGAATTCAGAACGTCCCCGGCGGTCTGCCAGCTCGTAGCTCGCCCGTTCCACTTCTCGGTAGGTTAGTCCGAGTCGTTCGCGGGCTTGCCGCAGACGAAGGCCTGGATGCATGTATACCCCAGAGAGATGACTGCCAGTCTTCGGATTATAACAGCATCACCATCTTGTTAAGGATTCGGAACAAGCGATCCGGATGGGGACAACATTCCTCTTTCCGAGTAGCCTGCTACTTGGTCATACTCATGAAGAACGTGGCTTCTCAAGTGAAATTCACCTCCATTAGACTCTCTATCCTTTTCTTAGGCACCGTCTGCCTCTTCAACACGGCTCGAGTGCACGGGCAAGAGGCAGCTGTCGCTTCCCCTTCCGGAGATGCCAAGGCCACATCGGAGGCCGAATTTATTGCCGCCGCCGACGATGTTCTCGGCAAGATGAGTGAGATTACCGGCCTGAAGCTGCGCACGCCCCTGAAGAAATCCTTGCGTTCGCGCGAGCAGATTCGCGCGTATGTCATCAAGCAGATGAATGAAGAGAAAACGCTCGCTGAACGCTACGCTGGCGCGCGCAGCGCGGAAGCATTCGGCTTGATTCCCAAGGGCTTCGACCTGGACACCTTCATGGTAAACGTGCTTACGGAACAGGTGGAGGGGCTCTACGATCCGAAAACGCGGGAGTTTTATATTGCGGATTGGAGCGCGCTCTCAGAACAGCGTATGGTGATGGCCCACGAGTTGACCCATGCTCTGGAGGATCAACATTTTCAAATTGAGGCGTGGCTGAAGGCGGCCCGTCCCAATGAAGATGCCGAGCTGGCGCGCGACGCCGTGTTGGAAGGCAGCGCGATGGTCGCCATGATCGATTACCTCATGCTCGGCACGGGAAGATCCCTCAAGGATCTCCCGGAATTTGATCCGTCCATGCTCATGGGCGATCTGGACAGCTCGCCAACGCTTCAAAATGCGCCTCCCTTCATCAAGGATGCCTTGACCTTTCCCTATCTGGGCGGGCTCACGTTTTCGGCTACAATCTTGAAGGACAGCGGATGGTCAGGACTTCCCACTCTGTTCGAGAAACCACCCGTTTCCACGCAACAAATTCTCCACCCCGCGCTCTATCGCTCCGGCAGAGTTCCGCAGAGCGTCACCTTGCCGCCCCTCGAGAAATTGCTCGGCAGCGGCTGGTCAAAGCTCGACGAAAACGTAATGGGCGAGTTCGGTTGGAAGGAAGTCTTGAAGCAATTCCTTGACGGCACGCGCGCGAAAACGCTTGCAGCCGCCTGGGATGGCGACAAGTATGCGCTTTACGAAGAGAAGCAGAGCAAGCGAAGGGTTCTTGTTACGCGGCTGCACCTGGACAGCGAAGAACATGCAACGCGTTTCTCCGGACAGTATTCAGAGGCGCTTGAAAAGAAATACGCGGATCGTTCGAATCTGTTCCGCCGGCCGAACTTTTTTTCCTTTGAAAGCCCTGATGGCGGCGTTTTTCTGTATTGCTTCGGAGCCGAGTGCGTGACGATGGAAGGCGCGACACGCAAGGTGTTTGATGGCCTCACGAAAGCGATCGACTGGCCGATGGCGCCACAACCGTCGCAACGGCTCGAGTCCGCGGCTCCCGCGAAGACCGCCATGATCTGAAAACAATGTCGCGGCCAGCGAAGTACTTTTAAGTTCTCAATTTTTAGAGAGCCAAAGATTCTTATTGCGCACGGCGAACGACGAGAAGCGTCAAATCGTCCGTTTGCTTCAATCCCTCCCCAAAGCTCGAGAGGTCTTCGAGACATTTGGAGATTAGCCCATCAGGTTCTATCCCAGTGTGCCGCGCCGCCAGAGTGCGGATTCGCTGAAGACCATACTCTTGGCCTGCAACATTTCGTGCTTCCGTCAAACCGTCGGTATAGAGAAAAAGGGTGTCACCCTGAGATAACGTGAGCCGATGGACCGGGAATCGCGTGTTACAGAACATTCCCAAAGGCACTCCCGTGGAATCCTTCGGTGTCGCTCCGTCACGATGGATGTGAAGCAAAGGGACATGCCCCGCGCTTACAAATTCCACCGAGCCATCGTGCGCAGCTCGTCCTACGACGAGAGTCGCGAATTGTCCGGCAAGAGTGCTTTCGCAGAATATGCGGTTGGCGTCTTCCACCATCCGATCGAGGGGGAGGCCAGCCTCGACGAGGCTGCGAAACGTTGCATGGAGATGGCTCATGAGCATCGACGCAGCAACACCCTTGCCAGAGACATCCCCAATCATAAACAGCAGGCCGCCTTCTGTTTCAAGGAGGTCGCAGTAATCGCCGCTCACCATCCCGGCGGGTTGGTAGTGGTAGCGGACGCCCCAGCCTGGCGGTGCCAGACTAAGCTTCGGCAAGAGAGCGCGCTGGATGCGCGCGGCCAGGGAAAGGTCACTCTCCAAGGCTCGCTGCTCGGCACTCGTAAGATGGTCGAGGCAGAACCGCACCAAAGGATCGGCCAGCAGGCGCTCCGCTTCGATGGAATCGTGGCACTCCTCACAGAGCCCGAATGTTCCTTGATCGATACGGTTCAGCGCCGCATCCACAGCCATCAGCAGCTGCGAAAGAGAAGCATCGGCGGCGGGCGAATGCAAAGCCGCGTGAAGGCGCTCGCGGCGTTGTTCCAGTTCGGTGCGCAGATACGCTTGTTCGGCAGTGGCCATACTACCTCCTACCAAAGGTTGCTGTTTTGCGGCTGAACTTTCCATCCGATTTCCTCCTTTGAATTGAGGAACAGGGGAAAAGGCTTAACGGTGACGGTATCGGCTCTTCGCTTCCGGTTCACCTGTGGAATGTGAAAGAGCAAGCGGTGTTGCCAAGCCGTCGCTGATTTGCATTTGATGCTGCAAACGGGCGATCCGATGCAGGAATTGTTGCTCCCGCTGTGTGGAGCGAGCAGCGAGATAAGAATCGCGCGAGGCACTGCGCTGACACCGGAGCTTTGCCAGACCAAGCTGCGCGAATTCCGCCGCACGACTCAGATTCTTAGCGTGGCGTTCGAAGTGGATGGCAAGCTGCTCGCATGCGTAGATCCCGTCTTGAAGATCGGCAACAATCTCATGCCAGATTTCCGCCGCCCGGTCATGTTCGCCCCGGCGTTTCGCCATCAGCGCGAGCTCGCGGCGCGCTTTTGGGAGGAACTCAGCGGGGAGTCCGATCTCTAACGCTTGAGAGCATGCCGAATGTGCGCGGTCGGGCTCTCCCCGGCGTTGCAGAAATCTCGACAGCCCGAAAAGATCGAGGCTTTCAGTTTCCTCCGCTGCGCCCGGCTCGGAAAGTAACGCGTTGATTTTGCCGAAGAGGGCGGCGAGGCCGCGTAAATCCATTTGGTTGTGCCGCACGACTCCTGCAAGTGGCTCCATAGGGCCGCCGCGCAAATAGTCAAAATAAAACTGTGGGATGAGAGCCGATGAGACGTCATCATCGCGGCGCCAGCCAAGGCGGGGTGCGTCGAGGACGTGGCGCTCCAGTTCGACGAGGCGGACGGAGCCGAGCCGAAGTTTCCAGAGAGCACGCGCGGGATGTAGCAAGTCGAGATGTGTCGCCAGTTTTGGCACGGTGATGGAGCGCGTCATGGTGAAGCGGCTCTCCAGGAGCGGCCAATCGAAAGATTTTCCATTGAAGGTGACGAGCACGGGGCGTTCGGCGAGACGCCTGGAGAGTTCATGAAGAAGGGAATGTTCTTCGGAGAAATCACGCATGAAGAATTGCTCGACCTGCAAGCCGCCGGCATCCCACCAGGCCAGGCCCACAAGAAACGCGTAGGTTCCCGTGCCACCGGCAAGCCCGGTTGTTTCCGTATCCAGGAAGAGCCATTTTTCCGGATCTGTTAACGCCGCGCGCGTTCTGCGGGAGAGCGATTCATCGCGTGATCGCGAGAGCAAATCGAGCGAGGCGGGGGAAGCTTCCGAATATTCAGGCGTGGAAAACCAATTGCGGACGGAAAGATGTTCGCCGAAATGATTCTTGGCAACTCCCGCGCCGAGCAGTCGTGCTAGGGAGTCTTCCTCGTCGGGGGCGCGAAGGACGGCCGGCCTCGCCGCCACGGGGCGCGCGGGTTTCAGAGCGGAAAGTCTCGAGAATTTGTCGGCGGTCGCAGCCATCTAGGCACACAAACGGTCGAGAATCGCGAGCGCTGCTTCCTTGGCGCGCGGGGCAAGATCGCCTGCGGGGCCTACGCAGGATGGGCAGCCCTGTTCGCAGCCACAGGAAGAGATTAGCTCGCGTGTCTTCTGGACGAGTGGATGGTGTGTTTGAAAGAGTGGTTCGGAAAAGCCGATGCCACCGGGGTAGGCATCGAAGAGATACAAATTTGGCTCGAAGAATTCCTTTGTGTTGGCGGAGATTACGTCTTCCATGCGGGATGGAGTGAAATCGCTGCTCGAGAGCGGATCGAGTGAAGGGACAGACAGGAATGTCTGTCCCACCGAAGCATCAGGAGGACGCTCGCCGATAGCGGTGCCGAGGTCACGCCGGTCGCACATGAGCAGGAGCGTGGCCACGGATTCGAGCGCGTGCAGCAGGCCAAACATGCCGCTTTGGCGTTCGCTTACAGAAAAAGGAAGTGATTCGAGCAGGGGACGCTCCAGCGTGATCCAGTAAGACGTTGTGTGCATTTCGTTTTCGGGAAGTTCGAGCTTGCCGTCCCCGATATTTTCGTTGGTGAAGAACTTGATTTTCTTGAAACCGACGACTTGAGAGCGAACGAGCACGTCGCCGTGCGCCCGTGCTGCAGGGACCTCTCGAGGGGATTCACTCACGCGTGCTTGCTCGGCGATCTCGAGGACACGCACTTGCGTGTATCGAACCGCATCGGTGTAGTAATCGACCTCGACGCGCTTGACGTAGGCTTTGCGCTCTTTGAAATCGAGATGCTCGACGTGGTGTTGCTGGCCGCCGTGAAGGTAAATGGCTTTTTCGTGAAGGAAGACCAGCGCACTGGGAAAATCGATTTCGCCGATGACGTTTGGCGCGCCGGTGATATCGATGATCACGAAATTGTCGCTGGTCACCGAGCGCAGGCTGATGGTATCGGCGGGATAGGCTTCGTGGGTCCAGTGGTAGTTTTCCCCGGCCAGATGCAGAAAGCCGGCCTCGGCGAGACGCGCGCACAGATCGGGCAAATCCACATCGCCGAATTTTTCGCCCGGGGCGAGGGGCAATTCGAACGCGGCGCATTTCAGGTGGTTGATGAGGATTTCGAGATTATCGGGCTGGATAAAAGCGTGCTCGGGCGTGTTGCCGAAGAAATAGTCCGGATGGCGCACGATAAATTGATCGAGAGGCGCAGACGAAGCCACCAGCACGGCGCAGGAGCTTCCGCTGCGGCGTCCGGCGCGCCCGGCGCGCTGCCACGTGGCGGCGATGGTGCCGGCGTAGCCGGCCATGACGACGGTATCGAGCGAGCCCACGTCAATGCCAAGTTCGAGCGCGCTCGTGGAAACGACTCCGCGAATTTTTCCGTCGCGTAGGCCGCGTTCGATCTCGCGACGCTCGTTGGGCAAGTAGCCGCCGCGGTAGCCGCGTATAGTTTCCGGTTTTCCGGGAAGTTGCGGATTGGGCTGCCGCAAATAGGTAAGAAGGACTTCGGTGTGCAAGCGGGAATTTGCGAAGACCATTGTTTGCAGATCGCGATTCAGGAATTCCTGCGCCACGCGCGAGGATTCATTGATGTAGCTGCGGCGGATGCCGAGCGCGCGGTTGACGACGGGTGGATTGTAGAATACGAAGGTTTTCTCCGCAGATGGTGCGCCGTTGGTATCCAGGACTTGGACGTCCGATTCGAGAAGCCGCCTTGCCAGCTCTCCGGGATTGGCAATGGTCGCGGAGCAGCAAATGAACTGCGGCTCGCATCCGTAGAAGCGCGCGATGCGGCGGAGACGTCGAAGCACGTTGCACAGATGGCTGCCGAAAACGCCGCGATAGGTGTGCAGCTCGTCGATCACAATGTAGCGTAAATTTTCGAAGAGACGTGTCCAGCGGGTGTGGTGCGGGAGGATCCCGGTGTGCAGCATGTCCGGGTTAGTCAGGACGACGTGGCCTTTTTCGCGAATGGCTTTGCGTGCGTCGGCGGGGGTGTCGCCGTCGTAAGTGAAGACGCCGAAGCAGTTCTCCAGGCGCTGGTTGAGATCGTAGAGTTCCGCGAGTTGGTCCTGCGCGAGGGCTTTTGTTGGAAAGAGATAGAGCGCGCGCGTATCTGAGTTCTCGAGAATGGCATTCAAAATGGGCAAGTTGTAGCACAGCGTCTTGCCGGAAGCGGTGGGCGTGACGATGACCACATTCTTGCCGGCGTGAACAGCCTCCGCCGCCGCAGCCTGGTGCGTATAGGGGCGGCGAATGCCCTTGGCGGCGTAGGCGGAAACGAGGTTCGGATGCACCCAAGCCGGAAATTCTGCCCATTGCGCCTCGCGCGGAGGAAAATGGCGGACGGCGGTGAGTACCTCTCCGGTATGATCGCGCGAGGCGAAGGCGTCCAGGACCTCATGGACGCGCGTGACTGCTGTCGAAATGCCAGCTCTTCGGACGGCAAGCGATTCCGGCATCAAGAGCCCCTTTCATTGAATTCGCCTTTTATTCGCCAACGCTACCATGCGGCGTATTGCGGCGCAAGACGGAAAATGCACGGACTTTACGGAGAGCACACACAGTCCACAGACTCCAAAGACATCCCGAGGGAAGGAGGGCAGTTTTCTATTCGGCAGCTTTGGCGGCGAGCACTTCAATCACGGCGATATTGGGAAGGAGGTCGGGAGGGAAGTGGTGGCGTGTCTGCAGATAGGCAGGCGCATTGTAGGAGATCCAGACTTTGCCGGTGGGGTCCTCGGCGACGAGGATTTTGAGCGGGAGGTCGAGGGCGGCGCTGGGTGAAGCAAGCATCAGCGGCGTGCCGGCCTTAGGATTGCCAAAGATGAGCAGCTTGGTGTTTGGCATTTTCAGGCCGGCGTTTGCGGCTTCGCCGCTGTGGTCGACGATGGTGAAGAGCTTGACGCCCTTGGCTTGCAGCATGGATTGCAGTCGGGCGACGGTTTCGTCGACGGAATGATTGCTGGCAGTGCGAAGAATGCCGCTCTCCGGAATCGGTTCCATGGAAGTCTCCTGAGATTTGGAAGCATTATTCTGGGCGAGGGGTCGCACGGAAATTAGATAAACCGCCATGGCCACGCCAAGGATGGCGAGGATCAGCGCGGCCGTGATGGCCAGCGCCGAAGGGCGCGAGAGCAAGGCTCCAGGCTGCTGGAGCTGCTGCAGCAGCCGGCGATAACGGACAAGCGAGAGCAGACAGACCAGCACGCCAAGGAAAATCAGCGCGGTACCGAACCACAGGGAGAGGCCGTATGACCGGGATGGAAGATTGGGCTGGTTGATGTTGAACTCCCGCAAGAAAATTCCAAAGCGGGCGAGGACGAAGCCGAGGCCCATGAGAGCGAGGCCGGTGCGAATCCAGGCGAGAAAGGTTCGCTCGACGGCGAGAAAGTCGCGGGGAGTGGCGGTGGACTCGTCGGGCATGGCGAAGGTTTGAACTAGACTCTCAGCGAAGCCGCAGAATCAATATAGCACCGATGATGAAAAGGAGCGCGGAGGCGGCGAAAGCAGTTTGCACGTTGAAGGCACTCCATAAGAATCCGACCAGGAGGCTGGACAGGAAGTCGCCGACGGCATTGACAGCGGCGAGAGTGCCAAAAGCCATGCCGTGCTGGTCTTTGGGGACAAGTTCGGCGGAGAGAGAATCCTCGAGTGCTTCTTCCGTGCCGATGTAGAGACCAGCGAGGATGAAGATGATGGCGAGCAGCCACAAGGATTGTGTGCCGGTAGAAAGGAGGAGCGCTGTGACTCCAGCCAGCGCGTATCCCGCGGCGAGGACGGCTTTGCGGCTTGGAACATGGTCGCTCAACCAGCCGCTGAGATACGCCGAGCCCGCATAGAACACGTTGTGCAATACGTAGAGGCCGACGGCAATGCTCGCGGCGCGCGCCATGCCGTGCACTGGCTCGAGCATGCGCGAAGCGTAGAGGATCAGCAGGGAGTGAGAGAAGTCGCCCGCTCCGAAAATGCCGACGCCCAACAGCAGGCGCCGGAAGGGAATCGGCAGCGCTTTGAGGCCCAGTAGGAAAGAGCGCTGAGGCCGGGCGGCGATGGGCCGTTCGCGCACGAAGATCCAGAAGATTGCTGCTGCGACCATCCCGGGGAGGAGCGTCCAAAGGAGGACTCTGCGGTAGGAATGAGCCGTTACTTCCAGCAGCCACAGCGCGGTGAGCGGCCCCGCGATCG
>WNFF01002841.1_pt1 | contig 14181 bp, 15 predicted proteins | sample 5400441 | NCBI WGS metagenome assembly WNFF01 (sample SAMN13153345, study PRJNA577476) | soil metagenome | isolation source: 120 cm saprolite under Douglas fir tree site 2 hole 3 replicate 1 | place: USA:California | collected 2015-04-18 | reverse complement strand
TGATGGACGAAGCTCGCGGCCGCGCGGATCACCTGCTCCTCCTCGCCTTCCGCGAACACCACGCGCTTCGGCGTGCGGCGCAATCGCTCGAACACGCGGGCGAGCACGCCGGCGACCGGGTCGCGGCGCGAGCGCAGCGCGGCGCGATAGGCCTCCATGTCGACGATCGGTTTGCGGGCGACGCCGGTGTCCATCGCGGCCTTGGCGACGGCGGGCGGCACGTAGGAGATCAGCCGCGGATCGAACGGCACCGGGATGATGTAGTCGGGACCGTATTTTGGTCGCGCGCCGTAGGCGGCCGCCACCTCGTCCGGCACGTCCTCGCGCGCGAGATCGGCGAGCGCTTTGGCCGCGGCGATCTTCATTTCCATGTTGATGGTGGTGGCGCGCACGTCGAGCGCGCCGCGGAAGATATACGGGAAGCCCAGCACGTTGTTGATCTGGTTCGGATAGTCCGACCGCCCGGTCGCCATGATGGCGTCCGCCCGCACGGCGGCCACCTCCTCGACGGTGATTTCCGGGTCCGGATTGGCCATCGCGAAGATGATCGGATTCTTCGCCATCGACTTCACCATGTCCGGGGTGACCGCGCCTTTGGCGGACAAACCGAAGAACACGTCGGCGCCTTCGAGCGCGTCGGCGAGCGAGCGCGCCTTGGTCTTGACCGCGAAGCCCGACTTCCACTGGTTCATGCCCGCGGTGCGGCCCTCATAGATGACGCCCTTGGTGTCGGCGAGGATCAGGTTCTCCGGCCGGAAGCCGATCGCGCGCAGCAGTTCGAGAGAGGCGATGCCGGCGGCGCCCGCGCCGTTGCAGACGAGCTTGGTGCTCGCGATGTCGCGCCCGGTGAGATCGAGCGCGTTGATGAGACCGGCCGCCGAGATGATGGCGGTGCCGTGCTGGTCGTCGTGAAAGACCGGGATGTCGAGCAGCTCGCGCAGCTTCTGCTCGATGATGAAGCATTCCGGCGCCTTGATGTCCTCGAGATTGATGCCGCCCCAGCTCTTTCCGAGCACCTTGACGCAATTGATGAACTCGTCGGGATCCTCGGTGGAGACTTCGAGATCGATCGAATCGATGTCGGCGAAGCGCTTGAACAGCACCGCCTTGCCTTCCATCACCGGCTTGGCGGCGAGCGCGCCGCGATTGCCGAGGCCCAGGATGGCGGTGCCGTTGGTGATGACGGCGACGAAATTGCCCTTGGTGGTGTAGTCGTAGGCGCGCGCTTCGTCCTCGGCGATGGCGAGCACCGGCACCGCGACGCCGGGCGAATAGGCGAGCGAGAGGTCGCGCTGGGTGGCCATCGGCTTGGTGGCGACGACTTCGAGCTTGCCGGGACGGCCCTGGCTGTGGAACTGCAACGCCTCCTGGTCGGTGAAGGTCGGGCGGTTGCCGCTCTTTTTGGGTGGGGTGGCCATTGATACTCCTGAACGCTCGCCCACCTGGCGCGGCGGACGGCGGAAATTACAGGAAGGACAGGTGCTTGCTCAAGCTATGGTGTCGCGGGCGCCGCCGCCGGCCCATTGATCGCAACAGCGGGCGGTTGAACCGCGCCCGCCGCGGTAGTAATCCGTGCCTGCGCCGGGCGACGATGTCTCCACTTCCTGACGGAAAGCCATGATCCGCTTCATCCTGCGCTCGCTCGGCCTCTGGATCCTCGCCGCCGGATTTGTGTTCTTCGTCTATGACGGCACCAAGTCGATTGCCGGAAACCAGCTCTACGTCACCAAGCTGGGCGATACCTGGAACGCGATCCATTCGACCAGCCTGCAGCTGCTGCAGCCGGCGATCGAGCGCCATGTCGCGGTCTGGCTGTGGGATCCGGTGCTCCTGTCGGTGCTCACGGCGCCGACCTGGCTGGTCTTTGCCGTGCTCGGCGCGCTCCTGATCCTGCTCGGCCGCAAGAAGAGGCCGCTGATCGGCTACGCGCGATAAAAGGGCCGCGGCGTCGCCGCCGCGGCCGTGCTCAACTCTGCTGTGATCGCGGCACTTACTTGATCGTGTCGACGCCCGCTTTGCAGGTCTGTCCGTCCTGCGCGCCGGTGCCGCCGCTGCAGCCCATCGCGCCGATGATCTTGCCGTTCGACATGATCGGGATGCCGCCTTCGGACGCGATGACGCCATCTAGCGTCAGGATCACGAGCCCGGCGCCGCCGGCGGCGAGCCGGTCCTCGAAGCTCTTGGTCGGACGGCGGAACGTCGCGGCCGCCTTGGCCTTGTGTTGCGCGATCTGGATCGAGGCGATTTGCGTCTGATCCATCCTGCTGAAGTGAACCAGATAGCCGCCGTTCGTGACGACTGCGATCGCCATCGCCCAGCCGTTCTTCTTCGCTTCCGCTTCGGCGGCTTTCACCGCCTTCTCCGCCTGCTCGAGGTTCACGCCCGGGCTGCCGTACTGTGCCGGGGGCGGGCCGGCCGCAGGCGCAGCCGGTTGCTGAGCGAACGCGCCGCCCGCGATCAGCGCGGCAGCGCCGGCGATGATGAACGTGGATGCAACATGACGCATGAACAGATCCTCCCGTGATCCTTGTATCCGCCCCGGGGGTCGGTGCGGAGCGCACGCGCGCGAGGGAAGCATAGGGTTTGAAATACAACGGCGAAATAGGCTTGCGGACAGGGCGTTCGCGGCCGCGTGATCGGGCCGCATCGTTCGCATGAGCAGGATGTGATGACGGCGGCCGATGCGGAGCAAGCGGGTCTGGCCTATATTGCGGGCACCGTGACGCAAGGGAGACCGCGCGATGTTCATGTTCAAGAAGAAGCTGGAAATGCCTGCCGCCGGAGAGGCGCTGCCCGGCCGCGCGCAACCGATCCCGACTGCGGCAAAGCATTTCATCAACGGACGTCCGCTCAAGGGACCTTATCCGGCCGGCTTCGAGACGGCGGTATTCGGCATGGGCTGCTTCTGGGGCGCGGAGCGAAAATTCTGGGAGCTCGGCGACGGAATCCATGTCACCGCGGTCGGCTACGCGGCCGGGCTCACGCCCAATCCGACCTACGAGGAAGTCTGCAGCGGCCGCACCGGGCATAACGAGGTCGTGCTCGTGGTCTACGACCCGGCCAAGATCTCCTACGAGCGGCTGCTCAAGACCTTCTGGGAGAACCACGATCCCACCCAGGGCATGCGCCAGGGCAACGACGCCGGCACCCAGTATCGCTCCGGCATCTACGTGACCTCGCCCGCACAGCGCAAAGCCGCGGAGACCTCGAAGGCGATGTACGCGCAGGCGCTCAAGGCCAAGGGCCTTGGCGCCGTCACCACGGAAGTCCTCGACGCGCCCGAATTCTATTTCGCGGAGGACTACCATCAGCAGTACCTCGCCAAGAATCCGATGGGCTATTGCGGCCTCGGCGGCACTGGTGTGAGCTGCCCGATCGGAACCGGAGTGATGGCGCAGTAGCGACCAGCGGGCGGCCTGGAAACCTGCGCTTTGCGCGGCCGCGCGGCCACCCCGCGGTGAGGTTTTGTTAACCATATAAGGCGCTAATCCGGCTGGGGAGTTTTAGACCGGTCCGGATTCGCCGCATGCGGCTCGCCCGCCTTTTGATCGTGGTCCTCGCTGCCATGCTGGCGGTCGGCTGTGCGCGGCAGTCGACGCGTTCGGTCGTCGTGGAGACGGCGGCCGCGAGCGAGCTCGACGGGCTCGTCTACGGCGGCGGCATCGTGCGCGCCGCACAGGCTCGCTCCGGCGACGGACCCTACACGCTCGATTCCGGCGACAAGCTGCGCGTCGTGGTGTTCGGCCAGGATGGCCTCACCAACAGCTACAGCGTCGACGCGGCCGGTAGCATCACGATGCCGCTGATCGGCGCGGTGCCGGCCCGCGGGCTCACGCCGGCTGCGCTGTCGAGCGCGATCGCCGCGAAGCTGCGTCAGGGCTTCATTCGCGAGCCGCACGTCGCGGTCGAGATCGAGACCTATCGCCCGTTCTTCATCCTGGGCGAGGTGACCTATCCGGGCCAATACCCCTACGTCGCCAACATGACGGTGGAGACCGCGGTCGCGATCGCGGGCGGCTATACGCCGCGCGCGTTCCGCACCCAGGTCGAGATCAGCCGGTCCTCGGGCGGACAGACCATCCGCCGGACCGTGCCGGCCGGAACGCCCGTGCGGCCGGGCGACACGATCACGGTGAAGGAGCGCTGGTTCTGAGCCTGCGCGCCTTACGGCCTATCCGACATACTTGGTGAGCCAGCCGAGCGTGCGCTCCCAGGCCGCCTTGTGCGCGGCTTCGTTGTAGCTTCCGCGCTCGTCGCAGCTGAAGCCGTGGCCCGCGTGATAGATGTGGATCTCGCAATCCGGGCGCGTCTGCTTGACGATCTCGACGTCCGACATCGGGATCGACTGGTCCTGATCGCCGAAGTGCAGGAGCGTCGGCACCTTCGGCTTGAGGTCCGCGTTCTTGGCGATGTTGCCGCCGTAATAGCCGATCGCGGCGGAGAGCCCGTCGAGCTTGTTCGCCGCCATGAAGGCGACCGTGCCGCCCATGCAGAAGCCGACGATGCCGACCTTGCCGACGGACTTGACGTTGTCGATCGCGGCCTGCACGTCGCGCATCATCGCGGCCCAGTCGATCTTCGGAAGGAGCGTGCGCGCATGCGCGATCTCGTCGGGGGTGTAGCCGCACTCGAAATTGGGCTGGATGCGATCGAACACCGCCGGCGCGACCGAGACGTAGCCGAGCGCGGCGAAGCGGTCGGTCATCGCGCGGACATGATGGTTCACTCCGAAAATTTCCTGGATCACCACCAGGCCGCCTTTCGGCTTTCCCTGCGGCTCCGCGCGATATCCGCCGAGCTTGAAGCCGTCCGAAGCGGTGAGCGTGATGTTCTTGCCCAAGGTTCAACTCCCTAGCTGTTGAGGCCGCGCACGATGGTCGTGGCGCCGCCGCGCCGGCCGGAAAGCCGCGCGGCGCGCGGTTATATCACGGCCGGTTCCCCAATTTGAACGCCCGTTCAGGAAGATCTCCCGGTCGCCAAGTGAACCGGTTTTGCGGGCGCGCCGACCAAGGGGTGGATGAGCGGGATCTGAACCCCCGATAACCCCTGAACCTGGAGAAGTCCTATGTTTCGCAAGTCCACCCTTCTGGCCCTCGCGGCCATCGTCACGCTCGGCGCTGCGACGCTCGCCTCTTCGGAGGCCTCGGCCCGCGGCCACGGCGGCGGCGGCTTCCATGGCGGCGGCTTTCACGGCGGCGGCGCCCGCATGGTCGGCGGCAGCCACTTCCGCGGCATTCGCCCGATCTTCCGCCCCGTTGTTCGTAATCACCACAACTTCGGCTTCCGGCGCTTCGTCTTCCGTCCGCACTGGCATCACCATCATTTGTGCGGCCGCTGGGGCTGGAACTATCGGTGGTGCGGCTGGTCCCGTCCGTGGATCTATCCGGTCGTGACCGGCGGCGTTGCGACGACCTACGCGGCGGCTCCGACCTATAACCGCTGCACCTGCCTGACCAAGGAGTACACGCAGGAAGGCGCGGTCGTGTTCAAGGACGTGTGCACGCAGGAAATCGCGATGAACCCGCCCGCGAACCCCGGCCCGAGCGCGCAGAGCGAGCTGCCCCCGCAGATGCAGCAGGGCCCCGCGCCGCAGGGCTACGGCCCGCAAGCCTACGGGCCACAGGGTCCGCAGACCTACGGGGCTCCTCCGCAGGGTCAGGCCTACCCGCAGTATCGTTGAGATCGGGATCAAACCCGGCAAGACTGGAGCCTCGGCCTCGCGGCCGGGGTTCTGTTTTTTGGCGAGCGTTGCAGTCAGGATACTATTCTTTGGCGCGTGTCCTTGTCGGCGAACCGGTATCCACTTCGCCGGGACACGCGCTAAGTCCAAATGCTTCGGCCATCAACTCGTAGGAGCGCCGGCGCGCCGCGTGATCGTAGATCATGGTGGTGATCATGATCTCGTCCGCACGCGTCGCTTCGACGAGCGGCATCAAGCGCGCGAGGATCGTTTCGGTCGAGCCCACGAACACGCGCGCGCGATTGCGCCGGATGCGCTCGCGGTCGATCGGCGCGTAGTCGTAGGCCGCCGCCTCTTGCGGGCTCGCGAGCGGCAGGTACTCGCCGCGCGCCCGCCGCACGAAATTGAGGTCGATGGTCGCGGCGAGACGCTCCGCCTCCGCGTCGGTGTCGGCGGCGACCGCCGCCAGCGCCAGGATGGCGTGCGGCTTGGCGAGCGCGGCCGACGGCCGGAACTCGTTGCGATAGCTCGTCATCGGTTCGACCGGGTCATACTCGGCGAAGTGATGCGCGAAGGAAAAACCCGCCCCGATCATGGCGGCCAATCTGGCGCTATAGTTGCTCGATCCCAGAAGGTAGATCGGCGGCAACGGCACGTCCTCCGGCATGGCGCGCACGTTGCGGAACGGATGGCCCTCCGGGAAGCCGCGCGTCTCGATGAGCATCAGCTCCTGGAAGCGCTCGAGGAAATCGTCGTCGTCGCTGATGCCCTGCCGGCGCCGCAGCGCAATCGAGGTGACCGGGTCCGTTCCGGGCGCGCGGCCGATGCCGAGATCGATGCGTCCGGGGAAAAGCGCCTCCAGCACCTTGAAGCGCTCGGCGACGACGAGCGGCGCATGGTTCGGCAGCATCACGCCGCCCGACCCGACGCGGATGCGGTGCGTCGCCGCGGCGATCTGCCCGATCATGATGTCGGGCGCCGAGCTCGCGATCGAGGGCAGATTGTGATGCTCGGCGACCCAGTAGCGGGTGTAGCCGAGGCGATCGGCGAGCGCCGCGAGGTCGAGGCTGTTCTTCAGCGCGGCGGCGCCGGAATGGCCTGTCGTGATGGGGGAGAGGTCGAGAACCGAAAGCGGCGGCATGCGACAGACATAGGATGCCTGCCGCCGCCTGACTACCCGATCAGTGTCATCGTCACTGCGCCGTCGCCTTCGGCGGAAGCGCCGCACGGATCGACATCGTCGGCGTCGTCTCGAACTCGGCCGCCTCGATCACCATGTTGCCGAGCATGCTGGCGATCGACAGGCGGAACGGCGCGAGCGTGCGCGTCCCCGCGATCGGCGCGAGTGCAAGCTCGATGTCGCGTCCGTCGGCCAGATATTTCACCAGCGGGCTCGAAGCGCGGTGGCCCGCGATCGCCTGAAAGGTCACGCCGCAGACCACGGCGGGTCCGCGATAGCCCTTCTCCGCCTTCACGGTGTCGATGCGCTTGAAGGCGAGCTTGAGATCGTAGCGCCGGCGGCCGTCGAAGATCGGCAGCGTGCGCTGGCACGCCTCGGGCGCGAGCACGTCGCCGCTCCCGCCGACCGTCACCAGCAGCGCCGTCATCGGATCGACGATGCCCTTGCGATGCTCTTCGGTGAGCGCGACGCGGTCGGATGCCGAAGAGGTGGTCTCGGCGGAGAGATCCTTCACGGCGCCGCCGTCGAGCGTCATCTTCACCTCGGCCTTTTCGTCCTCCTGCGTGGTGCTCGACGTGAAGCTCGTCGGCACCAGCCGGCCGTCGACGATGGTGCCGCGCGTCGCGAGCGTTCCTTCGCCGCTGACGAGGATGCGCAACATGCCGCTCGCCCGGCCGTTCGCCGAAACGGCGTAGTCGGAGCCGGTGATCGCGACGTTGATCTCGCTCTTGCCGACCGCAATGCCGGCAACCGAAACCTTGTAGCGGGCCTCGAGCCGGCCGTCGGCGCGCGCCGCGTGTGCGGCGACGCTCGCCGCGACGATGAGGGTGGCAATGCCTGTTGCTGCACGGATCAACGACATGACTGAAGCCTCTTCCTGTACGCGCTGCGGATTGCCTGTCCGTCTTGGGCACCTGCATACGACGCAAATCGTGTCGCCGCCGTGGCTCGCGGGACAATTGTTGCGTGTTGAGTTAATCGCGCGGCTTGCCGCGGGCTTTAACCGTGCCTGTTAAGGTCGAAAGCCGTTTTGCTCAGAGCAATCCGCGCGGCGGCCGGCGCCAATCCTTCTTCCAGCCCGTGAGGCATCCGCGCCGGAACTGGAGAAAGATGCGGCCGTCGACGTGATAGAAGCCCGGGATGCCGGCGGGGTAGACCGCGTAGAGGATCTCCGATCTGCCGCGGACCGAGACCGGCGTGAGCGGCAGGCCGAGCGCCTGCGCGGCGTCCTGCGGCGTCATGCCGAACGCGAGCGGAGCGACGTTGGACGGATGCGCGCCCGGCACCGTGAGCCAGCCTGCACACGCCAACGCGACCACGCTTTTCATGACGCCGATCCCAACGCGAACGGCGCATCGTGCGCGCAAAGCGCGCACGAGGTCAACTTGCAGGGTGAGGGGGAGTTAAGCGCGGTGACCGGAATAGTTTGCCCGGTCGGAAGTAACCGAAATTCAGGAGCCGCGCCCCGATGCCCGGTTGTGAGCCTTGGTCGCGGCCTTGCCACGGGTTTTGGTCCGTGATATTGCTACCCATATCGAACCAACCATCAAGATTTCCGGTATGAAAACGACGCTCGACATCTCGGATCCGCTGCTGCGCGAGGCGCGCAAGTTAGCGGCGCGCGAGCGGACGACGTTGCGAGCGCTGGTCGAGCAAGGCCTGCGCCGCGTGGTGGCCGAGAAACGGCGCCAGCCGGCATTCCGGCTCCGCAAGGCCAGCTTCAGGGGTCGCGGTTTGCGCCCCGAGTTGAAGGATGTGGGGTGGGAGAGGCTGCGCGAGCTGGCCTATGAGGATCGCGGCGGGTGATCGCGGTCGACACCAACATTCTTGTGTATGCTCATCGCGAGGATGCGTCGTTCCATGAAGCGGCGGCGCGCCGGCTTGCTGGCCTCGCGGAAGGCCGTGGGGCTTGGGCGATTCCGTGGCCGTGTCTGCATGAATTTCTTGCCATCGTGACACATCCGCGCATCTACAATCCGCCCACGCCAACCGCTGCGGCACTTGAACAAGTCGATGCGTGGCTTGAATCCCCGGCACTCGTGCTGCTCTGTGAATCGGACCAGCACTGGGCCACTCTCCGTGAGCTCGTCACGAAGGGCCAAGTCAACGGCGCACGAGTCCACGATGCGCGTGTCGCCGCACTGTGCCGACAACACGGCGTGCGCGAACTGTGGTCGGCCGACCGCGATTTCAGCCGCTTTCCCGATGTGATGGTCGTCAATCCACTTTAGCGGATGACGGATGCGCTTCCACCGCCCGGCGTGCCGGGCGCCGGCTGGTCGCGGCTCGGCTGCACCACCACGCGCGTGCCCACCTGCACGCGGGCGTAGAGGTCCTGGACGTCCTCGTTGGTCAGCCGGATGCAGCCGGACGACACGAAGGTGCCGATGGTCGAGGGCTGATTGGTGCCGTGGATGCGATAGACCGTCCGCCCGAGATAGAGCGCGCGCGCGCCGAGCGGGTTCGTCTCGCCGCCCGCCATGAAGCGCGGCAGGTAGGGCTGGCGCTCGATCATCTCCTTGGGCGGATGCCAGTCCGGCCATTCCGCCATCTTGCTGATGCGCTCGGTGCCGGCCCAGGTGAAGCCCTCGCGGCCGACGCCGATGCCGTAGCGCATGGCCTGCCCGTTGCCGAGCACGAGGTAGAGGTACGTGTTGGGCGTGTCGATGACGAGGGTGCCCGCCGGCTCGCGCGTCACATAGGGGACGAGCTGACGCTTGAGATGCGCCGGCAGCTCCTTCGGCGTGCCCTCCTCGGGCTGATAGTCGGGCGGCAGCGAAGCGAGCGTCGTGTTGCGGTTGGCCGCGGGCGGTCCGCCCGGCGCCATGCCGGGGTTCGTGTTGATGTCACCCGGCGGGCGCAGGCTCTCCGGTCCAACCGGGGCACGGGCCGCGCGGTCCTCGTAGGGGATCACGGTGGGTTCGCGCGCGACCGGCGCGCCCTGGTAGCCGCCGCGCTCACGCACCCAGGGATAGTCGGCCGGCGGCGGGAAATTGGTTCCGGGCGCCGGGGCCGGCAGGGCCTGGCGCTCGCGCGGGTCATAGGCGCGCGGCTGCGGCTCGGCCGGGTAGGGGGCGTCCCCGTAGCGGCGGCCGTAATTGGGCGGCGGGGGCGGCGCGTAGATGTCCGGCGCGTCCTCGATTTCGATAGGTGCCGGGGGTACAGGCCCCGGCGGGCCACGGTAGACCCCCGGCGGCCCGTAGGGCCCCGGCGGGTAATATTGTGCGGCTGCCTCTCCACCCATCGTGGCAAGGCCGGTCGCGATCGCGACCACGGCGGCGACGCGCAAAGACATCATGTGAGAGATCCACTTTCCCCGGCGTGTTTCTCGTCGGAACTTACGGCAGCATGAAGGCAGCACGGGCGTTTACAAGCCCGGTCCGCCCCGAATCACGCGATTGTGGACCACCGAACGTAAATCCCTGGTATCGCCCGCCATGGGGCGCGCCGCCCATGCGACCGCCATGCTAGAACCCGGCCGGTTCCGCCGCGGGGCGGAGAGGGACAAGGGAATTCCGAAACATGCATTGGACGGACCGACGCGAGCGTTTTCGCGCCATCCTGGCGGGCGGGCGCTGCATCTATCCCGGCTCGGTGTTCGATCCCATCTCGGCGCGCATCGCGGAGGACCTGGGCTTCGAGGCGGGCATGTTCGCCGGCTCGGTCGCCTCGCTCGCGGTGCTGGGCGCGCCCGATGTCGTCGTGCTCACCCTGACGGAGTTCGCCGAACAGGCCTATCGCATCAACCGCGCCGGCAATCTGCCGCTCCTGGTCGACGCCGACCACGGCTACGGCAACGCGCTGAGCGTCAAGCGCACGGTCGAGGAGCTGGAGACCGCGGGCGTCGCCGCGCTCACGATCGAGGACACGCTGCTGCCCACGCCCTATGGCGCGACCGAGACGACGCTGATCCCGATCGCGGAAGGCGTCGGCAAGATGCGCGCCGCGCTCGCCGGGCGCCAGGATCCACGGCTCGTCGTCGTCGGACGCACCAGCGCGCTCAGCATCACCGGGCTCGCCGACACGATCGCGCGCCTCAAGGCCTATGAGGAGGCGGGCGTCGACATGGTGTTCATGACCGGCGTGAAATCGCGCGCCGAGCTCGATCAGGTCGCCTCCGCCGTGAAGCTGCCGCTCTTCCTCGGCGGCGCCGGCAAGGAGCTCTACGATCTCGAATACCTCTCGGCGCGCAACGTGCGTGTCTGCCTGCAAGGCCACGCCCCGTTCATGGCGGCCGTCAATGCGGTGCACGAGACGTTGCAATCGCTGCGCAACGGCAAGCCGGCATGGGAGCTGCAGAACATCGCCCCGCCGTCCGATCTCCTCAAACGCGCGACGCGCCAGGCGGATTACAACACGTGGACGAAAGATTTCCTCGACGCGAAGGCGTGAGCGGACGACATGGCGAGACCTTTTGCGTGGCCCGACGACAAGCGCATCGCGGTGTCCGTCACCGCCATGCTGGAGACCTGGTCGGACGGCAAGGCGCCGCCCTACGGGGTGCAGGCGACCGCGCTCAAGCCCGGCACCATCGACCATGGCGGCATTTCGTGGGGCAGCTACGGCGGCAAGGTCGGCGTGTGGCGGCTCATCGATCTCCTGCGCCGCAACGGCGTGCGCGGCACGTTCTGCGTCAATGCCAAGTGCGCCGAGCTCTATCCGGAAGCGGTCGCGCAGATCGTGAAGTCGGGGCACGACGTCGGCGGACACGGCTACGTGCAGGACCAGCTCCTCGCATATCTCACGCCGGATGAGGAGCGCGCCGCCATCCGCAAGTCGCTCGACATCCTGGAAAGAGTTTCGGGCCAGCGTCCGCTCGGCTGGCTCAGCCCCGTGATGGCGTTCACCGAGCACACGCGGCGCTTTCTCGCCGAGGAGAAGCTCATGTGGCACGGTGACGCGCGCGACAGCGACCTGCCGCGCGTGCTGGAAACGGAAGGCGGGCCGATCGTGCACATTCCGGGCAGCGATTTCACCGACAACCGCGTGCTGCGCGCGAGCCCGATGGACCTGTGGGACGTCTACAAGGAGACCTTCGATTACCTTTACCGCCGCGAGCCGCCGGCGCTGCTGGTGCTTTCGATGCATTGCCATTTCGGCGGACGGCCGTTGATTTCCGCCGTGATCGAAAAAATACTGCAGTACATGGCGCGCTACCCGGATGTCTGGTTTGCGTCCTATGGCGAGATCGCGCGTTGGGTGTCGGAGACCCAGCGCGATGCCGATACCCACGCGCGGCGGCTCGTCGCGCAAGGATCCTAGGAAAGCACGGTAGAATCGCGGTCGAATCGACGGAGTCGCACATGGCCTGGTTGGGCGATTGGCAGGTGCCACCTTCGGCGCGGCCGAAGCCGGAGGACTATGACTACGACCTCGACCGCGCGCTCATGTCGGTCGTCGGCGTGCACACGGTCATTCCGGAAGACGCCTTCACGGCCGAGACGCTCGGGACCGAGCGCATGGGCAACGGCGTGTGCATCGGCGACCGCGGCGTGGTGCTGACCATCGGCTATCTCCTCACCGAGGCGCAGGAGGTGTGGCTCACCCCGAGCGAGGGGCCGCCGGCGCAGGGTCACGTGCTCGCCTATGACCAGGAGACCGGCTTCGGCCTCGTGCAGGCGCTGGCGCGCCTCGAGCTGCCGTCGCTGTCGCTTGGCCGCTCGAGCGAGGCGCGCGTCGGCGATCCGGTCGTGGTCGGCGGCGCCGGCGGGCGCAAGCGTTCGGTCGCGGCGCGCATCGCCGCCAAGCAGGAATTCGCCGGCTACTGGGAATACGTCCTGGACGAGGCGATCTTCACCGCGCCGGCGCATCCCAACTGGGGCGGCACCGCGCTCCTCGGATCGGCCGGCGAGCTGTTGGGCATCGGCTCGCTGCAGATGGAGCAGGCGCCCGAGCGCGGCAAGGCCGGCGGCGACCTCAACATGATCGTGCCGATCGACCTGCTCAAGCCGATCTTCGACGACATGCTCAAGACCGGGCGCGCCAATCGTCCGCCGCGGCCGTGGCTCGGCCTCTACGCGACCGAGATCGAGGGCAAGATCGTCGTCGTCGGCTTGGCGCGCGGCGGGCCGGCGCAGAAGGCCGGCCTCAAGACGGGCGACGTCGTGCTCTCGGTCGGCGGCGCCGACGTCAGCGACCTCGCCGGCCTTTATCGGCGCGTCTGGTCGCGCGGCCATGCGGGGGTCGAGGTGCCGCTCACCATCTATCGCGACGGCCGCACCTTCGAGCAGGCGGTCGCGTCGTCGGAGCGCAACCGCTTCCTCAAGGCGCCGAGATTGCATTGAGGAAAGTCTTGTAGCCCGGATGGAGCGACCGCGCCTTCGCTCGCTTCGCGAGCTACGGCGGGTTCCTCGCTCGCGAGTCCGCCGAAGCGCGCAGCGCGAAGGCGGAAGCGAAATCCGGGGTCACGAGCTCGACGGATGCGGTGTTCCCGCATTCCGCTTCGCGCCATGCGGGCTGCACACCTACAAAGCCTCCTGGCTCCCCCGCGAGTTGCGCAACACGAAACACGCGACGCCCGAGGCGCTCAGGCGGGCGCAAATACCGTTGGCGGCGGCGCGCGTGTCGGCGCCGACGCGCACCTGGTAGAAGTCGCGCGTGCCGCGGCTGCGAAACTTGCCGCGCAGAATGAGCGCATCGGCGCCGGCGAATGCGTCGCGATGCTTCGCCTCGATCGCCGCGTATGACTTGAGCACCTGATCGCGCGAAAAGCCGGCGCCGACCTGCACGCCCCATGGCCGCGCCGCGCCCAGGCGCACGCGCTCCTCGAGCCGTTCGACGAAGATATTGGGCGCCTGCTTGAGAAGCGCGACCAGCTCCTGGCAGCTCGAGGGCTTTGGCATGGTGGAATTGCCGCCCTTGGCATCCTTCCAGTCGTCGACGGTGCGGCCGGTGATCGCTGCCACGTAATGGCGGGTCTCGGCCGGCAATCCGCCGGCGCCGCCGAGCCAGTCGCGCACCCGTTGCGGGCCGGCATTGTAGGCGGCCGCTGCAAGCCCGAGATTGCCGAACTGGTCGCGCAGCGCGCGCAGGAACTCGGCCGATTTCGGCAGCGCCGCGACCGGATCGAACGGGTCGAGCAGCCCGCGCTCGGCGGCGGTGCGCGGCATGAACTGGGCGATGCCGCGCGCCCGCTCGCCGCGGCGTGTCAGCGGGCCGACGGCCTCCGGCCGGAAGCGGCTCTCCTGCCAGATGACGCGGGCGAAGAACTCGAGCGGCAGCCCGTTGGCCGAGGCGGCCGACTCGATGAGCAGGCAGATCGACTCCGAGCGCGCCGGCGCGCCGGTCTGCTCGTCGCGCGGCCGGTCCTGCGCGGGCGGCG
>WNFF01002837.1_pt1 | contig 14193 bp, 8 predicted proteins | sample 5400441 | NCBI WGS metagenome assembly WNFF01 (sample SAMN13153345, study PRJNA577476) | soil metagenome | isolation source: 120 cm saprolite under Douglas fir tree site 2 hole 3 replicate 1 | place: USA:California | collected 2015-04-18 | reverse complement strand
CAGTTCCAAAAGTTGCTGACGCTTCAGATAGCGCTTGCCGCGCTTCCCCGATACCGCTGCTACAATGGCCGCGCGATGCGCAGCGAGCGTGGAACCCTCATGCGCAACGAATTTCCGCGGATGAGTGACTTCATATCTGCCCGTCACGATGCGCACGCGATCGGCATACAAGTACAGCGTCGCCGGCATGCTAATTGCCTCGGGAGGTATCGAGTAGGGATGGCCATCGTGCAGGACGGTGCCGGTCGGGCCTACATAGACAGGAATGCGAAGCGCTAGATCTTTCGGGCACACCTTCAAGGAACGAAGTCTGCGGGCCTCTTCGGCGAGACGCGCGGCGGGGATTACTCCCGTCGCGCGGCAGGGACGCTCTTCGTTCACTTCTCGATGCCATTCGATGAGTTGCTGCTGGAGATCCTCTTCATCGTGGAAGCGCCGCACTTTGAAAAAGGAGGATTTCACGAAACCCACCAGGTTCTCGACGGTCCCTTTTTGTTGAGGCTGCTGAGGCCAACACAACTCCACCCCGATGTCTATCTCCAGCATGGCGTAAGCGAAGACCGGATTCCATTCCGTGACCTCGCCGTTCCTCCGCCACTTCAAGGCTACCGTCTTCGGCCGATCGAACACGCACAGCAGCGGAACTCCACCCCAACTGTGAACATGCTCGGCCAGGTTACGCACCAAGCTCTCTACTGCCTCGTTCTTCACCACACTGACGCGGATATATCGGGAATACTTCAGACGAGAAGCGAAGAAGTGGATACGACGGATCGACCCGTCGAGAAAGGCAACATCTACTTGCCCGAAGTCATGTTGGCTAAATTCTCCGGGCAAGCCTTCGAAACGAATCAGTGGCTTTATCTCTTTCGGTCGAACAGAAGCCACCAGAGCGTATAAGGCGGTCTTGCCGCCGTGGTAGCCCGCTTCCCGAACCCGGCGAAGGATCTCCAGCGAAGGCAGGTCGGGTTTTTCTTCCAGAATCTTTACAACCAGTTTCCGGAAATCCTCAACGATGCTGGGCCTGCCGATCCGCCGCTTCTCTCGCTCAGCAGCATCATCGACATGAACCACCGGAGCTTCTTCGGCAATGCGCTTAACTGAGCATAGCGACACTCCCGCCAAACGGGCCACTTCGGTCTGGGCGTGACCAGCCTTCAGCAGAATCTCGACTTCGTGACGCTTTAACATTCCTAACATCCTCCTCCCTCCGCCCGACCGGCTTACCTACCGGGGGCACGGAAAGAGTTCTATACCTTCCGGCTATTGCCGGATGGCTCAGAATTTCCGGAATGAAAAGGGGCAGAATTTTCGGAACCGACACGAGCCAAAAGACAACATCGCAAGCCGTGGCAAACGGAGGCTAGAGAGTCCCTTGGCGACCTGGCCCCGGCTTCGGACACTTGCGACGTAACTGTTTACAAATGAGCGGTTTGAAGTCAATTCTGCCAAGATTTGGTCCTCTTGGGCAACTCTGGAATCCGATTGTCAAATGTGGGTAATGGTTTTCATCTTTCAACCCTGCGCCCCCAATGTAAGAGGAGTTCAAGTCCAAAGTCGATTTTAGTATTAAACAAACCGTTCATTTTCAATCATTTAGAGGGTGGTCGCAACAGGCCAATACCCTGCCCCGCAAGCTGTGTCTGGCAGAACGATTGCCAGCAAGAGTCTAGTTCCAGCGTTACTGCCTTAGTTTGGCTGACGACCCTTGCCGGAGCTTTAAAGACGGTAGTTGGAGAAGCCTTAAACCAAGATGAATCCCGAGATCCATGGTGACCGTTGGTATGCGCTCCAAGTGAGAAGTCGTTGGGAGGGCTCGACAGCGACTCTACTCTCTGGCAAGGGATATGAGACCTTTTTTCCTACATATAGAGCCAAGAAGCGCTGGCGTGCCAGCTCTAGGGAGGTGGCGGCTCCTTTGTTTCCAGGATATGTGTTCTGCCTGTTTGATGCGCACAAACGTTTGCCTGTTCTCGTGACCCCGGGCGTGCTCAGTGTGGTCGGCAGAGGTCGGATTCCTATTCCTGTCGAGGATTCAGAAATTAATGCTATTCAGCGGGTAGTTTCGTCTGGCCTCCGTACTGAACCTTGGCCTTACCTTGAAGTCGGTCAACACGTTCGAATTCAGGATGGGGCGTTGAGCGGCCTTGAAGGAATACTGACTAGCTTTAGGGGAACTCTCCGGATCGTCGTTTCCGTTTCCTTGCTTTGCCGGTCGGTATCATTGGTGATTGAGCGCTCAGGAGTCTGCCCGGTTCAGCCGACATGGATGCCCGTGGTCGGCGCGATTCTGCCAGTGCTCGAAGGGGTGGTCGCCTAAGGCTCGGGGGCTCGACCAAGCAGTGCAGAATTAAGTTCTATTTTGTTAGGGATGAATATCGCAGATCGATGAAAACAGCTGCTCAAATGATCGGATGAGGCTCGAAAACACATGGGAAATAGCTACTTTAGAATTCCGGCTTTGTGGGAGCAGGGTGCGCGCCGCTTGATGGGCCAAAGGGTCATGTCTGCTTTCGATTCCTCACTTACAGCACGCGCAGACTTTTCGCAGGAAGAAACCTTCCACAACATGCTCACGTTGGAGCGTCGTCGGGCAGAGCGATCTCGCAAACCTTTCGCCCTGATGGTGCTTGAGGCCGACGCCTCTGTTGAGGCCAGCGTCGCGGAACGCCTCCTGTCGCAGGTGATCTTAGTCCTGTTGAAATCCACTCGCGAGACTGATCTCGTCGGTTGGTACAGGAACGGAACCAGCCTGGGTGTTATCTTCACCGAGATCAGTTTGGAATTTGCGACGCCGATTACTGAAATTCTGCGCTCAAAGGTTGTAAATGCTCTTCAAAATGAGCTCAGCAGCAAAACTACCTCGAAACTGGCCGTGACTGTTCATCTCTTCCCTGAAAGCCGAGATCGCGATGGGGCCACAACGGTCGCGGATACCAGCCTCTATCCGGATCTCCAGAGCGGAGACTCGAAGAAGTACCTTCCTCAGGCTATCAAGCGCGTGATTGATATTTTGGGAAGTGGCGTATTGCTTCTGTTTCTTAGCCCTCTCCTTGCAGCGATAGCCCTTGCAATAAAACTGACCTCCAAAGGTCCAGTGCTTTTCCGGCAGGAGAGGCTTGGGCAGTTCGGAACTCCCTTCAAGTGCCTCAAGTTCCGAACAATGAATGAGAACAACGATCCCAAGATTCACCGGGAGTACATCCAACGTTTCATTGCAGGTCAGGCGGGAAGTGAAAATGCTGAACCCGGAAAGCCCGTCGTTTACAAGCTCACAAACGATCCTCGCGTGACAACGATCGGGAGTTTCCTTCGCAAGACGAGCCTCGATGAATTTCCGCAATTCTGGAATGTCTTAAGAGGTGAAATGTCTCTAGTAGGTCCGCGGCCCCCGGTGCCCTATGAATTTGAAGCCTACGACATCTGGCACCGCCGGAGAGTTCTTGAACTCAAGCCGGGTGTTACTGGGCTGTGGCAGGTCAGCGGCCGGAGCCGCATGTGCTTCGATGACATGGTTCGATTGGATCTCCGTTACTCACAGTCTTGGTCGCTATGGCTCGACCTGAGAATTCTCATAGCGACTCCACGCGCAGTTCTCGGTGGTGAGGGCGCTTACTAGAACGCCTTGAGAATTGACCGACTCTCATGCTCCCTCGGACAACCAGACAAAGCTAGAGGCCTCGAGTCTCAGATAAAATCATGGTTGGCATCTCACAACCACGTTGCTTGTTCGCGTGAGAAGCCGAAGGGCGTCGTTACGCCAACAAGATGAATCTGTGGAATTGGGAAAATCACGGATCCACACTCCAACAGAAGAACAGAAGGGCTGGATGGCAAGAAGAATTTCTCCGCTCCCTCCGGTCGAGGGCGAAGTATTTTTCTTGACATCCCCTTTTATAGAACGCGGCCAGCAAGCGGCGTCAGGGGAGACGGCACCTTGCTATATGAACTCACCAAAGAAAGGGAATGGCTGCAGAAGTTTCGTTGGAATTGACACTCTCGTGGCCTCGGGCATCCACAGCCCGGGCTACATAGTAATAGGTCACGCAGCTATCGACAGCGTCGTCTGTGTACGTGAGTCCCTGAACAAGCGAAGTATTGATCCTGACGTAATTGTCTCTGGGTGTTGTGCTCCGATACACGTTATATCCGGCTACTTGCGAAGTGCTGGCTTTCCAGGTCAGCCTAACCGTGTGCGTCTTGCGCAACGCTTGCAGCCGGAATACCGCAGGCTGTCCATTGGTTACGCGGCACCATTCCACACTTAGCAGCAAGAGAACAAGCACCGCAATCCCAGTCCCCATCTTCGTCCGGACAGGAAGGGTGGTGTCCCGGATCATCAGAATCTGCCACAATAGTAGGAGCGTCAGCGCGACACCACCAATCGCAAAGGCTAAAAACCATGCTCCGCTTAATGCCTCTGGCACCAGTGACGGTATCCGGTGGGACTTGCTTCTCAACCACGGGTCAATCCAAATATTTTCGGCTGTGAAGAAAAAGAGCATGCAAGCAACGCCCCATGCAATGCGCGTCATCCTCGACCTACGACCTGAGGGAAGCAGCGAACCGCTTCTCATTTAATGCTCTCCTTAGCAAAGCACACCCACATGCAATTCTTCTCCTGCGCCAGATCCAAATCCATTGAAAAGTGTGGGGGCTCATCGCAGGGTCGTGACCCGGCTAATAGCACGCTAAATCTCTCGCGTTCCCGCAGACCTCGATGGTGAGCGCAGCAGGTTGAAAAGGCGCCTCGGTTTCGAGTGGAAGTGCTCCGCGAGTTAGAGCAATGGATCGGTCCCCTTTTTGTGTTTGACCCCGAGAGTGAGTCTCTAGTTAAATGTGTTAATTAATTTTCCGAATTATGTGTGACTCGGGGGACTAATAGTTGAACAACGCTCAGTTATGGAGGCGGAGGTGACCCTATCGGGCATGACCAATCCAAGTGCCGGAAGGCGATGGCTTCTGTTTGGCTCTTGGATTGTACTTTCATCCTTGATCTTTTCACGCGCCGTTATTTCGTTCGTTCGTATTTCCCTTTCAAACCCCGATGCCTCACACCTCATCCTCATCCCATTCATAAGTGCCTGGGTTTTGTTCGTGGAACGGCGCAAGGTTTTTCGAAATCTCTCCTACGACAAAATAATTGGGGGTTGCTTCTTCTCTCTCTTGCGCCGCAGCGCTCGTTTGGCGCTTTGTAGGAGACGGAGCATCACTCGATGTACATCTTTCTGGCTACATTCTGGCGCTAGCGTTGAGCTGGGTGGCTGGTTTCGCTCTTCTATTTGGAGAATCTGCTTGCAGGACAGGCTCCTTCTCGCTTCTTTTTCTCTTCTTGATGATCTCGTTACCCAAATTTCTTCTCAACCATATTATCAATCTCCTGCAGTTGGGCTCTACTTGGGTCACCGGAAGCCTGCTCGACCTACTGGGTGTCCCTGTATTGCGTGAAGGATTTGTCTTTCATCTCGCGCGGTTCAATATCGAAGTGGCGCAGGAGTGTAGCGGCATCCGCTCAAGCATGGCGTTGCTCGTCCTGGCGCTGCTTGTCTCACATTTTCAGCTCAACCGTTTTGGGAGCAAGGCCCTGTTCGTTGTTTCCGGGCTGCTCATGATGATTCTCAAGAACGGAATTCGAATCGCTACACTCTCAATGTTGGCAATCTATGTCGATCCAGGCTTTCTCCTTGGTAGGTTGCATCACGAAGGAGGGATCGTCTTTTTTGCGCTGGCATTGCTATTGCTTCTGCCCGTTCTCGCCCTCCTTCAGAGATGGGAATCGAGGAGTCCAGTGGCAACTGCGCCTCCAAAAACCTCATAGGGATCCCTGACCTGCATTAGATGCTAGTCGGCGTTAATTATGCGGGGGTCAAGTTTGGACGGCGAGCAGGGAGGCATTGACGCTGTTCAAGCCAGTGAGCCAACGGATAGCAGAGAGCATCTCGAGAGGTTTGGAGTCTTTTACTGACTAGCAGAGGCCAAACACCGTCAGAAAAAGCTCTGGCAACTCTTTTGGCTTTTATCCTTGAGCCTGCGTGAGCTTTGAGTGGCCTTAGCTACCGGTTCGCGCGTCAATCCCTGTCTGCATGGCCATAATAATAGTCCCCGTAAGAATCATACTTTTCGACCTGATTGAGCACCACCCCAAGCAAATTCTTGCCTTGAAATTCTGCCGCAGTCTTTTCTGCGATTTCCACATGTGTAGAACCTGCTTGGACTACGAGCAATACTCCGTCCGTCAGATCAGCCAGAATGCTTGCATCGTGAACCGGTATGGCAGGCGGTGAATCGATGATGATCCAATCGAACATTGGGGTGAAGCGATCCAGAAAATGCTTCATCCTTTCCCCCAGCAGTAGCTCACTGGGGTTTGAGACCTGGCCCCCGCCGGGAATCAGGAAAAGGTTTTTCTCCATGCCTTTCTGAGTTACCTCAATTTCGTTCGCCTCACCCCTCAAGTACTCTGAAAGTCCTGGACGATTTGGTGCGCCAAGCGTAGCGTGCAATCGTGACGCTCGCATGTCTGCGTCCACAAGCAGGACTCGCAAGTCGGGCTGCTGTACGATCGACTGGCCCAGATTTGACGCAACAAAGCTTTTCCCTTCTCCGGCAACACTACTCGTAACAAGAAGTCGCCGCAACGGGCGGGTACTGGCGATCTGATACAACCGCGAACGCAGGGTTCGAAACCGTTCTGAGACAGCATGCCCGATTATCGAATCTTGGAACACGCTCTTCAGCGGGTCGAGCCGCCACTCAGGGTGTGCGCAGCGCATAACAAGTTCTTCATAACGCAAAGGCATCGTCTGATGGCCAGCAGTGACGATTCGCGGTGGTATCACGGGCAGGCCGACTTCGGATGCCCCCGTTACCGAGCCCCGGGTTTCTCCGGCGGCTTCCCCAACTCTAGCTTCCAATCCAGCCGTAAGTTGGGTCAATCTCTCTTGCGCGGCTTTCTTCAAGGCTTCGTGAATGCGACTCATCGGTTTCCTCGGATGCCTCTCTGCCCGATTCAGTTAGTTTGAACTGTGGACGGTCTTAGAGCATCCCTATTATTCCTACTTAGTGCGGAAGCATCAAACATCGGAAGACTTGCGAGGACGGGGAGCTTGAGATACAGCTCCACTTCTCTGTCCGTGTGAAGGGTCTGGTCCATGGCCATCAACATGTACAGGATGCCCACACCCAGTACAAGACCCCCACCCAGTCCACCTCCAGCGAAGACTACGAGTTTCGGGAATGACGGCTTCGTCGGCAGGCTCGGCGGATCCAATACGCGAAATTGCTCCCCTTCTTGCTGATGTGCTAAGTCTGTTGCCATCGCTGAATTATCTCGCTTCTTCAAAAGCTCGTTGTAAAAATCCAGCGCGCTCTGATAATTGCGCGTCAACTCCTTTAGGTTTTGTTCCACCCCAGGAACAGCCTGTACGCGACCTTCAAGAACTCGACCCTGCTCCTGAATTTGTAGTTGCCGCTTCGTCAGATCGGCAATATTGATTTCATCCTGACGTAGCGTTGCGCGGAGTTGTTGCATCTGCGGTGTTTCAGCAGCCGTGTGTCGTCCGCGTGAAGGATCGTCGGTGTTTGGTTCCTCCGCCATCTTTTTCTTGAGATCGTTGATCTGATTCTTAGTCTTGATCACATCAGGATGCTCTGCCGTATATCGCGACTCGAGGGCAGTTAACTGGTCTTGTAGAACCCGCAGTTGATCTTCAGCTGTTTCAGGATTTTGCCCTCTGCGAGATGCCTTCCAATTCGCTTCCTGCTGACTCAGCAGAGATTCATTGAACGCCTTGTCTTGCTGCGCCCGGCTGAGCGCTTGGGTATTGGCCTCCAGTTGCGTGTTTAGTGCTCCCAAAAGGCTGAGGTTGGTCTGCTCTTCCTCCGGCAGCGATCCGATGTATTGACGTTTGAATTGCGCAAGCTTGGCATCCTGCTCATCCAACTTTGCTTTTGCCTCATCCACTTGCTGACTAAGAAATGAGGTTGTTTGGACGGCCTGCTGCTCCAAAGCTCTCGCGTTTTGTTCCATGAACATGGAGGTAATCTCGGTGCAAATCTGCTGAGCGGTTTGCGGATTGTTGAATGTCACGCTGACATTGAAGCCAGCCATTGTCCGGTCCTGGGTCCCGGCCATGGGCTCGACGGGAGAGATCTCAATCGCCTCCCGCAGGCGATCAATTAAGTCCTCTAAGTGCACTCTTTTTCGGTCCTCGCGGTAAATGTCAAATTTATCAAGAACCGGCTCCAGGCGCGTACGGCTCAAGATTTGTTGTTTCATCGATGCCAATCGTTGATTCAAGTCCTCAGTTACGACAGGCTTCACAATATCTGTCGGAACGGTGGGTTTTGCCACTAACACTAGCGTCTGCGACTTGTATTTTTTCGGAAGTTGTGTCGCCACCAGGATGGCAAGCGCACAGCAGCTCACCGCACACACGGGAACTAGCCACCAGCATCTGCGCACTACTCTCTTTATATCGTCTAACCCGATTTCACCATTCCGAACCATGCGTTGTTCTCCGACCCGAAGTAATCAGTCTATCCCCTATTAGGGGCAGCACGCACACTGCCACCTTATTGTTATTTGCGATATCAAAGCGAATTCATAGTAATCCATTTCTTTACTATGACTTACGATTGATACCACCTCTTCTTCTTGAACTCATTCTCGCGATTCCTTGCCTTTTCTTGGGAAAGTGGAAGTTTTGTATCCAGAATATCCCGAGATTTGGCATAGAGCCACTGCCCCAACAACTGGCGTAGATGGAAAAAACAGCGTTTCCCTAGCAGTGTCCCTTTGTAAGCTACTTAACGTCTTTAGTTTCATTTACTTACAAATGCAAAACAAGGCCCTGCTTCGACAAGCTTCCCAGAGGCAAAATTGCACACATTCTAGTCCGACCATGGATCATACTGACACTGAAAGCACGGCTCGAAGCTCTCTATTCTTGCGTAGAACGGCTCTGATGCTTGGCCTTGTCATGGAGATCGGCTTCCTACTGGCCGGATGCACCCACAACCCCAACGTCCGAAAACAGAAATTTGTAGAAGATGGCGACCGTTATTTTGCGAGGGAAAAATTCCGTGAAGCTTTGCTGACTTATGGCCGCGCTCTCCAGATCGATCCAAGACTTGCCGCGGCGCACTACAAGATCGCGCAGTGTCAACTTAAGCTGGCAAATTGGGCCTCAGCCTTTCAAGAATTGCAGCGAGCCACTGATCTTGATCCCCAGAATATGCCTGCAAATCGCGATCTCGGCCAGCTCTATCTGGCTGGTGGAAGAGGACCAGAGGCGAAAGATCAGGCCCAGTTGCTCCTGAAAAACAATCCCCACGATCTCGACGCGCAGATCCTTCTATCTGACGCGGACGCGCAGATGGGCAACCTGCGAGATGCCCTGCGCGAAGCAGCCGATGCAGTCAACTCGTCACCCAACGATGGGGCTGTCTATCTAAATCTCGCGACCATTCAGCAAGAGGCTTCGGCATTTCAAGATGCGATAGCAAATCTCCTGAAGGCCGAAGCCCTATCTCCTGCCTCGCCGGACTCACCAATGGCCCTGGGCTTTCTTTATCAGGGCCAGAAGCGCTGGGATGATGCAGAGAAGGCGTTTCGCAGAGCGATTGCGATAGCGCCGAAAAGCAAAGCCTCGCGCGCGGCCCTCGCGGCGATGTACGTCCCTCAGGGACAGGGAGCCTTAGCCGAAGAAGTTTTGCGGGAGGCGAAAGCGGATTTGAGCAGCGACACTGCGGCCTCCAGAATGTTGGGAGATTACTACCTCAGTCAAGGCGATCGCGCAAAAGCTCTCGCGGAATTTGCTTCCATTTCAAAAGAACACCGCGAAGATTTGAAAATCCGTAAGTCATACATTCAACTCTTGATTCTCACCCGTCACGTTGACGAAGCAGCAACGCTGACGGGCGACATTCTAAGAAACTCTCCGCAGGATGTGGAGGCACTTATCCTGAACGGCCAGATCTTGCTTCAAAATGGGAAGTATCAGGACGCACTGCAAACTCTGCAACTTGCGGTCAAGGGCGATTCCGCAAACCCAATGGGTCATTACCAGCTGGGGATGGCCTATTTCGCGCTGGGAAATACCAACCAAGCAGAAAGTCAGTGGAGGGACGCTGTCCAGTTGCTTCCAACCCTTACAGAAGCTTGGATTGCGCTAGGTACTAATGCTGCGCAGCGTCAAGACTGGACCAACCTTGAACCCATAGGCGTCCAATTGAAAAAAATGTCACCTCAGAGCCCCGGAGGCTATCTCTTCCATGCCACCGCTCGATTCAACAAAGGTGATGCTGCCAGTGCCGAAGCCGATTTAAATCAACTTCTCCGAATGGCTCCAGAAATGCCAATGGGTTACGCAAAGCTCGGGCAACTTCGCGCCGCGCAAAAGCGCTGGAATGAGGCAGCGCAGCTTTACAAAGAAGCCCTCAGGCACTCCCCCGACTACGTTGATGCAATCCGAGGCATGGTTGACCTCGATTTTCGGAGGGGAAAACCAGCCGACGCTCGCCAATTCATTCAGGGGCAAATCGCAAAAGATCCCAACAATGCCATTCTTTACCTCCTGCAGGGCGAAGCCTATTTGCAAGATAAACATCTGGAAGACGCCAAACAATCCTTTTCACGCTGCTTGGAACTCGACAAACAGAATCTGACCGCTTTCGTTATGTTAGGCCAGGTGGAGCAAGCTCTAGGGCACCCAGCAGAGTCAATCACGAGCTACCAACACGCTATCGCCATCGCACCAAACGATGCCGGGCTGTACACGGCCTTGGGAGTCACCTACGAAGCGCAGGGAAACTGGCAGGAAGCCCAAGCGGCTTATCAACGTGCTTTGACGCTTGATCCAGAGCGGGCTCTTGCGGCGAATAACCTGGCTTACCTAATGCTCGAGCACAGCGGCAACGTCAACGTGGCCCTTACTTTGGCACAAACCGCGCGCCGTGGACTCCCGAATATACCTAATTCCGCCGATACTCTTGGATGGGCCTACGTACAAAACGGGGCCTATTCCGTCGCCGTGGCGCTGCCGGAGAATGCAGTAAGAAACGCACCATCCAATGCAACCTATCGCTACCACTTGGGACTGACCTACCAGAAGCTGAATGACTTAGGGCGGGCGCGAACTGAATTCGAGAAATCCATTCGGCTCGATCCGAAAGCCCCGTCCGCTGAAAAGGCTTCCCGTGCATTGAGCGAGCTATCGGGCGATTAATCTCCTCCAAAAAGCCTGACACCACAATCGGGATAGCGTCGGATTCAAACTTGGAAGCCGCACCCATATCATCCGTGAGCTCCGTCTCGACGGATAGGCGTCCTTCACTTGCCGCTTGTCTCGGCCTTCCGAGAGGAAGCTCGCTACAGCTCAGGATCGCTGGGACAGCCCTCGCCGCGCATGGAACTATGGGATAGCAGCGGTCGCTTCGTTTGAGAAAGTGCTTTCCGCACCGCTGGCGTCAACTGCCGTAGTTACATAGAAGTAGGTCCTGCTGTTCAGCACACTGGTGTCGGTGAAACTGAGAATGGCAGTAGGAAGCAACGAACTATTAATCTTTACGTATCCTGTCCCGCTCACTGTGCTTCGGTAAACGTTGTATCCCGTCACCGTTGAAGTTGTGCTCGCATTCCAGGTTAGCCCCACAGTGTGCGTAATTGTCGCGTTAGCTGTGAAGTTCACCCCGGAAGCATTGGCGCTGCTGATCGCCACGCTCTGGCTGGCCGGCGTAAATGTATATCCTGCGTTTGCAGGAGTTACCGTGTAGGACCCGTTCCCTAGGCCGCTGAAGGTGTAATTGCCCGCACCGTCCGAGATGGTCGTTGCGGTGGTTGCTCCCGTCAGCACGACCGTCGCGCCGCTTCCACCCGTCGTTGGGCTGAGTGTTCCCGAGATGCTAAAGGTTTGATTCACTTGTGGTGTGGCTGTGAAGTTGACCCCGGTGACATTCGCTCCGTTGACCGTCGCTGTCTGGACGCCCGGATTAAACGTATAGCCCGTGTGGCTAGGAGTAACTGCATACGTCCCGTTTGCCAAACCGCCAAAACTGTAATTGCCCGCGCTGTTGGCGGTGGTCGTCGCACTTGCAGCCCCACTGAGCGTGACCGTTGCTCCGCTTCCACCTAGTACGGGGCTAAGTGTTCCAGAGACGCCAAACGTGAGGGCTGTCGCCGTAAAACTTATCCCCGTGGTAACGCTCGCATTGCTGATCGTTACGTTCATGCTGCTCGGGCTGAAGCTATACCCCGCGTGGCTCGGGGTGATCGTATAGGTTCCGTTGGCTAAACCAGCTACTGTGAAATTCCCAGAGCTATCGGCAGTGGCTGTGGCGCTCGCTGCCCCAGTGACGGTAATCGTCGCGCCATTTCCACCGGGGACCGGGGTGATCGTCCCAGAAATACTAAACGTTTGCGGGGGCGACTGAGGGGCCGTGAAGTTCTGGCCGCTGACTATGCCGGAGCACCCCCAGGCGAGCAGCGTGGGCAAAAGTATGCCCAGACACAAAACAGCTCGCCTCGCTCGAAAAGCAAGCGTCGGAAAGTTACCGAGCTCACTTTCAGCATCCCTGTTTTGCTCAAGACTCATCGTCTAGACCCTCAGTACGTCTCTGAACGTAAGGGTACGGCCATCGCAAATCCGCCGATACTGAATGGAAGTCTAGATTAGGTACAGGTATTGACCCTGTCCGCCAGGTCCATCCACCTGCGGATGTCTGGACCTGAAAACAAGGCGTGGCTCGCCAAGCACGAGAATCTTCGGGCTTCCATCAGGCAGAAAACGGGCAGCTTACTCCCCGATTTTTCTCTGTGCTAGGTAAATGTTTACTTTTCCACAGGTTGGGTGTTTTTGCCTTTGTCTCCACGCGAGTTCAGGGGAATTATGCCTCCCTAGCTTCGCCATCCCCAAACAAGAAAACTGCCTGAATTCTACTGTCCAATCATGGGATTGGAGCAGACACCTCATTCGAGAACCCGCTCTCATTGCCGGAGGAATCAACCGCCGTCGTCACGTAGAAGTAGGTCGTACCGCTCTGTACGGTTGAATCCGTGTAACTGAGAACCGCAACCAACGACGAGTTGATTTTCGTGTACGAACTCCCACTCAGCGTACTGCGATAGACGTTGTAGCCGGAAACGGTAGAGGTACTGGCATTCCAGGTTAGTGCCACCGAGTGCTGTACCGGTGCAACTCCCGTTCCTGATAGTGGGATCGTGGCTGGAGACCCGGTCGCGTTGCTCACTACCGTGATGCTTCCGGGTATGCTGCCAGCCGTTGTGGGGCTGAACTGCACAACCAGCGTGATGTTTTGGGAAGGAGATAGCGCAACAGGCGCGCTGCCCCCCGTCATCGTATAGCCGGCACCCGCCAAGTTGATCTGTGAAATTGCCACGTTGGAATTGCCTGTGTTGGTAATCGTGACGTTTTGCGTCGGTGAGGAAGTTCCCGTAGTTACATTTCCAAAGATCAAGCCAGTCGGACTGATGCCCAGCGTGAGAGTCGCCGTGATTGCCGTGCCCGTCAGAGCGACAGGAGTCGGCGAAGTGGGCGCGTTGCTCACAATGGAGATGTTGCCGGACACAGTTCCCGCCGAGGCTGGCAGGAAGGTTACCGTAATTGTGGTTTGCTGCCCTGCGTTCACATTAAGGGGCAGCGAAAATCCACTGACACTGAAGAAAGCCGAGCCAGTTTCATTTATTTGAGTGATCGTCAAGGTGGCTGTTCCGGTATTGGTAATGATCAACAGCTGGGACAAACTAGTTCCAACCACCCCGTTTGTAAAATTGACGGTGCTGGAACTTAGCTGAATTGCGGGTGCTGGCGCCGCATTCACCGTCAGCGTGGCCGCCGTGCTCGTCACTGTACCTGCCGTGTTCGTCACCACCACTCGGAACGTTGATCCGCTGTCCGCGGTCGTCGTCGCCGGCGTCGTATAACTTGCCGCCGTCGCTCCCGCGATGTTCACTCCGCTCTTCTGCCACTGGTAACCGAGCGGCGCCGTTCCCGCCGCCACCACCGCGAATGTCACCGTCTGTCCCGCCGTCACCGTCTGGTTCACCGGTTGCGTCGTGATCGTCGGCGCCACCGCCGCCGCATTCACCGTCAGCGTGGCCGCCGTGCTCGTCACTGTACCTGCCGTGTTCGTCACCACCACTCGGAACGTTGATCCGCTGTCCGCGGTCGTCGT
>WNFF01004857.1_pt1 | contig 14195 bp, 11 predicted proteins | sample 5400441 | NCBI WGS metagenome assembly WNFF01 (sample SAMN13153345, study PRJNA577476) | soil metagenome | isolation source: 120 cm saprolite under Douglas fir tree site 2 hole 3 replicate 1 | place: USA:California | collected 2015-04-18 | reverse complement strand
GCTGATTCGCAACGACGTACGGTGTGTCTATCCCCGACGTCCCGGAATGGTAGTTGTGAAATTCCCAGGCCGTCAACGTCCCGTCGCTGGCGATGCCGCTTTTGACTTCGATGACACCCGCGGGCCGGAAATACGCCCAGGTGAATTCTTCTTCGCGAGTCCATACCACTTTCACGGGACGCCCGGCCGCGCGCGCCAGGCGAGCGGATTCGATCGCCGCGTCGCTGGTGTGCTTCCCACCGTACGCTGAGCCCGTATCTGGCACAATCACGCGCACGCTGCTCTCGGGAGTGTGGAAGACATCGGCAAGCTCGTCGCGGACGGCAAACGGCCGCTGCGTGCCAGTCCACACCGTAAGTTTCCCATCGGCCCACTGCGCCACGGCCGCACGCGGCTCGAGCGGAGCATGCGCGATGTATGCAACCGTGTAGGTTGCGTCAAGCCGATGCGCCGCACCCGCTAGCCCCTCTTCCACAGATCCTTTCTGCTTTCGGAAACGATCATCAGTCTTCGGAGCAGCGTTCTGCTTGAGGTATGAAAAGATCTCCTTGCTCGAGATCTGCGGCACTTCCTTCCATTGAGCGTGAATAGCGTCGAGAGCGCCCTGAGCCTCGTGCGCGCTCGGTGCTGCCACGCCGACAAAGTCTCCATCACGCACGACAACCACTCCGGTCATGGCCTTCGCGGCGGTGTCATCGCAGGAAGTGAGCGACGCGCCAAACGACGGCGGACGCAGCACTTTGCCGTAAAGCATGCCCGCAGGCCGCAAATCCGTCGTGTACTGGTGCCTCCCAGTAACGAATGCTCTGCCGTCCACTTTCGGAATCGGCTTTCCCGCAATCGTCCATTGCGTTGCAGGCGTAATCGGATCTTCTGCAGGGAGATTCTGCGCGAGCGTCTTGCCGTGAGCCAGTTCCGCATATTTAAGCGAGCGGCCTGATACGGGATCGGTAACTTTCGCGTCAGCTGCGACCAATCCCGCCGGCGCGACATTCCATTCCTTCGCCGCTACTTCAACGAGGAGATCGCGCGCAGCGGCAGCTGCACGCCGCAACTGCGGGGTAATCGTCGGCGTCGTCCGGCTGCCAAACGTGCCCGCGTCAAACGGCGTCAGCGCGGTATCCGCCGTTACCATCCGAACGCTTTCGAACGGCACGCGCAGCTCATCGGCGATGGTTTGCCCCAAAGCCGTGCGGATGTTTTGTCCGATCTCCGCCTTACCGGTAAATCCAGTGACGCTGCCGTCTTCGCCGATGTGCAGCCACGCGCTAATGTCCTTGGGCAATTCCTCATTGTGGAAACTCCGATGTCCCGGAGCGGTTTCCTGCATGGCGAGCGCATCCTTTGCAATCGCGAATACGGCAATGCCCGCGCCAAGAATTTTGAAAAAGTCGCGGCGCGCCAATTCGAATTGATGGAACGGAGCGGCGCTGAATTCGTAGCGCTCCGGCTCGATGAACAATTTTCCTTCGCCGTTACTCATTGCTCGTGCTCCTGCATCATCCTGGCCGCCTGGCGGACCGCCTCGATGATGCGCGGATGCGTACCGCAACGGCACACATTGCCTTGCAAGAATTGAACGATTTCCGCCCGGCTGGGATTCGGATTCGTTTGCAACAGGCCGACGCTGCTCATGATCATTCCCGAAGTGCAATAGGCGCACTGGAAAGCGCCCGCGTCGAGAAACGCTTGCTGCACCGGATTCAACCGGCCGTCTTTTTCAAGGCCTTCGATGGTAGTAATGGGCTTTGCCGCAGCCGCGCTGACGGAAATCTGGCACGAGCGGCGCGGCGCTCCTCCAATCAAAACGGTGCAAGCGCCGCATTGCCCCTCCCCGCAGCCGTACTTGCTGCCGGTCAGGCCAAGCTCATCGCGCAGGACATAGAGGAGAGGCGTGTCCCCTGGGTAGTTGACCGGGTATCGCTTGCCGTTAATTTCCAGTTCGATCGGTTTCGCCATAATCCATCCTCACCAGAAAAATTCTCTGCCGAATCAGTGTTTGTGGCAAGTTTCGCAAGCGGTCTTCGCATGACTCATTTCGTGGCAGTTCAGACAGCTATACATCGTGGTGATGCTCGTGACTTCCGACATCGCCTCCATTTGCCGGACTGGCCCGTGGCACGTCTCGCATGTTACTCCGCTCTCCAGATGTGTGCGGTGACTCCAAGCAACGCCCGGCAACATGGTATAGACGCGCACCCAGGGAATCGTCTGCTTCGACTTGGCATACTCAGCGAGCTTCTGAATCGGGGGCTTGTCCTTGGCGACCGTGACATGACACAGCATACATTTGCTGGTCTCCGGAAGTGTCATCAGTTTGCCCGGTTCGGGATTCGTGTGGCAGTCCTTGCAATCCAGACCGAGAGAAAGATGTTTCTTGTGGCTATAAGGGATGGGCTGCACCGGCGGCTTGTGTTCCGAAGGATTGTCTGGAACCATTTGATTCGCCGCTTGCGGCGATGCGAATGGTTGAGCGGCAAAACCTGCGGCAAGGAAAAGAAATGCCACCAGCGTGGCAACCATCACGACGGGTGCGATCCATCCAATTCTTTTCACCATCAGTTGACCTCGCAACATTGCATCTGCCGCGCTTATTTGCTCCAACTATGCTTTCTTGTTCACCACTTCCTCGATGCTGGTCCCGAAATCCTTGAGCATCACGGTCGCAGCGTTTCTTCCGGGCGCTCCGGTAACCGAGCCGCCCGGAAACGTCGTCGCGCCCGTCTGGTACAAGCCCGGAATCGGCATGCGGTGCTGCGCCCAGCCTGGCATTGGACGCATCGGCCCCACTTGCGATGCGCTCTGCGCGCCCGCGTGCGCGCTTCCGTGCCAGAAATGCGGATTCATCCGTTCCAGATCGAGCGGGCTCTCGACAAATCGCGCCAGAATCTTGTCGTCCGTCAAGTTCGGAGCATAGCGCCGCAAATACTTGAGATAGGCATCGGAAACATCTTTCTTAATCTTGTCCCAATGTTCCGGCCCTTCCTTCAGCTCATAAGGCTGCCAGCCGATAATCTTCAGCGTGTGCATTCCGGCGGGAGCGCGCGTCGGATCGGCAATGCTGCAGCAGATGATCTGCATCGCCGGATCCTCCAGATTGACCACACCTCTGGCATCGTCATACCCAAAGCGCAGCGCCCGCTCCGGTGAAACCAGGATGCCCGCTTCCACCGGTGAGAGCGTGCCGCCATCTCCGGCAAACTTCGGCGGCTCCGAAGTCGCGCAATGCGTCACGAACATTGCATGTTCCGCCTGCCAGGTATCCACGCCGTCCACGAAATCCTGGCCCCATAGCTCGCGCGGCGCCATGTCCACCAAATGCTTTATGTGGATCGTCGAGACCACTGCCTTTTCGGCGCGGTACGAAGTGCCGTCGCCGCATTCCACGCCCACGCATTTCCCGTTCTCCACAATCAGCCGCTTCACCCATTTGTTCGTCAGCAGCACACCGTTGTGCGCCTCGATGAACCGCGCCAGTGCTTGCGTCAGCACTCCGGAACCGCCCTTGGGGAACGGGCGTCCAGAGTGTTGCTGCCGCGCTGTACCGTACGCAAGTCGCCCTGTCATCGGCGCGTCCGGCGGTTCGGCTGCCAGGTGGGACATGTAGAGCATGAAAGTGCGGCAATGTTCCTCTTCGAACGTGTCACGAATGATTTCCCATGCCGACATCGCCATCCGGCGTTGCCACAGCTTGCCGCGCGGCTGTAGCGCCAGTTGATCGTTCAACGGTTTCCCAAATCCAATCGGAGTGAAACTCGTTCCCATCAAGATCGGTTTGACCGCATCAAATTCCGCCAGCATTTTCCGGTACGCCGCCGCATCCTTCTTTGAGAACTTCGCAAACTCCGCGCAGGTGCGGTCGAGGTCTCGCCACTGCGTCAGATAGGAGCCGTCGGCAAACGGAATGTGAAAGATCGGATCGGGGTCGATATATTCAAGCCCGTAGTCGCGGAGCTTGAGCTCGTCGTTTTTGATCATGGGGTTGTCCAGCAAGAACGTATGCGCCGTCGAGCACACGTCGTCCTTGAATCCCTTGAGCGTTAATTGCGCTGTCTTTACGCCGCCGCCGACGATCGGCCGCCCCTCCAGGAGAAGGCAGCGATAGCCGGCCTTGGCCAGGTAGGCGGCCGCGATCATGCTGTTGTGCCCCGCACCCGCTACCACGATATCGAAATGATCTTCCTTGGGCGCTTGCTGGCCGATGGAAAACGGCGTGACCGCCAGTGGAGCGAGCGCCGCTGTTTTCACAAACCCGCGCCGGCTGATTTTGCTCATGGGCACGCCTCCTCGAAACGATTTCCTACGCTTTCTTCACGACTTCTTCGATGCTCGTCCCAAAATCTTTCAGCATCACGGTCGCGGCGTTTCTTCCTGGCCCGCCGGTCACCGATCCACCGGGATGCGTCGTGGCCCCCGTCTGATACAAACCTGGGATCGGCATCCGATGCTGCGCCCAACCAGGCACTGGGCGCATCGCGCCGGACTGCGCCGGTCCCGATCCGCCCGCGTGACAACTGCCATGCCAGTTGTGAGGGTTCATACGTTCCAAATCGAGCGGACTCTTGACGATGCGCGCGAGAATCTTGTCATCCGTCAGATTGGTAGCGAACCGCCGCAGAAATTTCAAATTCGCGTCCGAAACTTGATCCTTGATTGCGTCCCAATGCTGCGGGCCCTCTTTCAATTCGTACGGGTAGTAGGCAACGATCTTGATCGTGTGCATGCCTGCGGGCGCACGGGTCGGATCAGCGATGCTGCAGCAAATTGCGTGGATCGACTGGTTTTCAAGATTCACCGCTCCTCGAGCATAGTCATAACTCATGCGCAGGGCGCGATCAGCGCTGACCATCACTCCGGAATGCACAGGCGAGAGCGTCCCGCCCGCTACCGCATATTTCGGCGGCTCCGTCGTCGCATAATTTGTCTCGAACAGCGTCAGGCCGGCTTTCCACGTTTCCACGCCGTCGATGAAATCCTGGCCCCACAATTCGCGCGGCGCCATATCGATCAGGTGCTTGATATGGATCGTCGAGAGAACAGCCTTCTCCGCACGATACGAGCTGCCATCCTCGCATTCCACGCCAACGCACTTGCCGTTTTCTACGATCAGCCCTTTGATCCACTTGTTGGTCAGAATGACGCCGCCATGCGCCTCGACGAACCGCGCTAACACCACCGTCAACGCTCCTGACCCGCCCTTCGGCAACGGCCGGCTCTCTCGCTGCTGGTGCAGAGGAAGGTACGCGGCCCGGCCCGTCATCGGATCCTGCACTGGCTGCAGGGGATAGGGGCAGCCCAACATGAAAGCTCTGCAATGGTCGTCCTCGAATGTATCGCGAACAATTTCCCAGGCCGACATGGCCAGCCGCCGCTGCCATAGCTTGCCGTGGGGATGTTCCGCCAAACGGTCGTTGATGGCCTTCCCAAAGCCAATCGGCGTAAAGGCAACTGCATTCAAGAGAGGCTTGACCGTCTCGTATTCGGCGATCATTCGGCGGTAAGCGAGGCCATCTTTTTTGGAAAACTTGGTGAATTCCTCGCACGTCCGGTCCAGGTCTCGCCACTGCGTCAGATAGCTGCCATCGGGAAACGGCATGTGATAGACAGGATCGGGATAGATGTACTCGAGGCCGTACTGCCCAAGTCTCAGCTCATCGTCGCGCAGAATCGGATTTCCGTGGATTCCGTTGTGCGCTGAAGAGCAAATGTCATGTGTAAATCCGCGCAACGTCAATTGTGCGGACTTGACGCCGCCGCCCACGATCGGCCGTCCCTCGAGCACCAGGCAGCGATAGCCTGCTTTCGCCAGATACGCAGCCGCAATCAGGCTGTTGTGCCCGGCGCCCGCCACCACGATATCGAATCGTTCAGCCATTGCAGTCTGCCGCTCCAATTCTCAATTCAATGGGCTCCCTGCTCCGGCGGATCGGGGCGCAGTGCCCTGGGCTCAACTCTTCCGTCACGCTAGATTCTGCTTCAGCGTCTCGGCGGACAGTTCCTTTTCCCATCGCGACACGACGAGGGTGGCGACCCCATTTCCGATCATGTTCACCGTCGCCCGGCACATGCTCATGAACCGGTCGATTCCCAAAATCAGCGCCATTCCCGCCACCGGAATCGTCGGGATGACCGTCATCGTTGCCACCAGGGCGATAAATGCCGCGCCTTGCACGCCGCTGGCGCCTTTCGAAGTCAGCACCGCCACCGCAAAAATCGTCAGTTCCTGTGTCAGCGTCAGCGGCGTATTGGTAGCCTGCGCCACAAACAGCGCCGCCAGCGTCATGTACATGCTCGTGCCGTCGGTGTTGAAGGTGTAACCGGTGGGAACAACGAGTCCTACAAGGCCTTTCGAACATCCCAGCTTTTCAAGTTTGGCCATCAGCGTTGGCATGGCAGGTTCCGACGAGCTGATGGCCAGCACGAGAAGAATCTCTTCCTTGATGTACGCCAGGAATCTCAGGATTCCAAACCCTGCAAGGCGAGCGATCGCGCCCAGCACGATAAAAACAAATAGAATCGACGTAGCATAAAATGTGCCAATTAGTTTGGCCAGCGGTCCCAGCGAAGCGATGCCGTACTTGCCGATCGTGAATGCCAATGCCCCAAATGCGCCAATCGGTGCAAAGCGCATCAGGATGCTGACAATGCCGAACACGGCCTCCGTCAATATAGTGAAAAAATCGAGCAGCGGTTTGCACCGCGGACCGGCGGCCGACAGCGCAAATCCGAACAGTACAGAGACCAGCAGCACCTGCAGGATATCGCCCTTGCTGAAAGCGTCCACGACAGTATTGGGGATGATGTGCATCAGGAATTCCGAAACGCTCTGCGCCCTCGCTTGGCCCGCGTATTCCGCAACCGCCCTGGCATCCAGCGTGGCCGCATTCACGTTAAATGCGCTGCCCGGGTGCACGATGTTCCCGGCCGCCAGGCCGATGAACAGCGCCAAAGTTGACACCAGCTCGAAGTAGAGCAGCGCTTTCCCGCCAACCCGGCCTACTTTTTTCAAGTCTTCCATCCCGGCGATGCCCGTCACCACCGTACAAAAGATGACCAGCGTGATGATCATCGTGATCAGTCGGATGAAAGCGTCACCCAGCGGTTTCATGGCGATCGCCGTCGCCGGCCGCAAGCAGCCCAGCGCGATCGCTGCGGCAACGGCGAACAACACTTGCACGGACGAGTTTGCGTAGAAAGCCTTCTTGCGCGGATTGGGCGGCGTCATAGTAGGGGCCGGGATTTATGCGGCGCGAGAAGTATTCATTCCCCTTCCAAGGATTTTGGTGAACACAACCGCTACAACACCTTCTCGGGCTCGCGAATGGCGTTCGCCAAATCGCTCAAGAACTCTGCCGCTCGGGCTCCGTCCACCACGCGGTGATCGCTTGAAAGCGTCATCGTCATCATCGGTCGGATGCCGGGTTTTCCATCGACGGGCACGACCCGATCGGAAATGCTTCCCACGGCGAGAATCGCGGCCTGCGGCGGCGTGATGATCGCGCTGAAAGCGTCGACCTTATACATGCCCAGGTTGCTCAGCGTAAAAGTCCCGCCGGCAATGTCTACCGGACGCAGCCGGCCTGCTCGCGCGCGTTCCGTCAATTCCCGCCGCAGCGCGGATATTCCGCCAAGTTGCAACGTGTTGGCCTTGTGAATCACCGCGCCGACCACGCCATCTTTCACCGCCATCGCTACGCTGACGTTGATCTCCGGATTCGAACGAATTCCCTCCCCTGTCCAGCTCGAATTCATCCGCGGATGCTTCGTCAAAACTTTTGCCAACAGCGCAATCAGCAAATCCGTGATCGTTGGCGCCGCGCCCTGCGCCTTCTCCATTTCTCGGCTGTATCGCTCTTGCGCCGCAATCAGTTCGCCACAGTCGACGTCTCGCACCAGGAAAAAGTGCGGCACGCTGGTCCAGCTTTGCGTCGTACGCTCGGCCATCAACCGCGCGACCTGGCTCAGCGGCTCCATTCCCGCGGGAGCAGCCCCGCCCTTTCCATCCGCAAAACTCTGCACATCTTCCGACGAGATCGTCCCATCAGGACCCGATCCACGAATTTGGCCGATGTCCACGCCAAGTTCTTTTGCCAGCCGCCGCGCCTTTGGTGAAATCTGCGGAGCCGCTCCCACGCGCTGTTCTGTTGCTTGCGCCGCCGCAGCCGCACTCGCGCGTTCCGGACTGCTGGATGCGCGCGCCGGGGGTGCGGCCGTCACGGCCATCGCTGGAGGTTTTTCGCCGGGAGCAACAAGCCACGCGATGGTTTGCCCCACCGGAACCACGGCTCCCACGTCCGCCGTAATCCCCGCAAGAATCCCGTCCCCCGGTGCTTCCACTTCGACGACCGCCTTATCCGTCTCGATTTCGAGCAGCGGCTCGCCCTTCGTGACACGCTCGCCTTCTTTTTTTCTCCAGGCCAGGAGCTTCCCGTTTTCCTGCGCCATTTCGAGCGCAGGCATTACCACACTGATCGCCATAGTTTTTTTCAGTAGCGGGGGACGCGCCTTCAGTCCGTAGCTGCCACTCCTTCGGCCTTCGCGCTCGCTGCCACCATTTCTTTCACCCGTTTGCTGGGCGGCGCCTCATTCTCGCGCGTTGTGGAGAGCGGCCCATTCACGGTGAAGTAGTGCGCGCCCGCCACCATCAGCTGATCTGCCGGAAATCGCGTGATCACTTCATGCCCGGTTTCCGTCACAACAATTTCTTCTTCAATGCGCGCCGCGCTCCAACCATCCGTCGAAGGCCAGAACGTTTCCAGCGCGAACACCATCCCCGGCTTGATCTCGTGCGAATGTTCGAGCGACACCATCCGGCTGATCACCGGCTTCTCCCAAATCGCCAGCCCAATGCCGTGCCCAAACTGGAGCGCAAACGCAGCCTCCTCGTCCGGAAATCCAAATTCCTCCGCCTTTGGCCACACCGAAGCAATCTCCGCCGTCGTACGCCCCGGCTGCACCAGCGAAATGGCCGCGTCCAAATATTCGCGGCATCGCTTGTAAGCATCAATCATCGCGTGCGACGCATACCCGATCGTGAAGCACCGGTAGTAGCAAGTCCGGTAGCCCATGTACGAATGCAGAATGTCGTAGTAAACGGGATCGCCCGGCCGCAGCACGCGATCGGAAAACACGTGAGGATGCGGGTTGCAGCGTTCGCCCGAAATCGCATTCACGGCTTCGACATATTCCGATCCCAGGTCGTACAAGACTTTGCTCGCCAGCCCCACCGCCTGGTTCTCGCTCATCCCCGGTTTCATCGCGCGATACAGCTCGTCGTACGCTGCGTCCACCATCATCGCCGAGTGGTTCAGCAGCGAAATCTCATCCTTCGTCTTGATCACCCGCGCGTCGGACATCAACTGCTGCCCGTCAACAATCTTGATTCCTTCTCTTTGCAGCGCGAAAAGAATCGGCGGCTCGACCACGTCGATCCCCAGCGGCTCCTTGTGCAGCCCGCGCTTCTCGAGCTCCACTTTTATTTTGCGCGCCACGTTCTCCGCGCGCCCCATCTCCGGCGACATCGCTCCGCGCAGCAGCGGAATTCCTGGCCGCGATCGTTCTCCCAGCCACGGGCAATTTTTCTGATGATGTCTCGCCGCCGATCCGAAATCCCAAAGTATCGGTTCGTCATTTTGCGGCAGGAGCGTGAATCGGCTGATTTTGTCCTGCGCCCACGTCCCGATATGCGTCGCCGTCAGGTAGCGCACATTGTTCATATCGAAGCACAGCAGCGCTCCCATCTCCGATTTCACCAGCAGCGCTTTCGCTCGCGCCAGCCGTTCGCGGCGCAAGCGGTCAAAATCAATGCGGCTTTCCCAATCCACCGCCATCGGCCCGTAAGTTTTCAGCGCCATCTCACACCTCTCATTCCGCGCAACTACGCCTTCCCGCAAAGCGCCCGCGCGGCCTCAAATACCGTCTGCTCCGTCGGCACCGTCACATCTTCCAGCGGCGGCGAAAACGGAATCGGCACGTGCATCGCGCCCATCCGCTTCACCGGGGCTTCCAAGTTGTAGAAAGCACCTTCCGCAATCACCGAAGCAATCTCTCCCGTCACGCCATAGCGCCCATATCCCTCATCAACCACCATCGCTCGCGAAGTCTTCTTCGCTGACTCCACCAGCGTCTTCTCATCCAGCGGCCACGTCGTCCGCGGATCAATCACTTCCGCGCTCAAGCCAATTTTTTCCAGCAACTCCGCCGCGCCCAGCGCCACTTGCACCATGCTGCTCGTCGCCACAATCGTGATGTCTTCTCCTTCTCTCTTCACGTCGGCCACTCCCAGCGCAATCGTGTACTCCTCTTCCGGCACCGGCCCTTTCAGCTTGTACATCATCTTGTCTTCAAAAAAGACCACCGGGTTCTCGTCGCGAATCGCCGTCTTCAAAAGTCCCTTCGCATCGTACGGCGTCGATGGCATCACCACTTTCAATCCCGGCACATGGCTCAGCCACGCGTGCAGCGATTGCGAGTGCTGCGCCGCCGAACGCCGCGTCGCCCCCAGCGTCGTCCTCAAAACCATCGGCACTTTCCACGTCCCCCCGGACATGTAGTGCACTTTCGCCGCCTGGTTCACCATCTGGTCCATCGTCAGCGTCAGGAAGTCGCCGAACATAATGTCGACAACCGGCCGCAACCCCGTCATCGCCGCGCCCACTCCCAGTCCCGTGAAGCCCGCTTCCGAGATCGGGGTGTCCATCACGCGTTCCGCGCCGAACTCCTCAACAAGTCCGGACAGAACCTTGAACGGAGTCCCTGCTTCCGCAACGTCCTCTCCAAAAATGCACACGCGCGAATCGCGGCGCATCTCTTCCGCGAGCGCTTCGCGGATCGCTTGTGCAAACGTCCGTCCAATGTGCCGGCATCCGAAATCTTCTGTTCGATCAACCAGGCGGTAAAATTCTTGATGGGATCGCGTTTCGTCTTCCATTCCTGCTCTTCTTGTTTCGAACGGTAATACTCGCGGTTGATGTCGCCCACGTGGTGTCCCGTATAGCGATACGTCTCGCAAACCAGGAACGCGGGGCCTTCGCCCTTCCGCGCGCGGTCAACGAGCCTCTGCGCCGTTGCATAAACCGCTCGAACATCCTGCCCATCCACGCTTTCCGCATGCACTCCAAACGCGGTTCCGCGCGCCAGGATGTCCCCCGCCGTCGTTTCCGAATAGTGCGTGTATTCCGTATAAAGATTGTTTTCGCAGACGTAGATCACCGGCAATTTCCACAGCGCCGCCAGGTTCATCACTTCATAGAGAACTCCCTGCCCCAACGCTCCTTCGCCAAAAAAGCACACCGCCACTTGTCCCGTTCCCAATCTCTTCGAAGACAGCGCCGCTCCCGTGGCGATTCCCGCGCTTCCCCCCACGATGGCATTCGCTCCCAGGTTGCCGGTCGCGGGATCGGCAATGTGCATCGATCCTCCTTTGCCCCGGCAATACCCTGCTTCTTTTCCAAGCAGCTCCGCAAACATGCGGTCCGGTGAAGCTCCTTTCGCCACGCAATGGCCGTGCCCCCGGTGCGTGCTGGTAATGTAGTCTTCCCTGCGCAGCGCCTCGCAAATCCCCACTGCCACCGCTTCTTCACCGATATATAGGTGCGCCAGACCCGGCATCAGCGCGCGTGTATAAAGTTCGTTCACCTGCTCTTCGAACTCCCGGATCATCGTCATCCGCCGGTACATCCGTATCCACTGCTCGATTTTCGCATCCGCTTTGGTCTTGGATTGATCCGTTGCAATTGTCATGGCTTCACTCCGGACATCTGCGCCAAAACATCGAACAGCACCGCAAAATCCTTTTCCACCAAACCCATTCCCCTCGCCGCCGTCAGGAATTCATTCGTGATCGCCGTCGTTGGCATAGGCACGTCCAGTTGCCTCCCCAGCTCCAGCGCGAGATTCATGTCTTTCTGCATCATGTTGACGTTGAACCACGCTTCTTCCGGCCTCTTCAAAATAAACGGTCCCCGGTACTGCACCATCGGCGAAGCAATCACGCTGTGCGTGAGCACGTCCACCGCCGTCTCCCGCGCAATCCCGCTCTTTTCCGCCAGCAGCACTCCCTCGGAAAACGCCAGCATCTGCACCGCGAGGCTCAAGTTCGTCCCGATCTTCATCACCAGCGCCAGACCGTTCTCTCCCACGTACGTGACCTTCGGTCCGATGTCCAGCAACAGCGGCTTCACTTTTTCGAACGTTTCCTTGCGCCCTCCCACCATCACCGACAATTTCCCCTCTTGCAGCGTGATCACGCTCCCGGAAACCGGAGAGTCCACCATGTCCCCGCCCTTTTCCCGTACCTTGGCCGCAATCTCCCGGCTGTATGCCGGGCTCACGGTGCTCATGTCCACCAAAATCTTGCCCGGTGCCACTCCTGCCAGCATGCCGTCCGGCCCATTCATCACTGCGCCGAGCGCCGCGGAATTCGTAACCATGGAAAACGTAACATCGGCTGCTCCAACCACCGCGCGCGGCGAGTCCGCCCACTTCATCCCTTTCTTTATCAGCCACTCCGCTTTCGAACGCGTACGGTTGTAGCCCGTTACGCTCTGGCCCTTCCCGAGCAGCCGGTTCCCCACAAATCCCAGATTCGCCATGAATCCCTTTTCTCCTCGCTCTTGGCGCCTTCAAACTCCTTCTTACTCTCTCTTCCCGGCCCTTCTGCTCCATTGCGCCGCGCTTGAGCGCGGCCTTCTCATGGACTCGATTCAATGAAGTCCGGCATCCCAGAGAGTGGACAGAAAACCGAAAATTCCGGACTTCCTTTCTTCTCCTGCCAAAACTCAGAACGGATAACTGGCAGCCTTGCTGGTACTCAAACGCCGGAAAAATCAAACATCATTACGTTCTTTTTCTTTTCCGACTAAAAACTTAGAACTAACGACTAACAACTCCTCTTACGATTCCTGCCCGCTCGGCGCCCGCCGCGAATCCTCTCGCACTTGCCGCAAGTGCGCCTTCATCGCGTCTCGGGCACCCAGCGGATCGTGATGCTCCACCGCTTCCAGAATCCTCTTATGGTGATACTGCCCGCGCTCTGGGCCGCCTTCCACCTGAAAGATTCCCATTCGCTGCTCGCGGAGCAGCCCCACAATCGAATCGATCAACGAAAGAATCAGCGGATTCGCCGCGGCTTCCGCGAGAGCCAGGTGAAAATCCAGATCTGCCTCTATGAACGCATCCGGGTCCTTGCGTGCGCTATCCATAATCGCGATTTGCTCCCGCATCGAAGCAAGATCTTCCTCGTCTACGCGAGTTGCGGCCAGCGACGCAATCTCCGGCTCCAGGATTTCGCGTACTTCCGCCAGATACGCAGACCCCTCGGGCTGCCCAATCTTCAGCATCCGGTCCAGCGACTGCCGCATGGAATACGAGGTGCCATCGGTAACAAATGTACCGCGGCCCGGATAGGCTTCCACCAGCCCCTTTTCGTGAAGAGCTTTCACTGCTTCGCGGACGGCCGTGCGGCTTACGCCAAATTGTTGAGCTAGTTCGCGTTCGGGAGGAAGTTGGTCTCCCGGTTTCAAAACACTCTTGTGAATGGATTCCTCGACCTGCTGAACGATTTGCTCATACAGTCGAGAGGAGCGCACGATTTTGTACATGACACCCTCGCATGCCAAAAAGAGACTACCCTACAGGTTGGTACGACCGCCGTACCAAAGAAATAGGCTTGAGTGCAGCCGTTCGACGTGAGACTCGTCGCACCCTGGTCGAGTTGTTGGACCAATCTACCACCGCCTCCTCCATTCCGCAACCCATTTAGGAGGCCTCCTCAATCCATACTGTCTTGATGTTCGTGAATTCCCGAATTCCATGCGCTCCCAGTTCTCGCCCGTGCCCGGACCATTTCACTCCCCCAAAGGGTACACGGGGATCGGAAGCCACCATACGGTTTATGAAAACCATTCCAGATTCCAGATCGTTGATGAAACGCTCGCGCTCATTCTTGTCGTTCGTCCACGCGCTCGCCCCCAATCCAAAGCGGCTGTCGTTCGCGATTCGAATCGCGTCCTCCAGGTCTGCAGCGCGGAACACGCTCGCCACCGGACCAAATAGCTCCTCCTTATGCGCCGGCGAGCCTTTCGGAATATTTGTCAGCACCGTGGGAGCATAAAAATTCCCCGGACGATCCAGCCGTTTGCCTCCGGTCAAGACCTTCGCCCCTGCCTCGACCGTCTTCTTCACGTCGCGGTCCA
>WNFF01011276.1_pt1 | contig 14197 bp, 12 predicted proteins | sample 5400441 | NCBI WGS metagenome assembly WNFF01 (sample SAMN13153345, study PRJNA577476) | soil metagenome | isolation source: 120 cm saprolite under Douglas fir tree site 2 hole 3 replicate 1 | place: USA:California | collected 2015-04-18 | reverse complement strand
TTCACGCCAGAAAAAGCCCTGACGGTCCTGCACCCATTCGAAATAACTGACCGTGACGCCGCCGGCGTTACCCAGAATGTCGGGAATGGTGAAGACGCCCTTGCCGTCAAGAATAGAGTCGGCCTGCCAGGTGGTAGGCCCGTTGGCTCCTTCGCAAAGGATACGAGCCTGGACGCGGGCGGCGTTTTTCGTAGTGATTTGATTTTCGATGGCCGCGGGAATGGCGATTTCGCACGGCTGGAACAGAATTTCGTTCGCAGGCATTTTCGCGCCTCCAGCGAGGAAATCAGCGAGCGGCTTACGCTGGTTATACACCCAATCAATCGCTTGGGGCACGTCGAAGCCCTTTTCGTTATACAGCCCGCCGTGGACATCCGCAAGGCCAATAATTTTGTACCCTGCCAGATTCATCAATAGCGCGGCCATGGAGCCGACGTTGCCAAATCCCTGAACGACCACGCGGCAATCGCCGCGCTTCAAACCGAGCTTCTCAATGGCCTTGTCGCAGCACATCATTACGCCGCGGCCAGTGGCTTCGCGCCGGCCGGCCGAGCCGCCCAGCTCGATGGGCTTGCCGGTCACCACGGCAGTGGTGGCCTGGCGAACGTGCATGGCATAGGTGTCCATCACCCAGGCCATGGTTTGCTCCCCGGTGCCGACGTCCGGAGCGGGAACGTCGCGCTCCGGGCCGAGCCATTCGCTGAGCTCGGCAGTATAGCGGCGCGTGAGGCGTTCGAGTTCGTTCCGGGAGAGCTTGCCGGGATCGCAGATGATCCCGCCTTTGGCGCCTCCAAAGGGGATGTTGACCACCGCGCACTTCCAGGTCATCCAGGAGGCCAGCGCGCGGATTTCGTCGAGCGTAACGTCAGGGGCGAAGCGGATGCCTCCCTTGCCCGGCCCGCGCACCGTCGAGTGCAGAACGCGATAGCCGATGAAGACTTCCAAATGCCCGCTATCCATGCTAATCGGGATGTAAATCGTGATTTCTTTGTTCGGATATTTCAGGTAACGGTAGAGCCCTTCCTCCAGACCCAGTTTCTTTGCGGCCACCTCGAAGCGCGCCTCAGCGTTTTCGTAAACATTTAATTCCTGAGGCGCGGCTAGGTTGGCCATAGAAACGCTCTCCTTGGACCTGGCGCGCGGGAAAGAACCGGCGCGCGGCCCGTTTGCCAGACCCGCTACCCTGCCCTCGAATGCGCGGCCCTTCCGGCGGAGTGCAAGCGAATGTGCCGGCAGGCCTGCCTCGGGCTGGGCCGCCAGTATATGAATGAGCCGAGCCGCGCGCAAGACGCGAAGAGGATGGTGGTGTCCTAATCTAAATTAGGACACTACCAGAGGGATCAACCGTCCGGTCGCAATCGTGCGCGGCAGCATCCTGATTGAGCGGAACACAAAAAACGAGCGGCCGGGGGGGTGCCGGCCGCTCTGGGCGTGGGGTCATGGAGGGTACAATGCACAGAAATCAAGGCGCGTTCCCGCGCTTCGACTTCTGAACACGTGCAGACTCTGACAGAGCGGTTCTCGGCTCGCCATAGCACGCGGGGCGCATTCGTCCAGTACCTCCAGCGCACCCCTCAAGTACGGCAGTCCAAGTACGGGGGTACTGCGGATTCAGGAGGCCGGTTTTCGGGGAATCGGGCGACACGGTTTGCAGACGATTGCGGCCTCCGGCGCCCATCCGAAAGCCGAGGCGTAGTGACAAGTGAATAGCCGGACTGCTGCGGATTACGGTATCCTCTTGGGCTTATGCATGACTTGGGCTACTTCCGGGAACACCTGGACCAATTCACGGCGATGGCCGAACATCGCGGCATCAAATTGGACCTGGATAGCTTTCGGTCACTGGATCGGGAGCGCCGGGAACTGATTACCTCGACCGAGCGGCTCAAGGCGCGGCGCAATCAGGCCAGCGAGGAAATCGCGCGGCTCAAGAAATCCAAACAGGACGCAGCGGCGCTGCTGGCCGAAATGAAAGAGGTATCCGAGCGTATCAAGCAGGCAGATGAGCGAATCGCCCAGCTTGACGCCTCATTTCGCGACTTCTTGCTGACGATTCCGAATCTCCCGCATCGCTCCGTGCCCGTGGGCAAGACCGCTGCGGACAACGTTGAGGTGCGGCGGTGGGGAGCGCCGCCGAAATTCGATTTCGTGCCGCGACCGCACTGGGAAGTGGGAGAACGCGCCGGAATCTTGGATCTGCCCGCTGCGGCGAAAATCGCCGGCGCACGTTTTGCCGTGTATAAGGGCCCCGGTGCGCGACTCGAACGGGCCCTGGCAAATTTCTTCCTGGATGTGCACACGCGCGAGCACGGCTACACGGAAATCCTGCCGCCCTTCATCGTGAACACGGCATCACTCGTGGCCGACGGCAAACTCCCGAAATTTGCTGAAGACATGTTCCGCCTGGAGGGGACGGATCTGTGGCTCACGACCACAGCGGAGACGGAGCTGACCAATCTTTACCGCGACGAGACTCTGGACGCCGATGCCTTGCCGATCAAGGTGTGCGCCTGGACCTCCTGCTTCCGCTCCGAAGCGGGCGCAGCGGGCAAAGACACGCGCGGCATCAAGCGCCAGCACCAGTTTCAGAAGGTAGAGCTCTTCAAATTTACGCGGCCGGAAGAAAGCTACGACCAGCTGGAAAGCCTCGTGCGCAATGCCGAAGCAATCTTGCAGAAACTTGGCATTCACTACCGCGTCGTGCAGCTTTGCACCGGCGATACCGGCTTTGCTTCCGCGAAGACCTACGATATTGAAGCCTGGATACCTGCTTCCGCCGAATTCATGGAGATTTCATCGTGCTCGAACTGTGAAGCGTTCCAGGCGCGGCGCGCCGGCATCCGCTTCAAGCCCAAGGGCGGGAAGAGCGAGTTCGTGCACACGCTGAACGGTTCGGGCCTTCCTGTTGGACGCACCTGGATCGCCATTGTCGAGAATTATCAGCAGGCGGATGGCTCCATCATGATTCCGCCAGCTTTGCAGTCTTACATGGGGGCCGACCGAATCCCGGCCCCGTAGACGATGTCTGGCTCACCGGATACAAGAGTGTCTGCATCTCACACAAAATACATGCTTTAGTGCAGATTTCACCGGCTAAGGACCTTTCCAGGCCTCTTTCTCGTCGATAACCTAATTCGCTCAAAGTCAATGTTTTGATTGACATAGCTTTTCCCTGTTGAATAGACTCGACTTACGACTCTCGGACTTGCCGTGCAGGGCGAGCGTTTCGTGTGAAGTTGCACCCCCCACAAGAAGACGCTCGAAAAAGTATCTGCTCGCGCAGGGGAATGCGTCGCCCGGAAACAGGCGCCCATGCAGCTCGCCACCAGCCGATGAGTTGAGGAGAAACGCCAATGTCCACGGCCGTGAAATCGCAGCCCCAACCGATGGTGCCCCGGATTGCCCCGCGCGAAGATCTGAATCCGTTCCGCATCGCGCAGATTCAGTTCGATATGGCCGCGGAATACCTGAAGCTCGATCTCGGACTCCGGCAGGTTCTGCGCACGCCAAAGCGCATCTTGGAAGTCTCCATCCCCACGAAGATGGACAACGGGCAAGTGAAGGTGTTCACCGGGTTTCGCGTGCAGCACAACGTGGCGCGCGGGCCGGCCAAGGGCGGCATCCGCTACCACCCCAACGTCACGCTGGACGAAGTGAAGGCGCTGGCCGCGTGGATGACGTGGAAGACGGCGACGGTGAACATTCCTTACGGCGGCGCGAAGGGCGGGGTCATCTGCGATCCCAAGCGCATGTCTAAGGCGGAGCTAGAGCGCATGACGCGGCGATATGCCAGCGAGATACTGCCCATCATCGGCCCGGACAAAGATATTCCGGCGCCGGATGTGTACACCGACTCGCAGACCATGGCCTGGATCATGGACACCTACTCGATGATGGTGGGCCATTCCACACTCGGCGTGGTGACGGGCAAACCGGTGTCCATCGGCGGCTCGGTGGGGCGCCACGAGGCCACCGCGCGCGGCTGCTTGTTCGTCGCGGAAGAGGCCTGCAAAGCGAGAAAGATGTCGCTGCGCGGCGCGACTGTTGCGGTGCAGGGCTTCGGCAACGCCGGGTCAATTGCCGCGCGGCTGTTTGCCGAGAAGAGGGCCAAGATCGTGGCCATCAGCGATTCCCGGGGCGGCGTCACCAATCCGCGCGGCATTGATCCCATCAAGGCGCTGCGCTACAAGGAGCGCTCCGGCACCGTCGTCGGCATGCCCGGCGCATCGCGGATTTCCAATGACGATCTGCTCACGATGAAATGCGACATCCTGGTTCCGGCGGCGCTGGAAAATGTGATTACTCTGCACAACGCCGACCTCATCAAAGCCAAGATCATAGCCGAGGCTGCCAACGGGCCGACTACGCCGCACGCCGATGAGGTGCTGGCGCGGCGCGGCATTTTCGTCCTGCCGGACATTCTGGCGAATGCCGGGGGCGTGACCGTCAGCTACTTCGAATGGGCGCAGGATTTGCAAGGCCTCTTCTGGGATGAAACGGAAGTGAATTTGAGACTTCAAAAGGTCATGCAGCGCGCTTTCACCGACGTCTACGAGACCATGCGCAAGTACCATGTACACTCGCGCGCCGCGGCCTACATCCTCGCCATCGGACGAGTCGCCGAAGCCACGCTGGTGCGGGGATTGTTCCCGTAGAACCTCCGTTTTTTTTGTCTATCGTCTGGGGACTGGCGTTTCTTCCGGGCCCCAAGGAACCTCGAAACAGACATTCCGCCAATTCCTGCCGCAAATTTCCTCTTGCGTGTGCGAAACACTGCGCGTACATTTCGAAGTGCCGGCTCCCTCGGCTCGCCGATGGTGGCCGGCGATCGTTCTTCACTCTGCGCGCGAAGTGCGCGGAACGGGAGAGTGGCGGCGGAGCGCCGTCGGGAACGACACTCGGCAAAAGATGACCAACCACGTAAACGCAGCCCCGCCCATTCTGCTGACCATTGCCGGATTTGATCCTTCTTGCGGCGCCGGCACCGCCGCCGATCTGAAAACTTTCTCCGCGCACAATTGCTACGGCGTCGCGGCCATTACCGCGCTGACGGTGCAGTCCACGCAAGGAGTGCTGAGCGCGCACATCACGCACGCTCCCGAGTTGCGCGCGCAACTCGATGCGCTCGCCGCGGACGTCAGCATTGCGGCGGTCAAGATCGGCATGCTCGGCAACCGGCCGAATGCTGCGGCGGTTGCCGAATTCCTCGACCAGCATCAATTTGCGCATGTGGTTCTCGACACTCCGTTCAAGTCCTCGAGCGGTGCGGACCTGCTGGACGCCTCGGGGATCAAATATCTCTCGGCCGAACTGATGAAGCGTGCGGAGGTGGTCACGCCGAACATTGCCGAAGCGGAACTGCTCACCGGAATGGAAATCAAGGACCTGGCGGCGATGGAAGTGGCCGCGCGCAAACTCGTCGAGTTGGGGGCGCGCGCGGTGATCCTCAAGGGCGGCCACATGGAGAAAGCCGTGGACGTCCTATTTGATGGCGCCGACGTTGTCATAGTTGGCGGGGACCGGGTGAAGAGCGAAAACACACACGGGACCGGCTGCACATTTGCGTCCGCCATAGCCGCGCAGCTTGCGCTGGGCCACCCGCTACAGGAAGCGGCGATGCTGGCCAAGGCTTATGTGATGAAGGCCATTGAGCGAAGCTTTCCCATCGGAAAAGGCCACGGCCCGCTCGACCATTTCTATCGCATGCGCCAGGAACCCCCCGCGCGCGGCGTTCACGAAGTCCCGCAACACGGATTACATCCCGCCGCAGAACCCGCCGCACACTGAGAAACATCAGTTACGCCTCTGCGTTCCAGTCTCTTACCGTTTGAACGTGACGCGGCCGGCGACAATTGTGACCATGGGCGCGCCGTGAAACGCGCGGCCATCGAAAGGCGTGTTGCGGGACTTGCTGGCAGACTCGGATGCGCGAAATGTCCAGTTATGGTCGGTCGAAAATAGTGTCAGGTCGGCGGGTTCTCCAGGAGCAATTTGACGCTCCAGGCCCAGCACGCGGGCGGGGCCGGTGGTGAAAAGCTCCACCAAGCGCATGAGCGAAAGACGCCCGGTGCGCACGAGGTGTTCGAGGCCAAGCGCGAGGGCCGTCTCGAATCCGGTAACGCCAAAGGGCGCGCGGTCAAATTCCACATCTTTGAGCGCAGGTTCATGCGGCGCGTGGTCGGTGGCGATAGCGTCCACCGTGCCATCGGCCAATCCAGCGAGCAGCGCTTCACGGTCTTCGCGGGCCGCGAGCGGGGGATTCATTTTAAATCGGGAATCGTACTGGACGTCTTCATCAATCAGCGTGAAGTGATGCGGCGTGACTTCGCAGGTGACGCCGAGGCCGCGCTGTTTGGCGCCGCGGACCAGCTCGAGCGAGGCGCGCGCGGAGAGATGCGCAAAGTGCACGCGCGCACCGGCCAGTTCGGCGAGTTGAACGTCGCGCGCCACGCACACCGATTCGGCCGCCGCCGGCATGCCGCGCAGCCCGAGCCGCGTCGAAGTAATTCCCTCGCGCATCACCGCGCCGGCCGCGAGCGAAGTGTCTTCGGCGTGCTCGATCACCGGCAAATCGAGCGACCGGCAGTAATCCATCACCTGCCGGGCCAGCTTGGCTGTGGCGATGGGCTTGCCGTCGTCGCTGACGGCAACGATCCCCGCCTGCTTCATCGCTGCGATTTCCGCGAGTGCTTTGCCTCGGCTGCCAGTGGAGGCCGCGCCGACGGGCCACACGCGCACGCTCGCCCCCGCGCGGGCCCGGTCGAGGATGAAGCGCGTAACCGAAGCGTTGTCGTTCACCGGCTTCGTGTTCGGCATGCAGCAGACGGCGGTGAACCCGCCGCGGGCCGCCGCGCGCGTTCCCGTCTCAATCGTTTCCGAAGATTCCTGCCCCGGCTCGCGCAAATGGCAGTGCAGGTCAATAAAGCCCGGCGCGATGATCAGGCCGGAAGCGTCAAACACTTCGGCGCCCTGCGCGCGCGAGATCTTTCCGGGCGGCGCAACTTCCGCGATGCGCTCGCCGTCGAGCAGGATGTCGCCCGCGGCGTCGGTCTTTGATTGCGGGTCAACAATCCGGCCGTTTTTAATCAGAAGCATGAGAAGAGTCCTTTTTCTGAGCGGCCGAGTCTTCGCTATCTTCACCGGCGCCGCCGATGAGCAGGAAAAGCAGCGCCATGCGCACCGTAAGCTCGACGCCGCGGTTCATGGGGCCGGGATGCAGCACCAGTGCGCCGGGTTTGGCCAGTTTCAGGCGCGCCGGCGTGACTTGGTAAAGAAGAATGTAATCGTCGAGGGAGAGCGGCGGTTCGTAGAGCCGTTCCTGCTGGACGCGCAGCAGATGCACGACGTCGGCGCCTTCGAGCGCTTCCTCGACGCGCGCTACGCGGCGAATCCGCGTTCCTTGTGGTCCGATGGATTCCAGCTCGCGCGGAACCCACATGGGCGGCCCACAGAGCGTGAACCGGCAGCCGAATTTCCCCAACAGGTGAATATTCGAGCGGGCCACGCGGCTGTGCAGGATGTCGCCCAGGATGGTGATGTTCAGGTTTTGAATCGTGCCGAGGCGGTCGCGGATGGTCAGCGCATCGAGCAACCCTTGGGAGGGATGCTCGTGTGTGCCGTCGCCCGCGTTAATGACCGGAATATCCAGGTGGCGGGCAACGAATTCTGCCGCGCCCGAGGCGCTATGCCGCATCACCAGACAGTCGGGCTTCATCGCGCTCAGCGTGTGTACCGTGTCCAGAAGCGACTCGCCCTTTTTCAGGCTGGAAGCCTCCGCCTGGAGATTCATGGTGTCCGCGCCGAGCCGTGCGGCGGCGGTGCCAAAACTGATCCGCGTGCGCGTCGAGTTTTCGAAAAACGCCAGGGCCACCGTCTTCCCGCGCAGGGTGGCCAGCTTTTTCAAGGGATGGCGCTGGATTTCCTGAAAGGGTTTGCTCTGGTCTAGAAGAAATGTGATTTGCTCCGCCGTGAGCGGCTCGAGCGCGAGAAAGTGCCGAAAGCGATGGGACACAGCGTTCCTTGGCTAGATTTTACGAGACGCGGTCAACGAGCATGACGCGCTCCTCGTTGTCCACCTCGGTCAAGCGCACTTCAATGATCTCCGTGTCGGAGGTCTGCACCGTGCGCCCAATAAACTGGGCCTCGATGGGCATCTCGCGATGCCCGCGGTCCACCAGCACGCAAAGCTGCACGCGCCGCGGGCGGCCGAGATCAAAGAGGCCGTTCATCGCGGCGCGGATGGTACGGCCGGTGTAGAGAACATCGTCCACCAGCACCAGATTCATGTCGTCCACGCCAAAGGGAATGTCCGAAGCCTGAAGAACGGCCTGCGGGGCAACTTTGGAGAGATCGTCGCGGTAAAGAGTGATGTCCAGCGTGCCCACAGCGACTTCGGACCCGTCTATCCCGCGTATCCCTTTCGCGATGCGCTGCGCCAGAGGGACGCCGCGCCTGCGGATTCCAATCAGCACGAGATCTTTCGTGCCGCCATTGCGCTCGACGATCTCGTGCGCCAGCCGCTGGAGCGTGCGGTCAATCTCCGCGGCCGACATGATCTGGGCTTTTTCGAGGATGCGCATCGGCCCGTAATCCTAACACATTGCCTCGATGCGTTGTAACGCAGCGGTTCGCTGGGTCAGCTTGCTCCTGGAGGGCTTCGTGCTACACTGTCGCTAGTGAGCATTACGGGTGCGGTTGACCTGAGCGTAAAAATCGGCGCGCTGCGCCTTCAGAATCCCGTCCTTGCTGCCAGCGGTACCTTCGGTTACGGAATCGAATTCGCTCACCTCGGAGACCTGAATCGTCTCGGCGGAATCGTCGTAAAGGGGCTTTCGCGCGAACCCATGGAGGGCGCGCCTGCTCCTCGGATTTGTGAAACCCCAAGCGGAATGCTGAACGCAGTCGGCCTGCAAAACATCGGAGTCCGCGCATTTGTCGCCGAAAAGCTCCCGGCCCTGCGGCAGTTTCAGACCGCCATTGTCGCAAATGTCTTTGGCTACACAGTGGAGGATTACAGCGAAGTTATCCGCGTCCTTGAAGACGCCGAGGGTCTTGCGGCCTATGAGCTGAACATCTCCTGCCCGAATACTAAGAAGGGTGGAGTACAGTTCGGCAACGACCCTGCCCTGGTTGCCGAGGTAGTGTCTGCCGCTCGGGAGGTGGCGGTCCGCCGTCCTCTCTGGGTCAAACTCTCCCCGCTGGTCGCCGATATCGGGTTAGTTGCGCGGACAGCGGAGCAAGCCGGCGCCAGTGCTCTAACGGTCGCCAATACCTACCCGGCAATGAGCGTGGACTTCCGCAGCCGTCAGTCCCGCCTGGGGAACCCTACAGGCGGGCTTTCCGGGCCGGCGATCAAACCCATTACCCTCCGGCTTGTCCGAGAGGCCGCAAAGACAGTCAAGGTACCCGTCATCGCGCTGGGCGGCATAGAGACCGCCGAAGACGTCCTCGAATACCTGGTCGTAGGGGCCGCTGCGGTACAGGTAGGCACGGCCAGCTTCGCTGACCCGAAGGCCAGTTGGAGGATCCTCGATGGCCTCGAAGATCTGGCGAAAGAGATTAAGTGTCTTAATATCAGTGATATACGAGGATCTTTTCTTGAAAAAAGTACTTGACCTTTGGGGCAGGCCGTGGTATGATTTTTTGAATGATTGTAGCAAAAAGAGCACACTATGCGATCTAAACTCTTCATGATCTGGGCAGCCACTCGGTGGTTGCTCCTCATGTTTCTCATAGCCCCGGGGCTTGAGGCTCCCCTCGTAGCGCATTCGAGCGAGCCCGTAAAGCCCCTGAAGGTCTGGATGGGTCTGGCAAGCTGGTATGGACCCCGCTTCGTAGGCCGAAAGACCGCCAATGGCGAGATTTATGACAGCGAAGCCCTCACCGCGGCACATCCGTCCCTGCCATTTGGCTCCCTGGTTCGTATTGTCGACCCTAGGACCGGACGTCACCAGCTTGTCCGAATCAATGACCGCGGCCCGTACCAAAATGGCCGCGAAATGGACCTTTCCCTGGCCTCGGCCCGGAAGCTTGGAATTGATCGCCGGGGCGTTGCGTGGGTTCAGTTTGAGCTAATAGAGGTTCCAGAGCGCCGTTGAGCCGTTCTCCAAGAGACCGCCTGATCGTAGCCCTCGATTTTGGATCTCTCAATTCCGCCCTCGATTTAGCCCGCAGCCTGTCCAGCGTCGGCTGTATGTTCAAGATAGGAAGCCGGTTATTTACGGCAGCAGGTCCCGAGAGTGTCCGAAAGGTCGCGGAGCTGGGAGCAGGAATCTTCCTCGACCTGAAATTTCATGACATCCCCTACACCGTCGCCGGAGCTGTTGCCGCCGCTCTGCACCTTCCCGGCATTCGGCTCATCAATGTCCATGCTCTTGGTGGCACAGCCATGATGCAGGCCGCCGCGGAAGCCTTAGCTAGCCACAAAGCCGCGACCGCCTCCGTTCCCAACCTCCTCGCAGTTACCGTCCTGACCAGCATGGACGGGCCTGCCCTTCGCCGCGTAGGGATACCGGGGCCACCGGGGGAGGCGGTCTTGAAACTCGCCAAGTTAGCTAAAGAGTCCGGTCTGGATGGGGTGGTAGCTTCGGCTCTTGATTCGCGAAGGGTTCGCAAGGCCTTCGGTAAGGACTTCATCATTCTAAATCCAGGGGTTCGCCCCAAAGGACCTCAGGGTGTGTCCAAGAGCAGCCGGGAGGACGACCAACTGCGCATTGCCACCCCCGCGGAGGCCATACGGGCCGGCGCCGATTACATTGTGGTTGGCCGGCCCATCACAGCAGCGCCTGACCCGAGAGCCGCGGCCGAAGCCATTCTGCACGAAATAGAATCCCTTTAGCTTCACTTCCATTTGACGCTCCCCCGGTGGTTCGCTAGCATCGAGCCGTGACGAATACACCAGGAATGTTCGAAACCCGCGCGCGCCGGCCTGCCCATGCCTGACTCCCTCAAGAACGTCATTGTCGGAACTGCCGGGCACATTGACCACGGCAAATCAGCCTTGGTCGAAGCCCTGACCGGCACGCACCCGGACCGCCTCGAAGAAGAAAAGAGACGCGGGATCACCATTGACCTGGGGTTTGCATTCCTGGAAGAAAACGGCATTCGAATCGGTCTTGTTGACGTGCCCGGACACGAACGGTTCGTGCGCAACATGCTGGCGGGAGCGGGCGGGATAGACCTCGTGCTCTTCGTGATTGCCGCGGACGAATCCATCAAGCCGCAAACCCGCGAACATTTCGACATTTGCCGGCTGCTCGGCGTTTCCCGCGGCGTTGTGGCGCTTACAAAAACAGATCTGGTCGAACCGGATGTGGCCGGCTTGGTTCGTTTGGAAACCGAAGAGTTCCTGCGCGGGTCGTTTCTTGGAAATGCCCCGATCGTGCCGGTCAGCGCGCGGACAGGCGCCGGCATCGCGCAGTTGAAACAAGAACTGTTGCGCGCAGCCGCGGAGGTGCCCGGGAAGGATGCCGCGCGGTATTTTCGTCTCCCCATTGACCGCGCGTTTGCCATCAAGGGGTTCGGCACGGTGGTTACCGGAACTCTGGTATCCGGAACCGTGGGTCGTGAAGACGAGGTGGAGTTGTTCCCGGCGCGGCGGAGGCTGCGCGTTCGCGGCGTGCAGTCCGGCGGACACGCGGTCGAGCGCGCTGTAGCCGGGCAACGCACCGCCGTAAATCTCGCAGGAATCGAGCTGGCCGATGTCGAGCGCGGGATGATGCTAATGGCGCCGGGGCGCTTTGAGCCAACGCGGCGGCTCGATGCTCGCGTGCACCTGCTGGCCTCGGCGCGGAAGATGAAGAACCGCGCGCGGGTCCATTTTCATCAGGGCACCGCCGAAACCATTGCGGAGGTGATCCTGCTCGATCGCGCCGAGTTGCTCCCCGGCCAATCGGCGCTCGCCCAGTTAAAGCTGCAAGACCCGCAGGTGGTCTTGCCGGGCGACCGCTTTATTTTGCGGCAATTTTCGCCGGTTATCACCATTGCCGGTGGAACGGTGCTCGATGCCCTGGCGTCCAGGCATACGCGGCGCGATACGCATGTTGCCACTTTCTTGCAAACCCTCGAGCGTGGCCGCCGCGGCGAGATTCTTCAGGCTCTCGTGGAACTCGCTCCGCAGGGAGCCGGGCTCGGCGAACTGGTATCGCGCACGGGGTGGCTCGAGGAAGAGATTCGCCGCGAAGCGGATTCACTTGCCAACCTGGGGAAGATCCGCGCGGTGAGCGAACAACCGCTCGTGCTCGTTCTGGCTGCTCGCTTCGCAGGGCTAAAGACAGACCTGGCGGCGGAAGTGGACCGCTTTCATAAGGCCAATCCGCTGGCGCCGGGCATCGCGCGTGAGGATTTGCGTGTCCATGCGGCGCCGCGCGTGCGTGACGAAGTCTTCCGCGCCGCTCTGGAATCGCTGGCGGCGGAGAAGAAGCTTGCCGTTTCGGGGGAAATGGTCAAACGAGCCGGCCAGGAAATCACGCTGCTCCCGGAAGAGGCGCGCGCAAAGGAGCAGATTGAGGCGGCATTTTCCGCTGCGGGCTTGAAGGTTCCCTCGCTCGAAGAGGTGCTGGCGAAATTGCCGGTCGAAAAGGGACGCGCACAGAAGCTGTTGCAAATGCTTCTGCGCGAGCAGAAGCTGGTCAAGGTGACGGAAGGTCTGGTCTTTCACCGCGCCGCGCTCGACGCCCTGCGCGGCATGTTGGAGGGATACAAGAAGGCCAAGGGCAGCCGGTTGCCCATAGGCACGTTCAAGGATTTGACCGGCGTTACCCGGAAATACGCGATTCCTTTGCTTGAATACCTGGATCGCGAGCGCGTAACTCGCCGCGTCGGCGATGAACGTGCTATCCTATGACCTCAAACGGCCGCGGACTTGCCGCGCAAGGCGTCCTGGAGTACCGTGGGAGCAGTTTTCAATAGGGCGCGTGGAGGATTTCGATGGGTGAGTTCAGTATCTTTCATTGGCTGATCGTTCTGGCGATCGTTTTGATTTTCTTCGGCGGGCGCCGAATTCCTGAAGTCATGCGCGGACTGGGCGAAGGCATACGCAGCTTCAAGGACGGGATGTCGGGCGGGTCGTCGCAGCCCCCGCCGCCGGCGAGTCAGCCGCCTGCCAGCAACCCGCCCCAAGAAAAGAAATAACTCCGCGCGGGCGTTTCATCGAGCGCCGGACGAGTCTGGGCGGTCCTTGTGACCGCCCTTGCTTTTTCACGCAGTAGCACAGGCTGGGCCTGCGCTACGCTTCCCGCCAGCCTAGTTCCCGCAGGATGCGAAGCAGTCGCGCCAGCGGCAATCCCACCACATTGAAATGGCAGCCCTCCACGCGTGTGACAAACCGCCCGCCGCCGCCCTGAATCGCATAGGCGCCCGCTTTGTCAAAAGGCTCGCCCGTCGCGATGTACCCGGCGATGTCTTCATCGGAAAGAGGAGCGAAGGTGACCTGCGTGGTTTCCAGTTCCAGCCGCGCGACTTCATCGGGAAGGCGAATCACGGCGAGGCCGGTGTGAACACTATGCGTGCGTCCGGAGAGTGCCCGCAACATCTCGCGCGCTTCGTCGGCGGAACGAGGTTTGCCCAGGGCGCGGCCGTCCACGGCGACGGCCGTATCCGCGGCAATGATCAGAGCGGGGCCGACGGCGCGCTGGGTGACCAGTTGCGCCTTGCTCTCGGCCAGCCGCCGGACCAGCTCTTGCGGCGGTTCGCCGGGAAGCGGGGTCTCATCCACTGCGGAAGAAATCACTTGGAACGTGAGTCCGGCATCGCGCAGAACCTGCGCGCGGCGCGGAGATGCGGAGGCGAGAATCAGCTTCAACGGGTTCCGCCTGCCAGAGGATACTACACCGAATGGAAGTGTGAACTGCTCGCGATTGTTGTTGTCGCCCCCAGCGGAGGCAAATGCTATCCCGCAGCCGCCGCGCCGGCCGCGACAGCGTCGGCCTTTGACCAGCCGAAGAGGCGAGCAAGCGTCATCGCTGGCGCGCCGCGATGCCACTCCATATACTTGCGGGCAAGTGCTGCGCGGGCGGATTCCGGCATGATGCTCCGCGCCTGCTCGGCTTGCTTCCGAAATGCGCGCGGGGTCAATTCGAAGCGGCCCGAAGCCCACGCGGTGGTTTCCTGTTCGGCGCCAAAATGCGTGACAATCAGAAGGCATTGCAATTCATTCATGGCTTTCTTGAAGCGCACGTTCCCGGCCTTGCTGTCCATT
>WNFF01009096.1_pt1 | contig 14199 bp, 12 predicted proteins | sample 5400441 | NCBI WGS metagenome assembly WNFF01 (sample SAMN13153345, study PRJNA577476) | soil metagenome | isolation source: 120 cm saprolite under Douglas fir tree site 2 hole 3 replicate 1 | place: USA:California | collected 2015-04-18 | reverse complement strand
CATTCGTTATCCGATTCACCGGCCGGCGCCGAAATTGGAGGATCAATCCACGATGCTGGAAATGTTCGAGACGGGAATCAAGGTCGTCGATCTGATCGAACCTTATGTCAAGGGCGGCAAGATCGGCCTGTTCGGCGGCGCGGGCGTAGGTAAAACCGTGCTCATTCTGGAGCTTATTCATAACGTTGCTTTGAAACATGGCGGACTCTCTGTGTTCGCCGGCGTGGGCGAACGCACTCGCGAAGGCAACGACTTGTGGCTGGAAATGTCCGAGAGCGGAGTCATCGTTCCAGGTAACACCGAAAAATCCCGAGCCGCTCTGATCTACGGCCAGATGACGGAACCGCCCGGGGCGCGCCTCCGCGTGGGCCTGACGGGCCTGACCGTCGCCGAATATTTCCGCGATGAAGAGCACTTGGACGTGCTGCTGTTTATCGACAACATCTTCCGATTTGTGCAAGCAGGCTCGGAAGTTTCGGCGCTGCTGGGACGCATGCCTTCCGCGGTGGGTTATCTGGGACGCATGCCTTCCGCGGTGGGTTATCAGCCGAACCTCAACACCGAAATTGGCGAGCTGCAGGAGCGCATTACCTCAACCAAATCTGGCTCGATCACATCTGTGCAAGCTATCTACGTCCCGGCCGACGACTATACCGACCCGGCGCCGGCGGCGACCTTCACGCATCTGGACGCCACGACCAACCTGAGCCGGCAAATTGTGGAGCGCGGCATTTATCCCGCCGTCGACCCGCTGGCCAGCTACTCGCGCATTCTCGATCCGCGCATCGTCGGGGCCGAGCATTACGCCGTGGCACGCGGAGTGAAATCGATTCTGCAGCGCTACAAGGATTTGCAGGATATCATCGCCATTCTGGGCATCGAAGAATTGTCGGACGACGACAAGCGGACGGTGGCGCGCGCGCGCAAGATCGAAAAATTCCTATCGCAGCCGATGTTCGTGGCCGCGCAGTTCACTGGCCTCGAAGGCAAGTACGTGAAGATCGAAGACTCGGTGCGCAGCTTCAAGGAAATCGTGGAAGGCAAGTACGACGAGGTTCCGGAGCAGGCCTTCTACATGGTTGGCACCATTGAAGAAGCACTGGAAAAGGCCGAGAAAATGAAGGTGAGCGCCTAAGCGAAGCGATGCTTCCCGAGTCCATCGAGCTGGTTATCGTTACGCCGGAGCGGCAGTTGCTGCGCCAGACGGTTGTGGAGGTCACTCTTCCAGGCGGAGACGGTTGCCTGGGCATTCTGCCCGGGCACGCACCTTTGATCACGGAGCTGGGCATCGGGGAGCTGACGTATCGCGCGAAGACTGCGAGTGAAGCGGGGCCTCTAGCGATCATCAGCGGGTTTGCGGAAGTTTTGGGCGACCGCGTCACGGTGCTTGCGGAGACGGCGGAGCGGCCGGAAGAGATTGACGTGGCGCGCGCGGAGGAAGCAAAGAAGCGCGCGGAGCAGCGGCTGGCTTCGGCTTCGAGCGATCCGAATGTGGATTGGGCGCGCGCGGCGGTCGCGCTGCACAGATCGCTCATTCGCATCCAGGTGGCGCGAAAGCGGCACGGCGCGCCCGTTTCGATCGAGTGAGCGCAATGGAACCAGTTACGATGTACACCACGCACTGGTGCCCGGACTGCCGGCGGGCCAAATACTTCCTGCAGCAACGCGGTATAGCGTACCGGGAAGTGAACATCGAAGGGAACGAAGGCGCCGAAGCTATCGTGCTGAAAGCCAACAACGGCAAACGCAAAGTGCCAACTCTGCAAGTGGGTGATCGCTATTTTGCTTGCAGTCCGTTCAATGCGGCGAAGCTGGCACTGGAATTGAATGTGCCGCTGAATCCGTAGTTAATCCACCGGCAGGCCGCGCGTCCACACGTTTGCTACCTGAAGATTTTCATCCAGCAAGATAATGTCCGCGTCGGCGCCGGTTCGCAGCGCGCCTTTCTTAAACTCAATCCCTAGCAACTTTGCGGGATTCGCGGTGAGCATGCGCACACCGTCCGGAAACGGGATGCCCAGCGCGACCACATTTCGCAGAGCGCGGTCCAGGGTGAGCGTGCTGCCCGCCAGTTTCCCCTCTGAATTGCGGCACACGCCGCCGGACACGGTGACTTCAAATTTGCCGAGCATGTACCTTCCATCGGGCATACCGGTAGCGGAAAGGCCATCGCTTATTAAAATCACGCTGCCGGTGCCCTTGGCTTGCAGCAGGATGCGCATGGCCGCTTCCTCGACATGTACGCCGTCAGCGATCAACTCCGCGGTAACTTCCGGCGAAGTGAGCACGGCGCCGATGACGCCGCTGTCCCGATGGGAAAAGGGGCGCATGGCGTTGTAGACATGCACCGCGTGCCGCACGCCGAGGGCGATACCGGCGCGGGCTTGCTCATAGGTGGCATCAGTGTGCCCCATGGCGACCACCACGCCGGCATCGCGCGCCGCTTTTATGCACGGTGCGGCTCCGAGTAGCTCCGGCGCGATGGTGAGGATGCGAGCGTTGCCGGCGGCGGTTTGCAGAAAGCGCTGCAGCAGATCGGCGGAAGGTAATTGGATCCACTCGGCGGGATGCACGCCGCGGCGCACTTTGTTAAGGAATGGGCCTTCGTAGTGAATGCCGAGAACTTCCGCTTTCGGCTGAGTGGCCTCGAACTGGCGGGTGATGTAATGCGCAATTCCTTCGACGCTGCGACAGGTGTCGTCGGGGCTGGCGGTTACGGTGGTGGCGAGAAAAGAAGTTGTGCCGTGGCGCGCCAGCCTCTTCGCCACCGCGGACATGGCTTGCTCGGTGCCTTCCATTACGTCGTGGCCACCGGCGCCGTGGATGTGGACGTCGATGAAGCCGGGAATGGCGGTCTGTCCGCTCGCGGAGATTTCCGCCGCGCCGGAAGGCAAGCGCATGCCTTGGCGAGGACCAATGGCTTCAATCACGCCGTCGCGAATCAAGATTCCGGCACCTAGAATTTCTGTCGCGGGAGTTAGGGCGCGCGCTACGTGTAGCAGAATGGTGGACATACGCAGGTTGACATCGTAGCGGAAATTTATCGGGCTACAAAACGAATGGGCGGGAGCAAAGTCCCGCCCGTAGTGCCCGTAGTGAATGACAAATTCAGCGTTGGTTATTTGCTGCTCTTGGCCGGAGCCATGTCGATGCTGGCGATGGTGAGCGTGTCGCCCTCCACCGAGCCCTTCACTGCGACGTGATGGCCGGCGTGGGCCGCTACTTTGTCCTGGTCAGCGATGGCGTACACCTTCTTATCGGCGTCGTTCACGAAGACGTACTTCGCGCCTTCCTTGACGCACTTCACCGTGCACTCGGCGGCGCCTTCATGGGCAGCCTTCGCTCCACACTTGCTATCCGTGATGTAGCCGGTCCAACTGGCGTCACCTGCGAATGCGAATGCGCTGACGAAAAGGGCGACGACTAGAATTGAGGCAAATCGGATCTTCATGACATTCCCTCCTCAGACTGCACTGAGCGCGGGCAAGGTACTCTCGTGCTGCGGTTCATCCCGCTTGGCTATAGTACGACTTTTCGGCATCGCCGGATAAGGACAAAAAAATAAGGGGAGGATGTTCTGGAATCCTCCCCTGAATTGCTCCGTAAATGGAGCATTTTGATTGTTTTATTGGCCTGAAGTGGAAGCGCTTGCCGCCGTGCTGCCGGCAGCCTTGGGTACGCTCAGGTAGCCGGAAGCGCTCGACTTGGTAACTTTGTTGACGACCAGCTCGAGAGCCGCACGGCTCCCGCCGGTGTAGAAGAAAATCGGCTCGTTGACGGAGCGGTTCTTCTTCTCAAAGTTCTTGTCGTCGGCGAGAACGTTGATGGTGAATTGATTCTTCTTTTGGTTGGTGCTCTTCAGCTCCACCTGGACGGCGCCGACCTTCTGCGCGCCAGCCTTGCGGGTGACGGTAAATTCATAATAATCGCGCGTGCCCATATGACGGAGTTGATCGATCTCATCATGGTTGCGCGCGATGAGCGTGCCCATCTCGCTGCGCGCCATTTGCAAATTGTTCTTGGTGGCGTCGAGATCGGTTCTCACGCCGGTCACGTCGGTGTTGAGCTTGTTGACGTCGTCGGCGTTAGCCTTGGCGGCGAGCTGTGTATTCACGGAGCTCTCCAGGCCTGCAATCTTCTTGTCCACGGCGACCGAGGACTGTTTGTTCTGCTTGCGGGCCTTGATCAGGTCCGTTTGCGTCACGTTCAGCTTGTCCGTGACGACCTTGAGGTCGCTCTGGAGCTGCTGATTAATATCATCTTCCTTGGCAAGCTTTTGCGCCAATGCATCATTGGCCTGCTTCACCGAGGTCTGCGTCGCCTGCTCCACGCTATTTGCATGGTTGAGGGCGCTCCATCCAATTCCGATACCAAGCAGCGATACTCCCGCTAATACCGCCAGGGCAATTCCGACCCAGCGCGGCGTTGTGGTAGAGGTCACCTGAATCGGTTCTTGATACTCGCTCATTGACTTCGTCTCCTTGTACAGCGATACCCTGCGACATTAGAAACGAGCACCTGCTGCACCAAACCTCCCATGGCGGGCCAAGGAGCTCGAAGTGTAAGAATCGGTGGTACTTAGCACTCAACTGCACGGGAAACGGAGCCAAGCCAAAAAGTACTAGTACCAGTAAAGTTTACGTAGTGCCTGCATGACCGCCCGACCAGCGCAAAATAGGCTGGAAATTCGCACACTGGCGGTGATCCTAAGGCTTCTTCTTGAGGTTTTAGGCGACTTTTGCGTCCGCAGCCGCTTCTTCCGCGCGACCAGGCCCAAAATAGCGATCTAGCGTGGTGTTGGCGGCGTCCAAAACAACATGACAATCCGGGCACTCTCGAAGGTGCTTCTCGATTTCATCTTCGACCGATGGCGAGAGCTTTCCCTCTAAATACCAGCAAATCAAATGGATAGTATCACGACAACTCATATCTCCGCCCCCTGGCGGCCCCGTTTAACGCCCACCTTCACTGGTTATGTGCACTTCCTTTACCAAAGGATTGCGAGAATCCTACGAGGCTTAACCCGAACAGAATCAAGCTGGTATGAATTTGCGGAACACGGCGAGATAGGTTTTCCAGGAAATCTTTACATCAAGGAAGGCTTTTCCATCCACCGGAGGCGGGAACTTGTCCTGGGTGCCGGTGTCCAACGCAGGGAGGACGCGCGCAACCTCACATCCCTGCGAGCGCGGCGCCGGATTCCTGCAGAAACAGGCGGGGTCCGGCGTCGCAAATTCTCGACGCCCAGGCTCGCACCATTTTGTGGAGGTGTGTGATGTCGCTCGATCCTAAATTCGTAACGCGGCAAAATTTCGGTTCGCTGCAGAGCTGTTTAGTGGAAGGCGATCTCGAGCAACGTACTCGCGAACGCAGAGTGCGTCGCAAAGCGCTGATTACGTCGGTGCTGCTGCAAGCCAGCGTTCTCGCTGCGCTAATACTTGTGCCTTTGTTTGCCAAGCCGGCGCGCGTGCTTCAACTCGCGGCCTGCGGACCTGACACATAGTGTGACGGCTGAATCGAGCCAGCCCGCGGATCCTTTCGCGAATTCGCCAGGGAATGACATTCCGGCGGTTCCGTGCCCAAGTTGCATCAACATCCCGGCTGCCGGGCCGCAGGCCCCGACCGTTAGCGAGCCGCGGCGACAAAAGCCGCTGCTAGTCACGCACATTGATCCCGCGATGCTTGTTCATCGTGTGGAGCCTATGTATCCGATCCTGGCGAAACAAACTGGACGTTCTGGCCGAGTTGAACTCCGGGCGGTCATAGCGACGGACGGAACAATTCAATCGTTGCAAGTGGTGAGCGGAGACCCGCTCTTTTATCAATCTGCCATGGACGCGGTGCGCCAGTGGCGCTACAGACCGACGGTGCTCAACGGCGAGCCCGTGGAGATCGACACCTTTATCACCGTGATTTACAACATCAATCGCTGAGGAAGGAACTCGGAAGAATACAAAACGGTGCTCAGGGCCACGCTCTGCCCGTACTGCCGCGCGGCCCTTCTGGCGCACCGTGCAACCGACGCTCGTTCGCCGCTTCTGAGATTGGTTAGAAGCGGAACACGATTCCGGTCGACACGCGCAGATTGTTTTGGTTTTGCGCGTTATTGGTGTTCAATTCGTTGAAACGAGTCAGCAGGTAATCGACCTTCAACGGACGAATCGAAAACCGCGAGCTGACGCGATAGTCGACTCCGCCCCCCACCGTCATCGCAAACGCATTCTGACTATTCGTCGTGTTGAGCAGACTTGCGCCCGTATGCGCAACTCCGAACAGCACTTCACCGAACGGTGTCACGCGCCCAAAGCGACGGTAGGAAACGCGCGGACCGAAGAGGTACGTCGATAGCGTGCCGTCGAGGCCTCTGTCAAGACCGTTGGTGCTGTGATAGCCGCCGAAATCAGCGACTCCGCTTAGCCAATTATTGAAGTTGTATGCTACCGACGCGCTGCCGCCGTTCAAGCTGAACTTGGCGCCGGAAGCGGATGGATTAGCGCGAACGTAGGAGTATCCGGCGAAAACATCGATGGTCTTGCGCTCCTCCTGAGCCTGCGCGGTCACCCCGAACAGCGAAGCAAAAGCGAGTAAAGACACCACGACCCTGAGTTTCATAAAGCCTCCATTCAAGTTTTATGTTGCGGCGCAGGCCGGCAGAATCGCCGCGCGGCCGCGCGTTTCGCGGAGCGCCCCAGGCAGGGAGGCTGCTATCCGCATTTGTCCATGCTTTTTACTTGCACATACAGATGCGCGAACCGCGACGGAAGTTATCTGAGATTACTTGCGGGCTGCGGGTCCGGGAGTAACCAGTGGTCGATTAAAGCAGCGGCTCCGGAACGTGGCGAGCAATTGCCGCGCGCGTTTCATCGCGCAAGTGAATGAGTTCGTGCCAGTCCGAAGATTCGCCGCCGTCTGCGGCCCTGTTCTCCCGGTGCGGATAAATCGGCGCAGACAAAGTGATCGTCACACTGGTCGGCCGCGGTAGGTACGTGCCGTCGCGGAGAAACTTGCGCGTGCCCGCAAGCGACACTGGAACAATCGGCACGCCCGCCGCCACAGCTGCTTTGAACGCGCCGAGTCGGAATGGGCGAACACCATCGTCTGCAGTAAAGGTTCCTTCGGGAAATACGAACACCGATTCGCCGCGGCGCAGAATTTCCTCCATCTCCTCCGCTTGCCGCAGGCGCGAATTGGGGTCCGTGCGATCGAAAGAGAGATGCCCCATCTGCCGCAAGAACGTTCCGATGAACGGCATCCCGCGCACTTCCATTTTTGCGACGAAGCGATACGGCACGCCTAGCCCCAGCATCAACGGGAGCACGTCGAAATAACTGGTGTGATTCGAGGCGAACATTTTCGCGCCGGGTGTGTCCATGTATTCTTTGCCGATCACCCGCACACGACAGCCCACCAGAGCAAACAAAACCTTCAGCGCGGAGGACGTAAAGCGCCCCGCCGCGCGGTGATCCTTGATCAGGCTTACGCGAGCGCACGCCGGCACGATCCACAGAAAAAAAACGATCCCGGAGTACAGCCCATAGACAATCTCCAGGGCTCGGCCAAAACCGGCGGCCACGATCTTGCCAAAGCTTCGCGCCGCGCTTCCTGTGCTGAGCCTCACAATTTGCATCCACGCAGGGGGTTTCGCGACGCGAAGATCACCGCTGAGAAAGAGCCGCTTGGTCTCTTCGCGGCGCAATTTGCCGCTCGATGTTTTCGGAATGCTTCCCAACGGAATCAACTCGACGCGATCCGGCGGAAGGCCCAGTCCTTGCGTAACTTGCTCGGTCACCGCTGCCGCAATGGCCGGGTGCTTCCGCGAATCGCGTTCGCGCACCTCGGCAACCACCATCAGCTTTTCCGTGCCGGAACCTTCGTCCTTGATCCCAAATGCGACGATGCATCCTTTGCGAAGACCGTCGGCGCGCGCAGCCAATTCCTCCACTTCGTGCGGGTACAAATTTCTGCCGCCTTTGATGATGATGTCCTTAACTCGGCCGGTGACATAAATCTCCCCATCTGCGCGATAGGCGCGATCTCCGGAATTCACCCAAGCGAATTCATTCTCACTGGCCGCGCGACGCGCGGGAAACAGTGCTTCCGTCGCAGCGGAATTTCGGTAATAACCGGCGGTCGCCGACGGCCCGCGAAACCACAGGAAGCCCTCGGTGCGATCGGAGACTTCGTTTCCGTTTTCGTCGACGATGCGAACTTCGTGGCCGGGAAGCGCGCGCCCGGAGGACACAAAGGAAATGACCGATGCCGATGCAGATTGCGCCGGCATCGCGCTTCCGTGCGTAGTAAAGGTCTCACGCTCGACGCGGTCCACCAGCGGGCCGCGGTTGAGCGGCGGAACGGTCACCGCCAGCGCGGCTTCCGCCAAGCCGTAGACCGGAAGCTGCGCTTCGCGCCGAAACCCGTATCGCGAGAAACGTGCCGCGAAGCGCTCCAAGGTTTCGGGGTTGACGGGTTCGGCGCCATTTAGCGCCGCGCGGCACGAACTTAGGTCCAGCCCCTCGATGTCCTCGTCGGCAATCTTCCGCACGCACAGTTCATAAGCAAAATTCGGCGCCGCCGTAATCGTTGCGCGATGTTTGTGAAACGCCCAGAGCCACCGCTCGGGCCGCGTAAGAAACGCCAGCGGCGACATTACCGCCAGCGGCACACCGTAATGCAGCAGCGTCAGCCATGCGCCGATCAGTCCCATGTCATGGTAAAGCGGCAGCCAGCTCACCCCGACGTCGCCGGGTCCGAGCTGCACCGCCTCGCCAATGGCTCGCATGTTCGCGAGCAGATTTGCATGCGTGAGCACCACGCCTTTGGGGTCGCCGGTCGAGCCGGAGGTGTATTGCAGCAAGGCAATGTCCGCTGATTTGCGCACGCGGCTGCCGCTCAAATGCGCGGGTAGAGCGCGCGGGCCAGGAGGCGGCGCTTTATCGGCCGCGTCAATCAGCTTTTCCGCGTCGACGACCGCGGCCAGCGAGCGCACGCGCGGTTTGAGCAAGTACGCCACGGTCTCGGCGCGGCGAAACGTCAGCAGCAAGCACACTTCCGCATTGTTCAAAATGGCGGCCTGTCGCGCGGCATATTCTTCGATGCGATCCGCGCGGAAAGGAGGATAAATCGGAACGGGGATCGCACCAGCAAGGAGGATGCCGGCGTAGGAAACAAAGAACGCGCGCGAGGTGGGCAGCATCATCGCCACGCGACCGCCTGCCGGCACGCCGCGGCGCGCCAATTCGGAGGCGACGCGCTGCGCCGCCGCGTAGAGCTCGCCGAACGTCAGGGTTAGGTCGCGGGCGCCGTCTTCGGTGTCCTCGCTGATGAGCAGATGCGCGCGCTCGGCGTCATGCGCGGCACGAAAGCGCAGAACATCGATCAGGGTTTGTGCGGCAAAGACTCCAGTTTGCGCTGCTTCACGATGCAGCGTTTGTACCGCGACCGATGCCCGAAGCGCGGAATATGCCTTTTCTTGGCTGGAGTCGGCCTGCGGCGCGTCCAAAATCGCGCGCGCCAGGTCCCCTGGTGTATTGGCCTCGGATGCCGCGCGGTCTGGAAGACGCACGCCAAATTCGGTCTCCAGTCGAGACAACAGCTCGACGCGCTCCAAACTCCCAAGCCCTAGCTCGCGATCCAGATGCGAACCGGCGTTCAACACCGGCAGCGCGGCGAAGCTGCCCAACTCCTGCAGCACTTCACGCACGATTTCCAGAACGCGCTCTTGCGTGACCGAGCGGTCGAGTTGTGCTGTGGTTGTGGCCACAATTCCAGCCGGAGAACTCTGTTCCCGCGCAGGCTACCTCGCAACAGCGTCCATTGCCACTGACAACTGCCGCAAGCAGTCAAGAAGCCAGCACCCGCTGCGAGTGCTAAGCGCTCTTTTGCTTGCTCTGCGCAGTCCAGCCCTTGGGCATCAGCGTGGTCGAGAGGTCCACGCCGGAAAAATCGGCGCCGCTCAGGTCTGTTTCACGCAGGATGGCCACGCCCAGATCCGCACCCATGAACTTGGCTCCCCTCACATTGGCCCCGCGAAGGTTGACATTGCGCAATTGCGCTCGCTGAAAATTTGCGTTCGACAAGTCACAGCGGAAAAACTCGATGCCGCTCGCTTGCGCTTCTGTAAGGTCGGCGCCGGGCAGAATTGCTTCGGTCAAGTCCGCGTTGCGCAGATCGGCCTGGCGCAAGTTCGCGCCCGAGAGGTCGGCTCCAGGAAGCTTCGATCGCCGCAGATCAGCACCTTCAAGATTCGTATTGCGCAGGATGGCGCCGCTGAGGTTCACGCCGCTCAGGTCCGCGCGCGCAAGGTCCGCGCCGGCGAGATCGGCCCTGGCGCCGGCATCTTTCCCCTGAAAAAACAGCGCGTGCGCCTCGAGTATCGCGGCCACGGTCTTGCCGTTGTGCCGAATGCCTTTCGTCTTCCTCAATCCCATGATCGTCCCGCCATCTCCCGTGTCTGCCGCATCTATTCTACTGAAGCCAGAGGCAACCGGAAAGCCGCACCGCGCACCTATTCCAGTATTGAGCGGGACGCTTACGTGCTGCCGCCACCTTATTCTCGGTATCGGCTCGATGGCCTCTGGCCTTACGATATAGCTGTAATGAATCACAACAACCATCTGCGGCATTCCCTGTGGCTTGCCGGCAGCTTTGCATTGGTTCTGGTTTTTTTGTGCCTGCACACACGGGCAACTGCGCAAACGCTAGCGCCCGAAGACGAGATCGTCGCCAATCTTGCCGGAGGCCGGGTGATTGTCCACGTCGCGCGCGACGCTAACATCGTTTTCGCAGCCATCAATGAACCCGTGGAAGCTGGAGGCGTCCCACCTCGCGTGGTGGAAGTCGACTCTACCCATGTTGCCGTCCTGCTGGGCGCTTCGGAGTGGCGCCTTCCCGCGGACCCCAATCCCGTGCGGCTAGACCGCAACTTTGAGCGCGTTCACGCGCGGGATCCTAAATATCAATACGATGCCGGAGAAGCAGAGCCGGATCTTGAAACCATCGGCGTGGCGGTTCTTGAGAGATTGCGTCCTCTCACCGCGCAGCTCCATCACAAGATCGACCTGCTGCCCGATGAGCCCCTGCTCGAGTTAGTGCTCATCGGCTATGCGCCGAATAACTACGGCCCCGAGGTTTGGACCGTCGAATACCGCGTGCAGCAGGAGCAGGTTGCGACGCGCGGCGAGTATTGGCAGACCCGCATTCTGCGGCCGCGTTTCACGCAACTGTATCCGCCGGAAAAACATGCGCCGCGCATGATCGTGGAGGCCCGTTATCCTGCGGATCTGAAAGCGCCCACGCTTATGGCGTTAATCCAAGGGAACGACCCGACAATTGCGCAGCTCGGTGGTTCGGACGCGCGCTTTGCAAAAGTGATTGAAGCGGTGGACAAGGGGCAAGCGCAAAAGGCCGCTCCGGCCGATGCCGCCGATTTCCTTCGCGCCGTGCTGCCGCTGATAGCCGGCGAACAGTCCTTTATCCTCGCCAAAATGGAAGAACAGCACGGCTTTAACTGGATTGTTCCACCGGACGAGCCTGTGGAACGGGCCAAGAAGGGTGAAGAAGACAAGAACCGGCCACCGGACGCGCCGAGCTTGCGCCGAAGGCCTAATCCCCCGGACCGCTAGGAGATTCTTTCGATGTTGTCGCCGCGCCGAATCATGCCGCCGGCAATTACGCGACACAACATCCCGCGACGCCCGCGCAGCTCGCGCCGCAATCCAGGCCTGATTTTTTCTAGTAAGTCGCAGGGCGTGCATACCGCACTGACTTCCAGTTGCGCCTCCCCGACGCGAAGGCGCTGCCCCACAGGGAGCCCATTTACGTTGATCCCGCGAGTGGTGATATTTTCCCGAATACTTCCTGGCTGCAGGTCCATCAACTCCAGGGTTTCGCTGTCCATGAGCAATACTTGGCGTGGGCTGCCGGTCCTTGCGTGCGCGCACCCTTCAAGTCCTGAATCCTCCAACGCGCGAATTTCCGCAAGCGCCTCCATTGACAGGCGCCGTTGCGAGGCCCGGAAGAGGTGCAACACATTTGCCATGTCTTCAGTCTCCAGCCGACAGCCCTCGACCCACATGGGCTCCGATATCCCTGCGATAGTGCATGCCCTCAAAGCGAATCTTTCCAGCAGCCTCGTACACTTTTGCTAGTGCCGTCCCTAAAGATGCGTCCCGAGCGGTCACGCCGAGAACGCGGCCACTGCTGGTGAAAGTTGAGTCACCTTGGCGACTCGTGCCAGCATGAAATACTTCCACACCGTTAACACCCCCTGCATCGGTTAGCCCTTCGATTCTTTCTCCCGTCACGAACTTGCCTGGATAACCTCCTGAGGCGATAACAACGCACACACTGGCACCGGGTTTCCACCTTAACCTGGAAGGCTCCAGGATTCCGGCGGCAAGCTCTGCAAGGACTTGCGCCAGGTCGAAATCCATCCGCGCCACGATTGCTTGTGTTTCGGGATCTCCTAACCGGCAATTGAACTCAAGCACTTTGGGCCCGGAGGCTGTCAGCATCAGGCCAACGTAGAGGAAGCCCTGATACAAAATTCCCTCGGAGGCCAGGCCGTGCATCGTGGGTTCAACAATCGAGTCCACGATCTGTTGTCGCAGCTTGGGTGGCAGGAGTTTGTCTGTGGAATAGGCGCCCATACCGCCCGTGTTGGGCCCGCGGTTGCCGTCAAAGACCCGCTTGTGGTCGCGTGTCGGCACCAGGGACGCATAGCGCTGGCCATCCGTAACGACGATAAAAGACAGCTCTTCTCCCTCGAGCGTCTCCTCGAGCAAGAGGCGTTTCCCGCCGCCTCCCAGTTCGTCCTTGTCCATCACCCTCCGTATAAAATCTTCGGCGGAAGCTACGTCTTGAGCGACAAATACGCCCTTGCCGGCGCACAAGCCGTCCGCCTTTATGACCACCGGCCAGTCCACACTCGAGAGCGCGGCAATGGCGTCCTGCGACGAATCAAACTCGCCATACATTTGTGCGGTCGGGATACCCTGCCGGCGGAGAAATTGTTTCGCGAAAATCTTGCTGCCTTCGAGCTGCGCGGCTTGCTGTGAAGGTGCCACGATCGGCCAGCCGCGGGCCCGAAACGCATCGCCAATCCCATTCACCAAAGGTAGTTCCGGCCCAACGATGGTCAGGTCGGGACTGAGTCGTTCCGCCAAAGCCGCAAGGCCAGGTACATCCGCGGGATCTGCCGGCAAGCACTCCGCTTCCGCTTCGATTCCTGCATTTCCGGGTGCACACCAGACTTTCTCGACTCGCGGGCTCTGCTTTAGCTTCCGAACCAATGCGTGCTCCCGCCCTCCGCTACCGATGACAAAAACCTTCATCAATTTCCTCTTGTCCGGCTTCTTCGGAACGATAGAGCCACCCCGCAATGGTGTCAACCTGGCGCGAATCGCGGCTCTTTTGACCTAACGCGGGCCGGTTGCGGGACGGCCTGCTCCTAAACTGAAGACAACCGTCCTGGCGCTCTGAGCCAGGGAAGCGTCAAACCATGCTGATCCCTTTGCGTCACGAAAATATGGAGGGCCGCCGCTGGCCGGTCATCTCCATCGCCATCATTGTCATTAACATCCTCGCTTTTTTGGGAACTCACTGGCAAATCGAAGCGCAGAATCCCAAGCGCTCGGAGGTTCGCGCCCACATTCTCCTCCTTGCGGCCATGCACCCGGAGCTGAGCATGAGCCCCGACGAACAAGAATTGGTGACCGGGTTTCGAAAAGGGAATCCGGCCGTCTGGAGTCGAGCCGCCTCGCCGAGCCGGGACGTGGCCGACGTGTGGGACGCGAAAATGCGCTTCGCAGCCAATTTCGTATATCACCGCGAATTTTCTGCACGGCGGCTGGCTGCACATCATCGGCAACATGTGGTTTTTGTGGCTTGCGGGCGCCATTCTGGAGGATACCTGGGGGCGTGTCATTTATCCGATCTTCTATTTCGTTTCCGGGGCTATGGCGCTTCAGCTCTATGCTTGGGCGAGTCCGGGCAGCATCGTCCCCACGCTCGGCGCGTCTGGGGCTGTTGCCGCTTTGATGGGAGCGTTCTTGCTGCGCTATCCAAAAACCAAGATCGAAATGTTGTGGCTGTTTGGCTTTGGTTTTCGGTCTTACCGATTTCATGCGCGCGCGTACTGGCTGCTTCCGCTATGGTTGCTGATGGAGGTATTTTCGGGAGCGATTTTCGGCAGCTCTTCCG
>WNFF01002833.1_pt1 | contig 14202 bp, 9 predicted proteins | sample 5400441 | NCBI WGS metagenome assembly WNFF01 (sample SAMN13153345, study PRJNA577476) | soil metagenome | isolation source: 120 cm saprolite under Douglas fir tree site 2 hole 3 replicate 1 | place: USA:California | collected 2015-04-18 | reverse complement strand
GAACTACAGCTCGAGCAAGAGCGCAAGAGATGAGCGGGCCAAGGACGAAGGATTCCTCATCATCGGCATCGCCGGCCTGGCTGGCCTGGTGGGTGCTCGCCTCTACCATGTCCTGGAGAGTCCGCACGAATTGATTGCCAATCCATCGCTATTGATCAGCCGTTTCGGATTTGCGTGGTTTGGCGGCTTCCTTGGCGGATTCGTGGCGCTGGCGATTTTGGCAAAGCGCTTTCGCATTCCGTTGCTCGAATTCCTGGACATGTGCTCACCGGCGGCAGCAGTGGGCTATGCCATCGGGCGCATCGGCTGTTTGCTCTCCGGTGACGGCGACTATGGCGTGCCCACGACTTTGCCCTGGGGAATGAGCTTTCCCAATGGCGTGGTTCCTACCGTAGAACGCGTGCATCCAACGCCGCTCTACGAATTTTTCATCTGGCTGGCGATCGGAACAATCCTCTGGCGACTAGGGAAGAAGGCGCTGAGCGGCGCAGGGCCCAAGGGAGAAGTTTTTTGCGCCTACCTGATTCTGACAGGCATAGCGCGCTTTTTGATCGAGTTTATCCGCATCAATCCGCGATCGTTTTTCGGCCTTTCGAATGCGCAAACAGCAAGTCTGGTGTCAATTGTCGTGGGTGTCCTTCTGCTCTGGGCCATCAGAAGTCGTTTTCCAGCCCACAAGGAGGGAGGTCGCATTACCGAGCGTGCGGGCTAGCTGAGGCATTTCTCCTGCGTGCGTTTCGGCTAAGCTTCCTGTCAGGCCTTGAAGACCTTCCTTCGAGGCGCTTCAACGATTCCGGCTGTACATCAATCACATTTGTCTCTAATTTTCTTCACGCACCCGGCTTACTCTCCTTGACGAATGCCGTCTGTCAAGGTAGAAGTGTTATCAACGCGGACGCCAGGGGTCTTCGACGTGGCGTCTATTTGTGAGCACGTCCTTGTGCCTCACTGGGGAACGGGGGATCTATGACACTGTTTCGAACCATCGCGATATTTTTGTCTGCATTTGGTGCCTTGGGCATCGCAGCTGGACAATCTCAGGAGGGCCGCATTCTGGGCACGGTGACGGACCAAAGCGGCGGCCTCGTCAAAGGCGCGCGCGTGACCATCACTAACGTAGACACCGGCGTGACACGCACGCTCGAGACGAATGACGCGGGCGATTACGTTGCACCCAGCCTGCCCCCGGGCCCCTACAAGTTGGTAGCTGAGGCGACGGGGTTCAAGAAAATCGAGCGCGGCGGCATCCGGCTCGAAGTGGCGAAAGATATTCGCCTGGATGTGACGATGCAGCCCGGCAGCCGTATCGGAAGTCGTCGAAGTGACCGAGCAGGCGCCGCTCGTAGAGACCACCAATGACACACTGGGCGGAACGTTCGCGAACAAGTCCATCAACGATCTGCCCCTAAACGGGCGCGATTTCCAGAACCTCGTGGTCTTGAGGCCGGGCGTACAGCGGACAACCGGCGGAGGGTTTCTATCCATCAGCTCCAACGGCAATCGCCCCGAGGACAACAATTTCATCTTCGACGGCGTCGACAACAACGATCCTTACTACGGCGGAACGATCGTCAACGCCGAAGGCGTGCAGGGCACGCCCGGGTCGATCCTGCCGATCGACGCGATTCAGGAGTTCAACGCCCAGGAGAATCCCCCCGCCGAATATGGCTGGAAACCGGGCGCGATCGTCAACCTCGGGCTCAAGTCGGGGACCAACGACGTCCACGGCACCGCGTATCTCTTCGAGCGCAACAACGCGTTTGATGCGCGCAACTACTTCAACCCGGTGATCGATCCCAATACTGGACTGCCTTCGCCGAAGAAGGCGGTGCGCCAGCACCAGTTCGGAGGCAGCATCGGCGGCCCGATCGTCAAGAACAAGACGTTCATCTTCGGGGCCTACGAGGGCCTCCGTGCGCTGGTCGGCAATTCGGAGCAGTTGAGCAGCCCGGCGACGGTGACCGCAGGCGGCGACCCGTCCATAAGCATTCCAGATGCAATGGCCAGCGTTGTGGCTCACGGATTGCCCGTGAACCCCCTGAGCGCGAAGCTGGTTCCGCTGTTCCCTACGAACACCAACACCAATGGCGCGCTCAACGTCAGCTTGCCCAACAAGAACCGCAACGACAATTTCATCATCAAGGCTGATCACCACATCAATGAAAGGCACAGCCTGTCGGGGCGCTACTTCATGGGCGACAGCCTGCAGACCGAACTGGATATTCCGGTTCTGCGGCCTCAGTGGGAATCGCAGTCGCAGCTACGCGCGCAGGTTGTGGGCGTCAACTACACTTGGGTTCCCAGCACCGCCTGGGTCAATGAAGCGCGCTTCGGCTATAACCGCTTCTGGCAGTCCATCTTGACCGCGGACCATGCTTCGAATCCGGCCACTGTGTATGGCATCAACACCGGTGTCACGAATCCCGCAGATTTCGGAATGCCGGAAATTGCTATCAAAGGCTTCAACTCCCTCGGGGGCAATCACGGCTGGCCCTTGCTCACGACTCCGAATTCGACCTATCAGTTCGTGGACAACATCTCTTATGCGCACGGCAAGCACAACATCCGCTTCGGCGGTGAATTCCGCCGCGGCGGCACCAACAACCAGCGCGACCGCTACGGGAAGAGCCGCATCCAGTTCAGTGGAGGGAACTGTGCATTTGCTGGGAGCAGCCCGTTGGAGGATTTCATTGCTGGCTGCGCCCACAGGGGCCGCATCTTCGTGGGCAATTCGGTGCGCCACGTCACGATGATTTCCTCCGGGGGGTTCGTGCAGGACGACTGGCGCGTTTCGCAACATCTGACGGTCAATCTCGGTATGCGCTATGACCTCAACAGGGTTATCCACGAAGACAACAACAACCTGGCTAACTTCATTCCTTACGATGCGCAGGGCAAGTTCAGCACCACCGCTGCGCTCGGTATCAAGCAGGTAGGCAAGGGCATTGACGCACCCTACCACGGCGATCACAACAACTTCTCGCCGCGCCTGGGCCTTTCCTGGGACCCCTGGGGCCGGGGCAAGACCGTGATCCGCGCCGGCGGCGGCGTCACCTACGAGATCCCGCATCTCGCCGTCTTCCTCGGCCAGAACGGCGTCAACAACGCGTCCACTGCGGGAATCAACGTCATTCCGACTGCCGCTTCCACCGGCATCCCGGGTGCCAACGGTACCATCGCCGCCAGTGCGGTCAATGTTTCCGGCAGCAGCCTGAACTGGTCCCTGGCGGGGCCGGTCTTCAACACATCCATCGACTGTTCAGCGACGCCCTGCGACATCCTGGGCGTGGATCAAAACCTGCGCACGCCCTACGTCCTGACGTGGAATGTCAATATCCAGCAGGCGCTAACCTCTTCAACGTCACTGCAGGTCGGTTATGTGGGCAACCGCGGGGTCAAGCTGTACGGCGTCCGCGACATCAACCAGGTGGACCCGAATTCGCCCGCGGAGATTGCCTGTGGAAATTGCGAGCAGCCGGGTCGGCCGTTCAATACGCGCTTCCCCTATCTCGGATTCATCAATTTCCTCGGGAACGATTACACATCGATCTACCACGGATTGCAGGCGACGCTGACGCAGCGCGCCTGGAAGGGCCTCAACTTCGTGGCCGGCTATACCTGGGCGCACGCCATTGACGACGTTTCCCTCAATCGCGCGCAGCAGCCACAGGACAGCACACGCCCGGGACTCGAGCGCGCCAGTGGCGACAATGACATCCGTCACCGCCTCACTCTGGCTCTTACCTACGAACTGCCTGGCCGTAGCGGCTACGCCCATATGCTGGAAGGCTGGCAGATCAACTCAATCCTGACGGTTCAGACCGGTGCTCCCTGGAATATCGACGACGGCTTCCAGAACGGCAACGATATCAGCTTCACCGGAGAGTTTAGCGACCGCTGGAATATCATCGGGGATCCGGCGAAAATCAAGCCGTCCTTCACCGGAGTGCCTTATTTCGATTTCCAGACTCCGGCGACGCAGAACAGCGCCTGTCTGGCAGCCGCCACGACCCCAGCCTTGCAGGCGACGCTGTTTAGCTTCGGCTGCTATGCCAGCGGGGGCACCGTCATCATTCCCCCGGCATTCGGAACGTTCGGGACCGCCGGCCGCAACCCCTTCCGCGGGCCGCGCCTCGACAACCTGGACTTGTCCATCGTCAAGACCACCAAGATCAGTGAACGCGTCAGCGTGCAATTGCGCGGTGAGTTCTTTAACGTCTTGAACCATCCGCACTTCATGAACCCGAATACGCTTGGTTACGTGGACCCGTCCGACCCGAGCACTTTCGGCGTGATTGCCGCGACTCCGGACGTGGCGGCGGCAAACCCGGTCATCGGAACGGGCGGACCGAGAAATATCCAACTCGGGTTGAAGTTCCGGTTCTAACTAAAGCTTCCATCCAATGATAAAAGGAGGCTGGATCGCAGGATCCAGCCTCCTTTTTCTGCCTGGCGAGGCCGCTGGCCAGAAGCTATTGCTTGATTACGGCGCCATCTTTCATGACAAAGGAGACTCTCTTCAGGGTACGGATGTCTTCGACGGGATTTTCCGGGGTCGCGATGATGTCCGCGGCCATTCCGGGCTTCAGAAAGCCGCGTTCCTTGTCCACACCTAGCAGCCGGGCGGCATTCACGGTCATCGCCCGCAGGGTATCCGCGGCCGGGACTCCCGCTTCCATCCAGCTCTGAATATAGTCGACGGCGAGGGTCCCGCGGGTTTCTCCCGGCAGAGCATCAATCACGTCCGTGCCAAAGGCCATGTTCACGCCAATCTTGTGGGCGCGCTTCAGGCGATCGACCCAAATCTTGTGCTCCTCTGTGTCGGTCAGTTTTTCCGTGAACTCCGTTCCCACAAGCGTCACATTATTTTTCTTGGCGAGTTGCAAGTCCTCGTCGGTCATCCGGAATCCATGTTCGATGGAATCGACGCCAGCTTCGGCGGCGTTGTGCGCGCCGGCACGCGTCCAGCAATGCGCCGCGAGCTTCACGCCCGCGGCGTGAGCCTCCGCAATCATGAAGCGGATATCCTCCGTCGAATAGATATAGTCCTGATCATCGACCACGATTTTGATTACCTTCGCTCCAAAATGAATGTTTTGGCGAATGGCTTTACGCATCTCGTCACGCGTGTCCGCGAAGAGATATTCCGGCGTCGCCAGGTCCTTCTTCTCCGGCTGCAGATGGAACTGCCCGCCGTACGGCGCGATGATGATTCCGGCGTTAACGATCGTCGGTCCTTGCACCCAGCCCGCTTCAATCGCGCGACGCAGGTCCGTGTCCGCATAATTCCCCGCGTTGCCGATGTCGCGAACCGTCGTAAAACCCGATTGCAGCATGGCCATGCCGTTCGCCACGCCCTCAATCGCACGATAGCCGGTGGTATCCAGCAGCGTTGTGAAGTAGTAGTTTCCATGATCGCGTTTGGGGATCACCGTCATACACAAATGCGTATGGGCATCGAAGAGACCGGGGAGCACGGTGGCCTTCGAAAGATCAATGATCTTCGCTTCCGCGGGGATAGCAACGTTACCGCCGATTTCCTTAATCCTGTTTCCTTCCACCAAAATGATTTGATTGGCGGTGGTTTTTCCCGTTTCGGGGTCGAGCAACTTTCCCGCTTTGATCGCCACACTTTGCGAAGTCGAATTCAGTTGTGCTCTGACGGGCAAAACAGGCAACGAGACAGCCAGTGCGGCGAACAAAAAGGTCCGAATCTTCATCGACTCTCCCCTCCGAAATGATCGAAATTCCTTTTACGGTTCCTGCTTGTAGATTTTTCCTTCTTTCATTACAAATTTTACGTTTTCCAGCAGCCGGACGTCGTCAAGCGGGTTCCCGGAAACAGCGATGATGTCCGCATATTTTCCCGGCCTCAAGGAACCGAGCACATCCGATTTGCTGAGCAAATCGGCGGCGTTGCTGGTGGCGGACTGGATGGCCTGCATCGGCGTCATGCCGTACTTAACCATAAACGCGAATTGGCGGGCGTTGATGCCGTGGGGACAGACGCCTGCGTCCGTGCCGAAGGACATTTTGACGCCCGCACGAACGGCCTTCGTGAAGTTGCCGCGTTGAATCGCTCCCAGGTCGCGGTCGTGCTCGAGGAAATCAGCGGGCGTTTTGTGTGCCTTGCCAGCGTCCTGAATACATTCCTCATCGTAGATATCCATATCGAGATAGGTGCCGTGTTCCTTGGCCAGCGCGATGCCTTCGTCGTCGATGAGCGTGGCGTGCTCGATGGAAGCGACTCCGGCGCGGATGGCGTTCTTGATGCCTTCCGCGGCGTGTGCGTGGGCCTCGACGCGAAGGCCGAAGTTGTTCGCTTCATCGACCGCGGCATGGAGTTCTTCGGGAGTAAATTCAAGCGACTTGGGGTTGCTCCCGTGAGTGAGCACGGCACCGGTGGAAAGAATCTTGATGTGGTCGGCGCCGCGGTGCGCGAGCTCACGGATTTTTTGCCGAACTTCCCAAGGGCTGTTGGCTTCCCCATAGCGAAGATCCGGAGGGAGCTGAATATCCCGCGCCAGCCCGGTCATCGCCCCGGCGCCTCCACTGATCGTAATGTAGGCGCCGGCGACAAACATGCGTGGGCCGATGATGTATCCGCGGGCAATGGCGTCACGCATGGCGACATCGTTGAACGCGCGATAGACGCCGACGTCGCGCACGGTCGTGAAGCCGCCTAGCAGTGTGACGCGGGCGTTTGGGATGGCAGCGTAGGCGATTTCGACTGCCGACTTTTGCAGAACGAGGAGGGGCTCGCCTTCGCCAAGGTCAGCAAGATGCGTGTGGCAATCGATCAGGCCGGGGAGCACCGTCATCTTCGAGAGATCGATCACCGCCGCGCCTGTTGGAACAGGCAAATTTTCGCCAATCGCCTCAATTTTGCCGCCACGCACCAGGATCATCTGGTTCGCTTGCACCCGGCCCGCGTCCACGTCAATGAGCTTGCCAGCGCGAATTACCGTAACCTGTGCTGCGGGTGGCGTCTGTTGCGCCGGAGCATTCGTGGTAAAGAAGGTCAGAAGGACGACAAGACAGAAGCTTTGCTTACGCATGGCTGTCCTTTCGCGTGCGCGGCATGCAAGCCTTACTTACACGAATTTTTTCAGATAGCGCCTGCGCATCATACCCCGGCCGATACGCTACGGAAAGAGAACAGCCGAAAATTGCAGGATATGAGCTACATGCTTGCTACAGCATTTGCCGCAAAACGTATTGCAGGATGCCGCCGTGATGGTAGTAGGAGACTTCTTCAGGTGTATCCACGCGCGCGATGACGGAGAAAGTCTTGAGTTTGCCGTCGTCCGCCTTTGCATGGACGGTGATGGGCTTCTTGGGCGCGAGGTCCGAGACGCCTTCGATTTCGAAAACTTCGTGACCCGTCAGCCCCAGCGTTTCGCGATTCTCGCCATTTTTGAATTCGAGCGGAAGCACGCCCATGCCGAGGAGGTTGCTGCGATGAATGCGCTCATAGCTTTCCGCAATCACCGCGCGCACGCCGAGCAAGCGCGTGCCCTTCGCGGCCCAGTCGCGCGAAGAGCCGGAGCCGTATTCCTTGCCGGCGAGAACCACCAGCGGCACGCCGGCTTCACGGTACCTCACGGCGGCGTCGTAAATGGAAATCTTTTCGCTTCCGGGCAGATAGAGTGTCCAACCACCTTCAGTGCCGGGAGCAAGCTGATTGCGCAGCCGAATATTCGCAAACGTGCCGCGCATCATCACTTCGTGATTGCCGCGGCGCGCGCCGTAAGAATTGAATTCATGCGGCTTCACTCCGCTGGCAATCAGATATTTTCCGGCCGGTGAGTCCACTGGGATCGAGCCGGCGGGAGAAATATGGTCCGTGGTGACGCTGTCGCCGAGAATGGCGAGCACGCGTGCGCCGTGAATATCCGCAAGCGCTGGAGGCGTCTTCGGCATGTTTTCGAAGTACGGCGGCATTTTGATGTACGTCGATTTCTGGTCCCACTTGTAGATGTCGCCTTCCGGAATCGGCATGGACTTCCAGCGCGCGTCGCCTTCGTACACTTCGGCGTACTCTTTGCTGTATTGCGCGGTGGTGACTGCCGCCCGAACGGTCGCTTCGATTTCCTGCGGAGACGGCCAGACATCTTTAAGAAAAACCGGTTTGCCCGCCGTATCGTTTCCAAGCGGCTCGGTCGTGAGGTCCACGTCCATGCGGCCCGCGAGCGCGTAAGCAACCACGAGCGGCGGTGAAGCCAGATAGTTCGCGCGAACCAGCGGGTGAATGCGGCCTTCAAAATTGCGATTGCCGCTCAGCACCGCCACGGCGATCAGATTGTTATCCTTGATGGCCGCACCGATCGGCTCCGAGAGCGGACCACTGTTGCCAATGCAAGTCGTACAACCATATCCGACCAGGTGGAAATTCAACTTCTCAAGATACGGCGTCAGTCCTGCTGCCGCCAGATAGTTGGTCACCACTTTCGAGCCCGGCGCCAGGCTCGTCTTGACCCACGGTTTCACATACAGGCCGCGCTCCACCGCTTTCTTCGCCAGCAGCCCCGCGCCCAACATGAGCGAAGGATTCGATGTATTGGTGCAACTGGTGATCGCCGCAATGACCACCGAGCCGCTCGAGAGATTGAACGAGTCACCATTGTTTCGAACGGCGATATTCTTGACCGGCGCGCCTTCCAAGACTTTCGCAAAGGAAGCTTTCGCCTGGCGCAGCGCCACGCGGTCTTGCGGCCGCTTCGGTCCGGCGACGGTAGGCTCCACGGATCCGAGGTCCAATTCCAGTGTGTCGTTGAAGAGTGGAGCCACAGTTGCGTCCGTGCGGAAAAGCATCTGCTCCTTGCAGTAGGCTTCGACAAGAGCAATATGTTCTTGCGATCTTCCGGTGAAGTGCAGATACGCCAGGGTTTCCGCGTCCACCGGGAAGAAGCCCATCGTGGCGCCGTATTCGGGCGACATGTTGGCGATGGTGGCGCGATCCGGGACGCTCAAACTGGACAGGCCCGAGCCATAGAATTCAACGAATTTGCCGACGACGCCCTTTTTCCGCAACATCTCCGTGACCGTCAGAACAAGGTCCGTTGCCGTGGCGCCTTCGCGAAGGCGTCCATGAAGGCGGAAGCCGACAACTTCGGGAATGAGCATCGAAGACGGCTGCCCGAGCATCGCCGCTTCCGCTTCAATTCCGCCAACGCCCCAACCGAAAACGCCGAGCGCGTTGATCATGGTGGTGTGCGAATCCGTTCCCACCACGGAATCCGGATAAGCCTCCATCCTGCTGCCGGACGGCATCGCGCAGACAACCCGCGCAAGATATTCCAAGTTCACTTGATGGCAGATCCCCGTGTCTGGCGGAACCACCTTGAAATTGTTGAACGCCGTCTGGCCCCAGCGAAGGAAGGCGTAGCGCTCGACGTTGCGCTGAAATTCCAATTCGGCATTCAAGCCAAAGGAGTTTCCGTTGCCGAAGCTGTCCACCTGCACGGAATGATCGATGACCAGCTCGGCAGGGAAGAGCGGATTGATCCGCTTGGGATTCCCCCCCATACGCGCGAACGCTTCCCGCATGGTGGCGAGATCGACGACCGCGGGCACGCCCGTGAAGTCCTGCAGCAGCACGCGGGCGGGCATGAAGGCGATTTCTTTCTCCAGAGCGCCGGGGCGCCAGCCTGCCAGCGCGCGAATGTCCTCGGCGTGCACGAAACGGCCATCTTCGCATCGCAAAAGATTTTCCAGAAGAATTCGCAGCGAAAACGGGAGCTTTGCCAGATCGCTGACACCCTGTTTCTCGAGGAACTCAAGCCGGTGAATGTCGAAGGTCTGGGCGCCGACGTTGAGCTTGTCGCGTGTGCGGAAAGAATTGCCCGCGTTAATGGCCATTCTTACGGTCCTTTCGCTATGGTGGGCAGCCCTCTATCATAACCGAAATCGAATCCAGGTGCGGTGCGGCTATACTTGTAGGGCCGTGAACATCGTTCTCATATCGACTTACGAGCTGGGCCGGCAGCCCTTTGGCTTGGCCTCCCCTGCGGCGTGGTTGCGGAAGCGCGGTCATCACGTAGTTTCTCTGGACCTCGCGCGACAATCGCTGGACGAATCTGCCGTTCGCGATGCCGGGCTGATCGCAATCTATCTGCCGATGCACACTGCCACTCGGCTGGCTGCACAGTTGATTCCTTCGTTGCGCGATTTGAATTCGAGCGCGCATCTCTGTTGTTACGGTCTCTACGCGCCCATGAATGTGGAATACCTTCGCACGCTCGGAGTCTCCACGATTCTTGGCGGCGAATTTGAAGAAGGACTTGTGCATCTGGCCGAACGCCTGGCAGCAGGCGGAGAACAGAAACTTGCTCAGCAAGCCGAGTCTCTCATCTCGCTTGCCAGGCTGTCTTTCGAACTACCGGACCGTTCCGGCTTGCCTGCCATCGAAAAATACGCGCATCTCATCGTGCCCGGCGATGGCTATCGCATCGTGGGTTCAACAGAGGCCAGCCGCGGCTGCAAACATCTTTGCCGGCACTGTCCGATCGTGCCGGTATACAAAGGTGTCTTTCGAATCGTCAGCCGCGATATTGTTCTCGAAGACATTCGCCGCCAGGCGGCTGCCGGCGCGCAGCATATCTCTTTCGGCGATCCGGACTTCTTCAACGGCATCCGCCATGCCATGGAGCTCGTTGAGGAATTCCACAGGGAATTCCCGAAGCTCACCTACGACGTAACGATCAAGATCGAGCACCTGCGCAAATACGAGGGGCATCTCTCCAAGCTTCGCGATACCGGCTGCCTCTTCGTCATCAGCGCGGTTGAGTCGGTCGACGATGCCGTTCTGGAATTCCTCGACAAAGGCCACACACGCGAGGATTTCCTGCATGTGAACAAAACTTTCCGCGAACTTGGCATGACCCTTCATCCGACATTTGTGCCGTTTACCCCGTGGACGACCTTGGAAGGCTACCTCGACTTGCTCAACGTGCTGCAGGAGCAGGCCCTCATCGAGAATGTAGCGCCGATTCAGCTTGGCATTCGCTTGCTGATCCCGGAAGGCTCGCGAATGCTCGAATTGGAAGACGTGCGGGGAATGGTTGGTCCGTTTAATCCGCGGTCGCTGGCCTATCCGTGGAAAAACGCCGACCTTCGCGCGGATCCTCTCAGCGAGACTGTTCAGGAGATTGCCGCCGCGGCGGAGCGCCAAAAGGAAGCGCGACCGGCAACGTTTGAACGCATCTGGAAGGCTGCTCACACCGCGGCGGGACTCCCTGCTCCGGCCATCGCCGCTGCGAAACATTCTGAACATTTCGTTCCCTATCTCAGCGAACCTTGGTATTGCTGCGCGGAACCGACGCGGGATCAGTTGGTTTCCATCGGCAGCGTGAAATCGCAGATGAAAAACGTGCTGGCAACTGTCGATGGCTTTGTGTGATTCCGGCGCAGAAACTCCTCCCACATGACCACGCCATCCAAACGATTGCTGCTCTTCACCGGGAAACTCGGTTACCAGACGCGAAGTTTTGAAGAATCTGCCCTCAAACTGGGCGTGGAGCTCGTATACGTCACGGATCGCTGCCATCAACTTGAAGATCCCTGGGGCGACCGCGCCATCGCAGTGCATTTGGAAAATCCGGAAGTGGCCGTGTACACCGTGATGGAATCTCTTCGCGGCCAAAGTGTGGACGGAATTCTCGCTCTCGGTGACCGCCCGGCCGTTGCCGCGGCCTACGCCGCGCGTGGGCTCGGAATCCCGTATAACCATCCCGCCGCGGTCGAAGCTTGCCGCAACAAGCTGCGCATGCGAGAAATTTTTCGAGACGCCGGATTGAGCGTGCCCTGGTTTCGAAACTTGCCCATCCATCCCGCGCCCGAGCCTTCACTGCTCGGCATTTCGTATCCTTGTGTGCTGAAACCTCTCTCGCTTTCCGCCAGCCAAGGTGTGGTGCGAGCAAACAATCGCGAGGAATTTCTCACCGCAGCTTCGCGCGTCCGCCGATTGCTCGAGTCTCCGGAAATTCGCTCTACCCGCGAGGCGAATCTCGATCAAATGCTCGTCGAAGGTTACATTCCTGGCAGGGAAGTCGCCGTGGAAGGACTTGTCTCGGATGGAACCTTGCGCGTGCTGGCCATCTTCGACAAGCCCGATCCACTCGAGGGCCCCTATTTCGAAGAGACCATTTACGTCACGCCCTCACGGCTCCCTGCCGCAGAGCAGCGTGCCATCGAGCAATGCGCCCGCGACGCCGCCCGCGCGCTGGGAATTTCCCAGGGCCCGATTCACGCGGAATTTCGAATCAACGAGGACGGCGTTTGGCCGTTGGAACTTGCTCCCCGGCCCATCGGCGGCCTTTGTGCCCGCGCCTTGCGGTTCTTTCTTGACTCAGAAAAAAATCCGATCGGATTGGAAGAACTGCTGATGCGCCACGCACTCGAATTCCCTGGAACCGATTCGCCGCGCGAATCACTTGCTTCCGGCGTGATGATGATTCCGGTCTCGAAAAGCGGAGTTCTCGAGGCAGTTGGGGGCGAAGACGCCGCTCGCGCCGTGCCGGGCATCACCGACCTGCTCATCACCGCACGCCTACACGACTACATCGCGGCCTGGCCCGAGGGTTCAAGCTATCTTGGATTCCTATTCGCGAGAGGAGCTCATCCAGCAGAAGTTGAGCAGGCCATCCGCAAAGCCCACGAAAAATTAGCATTCACGATTTCGCCGCGCTTGCCCGTCGAACACCCTGCGACGCGCCGAATGACCAGCGAGGGCAATTAACCTTTTGCTTTCGGCGGCACATATCCTTCCGGCAATTTGGATCCTTCCCCGAAAAAAAACTGTTCCATCTGTTCTTCCATGATCTTTTGCGAGTTGGGATCAAGCGGATTGAGCCGGTATTCGTTCATCACCATTTTGGAGTGCTCCAGCCACAGCTTCCACGCCTCTTTCGAAACACTTTCGTACACGCGCTTGCCAATCTCGCCCCTCCAGGGGATGCGATCCAGGCCCGGCAAATCCTTGTCGAACTTCACGCAGTGCACCATGCGCGTGCCCGGCTTGACCGGTTCGCTCGGCGCGGGTGCCGGATCGCAAGATTCGTTCGCCATTCTGTTCTCCTCGCAAAAACCGCTCTTTTTCACCTTACTGCAACTCCGCGTAAATTCCTAGCGGCCCGTCTCCTTCCAGCGAACTGTTGCGGACCGGGGCCGTCCCATCTCGAATCTGGTAACTACCTTCGATAACCCGGCCCAAAAAGCGTACTCTAATCCGCTGAACCCGCATCTTCTGCGCATCTGCGGTCATCTAAGAGACGTCGCGCGCAGAAGTCCCCACGCGTGTCCAAAGACCGGAGGTGCCGCGCCCGTGGCGAGAATTACAACGCTGTTTTGGGACATCGGAGGCGTCATCCTCACCAACGGCTGGGATCACGTCTCGCGAAAAGAGGCCGCGAACACCTTTGGTCTGGACTGGGAGGAATTTCGCGAACGCCACGACCTCTCTTTCCCTGCATTCGATTCCGGCCTCATCACCCTCAACGAGTATCTGGACAGAACGCTCTTCTTCCGGCCCCGCACCTTTACGCGCGAGGAGTTCTCCGCGTTCATGTTCGCCCAATCGAAAGAATATCCGGAGACTCGCGCGATTCTTGACAAGGTGACCGCCTCGGGAAAGTACTACATCGGCGCCATCAACAATGAACCTCGGGAGCTCAACCAATACCGCATCGAAGCGTTCCATCTGCGAAGAAACTTTCTTGTCTTCTTCAGCTCCTGCTACGTTCGAACGCGCAAACCGGAAGAGCTGATCTTTCGCATCGCCCTCGACGTCACACAACGCCCGCCCGAAGAATGTCTCTTCATCGACGACCGCCCGCTCAATCTGGAAAGCCCCCGGCGTCTCGGAATGAACACCATCCACCACCAGAATGCCGGGCAATTGCGCTCTGAGCTTGGAAAGTACGGTGTTGAGGTATAGTTTTGAGGCTCATTTTGTTTACCTGAACGGGACACAGCACAAAGGGAGATAAATATGGCGGCGGACACGAATCGTTCCAGTTCAGGCTACGGCGGCGTGACGGAACCCTGCACTGTGATTCTCTTCGGCGCGTCGGGGGATCTCGCAAAACGCAAAGTCATACCGGCGCTGTTCGATTTGGCCATTCACAATGCGCTGGGTCCGCGCTATGCCCTCATTGGCTTTGCCCGCACACCCATGACCGACGAAAGTTTTCGCACCACTGC
>WNFF01004750.1_pt1 | contig 14205 bp, 14 predicted proteins | sample 5400441 | NCBI WGS metagenome assembly WNFF01 (sample SAMN13153345, study PRJNA577476) | soil metagenome | isolation source: 120 cm saprolite under Douglas fir tree site 2 hole 3 replicate 1 | place: USA:California | collected 2015-04-18 | reverse complement strand
AGCTCGTCCAGGCGCAGTACCTGCGCAACGCGCTCTCGCTCGCGCAGGCCTACAACCTGCGCTCGCTGCCGCAGCTCAACGACCCTTCGTTCGTCTCGAGCGTCGTCTTCGACCCCGCCCGCGGCTCGGACGTCCCCAAGGCGCGCTTCGCCTACCTGTTCCCCAATCGCAACAGCGCGCTGATCCAGGTTCGCCTGCGACCGGGGATCAGCGACGCACAGCGGCGGCAGGCGATCTCGCTCATCGAGCGGGCCACGCGCGCGACCTGCCAGAAGGACGGCAAGACCGCGCCGTGCTTCACGCTCAAGGGCGGGGGCACCTACGTCGTCACGGGGGCGCCCGTCGTGCTCGCGGCGCTGACCTCCAGCATCACGAACTCGATCGTCCTGCTGCTCGTGGCCGCGCTGCTGGTGATGGCGGCGACGCTCGCGCTCGTCTTCCGCAGCCGCCTGCGCCTGCTGCCGCTGGCGATCGCGCTGGCCGCCGCCGGGCTCACCTTCGGGGCAATGGAGCTGGCAGGCGCCTCGCTGACGATGGCTTCGATCGCGGTGCTGCCGGTGCTGATCGGGCTCGGGGTGGACTATGCGATCCAGTTCCAATCGCGCTTCAACGAGGAACGCGCGCGCGCCGGCCCGGGTGCCGGCGCCGCGGCGGCGGCCACGCGGGCCGCGGCGCTCGGCGCCCCCACCATCGCGACCGCCGGCGCGGCCACCGCCACGGGCTTCCTCGTGCTGCTGCTCTCGCCCGTGCCCATGGTGCGGGGCTTCGGCCTGCTGCTGGTGATCGGCATCGCGCTCGCGTTCGCCTGCGCGCTCACGGCGGGCTTCGCCGCCATGGTCCTGGGCGAGGAGGGGACCGGGTGGACGCCGCCGGCGCCGCTGCGCCGGGTCGGTGGCATGCTGGCCAGCGCGGGGCGCGGCGCGCGCGATCTCGTGTTGGACGCCTGGCTGGTGGCGGTCGGCCAGGCGCGGCAAGGGACGCCCGAGACCGCGGTGCTTCGCCGGCGCGCGGTGGCCTGGGCGATCGACCTCCTCGTGCTCGCCGGCGTGGTGTGGCTGCTCGCGGGCCGCGGCCTGACCGTGCTCGAGGTCGTGCTCGGCGGGCTCGTGGCCGCCGGCGCCTACCTCGTGCTGCTCGAGGGCCTCGCCGGCGGGACGCTCGGCAAGCTCGTGGCCGGCGTGCGGCTGATCGGGCCCGGTCCGCCGGACGGCCGCGCGCCGGGCGTCCGCGCGGCCGCCGTGCGCACGCGTCTGGCCGCGGTGGGACGGGGGTCGCAGGCGGCGATCTCCCGCGGCGCGCTCGCGTCGACCCGCCGCCCGGCCCGCGTGGTCGGGATCGGCGTCGCGCTCGCCGTGCTCGGCCTGGCGCTGGACACGCAGACCCGGGTCGTCTCCGACGTGACCAAGCTCGTGCCCCAGGACCAGCAGGCGCTGCGCGATCTGCGCACGCTCCAGCGCACCAGCGGCGTGTCCGGTGAGATCGATTTGCTCGTGCAGGCCCGCGACCTCACCGACCCGCGCGTGGTGGGCTGGATGACCTCGTTCCAGCAGCGGATCCTCAAACGCTACGGCTACTCCGCGTCGCGGGGGTGCGGCAGGGCCAAGCTGTGCCCCGCACTGTCGCTGCCGGACCTCTTCCGCGCGAGCAACGCCGGCGGCGACCAGACGCGGGTGCGCGCACTGCTCGACGCCGTGCCGCCGTACTTCTCGCAGGCCGTGATCACTCCCGACCGGAGGACGGCCACGCTGGCGTTCGGTATCCGCCTGATGCCGCTCGACGAGCAGCAGGCGCTGATCGACGACATGCGCTCCCGGCTGGATCCGCCGAAGGGCGTGCGGGCGCGCCTGGCGGGCCTGCCGGTGCTGGCGGCCGAGGCGAATGCGGACGTCTCGGCCGAATGGCGGCGCCTGCTGACGCTGGTGGTGGGGCTCGCAGCGGTCGCACTGGTCCTGCTGGCGGTGTTCCGCCGCGTCGAACGCGCGCTCGTCCCGCTCGTCCCGATCGCGCTGGCCAGTGGTTGGTCCGCGCTGGTGCTGTTCGCGGTGCGCGTGCCCCTCAACCCCATGTCGGTCACGCTGGGCGCGCTGGTGATCGCGATCTCGACGGAGTTCAGCGTGCTGCTGGCCGAGCGCTACCGTCAGGAGCGCGCCGCCGGCCTCGGGCCCGACGACGCGCTCGAGCGCACCTACCGGTCCACCGGCGCGGCGGTGCTCGCCTCCGGGCTGACGGCGATCGCCGGGTTCGCCGTGCTGCTGCTGTCGGACATCCGCATGCTCAGCGACTTCGGCTTCGTGACCGTGGTGGACCTCGCCGTCTCGCTGGTGGGCGTCATGCTGGCGCTGCCGGCGGTGCTCGTGCTGGCCGAGCGCGGCGAGCTGACCACGCTGCCCGCGCAGGCCTGGCGCGCGCTGCGCCGGGCAATCGCGCGCCCGCGGCGCGCGCGCGCCCCGGCATGAGGGACGATGGGCCGCTCTCCTTCGACGAGGAGGAGCCGCGCCCGCGCCGCGAGCCAGGCCCTGACGAGAAGGCCGCCGGCCCCGCGGGCGCCGACGTCCCACCGCCGGCGCGTCCGCCGACGCGCCGCTACGGATGGCTCGTCGGGGTCATCGGCCTGCTGCTGATCGCCTACATCACGCTCAACACGATCCGCACCCAGAGCCGCGAGGACGACATGTTCAACGTGTGCGACCTGGCCGCGCGCTCGCCGCTCGTGCTCGCGTTCTTCATCACCCGCGGCGGCGACGAGTGCCGCCGCGAGCTCGACGTGATGCAGCGGGTGCAGGCCCGCTTCCGGGGCGTGCGCTTTGCGGCAGTCGCCGTGCGCGGCGACCGGGCCGACCTGCGCAGGCTGATCCGCCGGCGCGGCTGGACCTTTCCGATCGGATACGACCGCGATGGCGCGGTCGCCAACCTGTACGGCGTCGCGGTCTGCCCGACGATCGTGTTCGCCTATCCTCGTCGCCTGACGATGCTGACCGACTTCGGCTACCTCGGGGAGGCCAGGCTGGCGGAGCGGGTGCGCGCGCTGGAGGCGGCGTCCGAGCGTCGCGGGTGGAAGCCTCCGCGATGAGCGCGCCCGGGACCGACGCCGAGCCCGCAGTCGGCTTGGTGGCGCCCGACGTCGCCGAGGAGTTCAAGCACCGGCTCAAGGACATGTCCAGCCGCTTCCGCGGCCCGCAGGCCGTGGCCATGCGCCAGGAACCGATCCCCTGGGCCTACCGCGTCTTCTACCGCCACATCGGGCTGGATCCGGACGCCGACCGCACGCCGGTCGAGCACGCGGCGGTGCAGCGCCTGATCCAGGGCGCGTTCAAGTCGCGCAACCGGCTCGACGACGCGCTGCTGATCGCGCTGGTCGAGACGGGGGTGCCGATCTGGGCGCTCGACGCCGCTACGGTCGACGGAGCGCTCTCCATCAGGCTCACGGGGACGGCGGAGCGGCTCGGCCGCGACGCGCGCGCGCCCGCCCTCGTCTCGGGCCGACTCGTCGTCGCCGACGAGCGCTCGCCGCTGGCCGTGCTGTTCGGCGACCTCGCCCCCGACCACGGCGTGACGTCTGGAACCACGCGCATGACGCTGTTCACGGTGCAGGTGCAGGGGGTGCCCGAGATCCACGTCGAGGAGGCGATCTACACGTGCGTGGCGATCCTGACGGAGGAGTAGGCCGCGCGTTGCCCATTAACACTATTAAGGGGCGTGGGGTGGGTTTCGGGTGGTGGGCCGGGGGTTGCATTGGTAGACTCGCCCGGTCGGAGGAGGCTTTTCGTGGCGCTTCTGGAACAGGACATCGCAGGGCCCCAGGAGCAACCGGCCGCGCCCGCCGCGGTCCTACCGGCCGTTGTCGAGACCGACGAGGCCGCCGCCCGTCGCTCGCTCCGCGACCAGATCGCCAAGATCGAGCGCGAGTTGGCCGCCGCCTTCCTCGCCGCCTACCCGCGGGCGCACGCCGATTGGTCGGTCCCCGGTCGCGGCGGCCCGCGCCTGCTCGGCCTCGGCGAGCTGGAGCGCCTGCGCGACGACCTCGCCGAGCGCCTGCACGGCGCCCGCGCCGCGATCGCCGAGCGGGCGGATTTCGAGGAGCGCAACCGCGTGCTGCTCGAGCGCATGCGGCTCGACCCCGGCCGCCACAAGTTCGTGCGGGTGGCCGCCGTCGACGTGGGCGAGTACGGCTGCGGCACCTACAGCGTCCGCCCCCGCCTCGGCATCGTCGGGATGCTGATGGGCTGGTGGCAGGTCAAGCTGTCCTCCGGCTGTCCGTTAGCCCGGGGGCCGGGGCGCGACGCCCGCGGCTCCGCACCTCCCGCCCCTCCAACCACCCCTGACCCTTGGGCCGCCGCAGCCGCAAGCGCGCGTCCTCGCCGCCGTCCGAGCGGCGTCCCACCGCGACCGCGCCGCGGCCGGCACGCGGCCGCACGCGGCGTGAGGACGCGCCGGCGGCGCCCTGGGGCCGGTTCCCGCTCGTGGAGCTGTGCGTCCTGCTCGCGCTCGTGCTCGGCGTGCTGGGCTTCGTGGAGGGCGGCCGGCGCGGATTCGTCCTGCTCGGGTGCGCGATGGTGCTCGGCTCCCTGGCCGGCCTGGAGCTCTCGATCCGCGAGCACTTCGCCGGCTACCGCTCGCACTCCAGCGTCCTGGCCGGGGCGGTCGCCGTCGCGTCCGGTGCGGCGCTCTGGTTCGCCCACGTCCCGCAGGTGGCGATCCTCCCGATCGCCGTCGCCATCTTCGCCGCCGCCTTCTTCGCCTTCCGCGAGGTGTTCCGGCGCCGCTCGGGCGGTTACGGCTTCCGGTGAACGGCGCACCCGCACCCGAGCCGCCCCGGATGCGCCTGCGTGGGTTGCACCACGTCACGCTGATCAGCCGGGACCTGGTCCGGACGACCTCGTTCTATCGTGACGTGCTGGGGCTGGCTCTCGTCGAGGAGGGCGTCAGCGACGACGATCCCGACGCCCGTCACTTCTGGTTCGGCGACCCGGCGGGGGCGCCGGGCACCCTGCTCTCCTTCCTCGAGTACCCCTCGCTGCCGGCGGGCGTCGTGGGCGCCGGCTCGACGCACCACCTGGCCTTCGCCGTCTCTTCGACCGAGGAGCTGGACGCGTGGCGCGAGTACCTGCGCGCGCACGGGGTCGAGGTAACCGACGTGTTCGACCGCGGTCGGCTGCGGTCCATCTACCTCCGCGACCCCGACGCCCACATCATCGAGATCGCTACGCCGGCTTGAACCGATGGCCGTGAGCGGAGGGGCGCCGAGCGACAGCGTCCCTCCGCTCCCGACGGATCGTCTAAACCGCTCCCGCCAGGCGGGCGAACCCGCCCTGGTGGACCAGCACATCCTCGTAGGACCCGGGCCGAGCCTTCTTCGCGGTGAGCAAGGCCGCCAGCGTGTTCCGCTGGCGCTCGGTCATCGACCCGATCGTCTTGTTCTCCGAGATCGGGATCGATGCCAGGAACTTGCGACACCGCGTCCGACCCCAACGACGCTGGCTCATCAGCAGGTCGGCGACCGGCATCGTGATCGCCTCCCATGGACAGGTGACGATGACCCCGGCGGCACTCTGCTCGCCGGTGGCGATCCGCCGCTTGAGATCGGCCCGCGCCAGGCGGACCCGGTTGGCGAGCTCGAGCGCCCTCATGTGCTGGGGCTCCGCGGCGATCGTCGCTGTCTCCATCTGTCCCTCCACATGCTCGCCATCCGTCGCGAGCATCCTCGCTGGGTTTATGGGGCCACCCCGGCAAATCGCCGTATCCGTGCGACGAGGGAATCGTGGGGACGTCGACGCCCGCCGCCCGAACGCAGCGCGCCGACGTCTTGGGACACACGCCTTATTCCACTGAGACCCCCTCGCCCGGCGCGACCGCCGAGCTGTCCTGCGTGACGCACGCTACGCCAGGCGGGAGGTCAGGGTCAACGCCCGTGCCTCCAAGCCGTGCGCTCAGAGCGGGGTTTTCCTTCCTGAACCGACTTGTTCGGAAATGGACAAGCTCAGGGGCGCCCGGCGGTGGGCCCCGGCAGCGGTCCGTGCTCGGCTTCGAAGGCCCTCTTAACCCTCCCGAACGCTGCCAGCGCCCGGTCGAGGACCTCCGTCTCGTGCGTTGCCATCACGCTGGTGCGCAGGAGCGCGCCGCCCGGCGGGACGGCGGGGTGGATCGCCACGTTGACGTACACGCCGGCGTCATAGAGGGCGCGCCACAGGAGCGCCGCCTTCCAGTCGTCGCCCACGAGCACGGGCACGATCGGGGTCACCACGGTCTCGCCGTCCGGCAGCGTCGTGGGCTCGACGACGTGGAAACCGAGATCGTGGAGGCCGCGATGCAGGTACTGCGCGTTCTCGAGGACGCGGGCGAAGAGCTGCGGGCCCTCGGAGGAGCGGCAGATGCGGGCCGCGGCGAGCGCCGCACCCACGGCCGCCGGGACGGCCGACGCCGTGAAGAGGAACGGGCGGGCGGACACGCGCAGGAACTCGATCACCTCGGCGGGGCCGGCGATGAAGCCCCCGCACGAGGCGAGCGACTTGGAGAACGTGCCCATTCGCAGATCGATGTCCTCCTCGACGCCGAGCAGCTCGGCCGTGCCCGCTCCCCGCGCGCCGAGCACCCCCACCGCGTGCGCCTCGTCGACCATGAGGCGGGCGCCGAAGCGCCGGCACAGCTCGACGATCTGGGGCAGCGGCGCCACGTCGCCCTCCATAGAGAACACGCCGTCCACCACCACGAGGATGCCGCCGCCGTCGCCCACCGCGCGCTCCAGGGTGCGCTCGAGCTTGTCCAGGCGGTTGTGGCGGAAGGCGCGGAGCTTCGCGCGGGACAGGATGCAGCCGTCGAGGATCGACGCGTGGTCCCCGGAGTCGGCGATGACAGTGTCCCCCGGGACCAGGATCGTCCCCAGGCAGCCCAGGTTCGCCTGGTGGCCGGTGGTGAAGACGATCACCGCCTCGGCGTCCATCCACTCGGCCAGCTCCTGCTCGAGCTCGAGGTGCAGGTCGATCGTGCCGTTCATGAACCGCGAGCCCGTGAGGCCGGTGCCGTAGCGGTCGAGCGCGTCGCGCGCCCCCTGCTTGACGCGTTCGTCGCCGGTCAGGCCGAGGTAGTTGTTGGAGCCGAGCATCACCCGCTCGGCGCCCTCCATGTCCACGACCGGCCCCGCCGGGCCGCTCAGCGGCCGCCAGTAGGGGACGATGTCGGCCTCGCGCGCGGCGCGCAGGATCTCGGCGCGCTCGTGGTCGCGGGTCTTGGCGAAGACGTCGACGGTGGTCGGCATGTAGGGTGCCGCGGCCATGCCCGTCGAGGTCCGCCCCGTCGCGTCGAAACGCGAGCTGAAGGCGTTCATGAGGCTGCCGTGGCGGCTCTATCGTAACGAGCCGCACTGGGTTCCCCCGCTCCTGATGGACCTGCGCAAGCGCCTGGACCGCAGGCGCAACCCGTTCTTCGAGCACGCCGAGGCGGAGTACTTCCTCGCCTGGAGGGACGGGCGGCCGGTCGGCCGCATCACGGCCCAGGTCGACCGCAACCTCAACGAGTTCCAGGGCAACGACTGGGGCCTGTTCGGGTTCTTCGAGTGCGAGGACGATCCCGAGGCGGCGGGCGCCCTGCTCGACGCCGCGGCCGGCTGGCTGCGCCAGCGCGGGCGCGACCGCATGGTCGGGCCGATGGACTTCACCACCAATGACGAATGCGGCCTTCTGGTCGAGGGCCACGAGCTCCCGCCGATCATCTTCACGCCATGGCAGCACCCGTACTACCAGGGGCTGCTCGAGGGAGCGGGCCTGACCAAGGCGATGGACACGTTCATGTGGGAGCTCTATGTGGACGAGCGCGAACGCGTGCACCCGGCCATCTGGGACATGGCGGAGAAGGTCCAGTCCGAGCACGGGATCACCGTGCGCCCGATGCGCAAGCGCGACCTCCAGGCCGAGGTGGGGCGCTTCCTCGAGGTCTACAACGCCGCCTGGGAGCGCAACTGGGGCTTCGTGCCGCTGTCCGAGGAGGAGGTCCGCCACTACGCCAAGGACCTCAAGCCGGTCCTCGACGAGAACTGGGCGATGATCGCCGAGGCCCGGGACGGCACCGTCGTCGGGGCGGCGCTGACGCTGCCCGACTACAACCAGGTGCTCGCCCACCTCAACGGCCGGCTGCTGCCCTTCGGCTGGGCCAAGGCCCTGTACTGGCGCCGGAAGATCGACCGGGTGCGCGTGTTCGCCCTCGGGGTCAAGCGCGAGTACCAGCACACCGGGGTGGCCGCGCGCATGTACGAGATGCACTTCGACTCGGCCGAGCGCACGCCCCAGAAGGGCGGCGAGACGGGCTGGATCCTCGAGACCAACACGGCGATGAACCGCGCCATGGAGGGAATGGGCGGCAAGATCTCCCGCCGCTACCGGTTCTACGAAAAGCCGCTGGCGCCGATGTAGTGGTCCTTCCGCCGCACTCGCACCCGGTTCGACGGCCTCGGATCACCGCCACTCGGCGTCCTCGGATCTCGCGATACCAGTTGGTATCGCTTAAATCCTGCGTCCTTGATTGGCGGCGCCCGAGCCTCACCGAACCGGTCACGAGCACGCCGGAAGAACCACTAGACTCCGCCGCGTGAGCGAGAAGACCGCGGCCAAGGAGGAGATCGTCGAGGGCGACGCCCTGCCGGTCGTGGCCGATGTTCGGGTGATCGAGCCCGAGCGCCCTGCCGGCGCCCTGGCCCTTGCCCCGGCCGCCCAGGCCGCGGCGGTCGCCGGCGCGAGCTTCGTCGCCGGCGTGGCCACGGTGGCGGCGATCAAGCACGCCCGCAACCGGCCGGCGATCTCGCGCCGCAACCGCCGCAAGGCGGCGAAGCGCGGCGCCCAGCTCGTCGAGGTGGTCTCCACCCGCTCCTTCCTCGTCGACGTTCACCTGCTCAACCGGGAGTAGGTGGCCTCTCTGGTCGATGCAGTCGGCGAGGTTCGGCCCCGCTGGCCCTTCCGCCTGCCCGGCTTCGGCGGCCGCGACGGGATCATGCGGGCCGGCGGCGGCGCGCTCACCCGCCTGCTGCACGTCGACGACGAGCCCGCGGTCGTGCGGGTCCGCCAGGCCGCGCGCGACCGTGTCCTGTTCGCGGCCTCGGCGGCGGACCGCGCCACGGCCGAGGAGGCCATCGCGCGCATGCGCTTCGCGCTCGCGGTCGACGACGACCTGCGGCCCTTCTACGAGCGCTTCCGCTTCGATCCGTTGCTCGGGCGCGCCGTGCGCGCCAGGCCCCACCTGCGCGTGCGCCGGCGCCCGGAGCCGTTCGAGGCGCTGGCGTGGGCGATCTGCGAGCAGCTCATCGAGGCCGAGCGCGCGGCCGCGATCCAGCGGCGGATCGTTCGGCGCTGGGGCCGCTGCTGTCCGCGGACCGGCCTGCGCGACGCGCCGACCCCGGCGCGCCTGGCCGGCGTGGCGCCGGCCGAGCTGGAGGCGCTCGACCTGTCCGGCGGCCGTTCGCTGACGCTGCGGCGCGCCGCGCGGGAGGTCGCCGCGGGCCGCGTCGACCTGCGCGCGCCCGACCACGACCGCGGCTGGCGTCGCCTGCGGGCGATCCCCGGCATCGGCGCCTGGACGGTGGAGTCGCTCGCGCTGCACGGCCAGGGCCGTTACGACCAGCTCCCAGCGGGCGACCTCGCCTACCTCAAGCTCGTCGGCCGCCTGCACACCGGCGACCCCCGGGCCCGCGCCGACGAGCCCGAGGTGCGCGAGTTCTTCGCGCCCTACGCGCCCTGGGCGGGGCTGGTGGGCGCGCACCTGCTCGCCGCCCGCCGAATGCTGCCCACCCGCGTCACAGCCCCTGACCGGGCAGGAACTCGTTCGTCAGCGCGTCGGCGGCGCTCGGCGGCCGCGTGAGCAGCTGGTTGCGCAGCATCCAGTCGCCGTAGGCCGCCCACAGGCGCGGATCCTGGTAGCCGAACGGTCTCGACGCGCTGGCCGGGAAGAAGGGCGTCGCCTTCACCGACGCGAGCTGGAGCTTGGGCTGGAGGTCGTGGTTGGCCGCGACGAGCGCCTTGACAGCCCGGGCGGGGTCGCGGCGCGCCGTCTCATAGCCGGCGGTCACGGCGCGCATGAAGCGGCGGATCTGGTTGCCCTTCTCGCGCGCGGCCTTGCGGGTGGCCACGAACACAAGCTCGTCGTACGTGGGCACGCCGGCCTTGTCCACCGGGATGATCGTCGGATGCTTGCGCTGCTGCTGGAGCTGGATGCCCTCGTAATTCCAGAAGCCGCCGAGGGTGGCGTCGACCTTCTTCGACAGCATGGCCGGCACGAGATTGAAGCCGACGTTCGTCTCGTTCACCGCGGCCGGGTCCACCCCGGCGCGGCGCAGGATCGTCTTCAGGTAGGCGGACTGGTAGGGGATCCCCGCGGTGCCCACGCGCTTGCCCTTGAGCTGCGCGACCGACGTGATGTGCTTCTCGCCGAGCGCGATCACGGACGTGAGCGGCTTCTGGACGATCGCGCCGACGGCGACGACCTGCAGTCCGCGGTCGCGCGCCAGCAGCACCTCCGGCTCGTACGAGATGGCCAGGTCGGCGCGGCCCGCCTCCAGCAGCTTCAGCGGGGCGGCGGGGTCCGACGGCGCGCGCAGGCGCACGTCGAGCCCCTGGCGGCGGAATTCTCCATCGGCCTGCGCCGCGTAGATGCCGGCGTGGTCGGCGTTGGGGAAGAAGTCCAGCACCAGCTCGAGGGGCTGCGGCTTGGGTGCGGCGGTGCTCTCCTTCTTGCTGCCGCAGCCGGCGGCGACGGCGACGGAGGCGACCAGTCCGAGACCAGCGGCGAGAGACTTCTTCACGCGACATCTCCTTCGGATCGATGGGCCCACGGCACCAGCCGGCGCTCGGCGAGCGCGAGCGCGCCGAACAGCGCGATGGCGAACGCGGCCAGGACGACGACGGCGGCCCACGAGCGCGCCGTCTCGAACTGGGGGATGGACTGCAGGATGAGGTGGCCCAGCCCGTCGCTGGACCCGGCCTGCTCGGCGAGCACCGCGCCGATCACGGCGACCGTGACGGCGATCTTGGCGCCGGACAGCAGCGCCGGCAGCGCGGCCGGGCCCTCGACGTGGCGGAGGATCTGCAGGCGTGAGGCGTCGAGCGTGCGCATCAGCTTGCGCAGGTCGGGGTCGACGCCGGCGAGCCCGTCGAGGGTCGTTACCACGACCGGGAAGAAGCAGATCAGGCCGACGATCGCCAGCTTCGGCGCCAGGTCGTACCCCAGCCAGGCCACAAGTAGCGGCGCCACGATCACGATCGGGATCGTCTGCGATGCCACGAGCAGCGGGTACGTGGCCCGCCGCAGCGTCCGCGAGAGATGGATGGCGACGGCCAGGAGGACCCCGGCCGCGACCGAGACCGCGATGCCCAACAGCACCTCGCCGGCGGTGACGGTGAAGTTGTCCCACAGCAGCCCGCGGTCGGTCCACAGCGAGGCCGCGATGTCGCTGGGCGCCGGGAGCAGGAACTGGTCGATGCCGCCGAGATCGGCGTAGAGCTCCCAGCCCCCGAGCAGCGCGAGGACGAGCAGTGCCGCACCCATCAGAGCGTTCCTCCCTCCAGCGCGCGCATCGCCTGCTCGCGTAGCGCCACGACCGCGCCGTCGGTCCGCGAGCGCGGCCGGGGGAGAGGCACGGGTACCTCGGCCACCACGCGGCCCGGGCGGGGCGAGAGCACGACCACCCGGTCGGCCAGCACGACCGCCTCCTCGACGTCGTGGGTGACGAACAGCACCGTGCGCGGCTCGCGCAGCAGGGCCCCCGCCAGCCAGGACTGCATCTCCGCGCGCGTGAGCGCGTCGAGGGAGGCGAATGGCTCGTCGAGCGCGAGCACCGGCTTTCCGGCGAGCAGCGTGCGCAGGAAGGCCACGCGCTGGCGCATGCCGCCGGAGAGCTCGGCCGGCCGGGCCGCCTCGAACCCGGCGAGCCCGAAGACCGCGAAGGCGGGCCGGGCGCGCTCGCGAGCCTGCGTCCGCGAGGCGCCGTGGACCCGCAGCGGCAGCGCCGCGTTGTCGAGCGCGCTGGCCCAGGGCAGCAGGAGGTCGCGCTGGGGCATGTACACGGCGGGCCCGGCCTCGACCCGGCCGGCGTCGGGCGCCTGCAGCGCGCAGACGAGCTCGAGCAGCGTGGACTTCCCGCACCCGCTCGGACCCACCACGGCGACGATCTCGTTGGCCGCCACACGCAGCGTCAGCCCGCCCAGCGCGGCCACGGCGCCGCGCGGGCTGCGGTACGTGCGCTCGACGGCCTCGACCAGCACGCCGGCCGGGGGGGCGGCCGCCAGCGGCGGCGCAACGGGGACCTCGGCGGTGGTTGTCATCGCTCCCTTCGCGGGCATTACCCCACAGGTTCGAAGGGTCAGCGCCGGGCGGGGTGCCCCGGAGGCGCTATCTCAGCCGGCTTGCCCGCCAGCCCCCCTGTTGGTCTCGCCACGATGCTAACGACTAACGACTAACGAGTAGCGACTGCCGGTCTCGTGAGCGCCTTGACGAAGTCCTCGAGCTGACCCGTCGTCCAGCACTCGAACGCCTGGCAGTACTTCTCGTACGCCGCGATCACCGAGTCGCCGTAGTTCCAGTACAGGCGTGGCTCGGGGTTGAGCCAGAACGTGCGCCCGGCCTTCGCGGTGACCGCGGCGAAGACGTCGGCTCGCGGGTCGCGCCCGTTCGTGCGCGCGTCGCCGAGGACGATCACGGTGGCGCGAGGATGCAGGTCGTCCTCGACCAGCGTGAGAAACTCCTCCCAGACCCGGCCGTAGTCGGTGTAGCCCGACACGTCGGCCACACCGGCGTCGCGGCCGATCGCCTCGCTGACGGCCTTGAAGTTGCGCTCGCGCTCGAAGATCTCCGTCACCTCCGACACGCGCTCGATGAACACGAATGAGCGCAGCTTGCGGAACGAGTCGTGCAGTGCGTGCAGCACCGACAGGAAGAACACCGACGCCGAGGTGACGCTCGTGGACACGTCGCAGAGCACATAGATCTCCGGTCGCCGCGGGCGCCGGGGCCGGTACTTGAGAACGATCGGGACGCCGCCGGTCTGCAGCGAGGCGCGCATCGTGCGGCGGAAGTCCACGTGCGCGTGGTGCCGGTGCCCGCGCGTCTCGTGGCCCTGCGTCGCCAGCCGCCGCTTGAGCTGGGCGACGATGCGGTGCACCGCGGCCAGGTCCTGCAGCGGGCCGCTCGGCAGCGCCCGGTCGAGCTCGTTCAGCGGGCGTGCGGACGGCAGGCGCTGGGTGCGCTCGATCAGCGCCCGCTCGAGCTCCCGGCGCAGGTGCGCCTCGAACGCGCGCAGGGCGTCGCGCGGCAGGCCCTCGCGTCGCGGGTCGTCCTCGGGCAGGTCGCGCTGGGGCTCCGAGCGCAGTCCCAGCGCGCGGCGGATCCGCTGCACGTCGACGCCGATGACGCCCGACCCCTCCCCCTGGCGGCCGAAGGCGGCGATCGCCAGCCGCGCGAGGTCGCGCATCGCGCCCTCCGAGCCATCGCGCAGAGCCTGCGCGATCTGCGCCCGCAGCGCGTCGAGGTCGATCTGCGCGGCGGTCTCGTCACCGCCCTCCGTGCCGCCGACGCCGCCGTCCTCGCGCACCTCGCGCTCGAGCGCCTCGGCCTCGGCGGCGCGGAAGAAGAAGCGCTCGAACACGAGCTCGAACACGCGCCGGTCCTCCTGCGACTTGGCCAGCGTCGCCGCGAGCGCCTCGCGCACGTCCTCGCGCTCGGTCCACGGCACCTCGCCGAGCGCGGCGAAGGCGTCGAGCAGCTCGGCCGTGCCGATCGCCACGCCCTCGTCGCGGAGCTCCTCGGCGAAGCCGAGCAGTCGGGCGGGCAGGCCACCGGGTTCAGAGGGGGGCATTGACGTCGGAGAGCTTGACCCCGACGCGCTCGGCGACCGTGTCGAGGTCGGTCCGGTGCTTGACGATGATGCTCATCGTGTCGCGGAACACGTCGGCGTCGATGTCATCGGCGCCGAGCAGGAGCAGCGCGCGCGCCCAGTCGATCGACTCCGCGATGGACGGCGGCTTCTTGAGGTCGAGCCCGCGCACCTGCTGGACGAGCTCGACCAGCTTGCGCGCCACCGTCTCGGACAGCTCGGGCGTGTGCAGGCGCACGATCGCCAGCTCGTGCTCGACCTCGGGGTAGTCGAGCCACAAATACAGGCACCGGCGCTTGAGCGCCTCGGTGAGCTCGCGGGAGTTGTTCGACGTCAGCACGACGACCGGCTGCGTGGTC
>WNFF01010205.1_pt1 | contig 14212 bp, 12 predicted proteins | sample 5400441 | NCBI WGS metagenome assembly WNFF01 (sample SAMN13153345, study PRJNA577476) | soil metagenome | isolation source: 120 cm saprolite under Douglas fir tree site 2 hole 3 replicate 1 | place: USA:California | collected 2015-04-18 | reverse complement strand
CCCCTCGCGAGCGGCCCGGCCCAGGGCCGGCCGCAGGTCGAGCGCGTCGGCGAGCGGCACCTCGCGGTCCAGGCGGCGCAGCGCCCGCGCCTCCTAGATCAGCGCGAGCCGGCGGCGCGCCTCCTCCGGGTCGTCGCCGGGCAGGAGCGCTCCGCACCGCTCGCGCCCCATCGGCGTGCGCGCGCGGCGGGAGAGCTCCGCGGTGAGCGCCGGCCAGCCCAGCTCCGACAGGGCCTTCTCATTGACCACACCGAGCTGCATGGGCGCGGCAGATTAACGCGGCCCGAGCGCAGCGGCGGTCTCGATCTCGAACCCGCGACATCGGGCGCCTGCCCTGACACGGATGTCGCAGTCGGCCCAGGTGGGCCCTGCGGCGCCGTGTCGCGCAACCCCTCGGATTCACTCGAAGGCACCGGCACGATTGGCATGGGCACGCCGGGTGCTAGAAGGCATGCGCACCGCGAACGCCCCCCGGTTCACCGAGTTTCTGCAGGCGCCCCGCCTGAAGCTCGTGCCGCCGCCGGCGATGGACGGCGAGCTGGTCGCAGAAGCGCTGAGCAGAGGACACCGCGCCAGGCTGGCGGAAGAGGAGCTGTACCGCCGGTACCGCGGCGCCGTATCGCGGCTCGCGGGCAGCTTCAGCGAGCTGGACTCCGACGAGGCGGACGACGTGGTCCAGGAAGCGTTCGTCCGCGCCTTCCGCGCCCTGCCCAGCCTCAAGGACCCGGATCGCTTCTCCGCCTGGCTCTTCACCATCGCGCGCAACCGCGCCCGTTCCTATCTCTCGGCCCGATCGACGCACGACAAGGCGGCCGAGGAGGCCTGCCGCGAGGCCGACCGGGCCGACGGCTGCGCCCCCGCCGCCAACGAGCAGATGGAGAAGGAAGCCGAGCTGCGCGCCGTCCGCGAAGTGATCGACGGCCTGCGCGAAGGCCCCGAGAAGGAGACCGTCCGCCTCTTCTACCTGGACGGGACGCTCTCGGCGCGCGAGATCGCGCAGCGCATGGGCGTGGGCAAGAGCGCGGTGACGATGCGCCTCGAGCGCTTCCGTGCCCGCGTCCGCCGCGAGCTGTGCGAGAAGCTCCAGCGCACGGCGTAAGCCCGTCGGACCCCGCGGCTACTCTCGCACGGTGAGCCGCCGCGAGAAGCTGCTCGAACGGGTCCGAAACAACCCGCGCAACGTGCGTCTCGATGACCTGTGCACACCGCTGACGGGATTCGGATTCGAGCTCGCGCGGGAAGCGGGATCGCACCGGATCTTCCGGCATCCGGGCCCACCACCTCGGACCTGCAACGTTCAGCGGCAGCCCGATGGGAAGGCGAAGCCTTGTCAGGTAGAACAGGTGTTGGAGGCGATCGATGCGCTCACCCGCTGAGGCATTCCCGTACCGGGTGACGGTGGCCTACAGTCCCAAGGACGGCTGCTATGTCGCGCGGGTGCCGGTCCTGCCGCATTGCGCCGCGCACGGGGAAAGCGCCGACGCCGCGGTTCGGGAGGCACTGGCGGCAGCGGAATCCATGCTTCAGGTCATGCGCGAGAATGGCGACGTCCTGCCACCACCCGAATGGGTGCGCGCGTCGGGCTAGGATGCTGGAATGACTCCCAGTGTCAGTCGATCAGGCCGGGTCGACCCGGAGGATCTGCTCGCCCACCAGCAAGAGGTCGCCCGCCGTCACCGACGCCGAGCCGTTGATCTTCACGAACGTCCCATTCGCGGAGCCCAGGTCCTTCACGCCGATCTGGCCGTCCGCGACCGTCACCAGGCAATGTCGGCTGGAGACGTAGCCGTCCTGCGGGAAGCTGACGTCGCCGCCGCCGCGGCCGACCAGGTTCTCGCCATTCTTCAGCGGGAACACGTCGCCCTCGCCGCCCCCCTCGAGCAGCTGCACGGCGCGCGCGACGTACCCCGGGTCGGGGCTGCCCCACAGCGGCTGCTCGGCGGGCGTCTCCGGCTCCTCCGGAAGCCACTCGATCCGCAGGCGCTGCCGCCCGATGCGCAGCTCGTCTCCCGACTGGAGCTGGCGCTCCTTGAACCAGAGGAAGACGCCGTTGTCGGTGCCGCCGTCCTGCACGGTGAGCTGGTCGCCGTCGAACTTGAACACCGCGTGCGTGGCCGCGACGAACTGGTCCTTGTCGAGCTTCACCTCGCCGTCGCCGACGGCGCGCCCGACGCGCGTCTCCGGCTGGGTGAGGACGTAATCGGCGGAGCGGCTGCCGTCCCGGGCGATCGCGCTGATCCGCGCACGCGCTCGGGGCACGCCCGCCTTCGGCGGCGTCGCTGGAGCCGGGGGACGGGTCCCCGGCCCGGGCTTGGGGGGCGGCGGGGGCGCCGGCCGCGCCGCCGCGGGCGGCTTGCCGGTCGCGGCGGGGACGGGCGTGGGAGGAGCGCTCGGAGTGGTCGGCATCCGCGCGCCCGGACCAGCGGCGGCTGCGGGGCGGGAAGCGGGGGGCTTCGCGCCGGAAGGCGCCGGACTTGCCGCCTGGCGTGACTTGGCTGCGCCGGCAGCGGGCTTCGCCTCCGGCCTGGCCACCGGCCACCCGGAAATTTTCTGAGGCGGGGCGGCGCCGCCGGCCGTCAGCGGGGTCCCGCACCGCGCGCAGAACTTGAAGCTCGCGGCGTTCAACGTCATGCAGTTCGGGCACTGCCGGGGCGGCCCTCCGGGCTGCTGCAGTCTCTGCGCAGGCGCCCGCGAGGCCGGCTTCATCATGGTCGGCGCGGCGGCGTCCTCGGCCGCGAAGGGCGCACCGCACGAGAGGCACGAGCCGACCTCCGTCTCGTTGTAGGCGCCGCACTTCGGGCAGTCCATGTGGCCGGTTGTAGTCCGCGCCCCGAAGGAGGGTCAAGGCGCGGCGGCCGCTCGGGAAGAGCCGTTCCTACATTGGAAGAAGCCCCGCACCTGTGCGAACCTACGCTGCTATCCGGGTGTCCCTGCCCGGCCCTGGAGAGGGAGCGTTGCCGAAGTCCTGCCCACGTTGCCAGCGCGCTCTGCCGGCCGCCGCCAAGCGCCTGTGCGTGTACTGCGGAGCGCCGCTGGTGCGGGGGGCGACCGATCCCGGTTTCCGTCCTTCACACCCTCCGGTGGCCGACCCGCTGGTCGGAACGGTGGTGTCCGGGCGGTTCCGCGTCGACGACCTCATCGGCCAGGGAGGGATGGGCAAGGTGTACCGCGCCCAGCACCTCGCGCTGGAGCGGACGGTCGTCCTCAAGATGCTCAAGCCGCAGTTGCTCGAAGACCCCACCCTGGTGGGCCGCTTCGAGCGCGAGGCGAAGGCCGCGAGCCGTCTGAACCACCCCAACGTCATCCAGGTGCTGGACTTCGGCCGCCTGGAGAACGACGGCACCCTGTACATCGTGATGGAGCACGTGCAGGGCAAGGACCTGCGGCTCGTCCTGCGCGACGACTGGCCGCTGGCCGAGGAGCGGCTCTGCAACATCATGGCGCAGGTCTGCTCGGCGCTGGGCGAGGCGCACGTCAACGACGTCATCCACCGCGACTTGAAGCCCGAGAACGTCATGGTCGAGGCCAGGCGCGAGCAGCCCGACCACGTCAAGGTGCTCGACTTCGGCATCGCGAAGATCCTCGGCCCGGACGTGCCGGCGCTGGCGCGGCAGGGCATCGTCCGCCTCGCCGACGGCGATCAGCCCGGGCTGACACGGCACGACGTGGTGTGCGGCACTCCGCAGTACATGGCGCCGGAGCAGGCCACCGGCAGCGCCCTGGACGAGCGGTGCGACCTGTACGCGGTGGGCGTGATCCTCTACCAGATGGCCACCGGGCACCTGCCGTTCGACGGCGCGAGCTCGATGGAAGTGCTCACCCGGCACGTGAACGAGGCGCCGGTCCCGCCGCGCCAGAGGCAGCCCGACGCTCCCATCAGCGAGGCGATGGAGCGGCTCATCCTGCGCGCGCTGGCGAAGGACCCGGCGATGCGGCCACAGACCGCGGAGCAGTTCCGCGACGAGCTGCTCGCCGTCCCGGGACAGGCGCGCTCGACCGCCAGGGCCACCACTCCCAGCCGGAGCAGCACGCCCGTCCCGCAGACTGCCGCCCGTTCCGGGCCGCTGCGTCGAAGCGAACGCGTCCTCTGGATCGCGGCCGCGGCCACCGCCGTGCTGCTCGTCCTCGCCGTGGTCGCCGCGGTCCGGCCGCCGCCGCCCCGCGCGGTCGCGGTGGCGCCGGCGGGATCGCCCGTGCCGCGCGACGCGGTGCTCGCACGGACGCTGGTCGCGCAGTCCCGCGAGCGCGAGCAGGCCGGGAACCTGGCTGCGGCGCGCGACCTGCTCGAGGCCGCGCTCACCGCGGACGCCCAGAACGCGGAAGCGCATTACCGCCTGGCGAGCCTGCTCGTCGCCACGGACCCGCCGCGCGCGCGCGCCGAGTACGAGGCGAGCCGCAAGCTCGACCCGGTGCGCTACGGCGAGAGCGTCGCGCGCATCCTCGACAAGTGGAAGTGACGCTTCAGCCGACCTCGAGCCGCAGCAGCTGGTCTCCCAGCTGGAGGACGTCCCCCGCCTGCAGCTCGAGCGACTCCTGCGGGCGCAGGCGCAGGAAGACGCCGCCGGGCGAGGCGTCCAGGTCGACCAGGGTGGCCGATCCGTCGGGCGCGATGCGCACCTCCGCGTGGCGTGGCGCGAGCTGCGCGTCCGAGGCGAAGTTCAGGTCGCAGCCGGCGCGTCCCACCGCGATGGCAGGGCCGGCGCGGAAGCAGGTCCGTCCCGTCTTCCCGCCGCGGAGGATCTCGGTGACGCGGATCACGGTCCCCTGCGGCCGTGGCGAACCGAGATAGGGCGTCTCCCCGGGTTCGCCGACGGGCAGCTCGCAGGGACCGTCGAACCGCAGCAGGCGTTCGCCGGCGACGAAGTAGTCGCCGGGCTCGATCGGGGCGGATTCACGCACCTTGACGTAGACGCCGTTGGCGGACCCCTCGTCGCGGACGAGCAGCCGCTGCTCGTCGAAGACGATCGCGGCGTGGCGGGGCGCGAGGTGCGGATCGTCGGGCAGCTCGATGGCGGCGCCGGCGGCGCCCACCACGTTCTCGATGTGGCCCAGCACGTAGGTCGTCCCGGTCGCGCTGCCCCGCTCGACCACCAGCGAGGCCTGGTAAGGCGGCTCGGGCTCGGCCTCAGGGACCGGAGCGTCGTCCAACGGATCGGCAATGGCGGCGGGCGCGCCGTCCAGGGCCTCCGCCACCGCGGCCGCCTCCACCGGCACCTCTGCCGGCGCGCTTTCCCCGCCGGGCTCCTCCCAGCCGAGCGGTTCGGGAGAGGGATCCTGCAGCTCGATGGGGGACGTCTCGGGATTGGCTCCGTACACTGGGCGCGCCGTGGGATCGGTGCTCGCCGCCCACGCCTCCGGCGCGTCCTCCTCGGTGGGGACCGGTTCGGCCAGCGCCGGATCCGCGGGGAACTCCTCGACGGGCTCCTCGTCCATCTGCACCGACACCGTCGGCGGCGGCTCCGTCCTCGGCTGCCGCGCGTCGAGCTGCGGGGCCTTGCCGAACGGCGTGCCGCATTCCGAGCAGAATTTTGCCGCGGGCGGGCTCTCGGCGGCACAGCTCTGGCAGGTCTTGTGCGCCGGGGCCGATTCCGGGGCCCTGGGCGGAGGCGCGGCAGGGGGTGGCGTGGCGGGGGCCTTCCGCACGCTCCCGCCGCCCATGGCTGCCTCGACTGCCGCCCATCCGCGCGGACGCGACGCCGGAGGAGGCGTCGTCTCGGGCAGGGGAGCCGGCGGCGGCGTCGCGCTGGCGCCGTTCGTCACCTCCAACCCGGCGTCCGCCGCTTCCTCGGCGCTGAGCGCGAGGCCGTGCAGCTCCTCGGAAAGGGTCGGATCGAAAGTCGTGGGCGGAGTCAGCGGGTGGCTCGCCGCGTCGGCTTGCACCGCGCGCGCGCCGGCGGCGGGCTTCGGCGCCTCGTCCGACCCGAGCTTGTAGCCGCAGGTGGTGCAGCGAGCGACGCCCGGCTCGTTGTAGGCCTCGCACCGCTGGCAGATCAGCCCGAGCGAGGCGGACAGATCGCCTTCGGGAGCTTCCGCGAACGGCGCCCTGCAGCGGCGGCACTCGGTCGCCGCATCCGAGTTCTCCATGCCGCAGCTCGGGCAGGTGATCGCCATGATGAGGAATCCCCGGGGCAGAACCAGCGCGCCGCGCGAGTCTAAAGGGCGGCCCGGCGAGGGGTCAATCGCAGGCTTGTCGGGGGGTTGAATCGACTTGCGTCACAACGCGTCAAATCCATTCAGAGGAGGTTTGCCGCCTGCCCGTCCGTGGGCTAGGCTCGATTTTTTAAAGAGATGATCCGGCTCAACGACATCCTCGAGCGGGTCAGTACCTACAGGCCGGAAGCCGATCTGGACCTGATCAAGAAGGCCTATGTTTACAGCGCCAAGGTCCACCAAGGGCAGATCCGGAAGTCGGGCGAGCCCTACCTCATCCATCCGCTCGAGGTCGCCGGCCTGCTCGCCGAGCTGAAGCTCGACGAGGCCAGCATCGTCGCGGGGCTGCTCCACGACACCATCGAGGACACCCTCGCCAAGCCCGAGGAGATCCACGAGCTGTTCGGGCCCGAGGTGCTGGCGCTGGTCGAAGGGGTGACCAAGCTGGGCACCTTCTCGCACGGCCCCAGGACGCAGGAGGAGAAGCAGGCCGAGAACTTCCGCAAGATGCTCGTGGCGATGGCCAAGGACATCCGGGTCATCCTGGTCAAGCTGGCCGACCGCACGCACAACATGCGCACCCTGGCCCACATGAAGCCGGAGGCGCAGCAGCGCATTGCGCAGGAGACGCTCGACATCTACGCGCCCCTGGCGCACCGCCTCGGCATCCAGTGGATCAAGATCGAGCTGGAGGACCTGGCCTTCCGCTACCTCAAGCAGGCCGAGTACGCCGACGTCGAGCAGCAGGTCGCGCAGACGCAGAAGGACCGGGCGAAGTTCATCGGCGACGTCGTGCAATTGCTACAGTCCAAGCTCAAGGAGGCCGGGCTCGACGCGGAGGTGCAGGGGCGGCCCAAGCACCTCTATTCCATCTGGAAGAAGATGCGGAAGAACGACCTCAACTCGGTCTCGCAGCTGCACGACATCGTCGCCTTCCGCTTGCTCCTCAAGTCCGTGCCGGCCTGCTACGAGGCGCTGGGGCTCATCCACTCCTTGTGGAAGCCGGTGCCGGGGCGGTTCAAGGACTACATCGCGATCCCCAAGCCGAACATGTACCAGTCGCTGCACACGACGGTGATCGGGCCCACCGGCGAGCGCATCGAGATCCAGATGCGGACCGAGGAGATGCACCGCATCGCCGAGGAAGGCATCGCGGCGCACTGGGTCTACAAGGAGGGGAAGTCCTCCGGGCGCGACGAGCAGAAGTTCGCCTGGCTGCGGCAGCTCATGGAGTGGCAGCAGGACCTCAAGGACCCGCGCGAGTTCCTCGAGACGGTGAAGGTCGATCTCTTCACCGACGAAGTGTTCGTCTTTACCCCCAAGGGCGACGTGCGCAGCCTGCCGCAGGGGAGCTGTCCCATCGACTAGCTGAAGAACGGCGACTCGGTGGAGATCCTCACCAACGCGAACGTCCGCCCCAACAAGGACTGGCTGGGGTTCGTCAAGACCTCCCGGGCGCAGGCGAAGATCCGGCAGTTCATCAAGCAGCAGCAGCGGGAGAGGTCCTTGGAGATCGGGCGCGACCTCCTCGAGCGCGAGTTCCGCCGCTTCGACCTGACCTTCACCAAGATGGTCAAGACGCCCGAGTTCCTCAAGCTCGCCAACGATTACGGGCACTCGCGCGCCGACGACCTGGTCAGCGCGGTCGGCTACGGGAAGCTCTCGCCCGCGAACGTCCTGCAGCGGCTGCTGCCTCCGGAGCGCTTCGCGCAGAAGAAGGTCGACGGCGCGGACGGTGACGGGGCGGAGCACCACGGCCGCCTCACGCAGCTGTTCCGGAAGGTGGCGCAGCGCTCGCGGACCGCTGGGGGGGTGCGTATCGGCGGAATTGACGACGTGCTGGTCCGGTACGCGCGGTGCTGCAGCCCGGTGCCGGGGGATCAGATCGTGGGCTTCATCACCCGCGGCCGCGGTGTCACCGTGCACACGCGCGCGTGCAGCAAGGGGCTGGAGACCGATCCCGAGCGGCGGGTGGAGGTCACCTGGGACGTCCACGGCGAGTTCAAGCGCGCCGTGAACTTGCGGGTCCGCTCCGACGATCGCAAGGGCCTGCTGGCCAAGATGAGTGAGACGTTCGCCGACGTGGGCGTCAACATCCTGCAGGCCAACGCGCGCTCCAACGGCGAGCAAGGGGCGGTCTCCACCTTCGAGATCGAGATCGTCGACGTGAAGCAACTCAACGACGTGGTGCGTGCCATCGGGAAGATCCCCGGCGTGCACTCCGTCGAGCGCATGTAGTCGCCGGCGGTGCTGCGTTTCTCCCGGCGCGGACGCTATGGTCGCTGAGTGCGCGTAGAGCTTACGCTGGCCGAGGCCCGCGGGATCGCGCTCGCGGCGCAGGGATTCGAGCGACCGCGACCGGCGCGGGTGACCATCCGCGATCTGGCGCGCACGATCCGGCGGCTCGCGTTGGTGCAACTGGATTACGTGAACGTGCTCGTGCCGTCGCACTACCAGGTGCCGTTCTCGCGCCTGGGCCCGTACGACCGCGCGCTCCTCGACCGGCTCGTGTACGGCAGCGGCGAGTTCACCGAGCACTGGGCGCACGAGGCCTCCATCGTGCCGACCGAGACGTGGCCGCTGCTGCGCTACCGGCGCGACGAGCACCGCGTCCGGCCCTGGGGGTTCGAGAAGTTCCTGCGCGAGAACCCGGTGTACGTGGCGAGCGTGCTGGATGAGGTGCGCTCGCGCGGGCCGCTGCGTGCCGACGAGCTGCCGCACTTTCCCGGCGCGCCGCGGGAGCTCGAGCACGCCTGGTTCGGCTCGGTCCCGCGAGCGGTGCTGGAGGCGCACTTCGGGCGCGGCGCGCTTGCCGTCGCCGCGCGCGAGCAGGACTTCGCGCGGCGGTACGACCTGGCCGAGCGCGTCGTCCCCGCCGAGCACCACGGCCGGGCGGTGGAGCGCGAGGAGGCGCAGCGGCAGCTCTTGCTGCAGGCGGCGCGAGCCCACGGCCTGGGCACGGCGGCGGACCTGGCCGACTACTTCCGCATGCCGGTGCGCGCCGCGCGCCCGCGCCTTTCTGAGCTGCTCGCCTCCGGCGCGCTACGCGAGGCGCGCGTCGAGGGATGGCGCGAGCCGGCGTACCTGCATCCGGACTCCGGGCCGGCGCGGATCGAGGCGCGCAGCCTGCTCTCGCCCTTCGACCCGGTGGTCTGGTTCCGGCCGCGGACGCGCCGCCTGTTCGGGTTCGACTACCGCTTCGAGATCTTCGTGCCCGCCGGGAAGCGCCGCTGGGGCGCGTACGTGCTGCCGTTCCTCTTCGGGGACCGCCTGGTTGCGCGCGTGGACGTGAAGTCGGATCGGGTGGGGCGCCGGCTGCTAGTTCCCGGGGCGTGGCTGGAGCCGGGCGCGGACCGCGCGTCCGTCGCGGCGGCGCTCGCGGCTGAGCTGCGCGAGTGGACCTCGTGGCTGGGGTTCGAGCGCGTGGCCGTCGGATCCCGCGGCAATCTCTCCCGCGAGCTGCGCGCAGCGGCGCGTTAGCTACCGGCGCGCGTCTTGCGCTTGAGTGCCGATTCGATGACGGAGGCAACGTAGCGGGACCGTGTCGTCGATGTCTTGAGGCAGGCGCGCAACAGCTCAGTCGCTTCGCCCTCGAACTGCGAGCCTTCGCTCGTCGGGTACAAGAAGACGACCGGCTCGAGATAGCCGGGATGCGCGAGAAGCATGGCTTGAAGCTCGTCTCTATCGACCGGCGTCCCCAGGTCCGCCCACGCCGTGTACTGGCTCCAGAAGCGGGGTTCCGGTCGGTCTGGATGAAGCCTTCTTGCCTGCGCGAGCAACTCGGGAAAGCGCTTGGCCGCGGTCTCGACGAACTCGAGATGAAGTCCCGAGCCCTTCCAGAACCCATACTCCGTCGACTGCCAGTACAGGACCGCGAGATCGATGAGTCCTTCCAGATCCGCCGGTTGGGAAGCCAAGGCCGCCTCGTATGGGGATGCAGCCGCCTCGATGCGGCCCTCCCGGTCCAGGGCGCGAGCGCTCGCGAGCGTCATGTCAGCGCCGCCGAAGGATCACGGCCCATGGCATTTGCGCATGCGCCGGAGCTCGCGGGCCGAAAGCCCGGTGAGGGTGATTCCGCAGAGCAGGTTTTCTTCGGTGAACGAGAAGGTCAGATCGCCGTTCCTCACGGTCGAGGCCGCTTCGCCGGATTCGAAGTAGACCGCGATCCCGTCGGTCCCGATGCCGAAGGCGAAGGGGACGCTCTCGTCGATGAAACGAACTGCCGGATCTATGCCGAATTCGCGGTTCCCGATCCTCGCCTTCCAAGGCGCCAGGTCCACGAGTGGTACGCCGTTGTCGGTCCGTGACTCGGCTTGTCGCACCGATCCGACGATCCGCCTCTGCTCCTTCGGGACCAGGACCAACGTCACGCCGCCGATCATTCCGGTGGCGGCCACGATTTTCACCTCGAGCAAATAGGTCCCGTTCGCGCTTCGCCAGTAGAAGATGTCGTCGATCGAGTCCACTTCGGAAGCGAGCTCCACGTCGAACGGTACGCCCTCGTCCAGGCGCCTCGAGACCTCGCGTTCCGGGGCCGTTCCGACGCGCTTCAGCACCATCCGCCTTCCTGTTCGGGCCTTGACCGGCGCAGCCGGACTTCGCACTCTGGCGCGCCCCACTCTGGCACAAGGAGCTCCCGCATGCCCAACCAGGTCGTGTCCACGGAGAAGGCCCCCAAGGCGATCGGACCCTACTCGCAGGCGATCGTGGCCGGCGAGCTGATCTTCACCAGCGGCCAGATCCCACTCGATCCGCAGACGCAGCAGATGGTGCAGGGAGACGTGCGCGCGCAGACCGAGCGGGTGATGGAGAACCTCGCCGCCGTGCTCGCCGCTGCGGGGGTGGGCTTCGGCAATGTCGTGAAGGCGAGCATCTTCCTCGCCGATTTGAACGATTTCGGGGCCGTGAACGAGGTCTACGGGAAGCGCTTCCCAGCTGCGCCTCCGGCGCGCTCGACCGTGCAGGTCGCCGCGCTGCCGAAAGGCGCGCGCGTGGAGATCGATCTGATCGCGATCCGCAAGTAGCGCTGCGATCGCGGTGCCGATCGGCGGGGCCGGTAGCTTGCTCGCCTGGCTACGCGGATGCTATTGGCGGGGCAGGGGAGGCACGCATGCACCGGCTCGTGGCCGCGCTAGTCGTCGTCTCGATGACCTCGATGCCGGCCGTCGCCCAGTCGCGCAAATCGAAATCGAAGCCCAAGCAGCAGCAGCTAGAGCCGCCGCCGCCCGCGCCTCCCGTGCCCGCTCCCCCCGCTCCGGCCGCGCCCACCGCGCAGCCCGCGCCGCCGCTGCCCAGCACGCAGCCGGCGCTCCCGGCGGCGAAGCCGAAGGGCGAGGGGACCACGCTCGGACTGTACCGCCTGGTCCGCAAGGGCGAGACCGACCCGCTGCTGAAGGCGGTCGACGATGCCTTCCGCCAGGTCGCCGACGCGTCGAAGCGCTACAGGTCGGTGGTTGCCCTGCCCGAGCCTGCCGAGAAGCAGGGCTGCGGCCTCAACGTGCCGTGCCTCGCCAGCCTCGGCGGCCTGCAGGGCGTCGACGAAGTCATGGCCGGCGACCTGACCAAGACCGAGAACGGGCTCATCCTGCGCGTGAAGCTGGTGGATACGCGCGGCGAGAAGGTGCTGGGCGACAAGGATCAAGTGATCGCGTCGCAGACCGCGGCCGAGGTGCAGGTCTGGGCCGAGTCGCTCGCCTGCAAGCTGATGATGGGCCAGGAATGCGTCGGCGAGGTGCTGATCGACGCCGACCTGCCGGAGATCAAGATCCTGGTGGACGGCGAACCGGTCCCGCGCACGTCGAGCCGCCCGGACCACCTCAGGCTCCCCGTCGGCGTGCACCGGGTGCGCATCGCGGTGGACAAGCGGACCTCCCTGGAGCGCCCGCTGCTGGTCTCGCGGCAGTCGTCCACAGGCGTGACGCTGTATGCGCGCGAAAATGAGGAGGCACTGAGCCTCCTGTCGCCGGCGGAGGCGCCGCGCGGGGTCGACGGCAAGCCCAGTGTGGCGCCCAGCGTGCGCCCCAAACCCGGCGTGCGATGGACTCGCCCTGCCGGTATCGCCGTCGCCGCAGCCGGCGCGGTCGCTCTCGGCGTCGCGACGTACGAAGGTCTGCACAGCAAGAGCCTGGTGAACGATGCCAACCAGAGCTTCAGCGCCAACCAGGGCGCCTACCGCCCCCAGGATCTCGCGACTATCGACTCCGCGAGAAGCGCGAGCAACGTCGCCAACGTGCTCTTCATCGCAGGCGGCGTGCTTGCTGCGACCGGCTTGACGATGATCTTTGCCTTCTAGGGGAGTTCGATGAGACGTCTTCTCGGGATCGCGCTAGTCGCCGTGTGCGCCGGGCTTGCCTGCAACGTCAACGGGCTCAGCGGGCCCTGCAGCTCAAACAGTGATTGCCAGTCCGGCGCCGTTTGCGAGGGCGGGTACTGCGTTTCGCACCAGTGCCGCCCGGCCTGCTCCTCGGCGCAGGTCTGCGACACGAAGACGGTGACCTGCGGCGAGGCGACGGCGCCCAGCATCACGGTCAACAGCCCTGCGGCCAACTCGTTCGCCGGCCTCAGCTTGCAGGCGAGCGCGACGGCGCGCGCGCCCGGCGGCGTGAGCAGTCTCACGTTCGAGGTGCAGAGCACGGGTGGCGCCGTCCTGGCCACTGCGCCGGGCGTCCCCGCCAGTGCCGGCTCAGCCGCTTTCACCGCGACCATCCCTCTGAATGGCGCGGGTATCGCGGAGGGGCCCGCGGTATTCGTCACTCGGATCACTTACCAGACGACGCAGACCTTCTCGGCATCGCCGGTCACGTTCCAGATTGACAAGACGCCTCCGACGATTTCGATGGGCGCCTACGACGGACGCACCGCCCCGTTCGTTGGACCGGGAAACGCGACGGCGACCGTCACGGCGGTTGTCGCGGACACCGCATCGGGCGTCGACCCGGCCCAGGTGAAGCTGACCTTGCTCGGCGGCGACGGCAGCACGTTCGTCGGCTCGCCAGGCACGGGAGGTGTGTACACCTTCTCGGTGCCTCGGACTTCGTTGAACACCACCGACGGATTCGTCGGCCCGATCTCGTTCAAGATCGACGCGAAGGACCTGGTGAATAACGCCGCTCCGTCGCTGACCGGCGATCCGACGGAGGTCATCCGAATCGACAACGCGAAGCCTACTGTGAGCATCGTTGCGGACACGACCTGGTACGCGGCCACGGCGGGCCCGCTTACGGTCTCAGCCAGCATCAGCGATGCTGATAGCGGGCTAGTCAATAGCGGCACCACGCGCCCGTTCTTGAAGATCGGCCCCAGCGGCGTGCCCGTACCAGGGACGCAGGGCGCCGGCAGCACGTGGACGTTCGCGTTCGACCCGTCGGTGCAGGCTGCAAACACCGAAAGCGCCGTTCAGTTCACGGTAACGGCGCAAGATGTGGCTGGGAACGTGCAAATCGTAACCGGCTCTCGCAACATCGATAACAAGCCCCCGACGATCAGTTCTCTCGAGGTGTTCCTGGCGGGAGCCGTAGACCCCGGGCAGCAAGGGGTGACCTACCCGCCACAGCCGGCCGCGGCGGTGAACGGGCTGTTGAGCGGGCGCGATGGCTCGCACTTCATTTTCAACGATTCCGTGCACATCAAGGGCACGTTCTCGGACAATGGGGCCGGACTCTCCGGCGCCTCATTGAAGTATCGACTGGACGGAGTCGGCCCGACTGGCGCAGCCGTCCCCGGCACCGAACAGCCTCTGGGAGGAGCTTGCGCGGACGGTAGCACCTCGTGCAGTTTCGATGTGCCGACCGTGCCTCTGAATGACCTCGGCCGAATCGTCTCCTTCAATGCGGCCACGGGCAACCTCACGCTCACCTTTCTGGGAGAGGACGTTGCGAAGAACGCCGCCGGTGGCGCCGCGCACAACGTGGCCGCTGCGATCACGACGCCTATCGCCACGACTCGGCTTTGGTGGAGCAGGCAGTTCAGCGTGCCGACGGGCACCGTTGCTGTCTCCGGCATCGCGATCCACCCGAACGGCGATGTGCTAGTGGGCAACAACGCGACGGCAGCCGTCGAAACG
>WNFF01006732.1_pt1 | contig 14212 bp, 15 predicted proteins | sample 5400441 | NCBI WGS metagenome assembly WNFF01 (sample SAMN13153345, study PRJNA577476) | soil metagenome | isolation source: 120 cm saprolite under Douglas fir tree site 2 hole 3 replicate 1 | place: USA:California | collected 2015-04-18 | reverse complement strand
GGATGAAGGCTTCGAGCATGTGCGGGATCAACGTCGCAGCATCGACGGGTTCGTAAAGCCGGCTGTGCTCGGCGGCATAACGGTCGAGTTCTTCTTTCAGAGGCTCAGGAATGCTGATCGTCATGCGGACGAGACCGACTTTCGGCAAGCGGCCAAGTTTCAGATCCGCCATGTGTCGCCTCCCTCCGTCAATGCAACTGAGACATGTTGACTGTTCAGATAATTGGCATAGGCAACGAGATCGCGATGAACAGACGGGGGTAATTCAATGCTGAGCTTAACCGGCTTGTCGTTGACAAGGGATCCGAGCTTGAGTTTTGTCATTGGGCTGACTCCTGATGGTAAGGCGCCAGCATGAAGTGTCGGCTGAATGTCGAGATTCCGGCTCACGACCCGCTGCCCGACCTGATTAAAACTTTGCGATCCGCCGCGCCGGATTGCCTGGACGAGATTGTTCTCATTGCCGCTGGTGCCGGCTTCGGATCCGACGCTGAGCAAGGTCGAGAGCAGCGCCGCCTTGAAGAGCCCCGCCCAGTGATTGTCGACCTCGTCTTCGAGCCCGGAATAGCCTGATGTGTCGGCGCCGGGCTGGCGTTCTAGTACAATCGACTTGCCGTTCGGCATGATCAGCCGGATCCAAACCAGCAGGACGCGTGACTGGCCGAACGCGACCTGGCTATCGTACAGGCCTATCAGGCGCGCGCCTTGCGGAATGAGAAGATATTTGCCGGTCGGCGTGTCGTAGACGTTCTCCGAGACCTGGGCGGTGTAATAGCCGAAGACGAATGGCAGGAAGACGCGCAGGATCAGCGACCGGTTTTCGACCGGGTACTTCGCAGCCGGTCTCGCTGCCGTTAGCCAGGCTGGTGCAAACGGTCGCGATGGGACCGCCCCCTCATGTTCCTCGATTACGCGGCAGGTGCCGGCATCAGGGAACAGCGCCGCCTCTACGGCCTGCAAGCCCAACGTTGCCGCGTCCTCTCGGACGGCAGCAACGGGTCCAGACGCGTCGTCAGCCATGCTTGATGCCTGAACACCGGGTTCGCAGACCGTGGCTCCATTGCCCAATGGCTCTCCCTCGGCGGGGGTAAAAGGGTCGTCCTCGTCGCGCTGACCCTGTCGATCGTCTCCCGGATGAGGGGGATTCCGAGATCGACGCGCTGTCCGACTTGCGTGGCAAATTCTTCGAATCGTTCAGCCCCGAGCGCGCAGGCAGCCCCCAGCTCGCCCGCCGGCATCAGCGGGGTCACGGCCAGATGGAACCGCGCGTGAAGAGCAGCCGTCTCATTCGCAATTCTGAGATTGCGATCGAGCTCCTCGAGCTGACGGCTCAATCCAACGAGGTGACGCGCCACTGTCGCGGTATCGCCAATATCGTCGTCAGAGCCAAGGAAACGGTCGAGGGCTGCTTCGACGAGCGCCGATTTTGTGGCACGAGGATTTTTGGCCGCTTCTGCCAACCGCGCAGCCATGCCTTCGGAGAGATAGACGCCGACTCTGGGTTTCATGAAAGAGACTTGCTGTGAGAGCGACTAGAGGGCCGTCATTTGTGGTGCAAACAAACCACTCCGGCATCGGCTGTTTCGGGCTCGACTTGGACGGACGAATTGTCTCGACACGCGTGTCGACACCATCCCCGGTGAGGGGCAACCTCCGTTCCTGGAAATCCGCGACGCCAACTGCCGCGCTCGACGGCGCCCAGGAAGTTTTCGATCTGTGCATTGAACTCTGTTGGCTCTTCCAGATTGATGGCGTGGCCGGTATTGGGACAGATCCACAGACCCGCGTTGGGAAGAGTCGATTTGAGCATCAGATTGGTTTCGAGACAGCGGACATCCTCGTCACCCACGGCGAGCAATATCGGAACCACCATGTCAGACAATTGATCGCGCAGATCATGCAATGATGGCCGCAAGGCCTGGCAGCGGGCCATCGTGTTCGACATGCCCAGTGCCGAATGTTGCCGCAGACGGACCGCGAATTCCCACCAACTCTTCTGGTCCTTGTATTTCAACTGGATGCGGGCCGGACCGCGCGCCATTCGCCCGGACATCGAGACCATTCCGTGCTCGATAAAGATCCGCGCGAGAACCGACGTTTCCCTCAACCAGGCGTCGCGGTGGGAGGGCTGAGAGCCGGACCCTACGCTTGCTACGACCAGCGCACTGGTTTTTTCCGGATAGCGCAACCCAAACTGCAACGCAGCATATCCGCCCATGCTCAAGCCGACAAAATGGGCGCGTTCGATCTTAAGATCCCGCATGACAGCGGCGATGTCGTCGACCGCGAACTGCCAGCGATACAAAGATGCATCCTCGGGGACATCACTGGGTGGGTATCCTCGGGCATTGTAGGCAATGCAACGGTAGCTACGGGAGAAGTAACGCACTTGGGCTTCCCAACCGCGGATGTCCGATGCGAATTCATGGATGAAGATGATCGGATAACCGTCGCCACTCTCCTCGAAATAGAGCTTCGCTCCGGTCGCCTCGACATATGGCTTCGCTTCTCGTCCCCCGTCCGCAATTTGCGCGTGCGGGTGCAGAGACAGAAAAACAGACCGGGTTGCAATCAGTCCGTCGATGTCATCGCGTCATTGCGTAGCATGGCGTAGTATTGCCGGGGGTACAGACAAACGCCCACGACATCTCGCCTTAGTGGTGCACGCCGCGTCAGCCAATTTTGAGTCAATAGTCAGCTGCGGACGGATTTGAAGGTTGGCCAAGCGACGGCACTGAGAGCGTTGCGCGCGACATTCTGCCAGCGACGACGCGCTGGCCCCTCACTGGAGAATGGTTGATGTGGTGTTCCATCGCGTCCCCACGATACCGACCCGGTACGTCCACGTCCTGGCCGGCGGGGTGACCCCACATTGGAGATCACGGCTGGCGGACCTATATCGGCCTTCGTTGAGGCAGCCGGCGAGGCGACAAAACGGGTTCAGGATCGCCAAAACCGGATATCCTGAGTCGCCATGCGCGATACGTCGCGATAGATCCGACTGTCCCATTTCTTCGCTATAGGTATCCCGATCGCCTCACCCACATGTCATAGTGCTTCCCCTTCGTTTGCCAAGTCGCAGCTTTACGTCGGACGCGGCTGTGTCGACGAGGATTGCATCATGGGCCCAAAACACGAAAAGACATCGACCCCGGCAAGCGATGTGTTGCGCGATGCGAAGGATGCTCCGTTAGAGGGCCTCGGTCGGATCCACGGATTCATTCTGTCGCCCTTGCTCTTCAACCGTACAGTGCGTCGTCCTGAGTTGCGCAAGATCGTGCCGTTGGCCAACACGACCATCTATGAAATGGAGCAACATGGATAATTCCCCTGACGCTTCTTTCTGACGTCCCGAAGCTTCGTTTGGAATCTGGCAGAGGTAGAGCCCAACTGGAAATCCACACCACTTCCTGAAACAACCCAGCGTCCTGATCCCGGAAGGGAGACACAGCGTATTGCAGCGTAGATTCAGGTTGTTCATTCGATCTAGCGCGTATGACACACTGCGGCCATGGCAGACTCTCGCAAACCTCGCGTACACGATTCGACGAATGGAGCAGTGCCAGGCGGATGGTCCGACAAGGACGCGAGTGACGATCCGATTGACCCCCGTGTTTTCGGTCTTGCGAAGGCAGCTTACGGGGTCGGGGAGACACTTGACTTGCTTAGTATCGGTCGCACTTCGCTCTACGCAGCGGTCAAACGAGGTGACCTCAGACGCGTTAAGTTCGGCAAGAAGACGTTGTTTTACGCTATCGACCTTGCCTCGTTTCTTACACGGCTCAGCCGCTTGAGCGAAGCGAATGCGCAACGCCTCGGTCGCGGGCCCACGGTATCGAATGATACGGAGCGAGGCTAAGGCAGCAATTTCATTGGATACGATTTCGGCAATACGGGCTTATTCCAGGTGCTGCCAGCTGACAGACTATTGGCCAGCTAGTTCGCTCAGGCTAACCTTAAAATGCTTACAAAAACTGATCCACTTTCGACCGACTGGACGCGTTTGCGCTGAACCATGGAGGCTTCCCCGTGCTGAAACACTATCGGCCATTCTGTTTCAGGCGAGGCAGCGATGCGCGAGCATGCCCACGCCGGAATGAGCCTTTACGGGCCGACCGGCAGCCGGAAATATCTCAACGCCGCTGAACGTCGGCGCTTCATCAAGGCGGCGCGCCGCGCGCCCTTGGACGTGCAACTCTTCTGTCTTGTGCTGAGTCTGACCGGCGGCCGGATTTCCGAAATCCTGGCGCTGACGCCCGCAGCGATCGACATCGACAGCGGCGCCGCCAACATCACGACCTTGAAGCGCCGCAAACCCGGCATCGTCCGGCAGGTACCATTGCCTCGCGGCGTGATCGGCGAACTCAATCACGTCTTTCATCTACGACGACGCCAACGCGATCCGGATTCTGCCTATCGGCGGATCTGGAGTTGGAGCCGAACGACTGCATGGCGACGCGTAAAGGAGGTCATAGCGGCGGCTAATGTCTCCGGTACGCCCGCCTCACCAAAGGGACTCCGCCACGGCTTCGGCGTGAACGCCTTCCAATCCAACGTCCCGCCACATCTTGTGCAGCGCTGGCTTGGTCATGCCTCTCTGCGCACCACTGCCATATATGGCGACGTGATAGGCACAGAAGAGCGCGCGTTCGCTGCGCGGATGTGGAAATAGAGGCCGATCCTGTGTCCGGTATCGAAAAGATAGCGACGCAAGAACGCTTATGCGACCTGCTATTTCTTTGCCGTGGCAAATACGATGCGTTCAATGTCGATCCATACTTTCGGTATTGGGCGACCCCATGCTTTATAAAAAGGTGCAAACGCATGTGAGAGCGCTACCCCCGGTATTTCTGAATCGACCAACGCGACCTTTTCTCCATCCCTAACAATTTTTGCAAAGCGATTAAGCGGCTCACCATTCTTGCTAACCATATCCAAAGACACCCCTTCAGTGCGCACCGGCGAATCCGCCGGCCGCTCATAGGGTTTCAGTTGGTCTGAGCGCGCTATCCAGACTTCACCGATCATAATTGCTGCGTCCGCACCAGATTTTGTCACCTCATCGGCGAGTTGCCGCATCACAATGTATTTCTGCTGTGTGTTATCCGTTCTAATCTCGATAGGTCTGATTAGCTTTCGATCGCGGAAGAGCAGCAGAATTGATCGATGATATCCATCGCGAAGGAACATGGCTTGCGCCACCATGAAGTATCCCACCGCGAGTTCAGCGTCGGATTTGTAATCCCGCGTCAGCGCTTCAAACGTGCGCTCTCCGTAGCGGTCCGTCAAAGAGGCACGCTTCGCAGCATCAATCTTTACGAGTTCGCTCTTGGATTCAAATTCCACCTTGGCTCCATCGGCGAGAGAGACTGTCAAGGTACGCGGCCACTCGTGACCGATCATGCAGGGAAATCGCCAGCCCATAGCCGGAAGGTCAAAGCTTCCGCCGTCCTCGTCATGAAGTGTTCGGGGCGGATCAAGCCCTATCTGGCGGTGTGCGTCATGCACCAATTCCGTGAGTTTTCCGTAATAGATCGCTACGGCATCGAGCAATTCGTACTCTGGCAAAGTGTTTTCAACCCATCGCCGCTGTATGCGCAGTATCCCATTGCGCCTGATATGTTGGCCGAGGAGATTATCTGGAATGCCTCGCAAAAGTGTCTCTGCATTCTCAAAAAGATGAGCCGGAACATCGATGCGGGGACCATTGTCACAGTAAGAGGCGATGATCTCGGCGCGGACGATACTGTGAGACTCCAGGTCGCCCCGCTTCTCAATTTTGTTACGGGCCTCGACCATCCAACGCATCAACGGGTCAGCATGCATACGTTCTTGCCACTTGCCCCGCTTGCCGTGCTTTTCATCAACATAGTCACCATACCAGTCGGTAAAGTTTGGGATGACCGCCTTGTGGTTTTGCAAGATGAAGGTTAGCGATCGTAGGGACTGGATCGCGTTCTGTACGGCGAGCCTGAATCCGTCTGGGTCAAAGTAAGCCGCTTCGGCCTGGTGCCAAAGCGTATGAGCATCTGCTAGCCGCTTATCTATGGCGGCGAGCGGACAAACTGATTCAGCGGAGGGATGTTTTAGTTGGTTTTGGCGCTGCTCCCGAGCATCCGTAGATTTCATCGTCGCATCTCTCTATGTCGAACCCGGCATGTCGGCGACTGGGCCGATACCGGGTACGAGGCCACGCTCCATTTCGAGAGTATGGTCCGAGGCAACAGTCTTCACGCTCGGGAAGACATTCCAGCCCGCGTCCAGGTCGATAAAAACAAGAGCGGCGCCAGGCCCCGCGCCGCCGAAGATATGCACGATGATCTTGGTAGAATCTGCGGGGACGAAATACTTGTTCCCGCCCTCGTCAATGAAGAACCATTCGTTAGCTCGAACGGGTCCCCGAAATATCAGCGGGACGATCGCCTCTTGCCCTTTCGATAGAAGGAATCTGTCACGCGTGCCGGCGCGAATTTGACGGTCAGTCCTGAGAACGAATGGCATCGGCATGCCGTCCGGCACGGTACCGCTGAGTTCGACTATTTGGACGAGATAGCCACTGAAATCGTTCGCACTGATGTTCTGAATTCCCAGCGAGCAGACCGGGCTATCGTCATCAATGCGCGCGTTAACAGTGTTTAATCTGACGGCCACACCAGCCGAAGCTGGCGCTTTGCCAGCGTTACCAAGCCAGGCCCTTGCCTGCGTCGCGTCCAGATAGAGATCACGAAAAATCCGTCCGCGTAACCCGCGCTGCAATTCGTCAGGTCTATAGGTAAAAATATCGTAGTTTTCTGCCTGCGCAAGTTGCACAACATCAAAGCTGAATTCTTCGAAATGTTGGCTAGGAATTCTTGTGAGCGGTTCTGAATCAAGCTCTTTCCCGTAATCGGAAAGATAACGCTTACCGGAAAACTGGATATCGCCATCGACGGCTGCCTGGCGTAATCGTTTAGTGAATGTCCACAAATCATTGTCCCCCATCGGGGCCGCGTGAGCGTCCATGCACCAACCAGCCTCAGCAGCCCAATCACGAAACTCCGTGATTGGTACTCGACGTGGCTGCGATGACGATCCGCCGCTATCGGCTGGGATCGGTCTATCTTCGGGCTTTAAGGTGGCCAATATTTCGAACGCTACCGCGCTCGCTGCATCGGCCGCAATTTCTTGCCAGCCCTTTGCATCGGAGCTGCTTTTGCCTTCGAGCAAGCCTGAAATCCCGCGGATAACGCACCCCTGCACGGGCGCATTAACGTGCACACCCTCCAGGAATCCTCGGCCTTCCATTTCGACTGCTAAAGTATCGCCGTAGTGTTCACTCAGAAATTGCGCTACTTGGCCCTGAGTGGATGCGATAACCTTTTCGCCGGCGGCGATCGGCCCCAAATGAACCCGCTTTTCGCTACTAGTCAGCAGCGGGTTGAGCCGAGCCGTCCAGTCCGACCTCTGGCGAAGAACTCGTCCTCTTTGTTCGAATGCGTGACTGGCTACTGAGCTGTTAGGCCTCGTCCTGAAGCCCTGCGCAGTTTCTTTTCCCGTTTCGTATCCGTAAACCTTAGTACCGATGACAATGTCGCCAAGCTCGACGTCCTTGACACCTCCAGCCACGCCGACAAACAGAGCGACCTCCGGCTTGTAATGAGCAATTGCTCGTTCAGCGATCACTGCAGCCGGATAGTTGCCCGCTCCGACTTCCGCGACTGCGACGTCCCAGTTCTCAAATCGACCACGATAAAAGACGGTGTCTCGAACGACATCGTCCTTCCAGCCGGGAAGGTGCCGGAGCACAGCACGCGTCTCCACCTCTAGCGCAACGAGGATTACCGCGCGCCGCGCATTTAGTGCGGCTGCAAGGGACGCTGATTCAACATTGGGTTCGTTGCCTGTGATTTTCCTGTACCCCATCTCCGTTAAGATCACTGCCGTTTGGTCGTGTTTCATCTCGACATAACCGGCCGATACCAGCCAATTCACCCCCACGGAGACCACATCCCCCTTTTCAAGGCTGTGCCATAGCGTGATCACCGACAGGGGGCCCCCGGGCCGGGTGTTCATCTTTTCAAAGACCGCCAGCACATCTTGTGCTTGCCAGCATGCAAGGAGTTTCATCATGACCTAAGGTGCATCGAATAGCGCGCTACCGAAAGCTGCAACGCGACTATAGCACAAGGGCGCTTGTGGGACCGCTTTCGGCTTAGGCCTCCCCCATGCCAAGTCGTCATCCTGGCTCGAACTCATTCATTCTTATTCGACCTTTACCCGGTTTTCGTAGCGCCAGTTTAAAGTCCCGGATGCGCTCTTCGTGCGCTCGGAAGCGCTGAGGTCAATTTGCTCGTAAGAAATGGGGCCGGTCGCCCGCCACGGCTGAAGTTGATAGATGTGAGGGTAAGTCATAAGGCTAATGTTCTTGCCGCGCAGATGTTCGTCCTTCGCTGGACAAGGCAGGAAGATTTGGTAGCTGATATTTCCGAACGCGACGAACATTGACATGTAAGGGGCGTCGATTTGTCCCTTCCGCTGAAACAAGATCACCAGCGGCTGGGGAAACGCTCTAAACGCAGGAACAAATGATCGACAACAGACATGACATCCGTTTCCATACACTTGGTCCGTTGTCACGTCATCCTGAAGAAGCGTCAGACATCGGCATTGAAAATATTTAGATTTTCAGGATTTCGGCCCCAATCCCCCGGAAAAACATCGGACGATCCGAGAGCTCGGGAAATCGCTTAAAATCATCGGTTTGTCCGCGATCGTCCGTCTGCCCGCAACGCATGGGGGAAGCGCTGACGAGCGATCAGGACCCATCCCGAACGATCCGGGGATCGATGAATTCCGGGAATCAGATGCTGCAACCTGCGATTGCTTGATACACTAACGCAATCCTCGGTTACGTTGGGGACGCAGCGGGGCGATGATGCCCAGCTGTTCCCATAGGAGAAAATCATTACGAAGAAATCCACCGCCAATGGTGCTGCGAAACGCCCCGTTGCCATCCTGAAAAAAGTTGGCGTGATCGCGACGATAGTGAAAACGATTTCGCGCGACCGAGGTGCTTCGAAAAACGAAATCCTCGATATCTTAACCAAAACATTCCCTGATCGCCGGCCCGAACAGATGCTCGCTACGATCGGAGTACAGGTCTCGCGTCATTGCACATCACGCGACGATGACGAGAAGCGCGGCGGTCGCGTTTACTACCGTCGCGGACGTTCCCCCCGTGTGTCGCAATGACCACGACACCACACAGGGCGGACTAAAACATGATGGCGATGCGAATAGAGTTAGAGGACGTCCTGTTCCAGCTGCGGGCAGCAGAGGTCGAACTGCGTATCGCGATCAGTGAGGAACAGGATAGCGAGGCCTGTTCCGATCTGAGGGCCGTCATCGAAGTGCTGCAAGACGTCATTCTCAGAATACAGCTTTCAGCTTAAGCATCCAGGGCCAATACTTGCCGCTGGCAGAACCCCATTCTGTCGGCGGTCTTTTTTGTGCTATCAAATTCATCCTGCTGTTTCACGACAATAGCAAATCTAGGTCAAAGGGAGACATCTATGAATGTTCATTTTTGCGCCGATATTGTCGATCAGTTTTACCGTCGCAAAAGCCGCAGGATTGCAACTTGGATTGCAGCACGTATCCTATGCTTGGGCGTTAGGGCCGATATTACTTTGGGTGCTCGTGGCGTACGTAAGGCGCTGCCTATTTTCATACAAGTTAGAAGACGCGACTCGCGATGAAGCGACTCGACAGGAACGCTTGGCCGCGTTGAGTAGTATCAGACAGCGCGGGGTGCAAATCCGAAATGGCGAACCAGGATCACAAGCAGAACTGGATGCATGGGAGATAGAAGGCGACAATTGGATTACGGAAGCGTATGCAGTGGCGGGTTCAGTGTCGGCGACTTTGAGGGCTCGACTTGAGACACTGGATGAAATGGGACCAGTGCCGGATAGAGTTCCCGAGATTTCGCCATCACAAGTTCACCGAACGGAAGTCATGTCTGAGATGCTGCGGCGGATTGGCGCATATCTTGAGAAGCATCAATAGATGCGTGCATTCTTCGCACCAACGTCGGTCACGTCATTCGCACGCCGCTCGGCGCTAAAGGGAGTTCACTGCATGGATGCTTTGAAGAAGGCCGTAATACTGCTCTGGCAATGCAACCAACTTCAGGAAAGACAGTACGACGACATTAGGAAGGAGGTCGATGCGATCGGTGACTTGGTCATGCAGTACATAGGTGAAGCACACGTTGACCAACAGCAGTACCCCGAGACCACGGCAGCAATGCTTAAGGTAATCAAGTCCCTTGAGAGCAGGGCAAGCCACATGAACGACTTTAATGAAGAGCGATTGAAGACAATGGCTGCAATGCAGGCGGTCTTCACAGACCTCATCATCGATCCAACAGCGACACGACAGTAACGGAGATGATTACGACGGCGCTACGACGCTGCGACGCCGCAGCCATCCGATAATCTCGTCGTCAACGCAACGCAATCCGCTCCCTACGATGGCGCTCAGCTCAATAAAGTCCGGACCTGTGTTGTGGCGTCATAGATTTCGATCTGAAGCATCGGATAAGTGGATTTCAGTTTTCGCCCCGATGCTTCAGCAGCATCGAACGTCTCAAAATCTGACTTGAAATGCTTGTCAACAATTACCGTGAACCCCTCCGTAGGAGGCTTGTCCGCGCGCACCGCCTTATTCGGTTCCGGCTCGTCAATCGAGAGTACTGGCTTTTTCATGGGAGGCCTCGTCACATAGCTTCCAATCAGTCGCCGAGCGCTTTTACGAAAGTCGCGATAGCTTGCCTTTAGATCACACTCGCACCAAAGGCTGGCGAACCTGGGAATTGGTCAGGCTAATTAACCGAGTGACCCTCGCCGCGATCTCTATTGACCTTCGGCGGGCGCTTTGGCTCGGACTGTGTGTTGCGGACGGCCTCGGTGAGCATCTCGCGAAGCTCAGCCTTCGTCTTCGGCGGTTCGCGCGTGAAGGTTTTTTGCCATTGGGTCATGGACTATATGTGGGGATGCCGGAGGGGGAATTAAACCCCTATGGCCGTCTTGCCCTCGCGCTCAAGTTGCGAAACACTCATCATGGCATTGGCATGGGGTGGAGGAAAAGTGCACATTGTGTTTTGGCTCTTCATCGGAATGCTCCTTGCCAACCTGAACAAAGCCAAGGGCTATAAGTAAATGGAGAAGGCGCTAACGATCCTTGCGTTCGCATTTGCGCTCATCGCTTTTGGTGAGGCACAAGCTGAAGAACTCCTGTTGTCATGCTGGGGCACGGTCGAATTGATCCAGCAAAGCAAGCAGGTCAATCCGGTAGATGAGCGGTCTTCGCTTGCGGTCGCAGTGGATATCGCCAAGAAAACTGTAACGATGAATGGCGTTAGTTGGTCCATCACCGGAGACGCCTCGCGCGAAACGATTGTGTCCATGGACCCGGACAAGGGCAGCGTCACCCTCAACCGAATAACGGGCGCGATCAATGCTCACTTCATTGAATACAACGGACTCAAGAAATTCTATGGCGAGTGCAAGCCAGCGCAGAAACTGTTCTGAGATTTAATATGAAAACACGCGCACCATGTTCGAACTGTCTAACTGCGACCGAACATAACGTGTTGCACACTGTTGATCGGAGTGATGAATGGCAACATTTCGACTTACTCCAATGTGCTGGGTGTAAGGAGGTTTCCCTGCGTGAAAGATTTGCGCACCACGATAACACTACGACCGTCCGTTATTATCCGTCGCCTGCTTCCCGCAAAGTGCCAGACTGGGTATATGATCTGTCGGTCGGCGCTATCGGGGGAAAAAGCGCAGTCCCGTTAGGCGAACTCCTTGAGGAAATTTACCAAGCAGTCCGTGGTGGGCAATTCCGGCTAGCTATCATGGGCGTCCGCGCCCTGATCGAACAGGTGATGATACACAAGGTCAAAGACAATGGATCGTTTGCAAAAAATCTAGATGCGTTCCAACAAGGCGGATACGTTTCCTTAGTTCAGCGCGACGCTTTGAACGATATTCTTGATGCTGGTCACGCTACCATCCATCGCGCATATGAGCCTAAAACAAAAGATATTCAGATCGCGTTAGACATTACCGAAGGGATCATGGCTGCGATTTTCGTCCATGCCGAAGCAGCGAAGAAGGTTTCGGAACGGGTGCCAGCGCGGCGCAAAACTCCCGACCGTCCATAGCTTAACGCCCAACAAAGACATCGAACCTCAATCATACCAATCCTTCCGATCACGCGGCAGCGTCTTGGCCTGTGAAGAAGCGCCGAAGTGGGACCCCGGGCTACGCGAGGGGCAACCTGTTGATCTAGTTCGTGAAGTTGGCAGACAACCGGGGTCCCGATCGGCGTCGGTCCGGACCCCACCCCGAACGAATTTCCTCGCGCGACATCAAAGCGTTGCGGTCATCTGTGTTGGGGTCCCGCTTCGATGTTTATTCACAGCCAGCAAACAGATTGCCGGCATCGAGATGCAAAATTACGCTATCTCGCCGCCCCTCGACACATCGCCCACCGATGTCCACCAAAGCTGCAACGATGCCATCTACGGCCGAAGTGTCCTTACGTGCGATAAACCGATGCGCAAACTCCTCTAATTGCGAGGTCCAATATTTGAGAGATTGGGGCACGCCTGATTTAGTTATTACCGCGGCCCGAATCCAATTTGCGATGCTGCAAACTCACCCTAGCAGCGTCATCCATTTGCAAGAGCCGGTCTGCATTAGCATTTGCTAACGATATTTGCGCGTTGCATTCTCGAATTACCAATTCGATGGCGCTTTGAGGTACGAGTAGGTCGAGAGTCCGTACGTAAAACCAGCGGAGCGCGTCAAAAGAAATGCCGATAAGGAGGAACTGAATGGCGATCGAGGCGCGGGCATATGAATCAGCAATAAGCCAATTGCTCCCCAGTAAAAGTGAAAGCATCGTGGTTCCGACGAGTATGACAAAAGCTGCTAATAACGCGTCATCCTTTGCGTAGAGCTTCAGGATTGCCATGGAGAACAATTCGGCGGCTCGCTGCGCAGGAATGATCGAAAGCGACAGAACCAAAGCCAAAGCAGCTCCTATGATTTGAGCTGCGGCCAAATTCACTTCACTTGCTTTCCAGTTATTTGTTTGTGTCGCGAAAAGTAGAAACGCAAACGTCACTAGGATCGATGCCAGTGTAGCGGACCCACTTAGTAACAGCCGCTGCGCCTTGACTCTCACGGGCTTCGATCGAAGTGCGAAGTGGAAAGACTGTTTTTTGTATTCTTGAAGTGATCGGCGCCCCAGCACGATGAGCCGTCGCCGCTCACGCCGCTTGGTCCTCTTGGCGCCTTTCACTAATTTGCGTCGATAGAGCTCGGATAAGTGGCGCGCCGTGCGAAAGCACCGCTCGACCGCAATTTTGCTGTTCAAACAGAAATTGCGCACGTCCTTCACAAGTTCGCCTTTTGGAAAGCACGGTTGCGATTTCAGATTCGCAACTCGTTTTTTAAGAATACTCGTTTTACTTGCGTGTCTATCAAAATGAGATAGGCACTCTCCGGGTGGCGGGGATCAACACCGTAAAAGCAGATACAACGCGCGTGAGTTCACGCAGCTTCACGTCGTGGGCGTGGCATGTTTGAATGGTTCGATGCATCCCCCAGGGCCGCCGTGAGCCTTTCAGGTCACTTAAATCGAGGCAGCAACGATAGTTAATACGCGCGTTTCGTGTGTGGACGAATGTGTGGACGCGAGAACCACAATTCTATAAATATCAATGAAATCAATTGTTTAATGGTGGGCGCGACAGGGATCGAACCTGTGACCCCCTCGATGTCAACGAGGTGCTCTCCCGCTGAGCTACGCGCCCTGAGACCTTAAACGACGGGTTGGGTCCGTATATCGGCTCCAAAGCGAGCAGGCAAGCAGGCTTCGCCCTGCCGGCCCCTTACGAATCAGGCCGCCAGCATCTTGTTCACTTCGCTGACCAATTCGCGCAGATGAACAGGCTTCGAGAGCACCTTGGCGTTTTTGGGCGCCTCCGAATCCGAGTTAAGGGCGACCGCGGCGAAGCCGGTGATGAACATGATCTTGATGTCGGGATCGAGTTCCGAGGCGCGGCGCGCCAGCTCAATGCCGTCCATCTCGGGCATCACGATATCGGTGAGCAGCATCTCGAACGGCTCCTCGCGAAGCCGCTGGTAGGCCG
>WNFF01002825.1_pt1 | contig 14215 bp, 11 predicted proteins | sample 5400441 | NCBI WGS metagenome assembly WNFF01 (sample SAMN13153345, study PRJNA577476) | soil metagenome | isolation source: 120 cm saprolite under Douglas fir tree site 2 hole 3 replicate 1 | place: USA:California | collected 2015-04-18 | reverse complement strand
TGAGGCCACCGACACGGCCTGCCCCATTTGCCGACGGACCAAGCTGACCCATGTCACCTACGTGTATGGGGATGAACTCGGCCAATATGCAGGACGGGTTAAGCAAGGCCCGGAATTGGCCGAGATGGCGTCCGAATACGGGGAGTTCCGGGTATATGTGGTCGAGGTCTGCCAAAGTTGTGCCTGGAACCACCTTGCCTCGTCCTACGTTCTCGGCACGGGCGAGCCACGCACGCGGCGCAGCAGGCGGGCCCGGGCCGGCGAATAACGGCGGGGCAGGAAGCTGCCGCCCATCCAGGGCGGCCCGCTGAGCCTGCACCACTGAGCCTCCACCACTGAGCCTGCACCACTGGCTGACACCACCAGGCAGGAACGGCCCGGAACCAAGCGCGCGCCATGCAGATGTGACGAATTTCTAACCTGCGCCGGATGGCTCGTGACACCGGATACCGTGAGGCCCGGCGGTCGGCCCAATGCTCGCCCACGACTGCCTCACCCAACCAGCGAGGACGCGTGAGTAACCCAGATTTTCCCGATCCGCCTGTGGATCCACGTAGGGCCGGCCGCTCCGGCGGCTCCGCTGACGGCCCCTCCGGCAACCCCTACGGCCGTGGGAGCGGCCGTGGCAGTGGCGCTGCAGCAGGCAATGGCGCGGCAAATGGCAACGGCCGCGGTGGCAGTCATGCGAACGGGAACGGGAACCGAGGTTCGAACGGGAACGGGTACCGGGGCGACAGCGGAAATGGCGGTTACCCGAGCAGCAGTTACCCGGGCGGCGGTTACCCACGGAATGGCGGTAACACCCGCGGCGCGGCCGACGGGGACGGCTACGGCCTGGGCAGCGATCGTGGCCGCGCCAACGGCGCGGGCGGCGCCTCCGGGCGCGCCAACGGGCGCGGCGCAGGGCGCGGCCGCCGCGAGGCGCCGCGGGGTGGCCCCGGCTCGCAGGCGCAGGGTGGTCAGGCAGCGAACGGTGGATCCTGGCCGCAGCGAGCCGCGCGTGGCCCGTTGCCGGCTCAGCCGGGCCAGGGACAGCGGGGGCGGGGCGGGATCGCCGCGAACGGCCAGCAGCCGCGTGGCCCCTGGGCCCGCCTGAAGGGGGCCCCCGCCAGTGGCAGCACCAGGGGCATGACCCCCAGGGACAGGCTTGCCGCCCGCCTCGGCACGGGCGCGGCCGCCAGCGGATATGGCGGGACGGGCCAGTACGGGCCTGGAGGAGCGCCGGGCCGTCGGCCGGCTGGTCAATGGCAGCCGCCGGATCAGCGCGTGAATGGTGGTGGGAACGGCGGCGGCCGGGGCGGCAGCGGCCGGCGTGGCGGCGGGCCGGGCGGGAGCGGCGGGCCCGGCCGGATACCCCGCAAGGGTGACTGGTGGCGTCACTGGTCCTTCAAGAAGGCCCTCCTGGCCGCGTGTGCTACCGGCGCCGGCTTCTTCATCCTGCTCCTGGTGGTGATCGGTGTCGCCTACGCGCAGACACCGGTCCCGGTCGACGCGTCCCAGGCGGCCCTGCAGCAGGCTTCAGTGGTCTACTTCCGGGACGGCAGGACGGTCGTCGGCACGTTCGGCACCACCAACCGGCAAATGCTCACCGAGAACGAGATTCCCGCGGTGGTCAAGAACGCCGTGGTCGCCATCGAGGACAAGCACTTCTACCACGAGGGCGGGATCTCACCCGTCGGCATCGTCCGGGCCGCCATCGCCGATGTGACCTCCGGCGGGGTCCGGCAGGGCGGCTCCACGCTCACCCAGGAATTCGTCAAGAACTACTACAACAACATCGGGAGCGCGCAGACCGTCAGCCGCAAGATCAAAGAGATCTTCGTCGCGGAGAAGCTGGCCCAGCAGAAATCCAAGGACTGGATCCTCACCCAGTACCTCAACACGATCCCGATGGGCGGGGAGGTGTACGGCTTCGGCGCGGCCAGCGAGGCATACTTCGGCATTCCCGCGACCAAGCTCGATGTGGCTCAGGCGGCCATGCTGGCCGCCATCATTCAGTTGCCCAACTACTACAGCCCCACGCCGGGCACGCCGGGCTACTCCCCCCTGGTGGACCGCTGGCACACCGTGCTCACGGACATGGTGAACATGGGCACCCTGTCGGCGAAGGACGCGGCCGCCCAGAAGTTCCCCACGATCGTGCCGAACTCGATGGCCACGAACTGGACCGGGTACCGCGGCTACATCATGCAGGCCGTGGAGAATGAGCTGATAGGCACTTACCACTACACCCAGGCGCAGATCGACAGCGGCGGCCTGCACATCGTCACCACGTTCGACCAGCACATGATGAAGACGCTGTACGCGTCGGTGGCGCAGAACGAGGCGCTGATGGCTAAGTACGGCGAGGCGCTGCCCTCATGGGCACATGTAGGCGCGGTCCTTGAGCAGCCCGGAACCGGCCAGATCTGGGCCATGTACAGCGGGCCGAGTTTCTCCCAGCCCGCAAGTACCTGCCAAAAGACTCACTGCCAGTTCGACATGGCGCTGCAGAACCGGGAACAGGTCGGCTCGTCGTTCAAGCCTTACGTGCTGGCCCTGGCCCGTACACAAGGCATGAGCGTCAAGACCAGCGTCCTGGACGGCTACTCACCGCTCTTCATCCCGCCGGTCACCCAGCCGATGACCTACGCGAGCCGCGCGACACCGGCCAACCCCGCGGGCTACTACCAGGTGGGCAATGACGCGGGCGACGGCAGCCTCGGACCGCAGAGCGTGGTCAAATCGACGGCTATGTCACTCAATACCGCCTACACCGACCTGTACCACCGGGTAGCGGGCCCGACTGGCCAGAACATCATCCAGATGGCGCAGGCGCTCGGCGTCAACACCAGCGCCGCTTCCGGGCTGGACGCGGCGAATGTCGGCGGCGTTGGCATAGCGCTCGGACAAGCGTCACTGACCGTCGAGGAGCAGGCCACCACGTTCGCCGCGTTCGCCAATAACGGCGTGTACGTCACCCCGCACGTGATCTTGAAGATCCTCCAGGGCTCCGCGGTGACCCCGGCGATGGTCACCAAACGTGAGGTCCTGACTCCGGATCAGGCGTCCGACGTCAACTATGCACTCTCGTTCGACACCCAGCCCGGCGGGACCGCAGCCAGCACCGCGCTGAGCGACGGCCGGGAGATCATCGCGAAGACCGGCACCACGGACCTGTCCCAGTCAGCCTTCTTCATCGGCGCGATCCCGCAGTTCTCCATGGCCGTCGGGATGTTTACCGATCAGCAGAGCTGCCCGCCGGCTTACACGGTCCGGTGCAAGGCGGCGGCCAACCTGGAGAGCGCCCCGCCGACCGGTATCCAGACCCTGTACGGGGTCGGCGGGCTGCAGGGTTACGGTGGCCAGTGGTCGGCCTCGATCTGGAAGACGTTCGCGGACCAGGAGTTCCTCCCGATGACGCCCGCGAGCTTCCCGACCCCGTCCTTCGGCGGTACGGCGTGGGACCTGCTGCCGCCGGCCCCGCCGAAGCCCGCCGAGACAACCCCGGCTGGCAAGCACTGCAGGCACCATTGCGACGGGTCCCAGTTCCAGTCCCAGGCCACCCCGAATCCGAACCCGACGTCCCCGACGCCTTCCCTGCCGGTGACAGCAACGCCGACAGCCGCCGCTCTTGGGTTGAAGCCATCCAGCAGGGCGTGAACCCTGGCCGGGTGGGCCCAATTCCGCGTTGCTGGCAGAATCTCCCGGGACCTGGTAGGCGATGACTGGTAGCGATGACGGAGCGTGAGGTGGCGGAGGCGGGGTCCGGACCTGCCGGAACGGAAGCCAGGGAGAGTGGGGCGTGGCGGTCCCGGCTCGCCGTGGCCGCGGGGTCCACGACTGCGCTGCTCACCGCCAGCCTTGCGGGCAGCGCCCTTGGCTTCCTGAACAAGTCGGCGTGCCGTGCCGGGGACTGGAACATCTATCTCAAGCAGTTCCAGGCGCACTGTTACACCGACATCTACCCGCTGTACTTCGGTGAGGGCCTTTCCTCGGGAAAGGTGCCCTACACCGGCCATCCGGTCGAGTACCCGGTGCTCATCGGGGGGGCGATGCAGGCGGTGGCCTGGCTGGTGCGCCCCATCGGCGACCCTTACATCAGGGGCAGGGAGTTCTTCGACGTCACGGTGCTGCTGCTGGCGGTCTTCGCGGTCGCGGGGGTGCTGGCCACGGCTTACCTGGCGGGCCGGTCACGGCGGTGGACGGCGCTGGGCGTGGCCCTCGCCCCGGGCTTGATCCTGGGCTCCTTCATCAACTGGGACCTGATTGCGATGGGCCTGGCCACCCTCGGCATGGCCGCCTGGGCGGCGCGCCGCGGCGTGCTCGCCGGGGTGCTGCTGGGCCTGGCCGTGGCCACCAAGTTCTACCCGCTCCTGTTCTTCGGCCCGCTGCTGTTGCTGTGTCTGCGGGCCGGGCGGATGCGGGCGTTCCTGGTGACGGCGGGCTCGGCCGCCGCGGCGTGGCTCGCAGTCAACCTGCCTGTCGCCATCACCGCCCCGGCCGGGTGGGAGCGGTTCTACAAGCTCAGCGCCGACCGTTCGGCTGATTGGGGTTCCATCTGGTACTTCTTCCAGACCGAGCGGGTGCCGTTGGTCGGTACGACCGTCCTGGGCCAGCTCAACAAGCTGTCCCTGCTGGTGTTCGTCGTGGGCTGTGTGGGAATCGGCGTGCTGGTGCTCGCCGCCCCACGCCGCCCCCGGGTGCCGCAGGTGTTCTTCCTCACCCTCGCCGTGTTCCTGATGTCCAACAAGGTGTGGTCACCGCAGTACGTGGTCTGGCTGGTCCCGCTCGTCGTGCTGGCCCGGCCCAGGCTCTGGTCCTACGCGCTCTGGCAACTGACCGAGGTCGGCTACTTCTTCGCCATCTGGGCCTACTTGATCACGGTGTCGGTGTCCAGCCAGTCGCTCCAGGCCATCGGCGGCATCGGCACCGGGGTGTATTTCGCCGCCCTGCTGGCCCGGTTCGCCGCGATCCTGCTGCTCTGCGGGCTGGTGGTGAAGGACATTCTGCGGCCAGGCACCGACGTGGTGCGGGCCGCCGGCGAAGACGATCCAGCGGGTGGAGTCCTGGCTGGCGCGCCCGACCGTCTGATGCTTCGCCTGGGCCTGCGCCGTCTCCGCACGGCCAACGGCGCCCCGCCCTGACCTCCGCCCCGCATGAACCCTCAGGCGCCCCGCATGAACCCTCAGGCTGGGCCGAGGTGGCGGCGGAGCCAGCGGATGTCGGAACCCGGATCGTGGGTCTCGCAGATCACCGGGGCTCCAGCGGCGCGGACCACCTCAACGAGCAGCGCGGGATCGATCGTGCCCGACTCCATGCCTGCGTGCCTGTCCCGGCCGGAGCCGAAGTCATCCCGTGAGTTGTTGCAGTGCACCAGGTCGACCCGGCCGGTGATGGCCTTGACGCGGTCCACGATGCCGCTGAGTTCCTCGCCACTCGCATACGCGTGGCAGGTGTCCAGGCAGAATCCCACCTCGCCTGCTGCCCCGCCGCCCGCGCTGCCTCCGCCCGCCCTGCTCGCGTCGCCGATCGCGTCCCAGAGGCGGCTCACTGCTTCGAGGCCCCGGGCCATGGCGTTCTCGCCGCCCGCCGTGTTCTCGATCAGCATGGGGAGCGGGCGGTCGATCCGTTCCACCGCCTTGCCCCAGTTCTCGTAGCCCTCGGCCGGGTCCGTGCCGGCCGTTACGTACCCGCCATGCACGATCAGGGCCTTCGCGCCGATGGACGCGGCCGCCGCGAGCTGCTGGGAGAGCAGCTTACGGCTGGGGATCCTGATCCTGTTGTTGGTGCTCGCCACGTTGATCCCGTAGGGCGCGTGGATGAATACGTCGATGCCCGCGGCCACGATCGCCTCGCGGAGCGCGTCCGCGTCGCCACCGGGGAATGTGGGGGCCTTCCAGCCCTGGGGGTCACCGAGGAAGAACTGGACCACGTCGGCGCCGTCGGCCAGCGCTTTCGCCAGGGGATCGCCTTCATGGACATGGGCTCCGATGCGGACCATTCCCCGAGCCTAACGGGAGGCGCGCAGGTTCAGGGAGCGAAGCCGCCGTGGGCCAGCCCCAGCGCGACTCCCACGAAACCGGCGATGAGACCGGTGACGATGAGCATCCGCTGCTCTCTGGTCGCGGAGATCAGCTGGCTGTACAGGCCGACCACGAGGGCGACCGCACCCAGCGAGGTGGCCAGCAGGTGCTGGGCCACGATCCATCCGGCGGCGAAGGCGACGATCCCGGCCACAAGGGTGAAGACGGCCAGGGTGTTCTCAACCGGATGGCGCCTGCCGTCGCTGTTCAGCGTGACGTGCGGGAGGTGAGGACGGGCTCTGGCGGCTTGTGGCATGGCCACCCCCTCGGAAGGTTCCGCCCGGCGGCGGATCTATCGGGTCTGTTCCCGTGACACGCCCCTGGGAATCCTTCGCCAGGCGGCTGCCTGGACCCTGGTAAGATGACTCGGCTACACCCGCCGCCCCGTTATGCGGGATCCCGGGCGTAGCTCCTCCTGTCACGGAGAGACCGTGGCCGCGTCAGTCCAAAGGAGGCATGTTCCGATCATGCGCCGTTACGAGATGATGATCATTCTCGATCCCAGCCTCGAGGAGCAGACCGTTCAGCCGTCGCTGGACCAGTTCCTCACCGTGGTGAAGACCGGGGGCGGAAGCGTAGACAAGGTGGACGTCTGGGGACGTCGGCGCCTCGCCTACGAAATCGACAAGAAAAGCGATGGCATTTACGCCGTCATAGACATGGTCGCGGAGCCGGATACCGTGCGGGAACTCGACCGCCAGCTCAGCCTGAACGAGGCCGTCCTGCGGACGAAGATCTTGCGCCCGGAGAACCACTGAGCCGCGATGCGGCCGCGTGAGCGGCATCCTGATACACATCCTCTCAAGCGAGCGGGAGCACCCCGATGGCAGCAGGCGATACCCAGATCACGATCGCGGGCAATCTCGTCGACGACCCAGAACTCCGCTACACCCCGACCGGCCAGGCGGTCGCCAACTTCCGGGTGGCCTCCACCCCCCGGTTCCTGGACAAGGCCACGAATGAGTGGAAGGACGGCGACAGCCTCTTCCTCACCTGCAACGTATGGCGCCAGGCGGCGGAGAACGTCGCCGAGAGCCTGCAGCGCGGCATGCGGGTGATTGTCACCGGGCGGCTCAAGCAGCGGTCATATGAGACCAGGGAAGGCGAGAAGCGCACCGTCTACGAGATCGAAGTGGACGACGTCGGCCCGTCCATGCGCAACGCGTCAGCCAAGGTCACCAAGTCCAACCGCTCGGGCGGCGGCGGCGGGTTCGGCGGCGGCGGCCAGGGCGGCGCGCAGCGCGGTCAGGGTGGTTCCGGCGGGTATGGTGGATCGTCCGGCGGACGCGCCGCGGAGGACCCATGGGCTTCCTCCGAACCCGGGGGATTCGGGGACGGCGGGTCGTCCGACGAGCCGCCCTTCTGAGCCCCGCCGCTGACCGCTGCCCCACCACCCCCTAACAACTGACCATCCCCGCCTGGAGCGGGGCTCTCACCAGGAGCACCATGATGGCGAAAGCACCAATACGCAAGCCCAGGAAGAAAGTCTGCCTGTTCTGCCAGGAGAAGATCTCCTACGTGGACTACAAGGACACTGGGCTGTTGCGAAAGTTCATCTCCGACCGCGGCAAGATCCGGGCCAGGCGGGTCACCGGCAACTGCACGCAGCATCAACGCGATGTCGCCACTGCTATCAAGAATGCCCGCGAGATGGCGATGCTGCCGTACACGAGCACGGCACGCTGACCGGGAAGGGCCGCATACCGATGAGTCGCACACCTATGAAGCTCATCCTCACCCAGGAGGTCACCGGCCTGGGTGCCCCGGGCGACGTGGTCGAGGTAGCCGGCGGTTACGGCCGCAACTACCTGGTCCCGCGAGGGCTGGCCATGCGCTGGACGCGCGGTGCGGAGAAGCAGATCGAGTTGATCAAGCGGGCGCGTTCCGCCCGGGACATCCGTGGCCTCGACGACGCCAGGGACGCCGCGAGCAGGCTGGGGTCGCTCAGCGTCAAGCTGGAGACCAAGGCGGGCGGAAGCGGCAGGCTGTTCGGCTCGGTGAGCCCGGCCGACATCGCGGCGGCGGTGCGTTCGGCCGGAGGACCCGAACTCGACAAGCGCCGCATCGAGGTGCGCAACCCGATCAAGACACTCGGGGCGCATCAGGTCACGGTCCGGCTGCACCCGGAAGTGAGCGCCACCCTGGACATCGAGGTCGTCAGCGCCTGAGCACGGCGGCTGGCCCCATTGCAGTGGGGCCAGTCGCAGTTCGGCTAGGGCGTGTCTCGCGGATCTCGCACGCGCAGCAGGCTGAAGATCTGCGAGACACGCCCTTAGCCGCCTGAGTCATCGGGAGCGGCGTACCGGGGCAGGCGCTGCGCCACGCCTGGATCGAGTTCGGCCACCATGGCCCAGATCTCCGCCAGGCGCTGCATGACGCCGTCCGTCGCCGTACCCTCCGCCCCCGCGGCCTGAGTGCCCGCGCGCGCCTCCTCGGCCAGTTTGTCGATGGCCTGGCCGATCAGGGCGAGCCGCGCATCGGGAGTCGAACACATATGCGAACCATAGGGCAGCGGAGCCCATGATCGCCGGCCCTTTCGCCGGCCGCCCAGGCCGGGCGGCAGCGGATCTCGCACAGCCCTCGAAGGCGGCCAGACGGACCACCGCAGGGCCCTCCTGATACCCTGCGAGACCTCCCCCGAGCACGGTATCTGACGTCCTACGTCACGGTCCGTGTGTGGATAACTTGCTGCCGCGTGTGGATGGCGAATCTGGGCCAAAGTTTTTTCCACGCACAGCCAGTGGACGGCATCAGCGCAGGCAGAGGGAGCCTTGGCGACTTGATCCCGGACCGTGTCCCCAGAGGTATCCCCAGCCTGCGCACAGGCCGCGCGGCGTGTCTGCACAAGCTGTCCACAGACCTGTGCACAGCCCGATTCGACGGTGCCGCGCACGGCCACGAGACTGTCGGTTCATCGCCAAAAAGTGTCAGTGCCTTCCGCTAGAACTGAGTTGACCGTAGGCGCCGAAGGTGCGCAGAGCGGCTGGACGTACGGGGAAAGGGGATGCGAGGTGAGTGTCGCCGAGATCGCGCCCCGCGGGGGGGAGTTCGACCGGACGCCACCGCACGACGTGGCTGCCGAGCAGTGCGTTCTCGGCGGAATGCTGATGTCCAAGGACGCTATCTCCGACGTCATGGAGACCATCAGCGCGCAGGATCACTACCGCCCGGCACACCAGATCGTGCACGAGGCCATCCTGGAGCTCTACGGCCGTGGTGAGCCGGCTGACGCCGTGACGGTCAGCGACCTGCTGGGCAAGCGCGGTGAACTGGGCCGCATCGGCGGTGGCACGTACCTGCACACCCTCATCGCGTCCGTGCCCACCGCGGCCAACGCCGGCTACTACGCCCGGATCGTCAGAGAGCGCGCGATCCTCCGCCGCCTGGTCGAGGTCGGCACCCGCATCGTGCAACTCGGGTACTCCGGCGACGGTGACGCCGACGAACTCGTGGACCGGGCACAGGCCGAGGTTTACGGGGTCACCGAGCATCGCATCAGCGAGGACTACCTCGCCCTGTCGGACATCATGCCTGGGGCCTTGGACGAGATCGAGGCCATCGGCAGCCGTGGCGGCGGAATGACCGGGGTGCCGACCGGCTTCGCCGACCTGGACGCCCTCACCAACGGCCTGCACGCGGGCCAGATGATCGTCATCGCCGCAAGGCCTGCCATTGGCAAATCGACGCTGGCTCTGGATCTTGCCCGGGCGGCCGCGATCAGGCACGGGATGGCGACCGTGATGTTCAGCCTGGAGATGAGCCGCAATGAGATCACCATGCGGCTGCTCTCGGCGGAGGCCCGCGTGCCGCTGCACACCATGCGGACCGGCCAGATGGGAGACGAGGACTGGACCCGGCTGGCCCGCAGGATGAGCGAGGTGGTCGACGCGCCGCTGTTTATCGACGACTCGCCGAACATGTCCATGATGGAGATCAGGGCCAAGTGCCGTCGGCTCAAGCAGCGCAACGACCTCAAGATGGTGATCGTCGACTACCTGCAGCTGATGAGCTCGCCCCGGCGGGTGGAAAACCGGCAGCAGGAAGTGTCGGAGATGTCGCGCTCGCTCAAGCTCCTCGCCAAGGAGATCGACGTCCCGGTGATCGCCATCTCCCAGCTCAACCGCGGCCCCGAGCAGCGCACAGACAAGCGCCCCCTCCTCTCTGACCTGCGCGAATCTGGTTGCCTTACTGCGGAAACGCGCATCCTCCGGGCCGATACAGGTGCTGAGATCTCGCTGGGAGAGTTGCTAGCATCCGGCGAGCGTGACATTCCGGTTTGGTCGCTCGATGAGCGGCTGCGCTTGGTGCCGCGCACGATGACGCATGCTTTTGCCAGCGGGACCAAGGAGGTGTTCCGGGTTCGGCTGAAGTCCGGCCGCGAGGTTCAGGCTACGGCCAACCACCCCTTCCTCACCTATGACGGGTGGCGTCCGCTGGCTGGGGTCCCGGTCGGCGTTCGGGTGGCTGTGCCACGGCACACGCCAACCCCGCTAGCACGGCAAGAACTGCCCGATTCCGAGGTCATCATGTTGGGCCACCTCCTCGGGGACGGCTCATTTGTCAGGAACCAGCCGATCCGGTATGCCAGCACAGACGAAGCGAACCTAGCCGCCGTGACTGCAGCGGCGCTGCACTTCGGGATCACGGCGGTTCGTGACGACTACGAGGTGGCTCGCTGTACGTCGCTCCGTCTGCCGGCGCCGTACCACCTGACTCACCGTCGGCGTAACCCCATCGCCGCCTGGCTCGACTCGCTCGGCCTCTTTGGCCTGCGGAGCCACGAGAAGTTTGTCCCAGCCCCGGTCTTCTCGGTTCCGAAGCGTCAGCTTGCGCTGTTCCTGCACCACCTGTGGGCCACAGACGGCTGCGTCTGGTGGGATGCGAAGGTCGGGCAGGCCCGCATCTACTACGCCTCGACGAGCCGTCGGCTGATCGACGACGTCGCGCGGTTGCTGATGCGCTTCAACGTCATGACCCGGATCAAGGAGACCACCAAGGGCACTTACCGGCCGTGTTATCACCTGCTCGTTTACGGGGCCGAGAATCAGCTCCGCTTTCTCCAGGACATCGGAGTCCACGGGAACCGGTCCGCCATGGCCGACAAGGCGAGAGCCATGCTCAGTTCGATCAAGGGCAACACGAATCTGGACACGATTCCCCGCGAGGTCTGGGACCGGGTGCGTACTGTATTGGCCGAGCGCCAGATGACACACCGCCAGTTCGCTGCGGCGCTCGGCACGCAATTCTGCGGCAGCACTCTCTGGAAGCACGCTCCGAGCAGGGAGCGCCTCTCCCGGGTCGCGACCATCCTTGACGACGCCGAGTTGGACATGGTTGCAACCAATGACGTGTTTTGGGATGAGATCGCGGCGGTGGAGAGCCTCGGTGAGCAGCCCGTCTACGACGCGACCGTGCTAGGTACACACAATTTCGTCGCGAACGGCATCAACCTGCACAACAGCATCGAGCAGGATAGTGACGTCGTGATCTTGTTGCACCGGGAAGACCATTACGAGCCGGAGTCGCCACGCGCCGGGGAGGCGGACCTGATCGTGGCCAAGCACCGCAACGGGCCGACAACCACAGTGACCGTGGCCTTCCAGGGCCACTACAGCCGGTTCGTCGACATGGCTCCCGGCTGACGCCGGGCTTGTAGGTTCCCAGTCCGTCTCATATTCCCGAACCGGATGTCATCTGGATGTCATGGCAGTCCCAGGCGGTGTCATCTAATCCGAAGTTGCCGTAACTCTTCGTAGGCGTTGCCTCCTGAACTGCGGATACGGTGACTTCCGGGCACAGAACGTAGTCAGAATAAATGGGCGTGTCGTCCCATGTTCCGCGCCGGAATGCCGTTATGATCTGGATATGGCACGGAACACCGGTAAAGTTCACGTAGTCAGAGTCACGAAGACCGGCTACGTGGACAAACAGGGCCGCCGCAAGGACTACTCCTCGGCGTACCTGCGGCGCACCTACCGGGACGGCGGCACGGTCAGGAACGAGACGGTGGCCAACTTGTCCGCGCTGCCGGACCACGTGATCGACCTGATCGACGCCGGGCTGAAGGGCCAGCAGCTGGTCCCCGCCGGCGAGGCGGTTACCATCACCCGGTCCCTGCCGCACGGGCACGTCGCCGCGGTGCACGCCATGGCCCGCACCCTGGGCCTGCCCGCCCTGCTCGGTCCGGCGGGCCCGCAGCGGGACCTGGCCCTGGCGCTGATCATCTCCCGGGTGGCAGCCCCTGCCTCCAAGCTGTCCACGCTGGCCTGGTGGGCCGACACCACGCTGGGCGCCGACCTGGGTGTCGCCGATGCGTCGACCGATGACATCTACGCGGCGATGGACTGGCTCGCCGGCCGCCAGGATGGCATCGAGGCGGGCCTGGCCGCCCGGCACCTGGCCCCGGAGGCGAACCCGGCCCGGATGGCGCTGTTCGACTTGTCCAGCTCGTGGATGGAGGGCCGCTGCTGCCCGCTGGCCGCCCGCGGCTACTCCCGCGACGGCAAGAAAGGCCGGCTGCAGATCGAGTACGGGCTGCTCACCGACCCGGCCGGCCGCCCCGTGGCGGTGCGGGTGCTGCCCGGCAACACCGGCGACCCGGCTGCGTTCGCTGGGATCGTGAAGGTCATGCGGGACAAGTTCACCCTGGACCGGATGGTCATGGTCGGCGACCGCGGCATGATCACCAGCGCACGGATCCAGGCACTGAACACCGCGGAAGACGGCGCCGGGCCTCCCGGCGGCACCTACGGGTGGATCACCGCGCTGCGCGCCCCCGCCATCAAGAAGCTCATGGCCGACGACGGGCCGCTGCAGCTCAGCCTCTTCGACCAGCAGGATCTCGCGGAGATCACCTCCGACGACTACCCCGGCGAGCGGCTCATCTGCTGCCGCAACCCCGTGCTGGCCGCCGAACGGGCCCGCAAGCGCGAAGACCTGCTGCAAGCGACCGAGAAACTGCTCGCCCCCCTCATCACCCGCGTCGCCGCCGGGCGGCTGGCCGGGGCCGGGAAGATCGGCGTCGAAGCCGGCAAGGTGATCAATAAATACAAGACCGGCAAGCACTTCGGCCTCACCATCACCGATACCAGCCTGGCCGTGGAACGCCGCCAGGACCAGATCGGCGCTGAGGCCGCACTGGACGGGTTCTACGTGCTGCGCACCCCCGTTCCCGCCAGCGACCTGGACGCGCCTGGCGTGGTCACCGCCTACAAGAACCTCAAATACGTGGAACGGGACTTCCGCCACATCAAATCCGACGACCTGGACCTGCGGCCCGTCTTCCACTACCTCGAAGAACGCGTCAAGGCCCACGTGCTGATCTGCATGCTCGGCTGCTACCTCACCTGGCACCTGCGCCGCGCCTGGGCGCCGCTCACCTTTACCGACGAGAACCCGCCTGCCCCGGACAACCCCGTCGCCCCCGCCCACCGCTCGCCCCAGGCGCACGCCAAGGCGTCATGCCAGCACGACCCCGCCGGACGGCCCTACCGCAGCTTCCGCGCCCTGCTGGAGCATCTGGCCACCCTGACCCGCAACCAGGTCCGCTTCGCCGGCGCCAGCACCACCGTGCCCATGCTCACCGAGCCCACCAGCACCCAGCGCGAGGCCTTCAGCCTGATCGGCATCCCGATCCCGCTCACCTTGAAGTAGCCAGAACAAACCCGGCCAGCCCGGCAGAACACCAGGTCAACCCCGGAAACGCCTACCCAACTGGCCGTAACTTCGGGCTAGCCGGCATCCCCCGCCCAGGGCGGCGGGGGAGCCGCCCTCAGCGTCAGGCCCGCGCCAGCCAGAAGGTCAGGCCCAGATCCGGCTCGGCGTGCTCGTGTTCGCCCGCGGCCGGGGCCGTGGACGTTGCGGGAGCAAACTGATCGGCCAGCACCTCGCTCGCGATCAGCTGCCCGTGCTCGGTCAGCGCGGCGGCCAGATCCGGGTCGGTGGCATCCCAGCGCACCGTGATCCGGTCACTCACGTGCAGCCCGTCGGACTTGCGCGCGTCCTGGATCAGCCGGATGACCTCCCGGGCCAGTCCCTCGCGGCGCAGCTCCGCGGTGATGTACACCTCGATGCCGACGGTCTCGCCACCTTCGGACGCCACCGTCCAGCCTGTCCGGGGGGTCTGGGTCACGATCACGTCGTCGGGCCCG
>WNFF01003433.1_pt1 | contig 14218 bp, 11 predicted proteins | sample 5400441 | NCBI WGS metagenome assembly WNFF01 (sample SAMN13153345, study PRJNA577476) | soil metagenome | isolation source: 120 cm saprolite under Douglas fir tree site 2 hole 3 replicate 1 | place: USA:California | collected 2015-04-18 | reverse complement strand
GCTACCGTTGGTTAGAAGACTTGTTCCGCGGGGCCTGGTGTGCATCACAAGTGGGGAAGTATTCCAAGTTTTCCGAGGTTTGAATCGTCGTGCCGGTCGTCCTCCTGCGAACGAGTTCCGTGGCCATAAGGTGTCGCAGTGGGTGGTTCAGAACCTCATACCGGAACTAATTCAACTATGCGGGGGCGCCGAATTGGTGCACTTTTACGCTTATCCTACGAGTGTCCGAGTGATTCTGGCTTTGGGCGGTTTTCGGGTTCCCATTCACGGATTCAGAGCGCGACCTCGATTCCTTGGCTGGCTCCATCCCGCTTAGGGCGCCTGCGAAGTGCGAGCACCATTTGAAGGTACCCAGCATAACGGGGGTTAAATGCGCGTAGTTTTTCTAACGTTTGCTGTGCTGGGGTGTCCCTAAGCGATTGGGTGAGGGTTTTAATCGTACAGTAATTGTGAAGCGCCCGATGATGCCAAGATCGCAACAACAAGGCTTGGTCTGTACAGAATTCACATTCGTGTCCAGTAGCCCCGCGCAAATGTCTAAACTCTCGCGCAGTTACGTATCGGCGCGAATGGGCCGCCCCCGTTATATTCAAAGCGCCGATATGTGGAAGATATACATTCCCATACGCTGCGGTGCGTATCCATCCGGCACTGTCAAAACTATTGACGGACACATGTCTTAAAACGGCGATAGCAGCTGGTCCGCCAATCCCGAATACGTGACTGTCTAGGTTCCATTTCTTGCAGAGTTCGACGAAATCTACGAGTAGCCGAAGGCTTTGAGCTGTGCACGAGTTCACCCCCGAGTTCGGCCCACTGGTGGAGAATCCACCGAAGCCCAAACTTTTGCTAAGGACGTTAAGGTCCGGTACTGCCTGCGAGTTGAATCGAGCTTACTTCGCACGACATCGGGCGTATCCATTGACGTAATCGGAGCGTCCGGCAAGGCAAAGCGGTCGGCCCAGTTATTTTCGCGGTACAGTCGTCGAAGTTTTCGGATGGCTGGGCGCAATCGTATTCGCCCCTGTTGGACGTGGAATCCCCCGGAGTCGAAGATCACGTTACATTGCTCGCGATGTTCGTATAGTGTTGGTAAAATTCCGTTCCGCACAAAAAGCGGAGATACGATGGCATAACGAAATGGGAACTCCTCCTTGCCGAACCGAGTCGCCCAGATTTCGCACATTCGCTTAAGGTGACAGCGGTTGATTGTGAGAGAAGCGTACTATTCGTGGATTTCATGTATGCCGTCACAGTCGGCGCGACGCTTCCTCGCGTTGACGAGAAGGTTCTTCACGTGAGTTCCGCGTTACTTTGGGCATTACTGTTCTTGATTGCTGTCTTTTTGGAGGACTTCTATCTATACCATGTCAAAGTCGTTCCGAATCTCCACGGTTTCCCAAAGTGGCGTGGATTTCTTCTTTCCATGCTCATTATCGCAGCTTGGTATTTGTGCCAAGCCGCTTTTCCAAGCGATCCGCGTCTGTTCCTCATATCTTTCGGGATTTTTTTCCTGTTGAAACTGCTGGGTGGCCTCTTAATGAAACCCACTAAGTACCCTTCGCGGCAAGACTTGTTATTTATCCTGCCGGTTGCTGCTGCCTTTGTTCTTGCCTTCTTCGCAGATAACGCCTGCTTTGCATCTCACCCTGGGCGCTTGCTAATAGTGCTTGTGCCGGTATGGGCTGTAGCTGTTGGCATATGGTGGTCCATGGATAGACCAGTGAAGGTCAGTGTCTGAGGCTCAAGATTAAGTTTCCTAATTGGGGGTGGGGGGCGCGCCCTCAAGGGCGTGAGGCGATGGGTGGCTTGTGCAGCAGCCTGAATCTGATGAGAGAACTTTGGGTGCCGCTCCTTTTGGTCTTGGGAAGAGTGCGGATTTTCAAATGCTTCCTTCTTTCCTTTGCCTCTCCGCGGTCCCGTACTCTCCGTAAACACTTTCCTTTCTTCCCCTTCACTACGTGTCAATAAGTGCCCACTATCCACTCACGGTGTTTTTGCAGCCCCAAGAAAAGCGGAAGATGGCACGGGACGCAGCGTTGGCGAGTGGCGAGTGACGAGTGGCGAGTGACGAGTGGCGGAGCGAAGCTCGGGGTAAACACGGGAAGTCAATGCGCCGGACTAAAGTCCGGCCTCTACACCGGGAGCGAAATGGGAAGTGGCGAGTGGCGAGTGACGAGAGAAGAACCGACAAGAGAAAGCAGATCCCTCGCTTCGCTCGGGATGACACGGGGGCGGAGTGAGTGGGGGGAAGATCAATTTCGAGCGGCAAGCTTCTCCAAACGCTCAAGCATGTCGGGGTAGCGGCGCACCAGGAGGACCAACGCGGCGGCCTGAGGATTTGGCTTAGCGCGGCCTTGTTCCCACTTTTCGAGGGTTCTCTCATTGATGCGAAGCTTGCGAGCAAATACCGCCCGCGAACAGCGCATTCTCTTGCGCGTTTCGAGGATGAACCTGGAATCGACTGCGGGAAGGGGCGCTGCTTCCACTTTGTAGCTGCGGAGGGTGAGCTTCCCTTGGCGATGCTTCTTCATCGCGGCCACGCCTTCCATCAGCTCGGCGAAAATCTTTCTCTTGGGCATCAGCGTTTCCTCCTGGCGGATAGCTGGACAAGCAGCGGGTGAAGGCTGGGGCTTCGATGAATTCCATTCAGACCGACCCTACGCCATTGGCGTACACAGACAACTATACGCTAATGGCGTATGGGGGTCAAGGATAAGGGACACGCCGGCGTGAAGTGGTATAGTGCGGACGAAACGAGAAAGGGGAAGTGATGCGGAGCGGGATTTGTGCGGCGGCGATTGCGATGGCGGTGATGGCGGCGCTGGGTCTGGCGTATCCGTGGCCGCTGAGCGCGCAGGGGCCCGGTTCCGCGAATCCGAGCGGGCAGGCGCAAACGACGGGAGCAGCAGTTCCGGGCGCGTCGAAGACGCAAGTCGTGATATTGGGAACCGGGACGCCGGCAGCGAATCCAGATGCGTCGGGGCCGGCGGTGGCGATCGTGGTCAACGGCGCCGCCTACCTGGTGGACTGCGGGCCGGGAGTGGTGCGGCGGGCAGCCGCGGCGGAGCGCAAAGGCATTGCCGCGCTGAAAGTCCAGAACATCAAGACGGTATTCATCACGCATCTGCATTCGGACCACACGCTGGGGTACCCCGACTTGATTTTCAGTCCCTGGGTGCTGGGGCGCACAGAGCCGCTGGAGGTCTATGGGCCGCGCGGATTGCAGAGCATGACGGAGCACCTCGAAAAAGCTTGGGAGAAAGACATCGACGTGCGCACGAATGGTTTGGGGCAGGTGAACAAAACGGGCTACCAGGTGCACGTTCACGAAATCGAGCCGGGAGTGGTCTACCAGGACAAGAACGTGACGATAAGAGCGTTTCTGGTGGCCCATGGCTCGTGGGACCAGGCCTTTGGGTACCGGTTCGAGACCAGCGACCGCACCATTGTGCTATCGGGCGACACAGGCCCCACGGACGCAATCGCGAAAGCGTGCCATGGATGCGACGTGCTGCTCCACGAAGTCTATGGCGAAGCCACTGTGGCCACACAAACGCCAGACCGCCAGAAATACTTTCACGCGTATCACACTTCCACCGGTGAACTGGCGAAGGAAGCGGCGGAAGCCAAGCCTGGCTTGCTGGTGCTGTATCACCAGATGTATTGGAGTCCTGCAACGGACGCGCAATTGCTGGACGAAGTGAAGCAGCACTATGCGGGGAAAGTCGTGTCGGCGCGCGATTTGGACGTGTACTGAGTTGGGTTCGTGAGAGGCTAAGCGGCCTTTGGTTTTCCGTTGCGGCGAGCTTTCTGCTGTTTCTGGAGCAATTCTCGTTCTGCCTGGACCCAGTCCTCCAACGCATCGCCCGGAGCGCCGTGGCGTTCGACGTAGATTTCATAGGCGCGCAATTGGATTTCATCCTGTGTTGGACCGCTCCTGGAAGTTCGCGACTTGCGTCCCGCGGATGAAGCTACTACTGAGATTTTGGGCATGGCCACCTTCTTCATGAACACCTCCTTTGGGTCACTCTGACCGAACCTTCCATTCCGGATTATAGCCTTCGACGAGATCAGAAACCAAATATCGCTAAAGCGATTCCTTTCCGACGTGTTCAAAATCATAGACCAGGCATAAGGCGAGAAGACAAACAAAATTCGAATCTGGAGAATCGAATTCAGCGATGAGAGAGGGGCCAGACCGGCGGAACGCGTGATTGGCTTAGTGGGGAAACACGAAGAAGATGTGGAAGAGTCCGCTGCCGAGGAGGGCGGCGCCGGGAATGGTGAGAACCCAGGCCCACAGGATGCGGCGAGTGATGCCCCAGCGAACGGCGGTGAGCCGGCGTGTTGCGCCGACGCCGACAATGGCGCCAGTGATGGTGTGGGTGGTACTGACGGGGATGCCGAAGACGGCGTTGGCGACCAGAGTCAGCCCTCCCGCGGTTTCAGCCGCAAAGCCACCGAAGGGAGTGAGCTTGGTGATGCGCTGGCCCATGGTCTTGATGATGCGCCAGCCGCCGGCCATGGTGCCGCCACCCATCGCCAGGTGGCAGCAAATGATGACCCAGTAGGGAACCGCGAAGGACTTGAGCAGGCCGCCGGCAACGAGCGCCGTGGTGATAATGCCCATGCCTTTCTGTGAGTCATTCGTGCCGTGACCGAGGCTGAAGAGCGCAGCAGAGAGCAACTGCAATCGGCGGAACCAGCGGTCGACTTTCTGCGGACGCTGGCGGCGCACAATCCAGCTCGTGACAATGGTTAAAATCATCGAGAGAATCATTCCAATGACCGGTGAGAGGAAAATAAAAGTGACGGGTTTGATCCAACCGCCGAGGATCAGCGCCTTGAAGCCGGCGCGAGCGACAGCGGCGCCGCCATAGCCGCCGATCAGAGCGTGTGAAGAGCTGGTTGGGAGACCCAGAACAAGGGTAATCAGGTTCCAGGAAATCGCGCCCAGCAGCCCGGAGAGGAGGACTTGCTGATTGATCAGCTCGATGTGAATCATGCCTTTGCCGATGGTGCTGGCGACGGCGGTTCCAAAAAAGAAAGCGGCGATGAAATTCCAGAAGGCAGCCCAAGCGACGGCGCGAAAGGGGGTGAGGACGCGAGTGGAGACGACCGTGGCGATGGAGTTAGCGGCGTCGTGCCACCCGTTGGAGAACTCGAAGGCCAGGGTGAGGCTGACGACGACGAGGAGGAGAGCGAAGCTGGTCATCGGCGGGTCAGGCGGTTTTCAGGATGACGCCTTCGATGACGTTGGCTACGTCTTCGCATTTGTCGACGGCGGTTTCGATGACTTCAAAAATTTCTTTCCACTTGATGATCTGGACGGGATCTTTTTCTTCGTCGAAAAGCTGGGCGATGAGGGTGCGGCACAGACGGTCGCTTTCGTTTTCGTAGCGATTGATTTCGATGCAATGCTTGAGAGCTTTTTCGGGCGTTTCGAGGGCACGGACAGCGGCTTCGACTTCGACGGTGGCGGAGACGAGGACTTTGACGAGGTCCACGGTGCCGGGGCGGACGGAATCGACGCGGTACAGGACGAAGCGGCTGGCGGCGGCGTCGATAAGGTCGATCACGTCGTCGAGCTGGCTGCAAAGCTCGTGGATGTCTTCGCGGTCGAAGGGCGTGATAAACGTCTGGTTCAGCTTGGTGAAGATGGAGTGAGTGAGTTCATCGCCTTCGTGCTCGATGGCTTTGACGATTTGCACCTGCTCGGGCACGCCGGTGTAATGCGAGAGCATCTTGAGCAGTGCTTCAGCCCCCTGGTGGATGTTTACCGCTTGCTTGGCGAACAGGTCGAGGAAACCCTCTTCGCGCGGAAGGAGGCGCTGCAAAAGTCCGGGCATGTTGTCTGACTCCCCCCTGAGGAGTCCGATATTGAGGCGGGAGAAGTGTAGCGAAGGAGGGTGCGGGAGGCAAGGAATGGGGTGTGGCGGCAGGTTCGTTTGAAGAGTTGCTCGCCCTCACAAACAAAAAGGGCGTCCCGGTTTGCACCGAGGACGCCCTTTAGGATTGAGGTTGTGGGCGAGCTGGAGAACTTAGTACATGCCGCCCATGCCGCCTGCACCGGGAGCGCCGGCAGCGGCTGCCTTCTTGTCGTCTTCCTTGAGCTCGGCCACCAGCGCTTCAGTGGTGAGCATCAGGCCCGCGATGGACGCTGCGTTCTGCAGCGCGAGGCGGGTGACCTTGGCCGGGTCGATGACGCCCATCTTGACCATATCGCCGTAGTCGCCGGTTTCCGCGTTGAAGCCGAAGTTTTCGTCCTTAGACTCGCGGATTTTGCCAATCACCACGGCGCCTTCGGAGCCGGCGTTGAGTGCGATCTGGCGGGTTGGCTCTTCTAGAGCGCGCTTCACGATGCCGAGGCCAACGGCTTCGTCATCATGGAGCTTGACCTTCTCGAGGGCCGCGATGCAGCGGAGTAGGGCCGAGCCGCCGCCGGCAACGATGCCTTCCTCGACGGCCGCGCGAGTGGCGTGCATGGCGTCCTCGACACGAGCCTTCTTTTCCTTGAGCTCGGTTTCGGTAGCTGCGCCGACCTTGATGACGGCAACGCCGCCGACGAGCTTGGCAAGGCGCTCCTGGAGCTTTTCCTTGTCATAGTCGGATGTGGTGTTATCAACCTGCTGGCGGATCTGTTTGACGCGGCCTTCGATTTCGGAGGGTTTGCCGCCGCCTTCGATGATCGTCGTGTTGTCCTTGTCGATGGTGATCTTCTTGGCGCGGCCGAGATCTTCGACCTTCACGTTCTCGAGCTTGATGCCGAGATCCTCGGTGACGGCCTTGCCGCCGGTCAGCGTGGCGATGTCTTCGAGCATAGCCTTGCGGCGATCGCCGAAGCCAGGCGCCTTCACCGCGGCGCATTGCAGCGTGCCACGGAGCTTGTTGACCACCAGCGTCGCAAGAGCTTCGCCTTCGATGTCCTCAGCGATAATCAAGAGGGGCTTGCCCATCTTGGCGATGCCTTCGAGCAAGGGTAGCAGATCCTTCATCGAGCTGATTTTCTTCTCGTGGATGAGGATGCGCACGTCTTCGAGCACGCACTCCATGCGCTCGGGATCGGTGATGAAGTAGGGGGAGAGATAGCCGCGGTCGAACTGCATTCCTTCCACGACTTCAAGGGTCGTCTCCATGGTCTTGGATTCCTCGACGGTGATGACGCCATCCTTGCCGACCTTCTTCATGGCCTCGGCGATGATGCCGCCGATCTGCTTGTCGTTGTTGGCGGAGATGGTGCCGACCTGCGCGATCATTTCGCCCTTGACGTCCTTGTGGAGCTTCTTGATCTCCTCGACAGCGACTTCAACGGCTTTGTCGATGCCGCGCTTGAGAGCGGTGGGGCTGGCGCCGGCGGCGACAGTCTTGACGCCTTCGCGGAAGATAGCCTGCGCGAGCACCGTCGCGGTGGTGGTGCCATCACCGGCGACGTCGCTCGTTTTCGAGGCGACTTCGCGGACCATCTGAGCGCCCATGTTTTCGAGGGGATCCCTCAGCTCGATCTCCTTCGCTACGGTCACGCCGTCCTTGGTGATGACGGGCGCGCCGAACTTCTTCTCGATCACCGCGTTGCGGCCCTTGGGGCCGAGAGTGATCTTCACTGCATCGGCAAGGATATTCACGCCGCGTAGAATAGCCTGGCGGGACGCCTCACCTGTTACAATCTGCTTCGCCATTTCTTAATTCCTCCTGAGAGTCACTGCGATTTCTTTGTACTTCTGAAAACCTTTGGTCCGAAAAACCGACGCTACTTCCTTGCTGCTTTCGCAGCACCGCTCAGCTTCGCCAAGATCTCTTCCTCGCGAAGGATGAGGAACTCCTGCTCTTCGATCTTGATTTCCGTGCCGCTGTACTTGCCGAAGAGAACGCGGTCGCCCGGTTTCACGTCCAACGGGATCAACTCGCCTTTCTCTCGCTTGCCAGCGCCGACGGCGATGACTTCGCCCTCCATGGGCTTTTCTTTTGCGGAGTCAGGGATGATGATGCCACCCTTGACGGTTTCTTTTTCCTCGATGCGCTTCACGATGACACGGTCGTGGAGCGGGGTCAGATTCACTGCCATCTTGAAAGATCCTCCATAGGTGATATGCGGTTTGAGCTGCGGCGGAGCGCAAAAAGTCCGTTAGCACTCCTCCTAGCCGAGTGCTAATATATCAGAAACTCCCGTCATGTCAAGGGTTTCCCACGCGGATTGAGGGAATTCCCTCTGGAAGCATCGTTCGATTAAGCCTAGTATTATCAATATACTAGATGGTGCAAGAAAAATGTGACACTTGGAGATTGTAGTGCTTCTCCCTCCGCAGTAGAATTCGACACGCGGAAAACAAATGGGGTCATTTGTCTACTTAAGGCTGATCGGTTTCACAGCAGGGACGCTGCTGCAGCTTTTCTGGATGGTGGTAATCCTTGGCTACCGGAGGCAGCGGAATTTTGAGCGCGTGTTCTTCTTCTTGTGCCTTGCGTTGTTCTTCTATTACAGCGGTTCGCTGTTGGCGCTGAACGCGCAAATCTACTACACGGTCCCCCCCGTCTTGCTCCAGGCCTTCGCAGTCACCCTGCTGTGCGCGGGGCTTTGCCTGCTGCCGCCGCTTTTGATCCATTTGCATCTGGAATTTGCCGAGACCCGCGATCTGCTGCGTAGCCTCCCTTTGAAGCGGATTGTCTTGCTGGCAGCCTACGCTCCGGTGTTGTACTTCGCTTTGCACGTTTACCCGCAGATTGCAGCGGCCACGGGATTCGATTTTCTTATTCCGGGGAACGCGCTCGGACGAGGGTACGGCGTGTGGCTGGGGCTTGCGCTGGTCGTGAGCGGAGCATGGGAGGTGCGTTTCGTGTGGCGCGCGCCCGATCAACCGCAGCGGCTGTTTCACAGCACTCTTGCGAGTTTGTTCATAGCCGGCGCGGCGATGGTGACCTACCTGCACGTCGTGGGTGGGCCCCTTCCTGCAAACCTCGCTTCGGGAGTAAGTGCCGCCCTGGTCTGGCTGGCGATCCCGCCTTCGGCGATCCTCATCTACCTAGTCCAGCGGTTTAACTTTTTGCAGATCGGGCGGCAGAAGAATCTCGTCTATGCCGTGTCCGCGACGTTCCTGGCGTTGCTGTATTTGAGCATGGTGCGGCGGGTGAGCGTTTGGCTGGAACCGGTGCTGCCGCCGGAGGCTTCGGCTTCGATTCTCCTGTTTGTGCTGGTGATCTTTATCGAGCCGTTGCAACGCGTGCTGGGACGCCGATTGCAGGAAACCGCGCACCGCGAAATGGACCGGGTGCAGCGTCTGACGGCGGAAATTCAGCAGGAGGCGAGGCAGGGCAATCTCAAAGATCTCGTGAATTTTATTCAAAGGCGGGTCCGGGAGGAATTCGAACTTGCTGCGGTGACATTGACTCTTCTCGAGTCGAGCAAAGCGAAGCTGCAAGCCCGCATGGTACAACCCGGCGAGCCGCAGGACCGCGTATCTCCGTCGATCGCCGGCCAGTTTTTCCCCGTACGGCAAAAACATGGCTACGTAGCTATGTTGCGCGCGGAGCCACACGGATCGGCCATTTCCGGTGAAACGCGGGCAGCGCTGGAGTTTTTGTGCGAGCAGTTGCCGGGCGCCCTGGACCTCTGCCGGTTAATAGACGAAAAGCTTCAACTGGAAAGGGAACTCGCGGAACGGGAGCGGCTGGCTCTGGTGGGCCAGATGGCGGCAAGCATTTCTCACAACCTGAAGAATCCGCTGGGGTCCATCAAGACGATCTTGCAAGTCCAGATAGAAAATCCGGAGCTGCCGGATTCGATTCGCGGCGAAACCAAGATGGTGCTGGATGAAATCGGACGCCTGTCGTCGAAGTTGAATCAATTGCTGCAATTCAGCAGGCCTGCCGTGCGCACCGGGACCGCGACCGCAAGGTGCGACGCCCGACCGGTGCTGGAAGAAGTGGCCGGCGTTCTGCGGCACGAAGCGGAAAGGCGCGGCGTCACACTGGAGACGCGGTTCGCTGATGGCAGCGTAAATGTAGCGGCGAACGCGGAGGCGGTCCACGACATCGCGTCCAATCTGCTGGTCAATGCGCTGGAGGCAACGCAACGGGGAGGGCGAGTCATCGTAAGCGCAGCGGTAAAGGACGGAGGCGGGGTGATGACCGTGGAAGACAATGGCCCGGGGATCCCCGCCGCGCTGCGCGAGAAAATTCTCCAGCCATTTTTCACTACAAAATCGCAGGGCACGGGATTGGGACTCGCGATTGTGGCGCGGCGGGCCGTGGAATGTGGCGGGCGGCTGGAATGGCAGAGCCCGGTGAGGGCCGGCCGCGGCGCACGATTCAGCGTTAGTCTGCCACCGGCAGATGAAGCAGGAATACCAACAGTAATTGCGGGTCCGGAGGCGCAATGAGGACGATTTTAATTGTGGATGATGAACCGGCAGCTCGGTACGGGCTGCGGCGGGCGCTGGAAGCAAAGTATCGCATCGCGGAAGCAGACTCGGCGGAAGCGGCTAAAGAAGCATTGCGGCGCGAGCAACCGGACATGGTGCTCTTGGACGTGGTGTTGCCCGGTGAGGATGGGCTCTCTTTTTTGCGGTGGATGCGCGGGCAGGGGAGCGAATTGCCGGTGCTGATGGTGTCCGCGCTGGACACGGCGAAGACGGCGGTCGAGGCGCTACGATTGGGTGCCGCCGATTACCTGGTGAAAGGGTTTGAATTGGAAGAACTGCGGCAGCGCGTGGCAAATCTGCTTAAGCTGGCGACGCTGGAAAAAGAAAATGACGCGCTGCGAAGACGGTTGGCGACCGAAGGGCAGTTTGGGCAAATGATCGGCCGCACGGCGGAGATGCGCCGCGCGTTCGAAATAGCGGACCGCGTGGCGCCAACGGATTCCACTGTCCTGATTCTCGGTGAAAGCGGAACAGGAAAGGATCTGATGGCGCAGGAGATCCATGCGAGGTCGCCGCGCGCGGGAAAGGCTTACGTTGCGGTGAATTGTGCGGCGCTCCCGGAGACGCTGATCGAATCGGAATTATTTGGTTATGAGCGCGGGGCTTTTACGGGCGCAGCGCAGCAGAAGAAAGGAAAATTCGAGCTGGCGTCAGGCGGGACGCTTTTTCTGGATGAAATCGGGGACATGAATCCCGTAACGCAGGCGAAGGTGTTGCGTGCGCTCGAGAATCGCACGATCGAGCGGCTTGGAGGAACTCAGCCCATTCCGGTGGATGTACGAGTGATCAGCGCCACGCATAGGAATCTGGCCGCGGAAATTCGCGCGGGAAAATTCCGGGAAGATTTGTTTTACCGGTTGCGGGTGGTAACGATTGAGCTCCCTCCGCTGCGCGCGCATAAAGGGGACATTCCAGTGCTGGCGGAAGCGTTTTTGCAAATGCACGGCGCGCGGCTGGGACGATCTGCCCGGCTGACGCGCGAGGCGATTGCGGCGATCGATCGCTACGACTGGCCGGGAAACGTGCGCGAACTGAAGAACGCGCTGGAGCGAAGCCTGGTGCTCTCCCGAGGAGAAGAGATCGATGCGGGGGACTTGCCGGCAGAAGTGGTGAGCCGGGAGGCGGCGCCGCACAAAGGCCCGGGGACAGGGGATTCGAACGGCCTGGCAGAAAAAGATTTTCGCGAAGCGAAGCGGAAATTTGAGGTGGCGTACCTCATGAAACAGCTGGCTGACCACCGCTGGAATGTTTCGCGGACCGCGGCGACGATTGGACTGCACCGGCAGAGCTTGCAGGAAAAATTGCGCGAACTGGGAATCCGGCGGCCAGGAAAAGAACCTCTCGAGGGCAGAGACTAAACCTGTCTTGCTCGCGATTCTTCGCCGCGCGTAGGGGCATGATATGTCGTGCCCCCGCGGTTGACGGGCTGCGCGGCTTCTTGCGAAAGGCGCAACGGTGACTTCTGTCCAATTCGTTGGCTACGCCATGGCTGGAGGCGCCAGCTCCCGATTTGGCTCCGACAAAGCTCTTGTTGAACTCTCCGGCAAAACGATGCTTCTGCGTACCTGCGAATTATTGCGCGGAGTCGCCCGCGAAGTGCGCATCGTGGCCCCAGCAGGAAGATATGAAGTACCGGGCACCGTGGTCATTTCTGATCGCTGGCCTGGCCAAGGGCCGCTTGGGGGGATCATCACGGCCCTGATGGCAACTGCAAGCCTCGAGCCGCATTACGATTGGAACTTGATCGTCAGTTGCGATATGCCGTTTCTGACGGCGGAATGGGTGCAATACATGGCAGCGCGAGCGGCAAAGAGCGCAGCGCAAGTTATTCTGCCGCATTCAGCAACCGGTCCGGAGCCGCTGTGCGCATGCTACCGGACGGACGGGGCTGGGAAACTCAAGGCTGTTTTCGAAAGCGGCGTCCGCAAGATTACGGAAGCGCTGAAACAGGTGACCACGGAAGTGCTTGACGAGGGGGACTGGAAACGATTTGATAGCGCTGGGCGGCTTTTCTGGAACATGAATACGGCGGCGGATTTCGAAGAAGCGCGCCGAATTTGGGAAGCGGAGCGGAAGTGAGCGGCTTTATCCTGAGTGATCGCGAAGGCGGCGCCGGCAACGGCGGCGCGGCAGCCAACTACTTCGAATTTAGCGATGTTTGCAAGGGCTTTGACGAGCGCCTGGTATTGAACCACGTCAGCTTCACCGTGAAACACGGCGAGACGTGCGTAATCATGGGACGCAGCGGCGTGGGCAAGTCGGTTTCGCTCAAGCACATTATGGGATTTCTGAAGCCCGACTCCGGGCGGATCTTTATCGACGGCCAGGACGTCACCGATTTCAGCGAAAGGGAATTCGAAGCGGTGCGGCGCAAAGTCACGATGGTGTTTCAATCCGGCGCCCTGTTCGATTCGCTGACCGTCGGCGAAAACATCGCATTTCCCCTCGAAGGTCAGCCGGGCCTTTCTCCCGATGACGTCGATGCGTATGTGGAAAAACTCGCGCACATGCTCGAAGTTGAGGAAGTGCTCGACAAATTGCCGAGCGAGTTATCCACGGGAATGAAGCGTGCGGTGGCGATCGCCCGCGCCTTGGCGCAAAATCCCGACGCGATTCTCTACGACGAGCCCACGACGATGGTGGACCCGATCATGGCGGGGCACATGGGCGATCTGATTCTGCGGCTCAAATTAGCGTTCCACAAGACATCGGTCGTCGTCACTCACGATACGCATCTGGCCAAAAAGCTCGCCGACAAAGTGGTTTTTCTACAGGAAGGCAAATCCACGGTATTCGATTCCTGGACCGAGTTTGAAAATTCCAAAGACCCCTTCTTCTACAATTTCCGCATGCAGGATGAACTCATTCCCCCGCTGGACACGACGCTGTGAGCCGATCCGCCAACGGCTCTCCCGATCCCATAAAGCAACTGCGCAGGGAAATGGGTTTCTGGGATGTCCTGCTGTTCAACATCGCAACAGTTTTGGGCCCTCGGTGGATTGCCGCCGCGGCTCATAACGGGACGTCATCGCTCAGCCTTTGGGCGCTCGCGGCCGTCTTTTTCTTCTTGCCCATGGCGCTGATCATCAACGAACTGTCCTCCCGTTTTCCTGAAGAAGGCGGGCTGTATGTTTGGTCGAGAGAGGCGTTCGGCGATTTCCACGGATTCGTCGCCGGATGGAACTATTGGATCTACACCGTTTTTTATTTTCCCGGATTGCTGCTCGCAAGCGTGTCCATGAGCGCTTATGTCCTTGGAGGAAAGGGCGTGGACCTCGCGCAGAACCGCGCTTATCTCGAGATTGGATCTTATGTGCTGCTCATCGTTGCGGTGGGACTGAACATCATCGGGTTGAACATAGGGAAGTGGCTGCAAAACGCTGGAGGCGTTTCCACATACCTGCCGCTGCTGATATTGACGGGCGTGGCCGGAGCGATGTACGTGCGCCACGGCTCTGTGACGCACTTTGCGTGGTCCAACATGATGCCGGTATGGAACTGGGACACCGTGAACTTCTGGTCGCAGATCGCGTTTGCTTTCACCGGACTCGAGCTGGTTTCGGCAATGAGCGGGGAGATTCGCGATCCCAGACGCACGCTGCCTCGCGCGGCGTTGGGCGCCGGCGCGCTGATCGCGCTGATGTATATGGTGGGCACGGCGTCCGTGCTGTCTTTGGTGCCGAGCGCGGATGTGGATCCGAAGAGCGGCGTCTTTCATGCAATTACCGTGGGCTCGATTGCCCTGAAGATCGGATTTGTCGGCGTTTTGGCGGCCATGCTGGTCACCGTGGGGAATGCCG
>WNFF01002821.1_pt1 | contig 14224 bp, 10 predicted proteins | sample 5400441 | NCBI WGS metagenome assembly WNFF01 (sample SAMN13153345, study PRJNA577476) | soil metagenome | isolation source: 120 cm saprolite under Douglas fir tree site 2 hole 3 replicate 1 | place: USA:California | collected 2015-04-18 | reverse complement strand
TGGATTGGTGATGATGAACCCGGAAAACTTGCGCTCCGACGGAGAGCCGTCCGCAACGGCGGTGGTATTGAAATTCGATTGCGCCCAGTTGTTGGCGACGGTGATCTCGTTGTGCGAGGCGTCGCGCGGATCGACATAGGCGTCGACCTGCGCCTTGACGCAGAAGTGTTCGACGTCGTCATCACCGATTTTGAGATCGGCGGGAGGGGTCCAGGGGGCCTGGAATTCGAAGAGGCCACCCGCGGGGATGTTGGCCGGCGGCGGACTGGGGAGGTTGTTCCAATCGCCCGGCTTGGTTGTGAACGGCAGCCAAGCGAGTTTGAGCACCACGTTATCGGCCTTCACCGAGCCCGCGTTGTGGACCCGCACTTTGATGGTTTGCGCCATGCCTTTGGCGATGATGTTGGGACCGGCGGGTCCATCCAAATCGATGTCGGGGCTTTTGTAGTTGCCGTGGCCGGGCGCGGGGCTGATGCGGAGGTCGACTCGATTCGCGCCTTCGTAGACCACTCTCACCTGGACGGCATTGTTGTCGGCCGGATCGATATGATCGAACACCAGACGGAAATCGTGCATGCGCACGGGGTTGGTCACGTCACTCTCGGCATAATCCTGGCCCGGGTTGCTGAGCACGGGTCCATCGCCGTCCACGTCCACGGGAAGGCGCAGGATGCGCGGGCGGACGGCCTTGGTGGTTTCGGCGGCAAGATCGCGGGGCTCGAGGGCTAATCCGTCGCCGATGACGTCGGTGCCCAAAACCAGCAGGCCGGCGGGCACTTCGGTATTCAGACTTTGATCGCCGATCTGGCCGCCTTGGGTGCGGCGGTATTCAAAATAATAGTTCCAACCGTCGCGGATACGGATTTCTATGCCGGCGCGGCGGCCTGCGGGTGGACCGGAACGCGTCAGCGTTTCCATGGCTTGCAGAGTTACGGGATGCCCCGTGGGATTCGCACTAAAATCGAATGTCTCGATCCAGTTCGACGCAATCCAGCCCAGGCGCATGCGGTTGGGAAACGAGAAATGGGGCAGATTGAACTCGTTGGCCATCAGATCTAAATCGTCGATGAGGCGGGCGTTCACCTCGGCAGTGAATGCGGTCGTGTCGGTGTTGTAGAGATCTTCGCAACCGAGCGTGTGGCCCGTTTCGTGGCACAGAACTTGGGTGAGGTCGAGAATCTTATCCGCCGGCATTTTGGAGGGCATTCGGGTCGGCATGAGGATGGACGGTATGGTTTTGAAGCCGGTGGTCTCGACGCCATCCGATTGCAGAGTGTTCCAATGGAACCTGGCGGCGGAATAGTTCGCCTGGGGCCAAACAAATTCGGCGCGGAAAGTATCGTCGCCTGAAACGATGACGTCCTCCGAAGCGGTCTGAACGACGAAGACTACGGCGTCGGTGTTGTCGAGAACAGGTTTGGAAATACCCGCATCAATCAGGGTGTCGCACCAGGCGCCCGCCAAATCGGCCCAGGTAGTGGATTTGGGATTCCAGCCGCCCCAAGGGTTACTAGTATCTTTCGGATTGTCGTATTTGAATAAGTCACCCCAGCCTGCGTCGACGTCGGCTGGTCCATACGTTTTCCCGGTGGCGAGCGAAATGCTGGTGCCCTGGACGGCGCCGGGGGCGGTGTTGTGAAACGAGACCTCCTCATAGTAACCCTGCACGGAACCACCGGGACCGGTCAAACGATTCTTCCACTCCGTGGATAGCGGAGACAAATCGGGGGAAAGGCGCTGATCCTTGGTCGAGCAAAACACAATGGCAACGCGCCACAAGGGCGGGGCAGCATGAACGCCGATGTTTTGCGCGCCCGGCGGGCCCCCGCCCCATGCGGCAAAAATCTGGTGGATGCCCGTAATGGCGACCGGCGGTCCTGAGGTGTCGTCGGGCCAATGGCGTGTCACCCGGAAACGGGCGCGCCCTACGCGGACTCCGTCGGCGATGCGAGTGGCCGCGAGATGATACTCGCCGGGCGTGTAGCCGGACAGCACCATCAAACGCTGCTCGCCAGCGGGCGCGGGAGGCTCGATGCCCGCCGAGACCGAGCCGGCTCCGGGACCCTCTTCCACGATGAGGGTGACGTCGCCGGGGGCGAGTCCGATCGCGCCCAGATCGAGTTCCACGCGCGCGAAGCCGCCGACGAACAACGGGCCGAGCGGGAGCGAACTAGGAAGAGTGCCTTCATCGAGTTCCCATTCGATCGCCTCAATACTCGTATCGGTGACGGCGAGAACCAGCGATGTCCAGCGAGCGATGGCGCGCACCGGCATCGCGAGAGGGAGGGCCGCGCCGAGCGTTCCGGTGGTGAGATCGAGCGGGACCAAATCGCCCGCGGGGGAGATTGCGACGATCGCTGATGCGCCAGCAGGAGCCGATACGAGCGCTGACGCGGCATCGAGACTGGCGGATTGCGTGACGGCTGCGGTATCGAGGTCCACGGTGGCGATTTGGGGACCGCCGGCAGTTTGCTGGATAATCACCGCGAGCCGGTCGACGATGGCGAGAGCAGTGGGGCCGGGCAGGCCGGTCGCCAGGTTTTCGACAGCGCCGGTGTTTGCATCCACTTTGAGGAGATCCGCAGCATCGTCCGAGGCGAGAACAAGTAGTCCGGCATCGGGGTGCACGCGCGCGGCGGCGAGCGGCCGGCCGAGGTCGGCGACGACCGTGGCACTCGCGCGATCCGCCGAGGTGCGGCTTGTGCAGAGAACGGCGCCGGCGCTTTCTACAACGAAAATGCGAAGACCGTCCGGGGCGGGGAGCACGGCGACTGGGTTGATATAGCCTGTGCCCAAGATGGTGATGCGCTGGTCGAGGAGGCGGCAAGTGACGATCTCGCCGGCGCCGGTTCCCAGCCAAACTGAATTATCGGGTTCTGAAAATTCGGCGCAGCCGGCGACTACGGAAAAGGCGAGTGGAATGGAGTGGCGGGGCATTCTGACATTATATTGATCGCCGCCTCTCAGCAGGTGAATATTCTGCTAGTGGTTCGCGATGATTCCGGTAACCAGCTCGCGTCCGACATCTTGCGTTTTGCCGCCAACGGAGAGTTCGCTGCGCCCCCCGGGCGTTCAGATCGGCGTCATCGGCATCCGCAGGCCCCGGCGCTCACCTACACCTCGCTGCCGGCGAGGGGATAGACAACAAACCGCGCCACGCCGTGCTCGAACACGCCGCACGTTAGGAACTCCCGGAACTCGCGCTCGACGAACTGCCGGAGAGGCCGGCTCCGTCGTCCGGCCTCCGCCACCGCACCCAGGAAGGCCCCCAGGTGCTCGGCGACGACCTCATGGAGCACGGTTGTGCTCGGCATCGCGGGGCCGGTAGACCGCTCGCTGGAGGGCCATGGCCCCCAGGTGGGGTCACGGCGCCGATCGGGACAATGCTGGAAGTCGAAAATGAGGTCATCGGACCTACGACAGTCTGGGCGCACCTGCCGTGCTACTCGATCTGGCACGAAGAATCAGAGGCCCACAATGGGTCGACCGAGACGAACGGAACCGACTACCTCGCCAACCTCCGTCAAATCGTGCGTGACCGATTCGCGAATGGAACGCTGTTCGTGTTGCCGCACGACAAGTCATGGACCGGACGAGGCGTGAGTGACATTTGCGCCGTGTGCAGCACGCCAATCTTCGCCGCTGAGTCGTCGCAAGAGGTTATCGGAATGCGACGTGCGCACGCACATGTGGTCTGCTACCGAGCGTGGCTAGTTGAGTCAACAGCGGTCCGACAGTTGGAGGAACGGTACTCGGCAGAATCTCACGACGACGCCGCCGGCTCGTAGCTCCCGGTCCTGCGCGTAGTCCCGCCCATTTGGTTTGACGACCACGGCTGCCGTCCAACGCGCCTGTGTCATCCATGAACCACACACAACCACTTGCCGGCGCTCCGGGCTCGCGGCAAAATGGCTTCAAGTGACCCGCCGATGGAAGAACAGAGCATTCGCACGAGGATCGCGCGCTTATGGCGTCAGGAGCACTTCCGACTGACCCATACGCGGGCATGACTCGCATGGAGGCGGGACATCGAGCGTCACCTGATGAGCAATGTACCGTCTGCCAGGAAGGCGGACCTCACGTGTCGTACACGTACCGGGACGGGAAGGCGGTCTGCATCCACGCCGCCTGCGATGCACTATGGCGGGAGGAACGCCCGGAATCTTGAGGGAATGATTCCGCCCGCGAAGGAGTTCCACCCTGGATACAAAATCCTGATCGGCATGCTCACGGGAGCTGTCACCCGCGAGCAGGCGGCCTCTTGAAATCGCCAAGCACGCGCACTGGCTGATCCTCGTACCGGTCGTGATGGCGAAGCCACGCCATGGAGGCGGGCAAGTCGGCCTCGTCGCGTCCCTTGGGGACCAGATCGAGGAGGTGGTAGGCGCCGTTCAGCATGTCGAGGCCGCGCGCATAACACGAGTAGGTGTGAAAGATGACGCCCGCCGTGTCCTTGCAGAACACGCTGATGCCGGGAGCTTCCGGGGCCGAGAAGCTTCCCAGGCCGTAGTTGTAGTACGCGCGCCCCTGCGCCCGCTCTTCGTCCGTGAAGGACACGTGATAGTCCCGGTTGAAGTCCGTGTTGACCGATGAGACCCACTTGATCGTCCAGCCCATCCGCTTCCTGTAGGCCTCGAGGGTCACGAGCGGAGCCTTGGATACAAGCACCATCGTCACGTCACGGTGGTTCAAGTGGGCGGGAGCGCCATTGAAGTTGTCCACCCAGAAGGAGCAGCTCTTGCATCCTTCCTCCCAGCTTGGATCGAACATGAAATGCTGAACGATGAGCTGACTTCGGCCCTCGAAGAGGTCCGACAGGGTCTCCCGACCGCCGGGCCCCTCGAACACGTACGTCTTGTCGACTCTAGGTCGTCAGGCCTTGACTTCTTAGCCACCGAGCGTCGGCGCGCGGCCGGCCCGTGACCTCGAAGCGCGCTATGCTACCGGCGCCGGGCGCCTCTTCGACTTCATCGAAGGCTGGTACAATCCCCGGCGTCGACATTCTGCGCTCGATTACCTCTCGCCCATGATTTACGAGCGGTCGCACGGGACCCGCGATCGCACCGTGCCCTCAGGAGCGACGATCGACCAGGGGGGTGCTATCTCCCTATCCCCCTCAGGGCTGGTACAGTGACCATCCCCGAAAGCCGTTCACCGTCCACCGAACCGGGGCAACTTCAGCCCGGTACTCCATTCTGCCATTGGCCGAAAGCGAGTTGACTCAGCGCCTCTTTTCACAGATCATCCGGCGCATCGAACGGTTCGCATGGCATCCAACGTGATCGAGACTCCACCCGGGAGCGGAGGCGAGGCGATGAGGAGCGGGGGGTCGAAGCAGTGGATGTGTCTCTGAACAGGGCCGTCGGATTGACGAAACTCACAAGCGCGAGGCCGCGGGCGATCCATGCGCCGCGAGCATGACTTCCCTCAACCTGCCGGAGAGGCTGAACGAGCTGAGCGACGGGGTGATCCGCCCGTTCAACGCCACGAGGGAGGGGGGAGATGTGGGTCCATATCCGGAATCCCGGTTAACCCGGTGACCAGCTGCGAGACGGCATATTTTCGAGCGGCTGCGTTGTGTGATCGACCCGAACCCCAGATGCGCGGTCGTCGGGGCTCTAGGGTATCGGTCGGTTGGGAAGTCGAAACGGACATTCTCGGTGAAGTTTTGTGATTCATCTGTTCGCTTCAGGAGGCGCCGTTTTGCTCCTTGACCAATGGAGCAAAAGAATGGTCCGGCTGCATTTTGCGGGTCGCTGTGTTTCCTGGGGCCCTTTGTTTCAAGTCAGGTGTGTAACTCATCCGAAAAACCTCTATCGGACCCAAAGCGCAAGAGCCATGCTGGTTCTGATGTGGTTCATGGCGCTTTTTTCCGCAATTGCGCTGTACCGCTCCGGTATGTGGTTCCAGAGTGGGGCCGCGGTTTTCGGTTTGGGGCTTACATTTGGCGGCGCGGCGGGGAATCTATGGGACATTCTGCGGCGGGGGTTCGTGGTGGATTTTGTCGATTTTCGGTGGTGGCCTGTTTTCAATTTGGCCGATGTGGCGATCGTAGGGGGTTTGGCGCTGGCGTTCTGGCAGCAGATCTGATTGCACCATGCGACCTGTCCTCTTTGAGTGGCGAGGCCTGACGATCTGGAGTTACCCAGCCATGCTCTACACTGGGCTGGTGGCCGGCGTTGTGGCTGGTAACCTTAGCGCGCACGCTATGGGCATCGATGCTTTCCATGTTTTTGTAGCGACGCTCATTCTGATTATTCCTGCGCTGGTGGGTGCCAGGTTGCTTTACGTAGCAGCACACTGGCAACATTATCGAAAGACTCCGAGACGGATCTGGAGTCGCCGTGAGGGCGGCAGCGACATGTATGGCGGATTCCTTCTCGCACTCCTCCTTGCATTGCCGGCTCTTCGTTCGCTTCAGCTTGGGTTCGGCGCATTTTGGGACGTGAGCATGATTACGATCCTGACGGGAATGATCTTTGCGCGGCTCGGCTGCTTGCTGAACGGCTGTTGCGCTGGCCGTCCATCAAGAGCATGGATCAGTTTGTACTTGCCCAATCACCTGGGGATCTGGACGAGGCGCTTTCCAACGCAATATTTGGAGGCGGGCTGGGCAGGCGCGCTCTTAGTTTGCGCGCTAGCGATCCGCCGCTCGATGCCGTTCCCCGGTGCATTGGCTCTGGTGATGGCGGCAGGCTACAGCTCCGGACGACTTCTCTTGGAATCGCTACGGGAATCGGAGCGAGGGGCGAGTCGATTCACCCACAATCATGCCATCTCGATGGTCACAGTCGCCTTCGCGGTCGTCACGCTGATAATATTTTGGCCAAGATAGGTTAGTCGTCTCCTAGGCGATGCAGTCCCAGCCGGTTCTACGGGTTTGACGCACTCACATCGCGGTAACGACATCAATGTGAGGGAGATGCTTCGATGGCGAACGACCTGACAGGTGGTTTTGATGTGGTCGCTCAGTTCGCGCTCCGTGGCGCAAACCGGGTGCTTGCCGCAATGCATAGGGGACAGAGATTTCCCCACTCGCTATCTATGCGTGTGGACGATTCTCCGGATCTGTCCTCCGGCGGATCACATTCTCAAGATCACAGAGTTGCACGCGCGGTGGTGGACCAGGTTGGCAACGCCGTCACCGACCCAGTCCTCCTGGCCCAGGCACCCAGTGTTCTCAAAAACATCTCCGCCTCCAACCCCATCTTTAATATTCTCGACCCGATAGCAAATCCGGGGAAGGTCGGTCCCATTTACACAGTTGGTCCTCTTTCTCATTTGAGAGGGATCGCCCAACTGCAGTTGTCCGTGCCAACGATGACTATCGCGGACGAGTCTGGCAACCGCGTGACCATACATCTCCAAATCATGGCACGCTACTTTGCCGAGCCTGACACCCACGCGCTGCCCGAATTCCTGCGAGGGGAAATTCAGATTTCTGTGAGTATAGATGAAATTGCTGCCCAAGCCGGGAATGTGGTGGATATCAACCTGCGGGACAGCAAAATGACGGTCATCTTCAACCCCGCCTGGTCAGATCAGGCGCTGGATGCATCTGACGTGACACGAATCGAGCAAGTTCTTCGCAATTCGCTCCGAACGAGCTTCCTGCCCTCGAACGCTGTCCTTCCAAACTCCATTCAACAGATGCAGTTCAAGGGCTTGTTGGGAGATCCCCAGGTGGTCTGTGTGTTGCTGAACATGACTGATGTGTCCGGGGATCCTGCTAATGTCCAAACGGTGTACCTTGACGATACAGACGATTTTGCCTTCGCCGCGGGCAGTGACTTTGTCGAAGGGCAATTCAGCGCGTCAATTAACGGCACGCTGGACCAGAACAATTTGCGCCAATTTGCCCCACCCTCGATTCAGACATCCGTATATGGAAATGGTCCTTTGGGATTTAGGGTGAAGCTGGGGACGATTACCACTTCCGCGACTGCGTCTATTAAGAGAGCCACAGTTGCGCTGCAGGAAGGTCAAATCCTGCTCACCATCCCCGGGAGCGCGTACATACATTTTGACGTGTCGGGACTGCTCAGCCTGGTCGATTATCCTGACACAAGTTTCGATTTCCAGGTTCTTCAGCATGTCACGCTGCAGGTGACCGATGATCAGGACACTGTCCAACTTGGATTCGCGGGCGCTGCCTCTGTGACCATACTCACATCGGGGGTGGACTCCCGCGTGGCCAGCGTGTTTACGGATGCTGCGCAGAAAGCTTGGAAGCAAATGCGAGATCAGGCGCTTGGTTCCGCACAGACCGCCGTGGGACCCATGTTCAGCGCCAACGCAAACCTGGGGAAGTTCCTCAATTCGCTCACCGGAGCGCAATCCCAGGACCAGGTGAGCGCCCAACTGGCGTACTCATCAATAGAAATCCACGCCGATGGCATTATTCTGCATGGTTCGCTGGCAGTGCCGGACTGGCCGTCCGCCCACGCCGAGTTTGATCTCAACCCGTGGACGGCAGGCTCAGGAGCGCACGAGTACAGCGCGCTGAACAGTTGGATCCCCGGGGGCACGATTCGCGAATACATCTGGACTCTCGAAGGCAAACCCCGGCCGTTGCGAATCGAATCAAACACCTTTGTCTACTCAGACGCCCCTAGTTCCCGAACGCAGATCATCTCTCCTTTTGCGGGCAGCGCGGCATCTGGCACAGGCCGACCTGATACAGGTTTCGGCCCCCGCAGCCACCCGTTCGTGGCCCCAGCCGCAGGATTCATTCCTATATGCGTCACGGTGGAAGGTGTCCGGATCCCAGCGTCGGGCCCGAATCCTCAAGAAGCCGTGCACGCTACGGTCTGCGGGTGGACATCGCACGCTCTCGGCATGATCAACGCTTTCAAGCTCACGCAAAGCAAGAAACCGCCGGATGTGGCTTTGACTCGGGTCGCGCCTTCCGGTGCGCTGGAGATGATGGGCCAAACCTCTCCGTGGGTTTCTGGCAGCGGCAACTTGATTGTTCATTTCCCTGACGAAACATCTGCCGCCCATCTGGATTTTCTGACACAGGCCCTGCGCGAGAGCGGGCGTACCGATACTGCGACCTCCCTCCTTGCCGTGCTCGCTCCCGATCAATGGGCGACGATCAAGCCCACCGAAGGTGTGATCTTTGCGGAGGATGTGAACGGAGACTGGGAAGGCGCGTTAGAAGTCAAACGCCGCTCGGCAACCCTCGTGATCGGCAGATCGGGCGACGTCGTGTGGCGGCACGACGGCGAACTCTCAAGCGCCCACCTTGCCGGCGCGCTCAAAACGCATTTGGTTGCCGGTGGCCGTTTCAGTCCGCGTCTGGTGCAGGCGAGCGTGAGAATTGGCCAGCTCCCTCCGAATTTTCTCTTCGAGTATGCTCCTGGCCGGGAACTCATCCTGCGCAAACTCATCGGCCGTCCGGTCGTGCTTGTGTTCTGGAAGAGTTCATCGAAGGCAAGCCTGGAGGCGTTGCAGTACCTTCAAGAAATATTCGGTCAAGATGCCACGCAGGGACCGGTCGTTCTGGCGATCAACGACGGGGAAGCCCCTGAAGCAGCCAAGGAGGTCGCCGCCGAAAACAGGCTGTCGGCCATTCTGGTGACCGACCCAGACCGCGAGATCTCGCTCGCCTACGGTGTGAGCATTTGGCCCACGACGATCTCCGTGGACGCGCGCGGGTTGGTTGGCGAAATCCATTTTGGCCGTTTTTCTGGGCGGGAGGCCGAGTATCCTGCCCGGGCAAAAACGGGCGCGGCCGAATGATCCGGTGACCACGGAATCGGGAAGGAAAATCGAAATGAGCGGAGAGGAGTAATGTTCCATGCTCGATCCCTTCGTACTTCTTGCGCCGATCCTTCTGCTAATCGTGGTTGCGCTTCTGGGATTTGTCGGCTGCGTAGCTGATCCCCCGGCTGTGGCCCCGCGGCCACCTGCTGCGCCCGGGCGTCTCTTCGCTCAGGTCGAGAATTCTGTTGTCTTCCTGTCCTGGGACGGCTCCCCCGATGCCGACAGCTACAAGGTGCGGCGCTCTCATAAGGACGGAGGGGAATTCGGCCTCGGGGTGGCGGACGGCTACGACCTGCTTCCCCCTCCCTCCGCTCCCGCGCCTCCGTCACACACGACGTACCGAGATACTCCGGATTGGAACGCTCACAACGCTTACTACTACGTCGTGCAGGCTGTTAATTCCGTAGGCGACGGCGATCTCTCGAACCAGGAAGTTGCGAAATTGAATCCGTAATGTAAGAACATGCTTGCAGATTGCTGCGGTTCTTGACTTCGTAAATCGCGCTGTCGGCCTGAGACTGCCGGCGTGCTCGCCCTCCTCGCCTGAGCGGCCTTGCCGGGAGTGGGGGCTTCGTCGGGGCACTTGACGAGGCCTTGGCGGACCAGTGTGATGAATAGAGCGGTCAGCCAAGAGATGCGGTATCAATATGCCAACTCAAGCCGAGCAACCCCAAAGATGTGCTCCTTCCACAACCCCGGCCGGCAATCGCAGGTGGCGCCTTGTGCCTAACCCTCTGACAATGCTGGGCTCGTCGAGGGCCGAAGGGGTAGGGACAGCGGGCAACCGACAAATTGACAGAACCTCGGTTGGGCTCTTTGCTACCGGGTCGACGTCACTAGGGTGTCCCTCTGCTCTCCTGGCGACGCGCTGGAGCGCGGCGGCGATCCTTGGGCGTCTTCTGGGGCGCAGGGCGCGGCCTCGGAGCGGCCACCTGTCGCGGATCGGCGACTCCGCCCCTGAACGGGATGCTATAAACCGGGGTCGCGTGGTCCGCGGGGGATGCCCCCTGCTCCACCCGCCGCATTGCCGGCACAACCAGCCCGTGAGATGGTGGGCCTCGCGCCATGACGCTCTTGATCATTCGACACGCCGCCGCCGTCCCCAGCGGCACGCCCGGCATTGCCGATGACGACCGTCCCCTCACGCCCAAGGGCGAGGCCAAGTTCCGCCTCGCCGCCAACGGGCTGGCCCGCATTACCGACCGGCCCGACGTGCTGCTGACGAGCCCGCTTCCCCGCGCGCGCGCCACCGCCGACATCGCCGCGCGCGCCTTCAAGCGTCTCGAGCCCCGCGTGGAGCCGGCGCTCGCTCACGGTGGCGTCGAGGCGATTCTGGCTGCCCTCGGCCATCAGCCGCGAGAGGCGACGGTCGCCATCGTCGGTCACGAGCCGGTGCTCGGCGCGCTCCTCGCGCGCCTCCTGGGCGCTCAGGAAGGCGAGCAATTTTCGTTCAAGAAGGGCGGGGCGGCACTCGTCGATCTCCCTGAGGGGCCGTCGGGCGCCGCGCGGCTCCTCTGGTTCCTGAAGCCCAAGATCCTCAGGGCTCTCGCTCGCGACTAGCCTCCGCCGACAGCGGCGAGGGTCCGCGTGGTACCATGCAGATCCTTGCCCGGGGACAGTCCCCGAAGAGGCGCGTCATGGCCGAGACACAACCATCCAAGATCCGCACGATCGGGCGCTTTCGCACGCTGGCGATCGACGTCGGCGGCACGCACCTCAAGGCCACTGTGGTCGACGACGGCGGTCACTTTCTCGCGGAGCCGGTTCGCGTGAACACTCCGGTCGGAAGCTCTCCAAAGGCCTTCGTCAAGGCTCTCGCCAAGCTCGTGGCTCCTCTCGGGGACTACGACCGCGTCTCCGTTGGATTCCCGGGGGCGATCAAGAACGGCCACGTGCTGACCGCGCCCAACCTCGGCAACAAACGCTGGGCGGGCTTCGAGCTGGAGGCGGCCCTGAGCAAGGTGCTCGGCAAGCCGGTGCGCGTCGCCAACGATGCCGACATGCAGGGCCTCGCGGTGATTTCCGGCAAGGGACTCGAGATGATCATCACGCTCGGCACCGGCTTCGGCACCGGGATCTACGTCGACGGTCGGCCGGCGCCTCACATCGAGCTGGGCCGTCATTCATCCCGCAAGGGCAAGTCATATGACGAGTACGTTGGCAACGCGGCGCGCAAGCGGGTGGGCGATCGCAAGTGGAACAAGCGCGTGAAGCGGGCCATTGCCCAGGTCCGCGACCTCGTCAACTTCGACCATCTCTATGTGGGTGGTGGCAATGCCAAGAAGATCGATTTCAAACCGGGAGACGACGTCACCATCGTCCCCAATACGGCAGGGATGGCGGGCGGGGCCGGGCTCTGGAAGGATTGAAAGAGGCGCGGCTGCTTCGTAACACTTTTGTAACTTGACCCAATGGGTCGCCGGCACCAGGATTCCCGCGCAAAGCAGGAAGTGATCGCCATCGTCGATATCGGGTCGACGGCCGTGCGCTTCCTTCTCGCCCGCGTCACCCCGGGGGCCCGCTACCGCGTGCTGGTGGAAGAGCGCGTGCCCACGAGGCTCGGGGGCGGCGCGCCCGGCACTTTGCCCCGCGAGGCGATCGAGGAGACGCTCAAGGCCGTGCACCGGTTCTTCTCGAAGTATTCCCCGACCGCCTGGGGTCCTCGCGTGGTGGCGGTGGCGACGTCGGCCGTGCGGGGCGCGCGCAACCCCGAGCAGCTTCTCGGCCCGCTCCGCCGCAAGGAGGGCATCGACGTGCAGGTTCTCAGCGCGAAGGACGAGGCCAAGCTCGGCGTCGATGCCGCGCTGGACAGCCTTCCTTTCAAGGATGGGGTCGTGGCCGACCTGGGCGGGGCCAGCCTGCAGCTGAGCCGGGTACGGGATCGCAAGGTCGTGTCGATGGCCAGTCTGCCTCTGGGGGCGGTGAGGACGACGAGCACGTTCCTCCGCGCCAACCGGCCGCGGTCGCGCGAGCTCCAGGCGTTCCGCCGGGAGGTCCGCGAGCGGCTCGCGGGGGCGCTTCCCGCCGCCGGCCGCGGTGAGGTCATGGTGGGGATGGGCGGCACCGTGCGCTCGCTGGCGAGCATTCACATGCGTGCGAACCGCGGCGAGCGCAAGCATCGCCACGGCCTCACCCTCCAGCAATCCGACATCACGGCCATCCGCGAACGGCTGGAAGCCCTCTCCCTCCGGAAGCGCCGGAAGATCCGCGGGCTCAAGGCCGAACGGGCCGACATCATCCTGGCGGGCGCCATCGTCCTCGAGGAGACCATGGTGTTCGGCGGCTATCTGCGGCTGATCGTGTGCACGCGCGGAGTCCGGGACGGCTTGCTTCTGCGCGAAACGTTCAACGGTCGAGGCTGACATGAACTCCGACACCTTCGTGAACCGAGAGCTCTCGTGGCTCGAATTCAACCGGCGCGTGCTCGAGGAGGCCCAGGATCCGAGCGTGCCCCTGCTCGAGCGCGTGAAGTTCCTCGCCATCTTCAGCTCGAACCTGGACGAGTTCTTCATGATCCGGGTGGCCGCCCTCAAGCGCCGCATCGCCGCGGGCGACCAGGCGGCGGGGCCCGACGGCATGTCCTCCACGGAGACGCTCTCCGCGGTGGCCGCCCGCGTGCACGAGCTGGTGGACGATCAGCACCGGTGCTTCCTGGAAGAGATCCAGCCTCTCCTCGCCGCCGAAGGGATCTTCTTGCTCCGGCCCAAGGAGGCGAGCGAGGAGCAGCAGCGCTTCCTCGAGGACTACTTCCGCCGCATGCTCCTCCCCGTCCTCACCCCGCTCGCCGTCGATCCCGGTCACCCGTTCCCGTATCTCGGCAATCGCTCGCTCTGCCTGGTGGCCTCCATCCGGCCCTCCGTGCCCTCGGTCCTGCCGCACACCACGCTCAGCGTCATCCACATCCCGAGCCAGGTGCTGCCGCGCTTCGTGCCGCTGCCCGATTCTTCCGGCAAGCATTCGTTCATGCTGCTCGAGGACGTGATCCGGCTCCACCTGCCCACCATCTACAACGGCTACGAGATCGTGTCGAGCCACGCCATTCGCGTCACGCGGGACGCGTACCTGCAGCCGCGGGGTGGGCGCGAGGACCTGCTCGTGAGCATCGAAGAAAGTCTGCGCGAGCGGCGCCTTGGAACGGCCGTGCGGCTGCAGCACGACGGCGACCTTCCGCCTGACATCCTGGCCACGCTCCTCGACGAGCTGGAGCTCTCCCCGGAGGACCTGTTCGAAGGGGAAGGCTTCGCGGCCTTCTCCGACCTCTTCCAGCTCTACACCGCCGTCGACGTCCCGCGCCTCAAGGACCGTCCGCTGCCGCCCCATCCCGTGCCCGCCTTCGAGGCCGCCGCCGACATGTGGAGCGCCATTCGCGCGCGCGACGTGCTCGTGCACCACCCCTACCACACCTTCGACGCCGTCACGCGCTTCGTGGTCGAGGCAGCCACGGATCCGAAGGTCC
>WNFF01002820.1_pt1 | contig 14225 bp, 10 predicted proteins | sample 5400441 | NCBI WGS metagenome assembly WNFF01 (sample SAMN13153345, study PRJNA577476) | soil metagenome | isolation source: 120 cm saprolite under Douglas fir tree site 2 hole 3 replicate 1 | place: USA:California | collected 2015-04-18 | reverse complement strand
TCAACCTACCGGCGGTCACCACCGGTGCCGGGCAGCACCCCGCTAGCACCGCACATTCGGTTGCCGCCGACGCCAGCAACAATCACATCTTCGTCCCGCTGGGCGCGAACAACGTCTACCCCAACTGCTTGACCGGCTGTATCGCTGTGTTCTTTAGGCCGTCAAGGGTCGAATAAACACTTAGAGCGCGTTGCGATGAGATCGAATCACCTCTCCAGCGTCATGCCCGCGCTTGTCGCGGGCATCCACGCCTTTCTTACAAGCTCTCAGCTAGAAAGACGTGGATGGCCGGGACAAGCCCGGCCATGACTCAGAGTGAATAGCTCAACTTGACCGGAACGCGCTCTAAGCTTGATAATCTTGGGCCCTGGCACCCATGCGGTTGGCGCCGGGGCTCACGATTCCGCAATCCCTCTTGCTGAGATGCTTGGCTTCAGCCTGGGCGCAATAAGCCACCGGGTCCGGCCTTTGGCCGGCCCGATGATAAACTCCGCGCATTGCGCCGCACCGGCGCGAAAGCCGCGTGACGCTGCCAATAAAGCAATTGCGGCCTATGCTTGCTGCAAATCCTTGGGGCGCAAGCCAGTATGGCGCGCGATACGCGCGAGCATTTTCGACCCAATTTCTTCTCCGTCGTGAAATGCAAAGACGAAGTTAGGTCGCCCTTCCTTGACCAGAACGCGATGCGATCCGCGTTGCCGTGCGATTCGCCATCCTGTTCGCCGCAAGGCCGCAAGTACCCGACGCGCGCGGACGGCCGGCCATTCTGTCATGCTGCGGAAAAGATCTGCGGGAATCCTGGGACCGGTTCGCCGTTTTCTATCCGATCCGCAAGGACACGTAGCGCCAGCGCCTCGACCTTCACAATGGCTTCGTCGCGGCTTTGTCCGTACGCCATGACGCCCGGTAGTTCCGGCACCTCGGCAATGAAGCGCCCATCGGTCTCTTCTTCCACCTCAATCCTCAGCATAAGATTGCCATCTCCAAATCTGTGCGAGCTATTTCTATCATAGCAGACGGGATAGGCCGTAGGGCACAAAGCGTAGCGCATTGCGCCGCACCGGCGCGAAAGCGGCGTGAGGCCGATGTCTTTGCTCCCCTGCCAAAGGACCCGCCCTGTCTCACTGGCGGTGTCCGTGCCAGTCTATCGTTGCGGCCGGGTAGGCGAGGATGTTTTCACCCTCGCCCCCCACAGACCAGGACGTGCAGATTTCCCGCATCCGGTTCTGCCGACCGTCGCTCGGTCTCTACCGGGAGGGAGTCGAACCCTCTGGATCGCGGCGAGAGGTTTCAGCTCGTGTTGACGATCATTCCCCCTCCTGCTCTCCTGACGCTAGCGCAATGCGCTAGCGCTTATTGCGCCCTACCGGCTACGGGCCAATACTGGACGAAGCGGCGTGGCGGGATACAATCCCGGGGCAGGCGGAGATCCTCGTCAAGTGGCTGGCCAGAGTGCGCGGACCCGAGGTGAACGCGGCGCGTTTATACGGAGCGCTTTCCAGATGTCCCTCACCCGCCGTCTCAGATAGGTTGTTAGGTCCCAACCGCATGCAGTAAACATTGACCGTTGCCAAGGGAGGAAGCACCCGATGAACACGCAAGCCCGGCGAATCTTACTTGTCGCGGGACTGGTCACCGCCGCGATCACCGGCAGCGCCTTCGGGCAGCAACAAGAGGAGAGGCTCGGCAAACTGAGCTTCCCGACCTCCTGCGATCCCAAGGTGCAGGCGGAGTTCGAGCGCGGCGTGGCGATGATCCACTCTTACTGGTTCCTCATTGCGCGCAGAGTGTTTGAGGGCATTCTCCAACAAGACCCCAATTGCGCGATCGCCTATTGGGGCATTGCAATGGATCAGCTCGGCAACTCGCTGGTCGGACCGCCGCCGCGCGCCCAGGCCGACGCCGCCTGGGCAGCGCTCGAAAAGGCGGTCGAAATCGGCGCGAAGACGGAGCGCGAACGCGGCTGGATCGACGCACTGCGCGCCTATTTCCGAGACCACGACAAGGTCAACGTCGACATCCGCCTGGGCGCTTACAACAAGGCGATGGAGCAGATGGCCGCGCGCTATCCCGATGACTACGAGGTGCAGGTCGTATACGCGCTCACCTTGCAAGCGTCGGCCTCGAAGACCGACCTCACCTACGCCAACCAGCTTCAATCGGTCGCGATCCTGGAGAAGCTGTTCGAGCAGAACCCGCAACATCCGGGCGTGTCGCACTTCATCATTCATGCCTACGACTTTGCGCCGCTCGCCGACCGCGGGATCGCCGCGGCCAAGCGCTATGCCAGCATCGCGCCGGCGGTTCCGCACGCGCGCCACATGCCGTCGCACATCTATTCGATGGTGGGGATGTGGGAGGAGTCGGTCGCTTCGAACGCTTCCGCGCTTGAGATCCAGCCGGACTATTACCACGCTGCGGATTTCTCGGTGTATGCGCACCTGCAGCTTGCGCAGGACACCAAGGCGAGGGCGCTGATCGAGAAATCACTGGCAACGCCGGTCCGTGGCGATCGGCCAGGCGGCTTCGGCAACTTCGTGGCCAAGGCCTTGATGGAAACCCGATACCTGCTTGACCGCGGAGACTGGGCCGGCGCTGCCGCGATGTCCATGAATGTCACCGGCGCGCCGATGGCGGATTCGCTCTATCGGTTCACGCGCGGTGTCGGCATGGCGCGGACCGGCAACGTCGGCGGCGCCAAAGCGGAGATCGAGGCGATGAAGGCATTGCGCACGGCGCTGCAGCGCGCCGACCAGTCATATTGGGCCGACCGCACTGAGGAGCAGATGCTCGCGATATCCGCATGGGTGGCGGCAAAGGAGGGTGAGCGCGAGAGGGCGGTACGATTCATGCGTGCCGCCGCGGACGGCGAGGACGGCAGCCTCAAGAACGTGATCATGGAGAACCGCCTCTATCCGCTGCGCGAAATGCTGGCGGAGCTGCTGCTGGAGGTCGGCCAGCCCGCGGCGGCCCTGAAGGAGTACGAGACCGCGCTGAGGCAGACGCCCAACCGCTACCGCGCCTTCTGGGGAGCCGCGCGCGCATCCGATGTGGTCGGCAATCGGGCGCAGGCCTCAGAGTATTTCGGCAAGCTCGTAAATCTCGCCAAGAACGCCGATATCGAAAGGCCGGAGGTTTCGGAGGCCAAGGCATTCCTGGCGCGGTGATGATAGGATGACACGGGGCTCCATCATGATCCGCTCGATCGTACTGGCAGCAATCTTTGGCGCGCTGGCCGCAGGCATTGCCGCGTACACCATCCCGGCATCGGTGTGGCTGACCGCGACGGTGCCGTCGCGCGGTGGCTTGGAGCGGACTTCGAACGCAAAACCAATGTCCGACGACTGGCCGATCTGCACCATGACGGTGGCTACCTTGGATGCCGACTGGGCGAAACTCGACCCCGAGTTCGCCGCCGGCAAGAAAGCTCTGGTCGCTGAGGATTGGGATGGGGCGATCACGACGCTTGAATCTGCGGCGCTCCGCGACCCGCGCAACCCGGACATCGAGAACTACATCGGCTATGCCTATCGGCGGCTGCGTCAGCTGGGCCCGGCGATCGGGCATTATCAGCAGGCGCTGGTGCTCAATCCGCGCCACCGCAGCGCCCACGAGCATCTGGGCGAGGCCTATCTGGTGCTCGGTGAGCCGGCCACGGCGGAGCAGCATCTCGCGGCGCTGGAGGACATTTGCCTCATTGGCTGCGATGAATATGACGACCTCCAGCGGGCCATCGCAGCGTACAAGAAGCTTGCGGCCCGCTGAAGCACACAGCGCGCAACCCGTAGGGCGCACTTGCTGCCGGCGTGCTGGGGGAACACCCAGCAATGGGCGACCTGACTCTATTGTGACTTGTTCCCCATCTTCATGGGATAAGCGCCGCCACGGGCACGGGGGGCGGGTCATTGAATGAAGCCCATCGGTTCCACACATAACAGGGCAAATCGGGTGATCGATGTCTGAATTCTCTAGTGGTTGGATGTGGTCTGAAGCGTGCGAGATGCTGGCGCGGGCCGAGCGGCTGCATCGCGAGCTGTTCCGGCCGGCGCTAGGGGGCGGTGTTCCGACCTGGGAGCCGCCGGTCGACATGCTGGAAACCGAACGCGAGGTTCTGGTGCTGGTGGCGCTTCCGGGCGTTGAGCCCGATGAGGTCGAAACCGTGATCGAAGGCGCCCACCTGGTGGTGACCGGACACCGCATATTACCGGCCGAGTTGGCGACTGCCGTGATCCACCGTCTCGAGCTGCCGCAAGGCCGGTTCGAGCGCCGCATCAGGCTGCCGGGCGGGCACTACGGAGCGGTGCGCCGGGCTGCCGTTCACGGCTGCGTGCTCATCACCTTGCAGAAAACCGGGACGCTCCGCGGTTGAATTGAACATGACCGAACTCTTCGAATCGCGCGCGCAGCGGGGCGAGACGCCGCAAGGTCCTGCCAATGTCGACAAAGCAGCCGGCGCGCTGCCGCTGCCGTCCGATGCGCTCGTCATCCTTCCGGTGCGAAATTTCGTATTGTTTCCCGGCGTCGTCATGCCGGTATCGATCGGCCGGGCGCGTTCGGTTGCGGCCGCGCAGCAGGCGATGCGCGAGCAGCGGCCGATCGGCATCCTGATGCAGCGCGACCCGACCACGGAGGACCCCCTCCCCCTCGATATGCACCGCATGGGCACGATTGCCAACGTTGCGCGTTACATCACGGCCCCGGACGGCGGACATCATCTCATCTGCCAAGGCGACCAGCGCTTTCAGATCGTCGAGTTCCTGGACGGCTGGCCCTTTCTCGCCGCGCGGGTCCTGCGCATCCCGGAGCCCAATCCCTCAAGCCCCGAGGTCGAGGCACGTTTTCTGCATCTGCAAAGCCAGGCCGTGGAGGCAATTGAACTTCTGCCGCAGGCGCCGCCGGAGCTTTTGGCAGCCATCCAGTCGGTGACATCACCGGCGGAGCTTGCCGATCTGACCACCGCCTACATGGACATGAAGCCGGAAGAAAAGCAGGAGATCCTCGAGACCATCGATGTGGTCGCGCGGATGGAGAAGGTTTCGCGCTTCCTCGCACAGCGCATCGAAGTGCTGCGGCTCTCGGCCGAGATCGGCAGGCAGACCAAGGCGGCGCTCGACGAGCGCCAGCGCGAGGTGCTGCTGCGGGAGCAGATGGCGGCGATCCAGCGCCAGCTCGGCGAGGGCGAGGAAGGCAGAGCCGCAGAGGTCAAGGAGCTTTCCGAGGCTATCACCAAGGCCGGCATGCCGAAGGAGGTCGAAGAGGCGGCCCGCAAGGAGCTGCGGCGCTTCCAGCGCATGCCGGAAGCGGCTACCGAAGCCGGCATGGTGCGGACCTATCTCGACTGGCTGATCGAATTGCCGTGGACCCTGCCGGAGGAGACGCCGATCGACATCGTCGAGGCGCGCCGCATTCTTGATGAAGACCATTTCGGTCTCGACAAGATCAAGCGGCGGATCGTCGAGTTCCTCGCGGTGCGCAAGCTGGCGCCGCACGGCAAGGCGCCGATCCTGTGCTTCGTCGGTCCGCCCGGCGTGGGCAAGACATCGCTTGGTCAATCGATCGCGCGGGCGATGAATCGCAAGTTCGTACGCGTCAGCCTCGGCGGGATGCACGACGAGGCGGAGATCCGCGGGCACCGGCGCACCTATATCGGGGCGCTGCCGGGCAACATCATACAGGCGATCCGCAAGGCCGGGGCCCGCAACTGCGTGATGATGCTCGACGAGATCGACAAGCTTGGCGCCGGCATCCAGGGCGATCCCTCCGCCGCGCTCCTCGAGGTGCTCGACCCCGAGCAGAACAACAGCTTCCGGGACAATTACCTCAGCGTCCCGTTCGATCTCAGCCGCGTGGTGTTCATCACCACCGGCAATATGCTCGACACCATACCGGGGCCGCTGCGCGACCGCATGGAGATCATCGGTCTCGCCGGGTACACCGGGACGGAAAAGCGCGAGATCGCACGGCGTTATCTGGTGCGCCGGCAACTGGAGGCCAACGGGCTCAAGGCGGGTGAGGTCGAGATCACCGAGGCGGCGCTCGGCGACATCATCGTGAGTTACACCCGGGAAGCCGGCGTGCGCAATCTCGAGCGGGAGATCGGAAAGGCGCTGCGCCACGTCGCGGTGCGGGTTGTGGAGGGCGAGCGCGGGCCGATCCGCATCGATCGCGACGACCTCGTTACCATCCTGGGAGCGCCGCCGTTCGAGAGCGAGCTGGCGATGCGCACCAGCGTGCCGGGCGTCGCCACCGGGCTCGCCTGGACGCCGGTCGGCGGCGACATTCTGTTCATCGAGGCCACGCGGATTCCGGGCAGCGGCAAACTCATCCTCACCGGCCAGCTCGGCGACGTGATGAAGGAAAGCGCGCAGGCGGCGCTGAGCATCGTTAAGAACGGCGCGGCGACGTATGGCATCGACGCGGCCCGTTTCGACCGCATCGACATCCACATCCATGTGCCAGCGGGGGCAACGCCGAAGGATGGCCCGAGCGCCGGCGTCGCTATATTCATGGCCCTGGTCTCGCTGATGACCGAGCGGACGGTGCGCAGCGACACCGCCATGACCGGCGAGATCAGCCTGCGCGGATTGGTGCTTCCGGTCGGCGGCATCAAGGAGAAGGTGGTGGCGGCGCACGGCGCCGGCATCCGGCGGGTCATGCTGCCGGCGCGTAACCGAAAGGATTTCGACGATATTCCGGAAGAGGTCCGCAAACAGGTGGAGTTCATCTGGTTGGAGCGCATCGAACAAGCCGTTGCGGCAGCGCTCGACCCGGCGGATGCGGAGAAGCCCTTGCTCCCCGAGAACTCCCTGAGATGGTGATGCTTCTTTGCCCGTCACCCGCGGGCTTGACCCGCGGGTCCATCTTCTTCGCATGGAGATGGATTGCCGGGTCAAGCCCGGCAATGACGGTGGACAAATGTCAGCTCAATTTGATCTAAGACCATGCGCGAGCCGATCCTCGTGATCAACGCCGGGTCGTCCAGCATCAAGTTCTCGGTGTTTGAGACCGCTGCCGACCGGTCTCTTGCGGCCGGCGTGCATGGTCAGGTCGAGGGTATCGGGACATCGCCCAGGCTGAAGATTGCGGATGCCCAAGGTCGTAGCGTGGCCGACCAAACCGCAGCCGGCAACGACCACCGCGCCGCGATCGCGGCCATTCAGGACTGGTTCACGGACCATGTTGGCGGCGAGGCCGGATTTGGCGGCGTCGGCCACCGCATCGTGCATGGCGGAATGGCCTATTCCGAGCCGGTCTTGATCGATGAGCGCGTAATATCCTGTCTTGAGGAGCTGGTGCCTCTGGCGCCGTTGCACCAGCCTCATCACATCGCCGCCATCCGCGCAGTTGCTGCCGTCGCGCCGCAGGTGCCGCAGGTCGCCTGCTTCGACACCGCTTTCCATCGCAACCAGCCCCCGCTTGCCCGTGAATTCGCATTGCCGCGCGAACTCACGGCCAAAGGCATCCGCCGCTACGGCTTTCATGGCTTGTCGTATGAATACATCGTTTCGAAGCTTCCCGAAGTGGCGCCTCAATGCGCCAACGGCAAACTCGTCGTGGCGCATCTCGGCAACGGCGCCAGCATGTGCGCCATCGCGGACGGCCGCAGCATCGCGACCACCATGGGACTTACGCCGGTCGATGGTCTGCCGATGGGAACCCGGACCGGCGCTCTCGACCCCGGCGTTATCCTGTATCTGCTTGCGCACGAGCGGATGGATACCAATGCCGTCGAGCATCTGATCTACGAGGGTTCCGGCTTGCTCGGGGTTTCGGGCCTGTCCAGCGATATGCGCACCCTGCTGGCGAGCGACGCGCCGGCCGCGCGGGAGGCGGTCGCGCTGTTCGTCTATCGGATTGGCCGCGAGCTGGGCTCGCTCGTCGCAGCACTCGAGGGTCTCGATGCCCTCGTCTTCACCGGAGGCATCGGAGAGAATGCCGCCGAGATACGTGCGCGCGTATGCCGGCAAGCCGGTTGGATCGGAATTGCACTGGACGAGGAAGCCAATGTGCGGGGTGGTCCGCTCATATCGCGGCGGAGCGCGGCCGTGTCGGTGTGGGTGGTGCCGACCAATGAAAACCTGATGGTCGCGCGCCATACGCGGCGGTTGATCGAAGAGACCGAAGCGTAGGGTGGGCAAAGCGAAGCGTGCCCACCAAAGCGCACGGCCTGGTGGGCACGGCGCGCAAGAGCGCGCCTTTGCCCACCCTACGAGGCTACGCGGCCGCCGGTCCATAGGGCCAGCTCCAGTTCGCAATTTCCGGCATATCTTCGCCGTGTTCGTCGACATAGTGCCGGTGCTCGATCAGCTTGTCGCGAAAGCGCTGCTTGGTGTGCGCGGCCCGGCTCCCGAGTCCAGGCACGCGTTCGATCACGTCCATCGCCAAATGAAAGCGATCGAGCCGGTTGAGCACCGCCATGTCGAACGGGGTGGTCGTCGTCCCCTCTTCAATGAACCCGCGAACATGAATGTTGTCATGGTTCCGGCGATTGTAGGTCAACCGATGGATCAGATGGGGGTAGCCGTGATAGGCGAAGATCACCGGTCGATCGGTGGTAAAGAGGCCATCAAAATCCGCATCGCTGATGCCGTGGGGATGGACATCACTGGACTGCAAGGTCATGAGGTCGACGACATTGACGACCCGGATCCTCAAGTCCGGAAGGTCCCTGCGCAATAGCCCGACCGCGGCGATCGTCTCCAATGTCGGCACGTCGCCCGCGCAGGCCATGACGACGTCCGGCTCCTCACCGTTCCGGTCGCTCGAGGCCCAATCCCAGATTCCGATCCCCGCCTCGCAGTGCTTCACGGCATCGTCCATGGCGAGCCACTGCGGCTCCGGCTGCTTACCGGCCACGATCACGTTGATGCGGTCGTAGGTGCGCAAACAGTGATCCATCACCCATAGAAGACAATTGGCATCCGGCGGGAAGTACACCCGCACGATATCCGCCTTCTTGTTGACCACGAGATCGACGAACCCCGGATCCTGGTGGCTGAATCCGTTATGGTCCTGGCGCCACACGTGCGATGTGAGCAGGTAATTCAGGGACGAGATCGGCCGCCGCCACGCCAGCGTGCGCGCGACCTTCAGCCACTTGGCGTGCTGGTTGAACATCGAGTCGACGATGTGAATAAAGGCTTCATAACAAGAGAACAGGCCGTGCCGCCCGGTCAGCAGGTATCCTTCAAGCCAGCCCTGGCAGATATGCTCGCTCAACACCTCGATGACCCGGCCCTGGCGGGAGAGATGAACGTCATAGGGCTCAAGCCGCTCCATCCAGACGCGATCGGTGGCCTCGAATACGGCGTCGAGGCGATTGGACGACGTCTCGTCGGGCCCTAACAGGCGAAAGTTGCGGTTGTTCGCGTTGAGCCGCACGACATCGCGCAGGAGCGTACCTACTATACGCGTCCCTTCCGCCTGGGACGTTCCCGGGCTTGCCACCTTGACCGCGTAGGATCGGAAGTCCGGGAGGCGAAGCTCGCGCCTGACAAGACCGCCGTTCGCATGCGGGTTTGCGCCCATGCGACGGTGACCGGTCGGGTTCGTTTCGGCAATCTCTTTGGCGAGACGTCCAGCTTCATCAAATAGCTCTTGCGGACGATAGCTGCGCAGCCACTCCTCGAGCAGAAGCAGGTGTTCGGGATTCTGGCGCACTGCTGCCAGGGGAACCTGGTGAGCGCGCCAAAATCCTTCGACCTTCTCGCCATCGACGTCCTTCGGCCCGGTCCATCCCTTTGGGCTGCGCAGAACGATCAGGGGCCACTTTGGCACTCGGGACGGCAGTCGGGCGTCGTCATCATTCGGACCATTGTTCCGGGCGCGCTGCTGAATGGCGAGGATTTGGTCGATCGCCACGTCAAGGGCTTTGGCCATGCACCGGTGCATCAGCTCGGGGTCCGAACCCGCCACCAACAAGGGCTCGTAGCCGCAGGCGCGAAAGAAACCGACGACGTCGCCGTCAGGTAGCCTGCCCAGAATAGTCGGATTGGCTATCTTGTAACCGTTGAGGTGCAGGATGGGCAGTACGGCCCCGTCCGAGGCCGGATTGAGAAACGCATTGCAGCGCCAGGACGCCGCGAGAGGTCCGGTCTCGGCCTCGCCGTCGCCGATCACGCACGCCACGATCAGGTCCGGGTTGTCGCATGCAGCGCCGAAGGCGTGCGCAAGCGAATATCCAAGTTCACCGCCTTCATGAATCGAGCCGGGAGTCTCAGGCGCCGCGTGGCTCGGTATTCCGCCAGGAAACGAAAATTGGCGGAACAGATGACGCAGCCCGCGAGCATCCTGGCTGATCTTGGGATAGATCTCGCTGTAGGTTCCTTCGAGATAGGTATTGGCCACCATTCCGGGACCGCCGTGGCCGGGACCGCAGATAAAGATGATGTTGAGATCGCGCGCCTTGATGGCCCGGTTGAGATGCGCATACACGAAGTTGAGGCCGGGCGTCGTGCCCCAATGGCCCAACAGGCGCGGCTTGATGTGCTCGGGTCTCAACGGCTCCCGGAGCAGCGGGTTGTCCATCAGATAAATTTGGCCGACGGAAAGATAGTTTGCGGCTCGCCAATAAGCATCAAGGCGACGCATCTCTTCCCCATCGAGGGCGCCCACCCGTTCGCCTTCGACGGCTCTTTCCTGCATGGGAACGCTCTTTGTGCCCGGTCAGCCCGGTGGATTAACCTCACTTGCCATACATCGTTCCGAGTAACACCCCGCGGTGGCGCGATTGAGGCCCGCTCTCCCGTCACTTCGCCCAACCCTTCCTTCCCGCCGGCGGGGGAGGGAAGCGTTGCGAGTGAGCGGCGCACACGGGACCTGCAAACTTTGTCGCTCAGGCCGAAACCTGTTTCACGCCCGGAGGTTAATGCCGCGGGGGAGAACAAGAGGACCCGGATAATGCATAAGACCTTAGCCTTCGTTGTGAGCGTCATCGTTGCGGGTGGTGTGCTCGCGACCGCAACTGCTGCCGGCGCCCAGAGGTATTTGGGCCCGGAGCGGGTCTATCCCTTGCCGCCGCCGGGCGCTCCCGGCTACCGTGAGACCCCCATGTTTGCTCCCGACGCACCGCCGCCGCGGAACTACAACAATCCTGGCCTCCCTGATTTTCAGAATGGGTCACGGGGGTAAAGGCTTAGATCATTGATGATGCCGGGCGCGATCGGGCCCCGCTCACGCAGCTTACCGGTGGCGCCAACCGCCTGGCGCCCCGGGGTCCCTTACGCCATGAATCCCGCGGGAATGATTAACTCCGATCCGGACTAGTGGATCGATTCCATGAAACCAATCGCATCGAACGCTCGAAATCAAACCCTCGGACCTCATCCTGAGGAGGCCGCGCTCTTGGCGCGGCCGTCTCGAAGGATGGCCGCGGGCACGATCTCGCTTGTGGCCGTCCTTCGAGACGCGCGCAAGAGCGCGCTCCTCAGGACGAGGTTGATGGATGATGTCGATATGATTCGTACCATGGAAACGCTGGACTAGAACTCGCGGCCCGTGGCCTTAGCTTTTTCCAGCTTGAGAGAGAATCGCAGGAAGCCGTCGAACGCGCTGACCTTAACCCTCACCGATCCCCCGCCTGCCGGCAGATAAAGCCACATTTGCAAGTAAATGTCGATGTGTTTGCGCCGCGTCCTTCTTTCAGACCCGGCTCAATCTGGGTGAGCCGCATTTTCCCCCCGCATTCGGCACAGGTAACGCGAGGCATGGCGGGGTGAGGCGGCGCGGGTGGTATAAGTACGCGAAGTCGTCGCCTGACTTCCTCATTGAATCCTGTGACGCGTTCGCTCAATTCGTAGCTTCTCGCCAGCATGATCCAGCGGCGCTCGATGTTAAGGTATTCCGTTTTATCGATCTCATTGGCGGCGGCCGCAGCCTTCGCCCGGCTCTCCCCCGCACGTTCGTAGCAAGCCGCAACTTGAGCTGAAGTTTTCTGAAGCATCGACCCGCACCCAACTTTATTTAACATACTGCTAAATTGAGACGTTTTGGAAGATCAAAATTGACGCAGCCTTCGTTAGGACGCCGTGAGCGGCATGTTCTCGTGATTAGCGTTACTGCGGAATCCGCGCCGGGGAAACGCGTCAGCTAACCGAAGGACGACGGTCATTTGGTTGGTCGCCGCTCAATCGCGAGCCCTTGCGATCATACAAGCTAAAGGCTCCCACGAACATGCAGTCGTATCGTTCTTTGAATTCGCGTATAAATGGGGGTGCAACACCAGAACGTCGCAGGTAACAGGGCAAAACTCGTGGCAGCCCCACTTGGAGCGCGGGCTTTTCCTGGGACCGCGGGCGTCTCGCCCGCTCTTTCTTCGCGAGGCTAAGCTAAAGAGGCGGGTGGGACGCCCGCGGTCCCAGGACCAGCAGCTATATGAGGGGCGGACGCGACAGTCCATAATCGCCGCGAAGGCGCTGGCCGGTTAATCAAGCGCCGGTTGGGGCGTCAGGTCCGTGGCATCACGTCCGGGAAAATGGAATCCCGGATCGAGTTGCAGCGCGACGACCGTGCCCCGCAGCGGATTTTCCGATCGACTGGAATCATTTATAGGGTCGACAAGCGATACGTCAACTCTGCCCGTCGCGCAGCCCTATCCGTTCCGGACGGACCGGTTCCTGGGTTTCCCTGATCTCTCCTTCCGCGCCCGACGGAACGATGCTTGGATGACCCATCAGAGACTGGCCGCTTTCCTTGACCTTTTGGTGAACCTTGTCGAGGACGGATTCAGCCGTCGATCGAGACTTTTCGTAATGCTCCTGCGCGAACGCACGGGTTCGCTCTTTGAGGTCATCGCTGGCTTCACCCATCAACTGATCTTCCGTTCCCGTCGATGGGAACGCTGCACCGACGGCGGCACCGAGTGCAACGCCTAGTCCGGCTAGAACGAGCGGTTGATCGCAGCAAAAGTCGATCATGTCCCGGCTCGTTGTAGCGGCGCCGGTCGCGAAAGCTTTCATTCCCTCCGCTGTCCGGCCGGCGGATTGCGCAACGCCCCCATAGACCGTAGAGGCGGCCCCACCAAGGGCGGCCCTCGTCTCGCCCACACGGGACCTCGCTTGCTCGTAGGTCGACGACGTGGTGTCGCGGAGTGAACCAGCCGCCGAGCCGGCAGCTTCGCGCCATTGAGACGTGGTTTCGAGCGCCGCATCCCTAGCCGTCCTGGCGGTCGCTCCGATGGAACCGGCCGCCTCGGACGCTCTATATGCGGCGTCCGCGACGCGGTCGCGAGCCCCCGCTGCCGCGTCGCCCAGCGCGTTTCCGGCGCGCTCGCGTGCACCAGCGAAGTAGGTGCGCATCCGTCCCCGTCCCCGGTAGGGCGCCCCCGGCGCGCTGCGCGCTGGCCTCCCGTTGGAAAGCATGAGCCAGGCGAGCCCGGCTCCGACGATCCCTAACGCGAGCGGATTGGCGACCGTCTGATCCCGCAGGTTGCGAAAGAAGTCGGCACCTCCCGAATCCGTCGCGTAATCGACCAGCCGGTCAAGCACATGCCCTGGCGTAACACGTGCGCGAAGTTCATCAAATGTCTGCGCCAGTTGGGCTCGCCTCGCTTCGGCTTCGCGCTCAAGCAGCTCGCTTTCCAACATGATCGGTTCTCACCTGACTCCGCGCCGTCGCGGCGTCGCGTTGAAGCTGATGGATGGTTTTGTCGGGCATGAGCCTGCCACTCCTTAGCCAGCTCACTCCGATCAGCAGGAGAATGAGGCCGAGCACGAGGCAAGCTCCGCCGACGAGGAGGGCCGCCCAGTATGGAGCGATTCCATTGTCAACAAGTGCCGCTACCGCCGCCTCCAGTAGCACCACCAGCGCCGGCATCAACAGAATCGCACCGCCGACAATTAACCCCAATCCGGTTGCCGCCAGCGTCATTTTTTCCGAAATCTCGGCGCGGGCGAGCTGTCCCTCCGTACGCATCAGGTCCGCGAGTTGACCGACCACCGAAGTAAACAGTTCCGGAACGGTTCGAGTGTTGTCTGCGAGCGCCATCACTGCCCCCTGACATCAGTTTGCCGCAACCTGTCGTCGGCGATCGGCCCCGAACTCTTCAGAAATCGGGTCAGTGCGAGACCCGCGAGCACCGCCCCTGCGAAGAATACGGCGGGCTGCGCCCGCGCAAAGCTGCCAATCCCGTCGATAAGCTCGTCAACGCTGCGATGCCGCAGCGTCTTTGCGGCGTCTTCGAGCTGGGCCGCAGCTCCATGGACGTAGCTTGCCACCTGGGGCATTCC
>WNFF01002818.1_pt1 | contig 14229 bp, 10 predicted proteins | sample 5400441 | NCBI WGS metagenome assembly WNFF01 (sample SAMN13153345, study PRJNA577476) | soil metagenome | isolation source: 120 cm saprolite under Douglas fir tree site 2 hole 3 replicate 1 | place: USA:California | collected 2015-04-18 | reverse complement strand
CCGGAACGGTCTTGCGCCGGCGCCCGCCGCACCCGATTTGAACGGGGTGCCGAATATTGATATTGGAACGGCACATGGCCCGCATTCTCGAATTCACGCTCAACGGCCGGCCGCGCGTCGACGCGGTGCCCGACAATCTGTTGCTGCTGGACTATTTGCGGGAATTCGTTGGGCTCACTGGAACAAAAACGGGCTGTGACGGCGGCGAATGCGGCGCCTGCACCGTGCTGGTCGACGACCGGCCGCGATTGTCGTGCCTCACGCTCGCGGCCGGCGTCGATGGGCAACGCGTCGACACCGTCGAATCGCTCGGCCGCGACGGCCGGCTCTCGGCGGTGCAGCGCGGGTTCCACGAGAAGCTCGGCTCCCAGTGCGGCTACTGCACCCCCGGCTTCATCATGGCCTCGGTCGGCCTGCTGCGGCGCAATCCGCGCCCGAGCGACGCCGAGATCCGCGCCGCGCTCGGCAGCAACATCTGCCGCTGCACCGGCTACGTGAAGATCATCGAGGCGGTGAGATACGCTGCCGAGCTCGGTGCCGCGGGAATTGCGCCGTGAATGAGATCGTGCCTACACGCAATATCGGCGACTACGTCCCGATGGTGGACGGGCCCGAGAAGGTGTCGGGGCGCGCGAAATACACCGCCGACCTCGCCGCGCCGGGGATGCTCGTCGGGCGCATCTATCGCAGCCCCTATTCCCACGCCGAGATTCTCGCGGTCGACGTCTCCGCGGCGGCGCGGCTCCCGGGGGTGAAGGCGATCGTCACCGGCGCCGACTGCGACAAGACCTTCGGCGTGCTGCCGATCGCGCGCAGCGAGCATCCGCTGGCGCGCGACAGGGTGCGCTATCGCGGCGAGCCGGTCGCGGCGGTGGCGGCGGTCGACGACGCCACGGCGAGGAAGGCGATCGGGCTGATCAGGCTCGAAGTGCGCAAGCTCCCGGCGTACTACACCGCCAGGGAGGCGACGGCCGCGGGCGCGGTCGACATCCACGCGCATCGGCGCAACAATATCGAGCGCGACGTCCTGTTCGAGCTCGGCAGCGTCGAGCGGGGCTTTGCCGAGGCTGATCTCGTGCGCGAGGCGCGCTACAACTGCGCCGAGGTCTGCCAGAACCAGATGGAGATGCACGCCGCGGTCGCCGAATACGACGCCGTGCGCGAGCGCATGACCGTGCATGCCAGCACCCAGGTGCCCTATTACGTGCACCTCATGCTGGCGCGGATTCTCGACATGGACATGTCGCGCATCCGCGTGGTCAAGCCCCATGTCGGCGGCGGCTTCGGCTGCCGCACCGAGGCGCTCAACGTCGAGCTGATCACCGCGCTGCTGGCGCGCAAGGCCGGCGGCAGCGTGCGCACCATGATCAACCGCGAGGAGACCTTCATCACCCATCGCGGGCGGCCGGAAACGGATATCCGGCTCAAGCTCGGCGTGCGTAGCGACGGAAGGATCACCGCCGTCGAATGCGAATGCGATCAGCGCGGCGGCGCCCATTCCGGCTACGGCATCGTGACCATCCTCTATTCAGGCTCGATGCTCTACGCCATCTACGACCTGCGCAATGTCAAGTATGTCGGCCGGCGCGTGCTCACCAACACGCCGCCCTGCGGCGCCTTCCGCGGCCACGGCACCGTCGACATCCGCTTCGCCTTCGAGAGCCTGCTCGATGAGATGGCGCACGAGCTCGGGCTCGACCCGCTCGCGGTGCGGCGCGCGAACTATCTCGCCGCGCCGACCTTCACCGACAACGACCTGATGGTGGCGAGCTACGGCCTGCCGCAATGCGTCGACTGGGTCGAGGAGGCGAGCGGCTGGAAGGCCCGCAGAGGCCGGCTCGCCAAGGGCAAGGGCCTCGGCTTTGCCTGCTCCCATTACATCAGCGGCGCCTCGAAGCCGGTGAACTGGACCGGCGAGCCGCACGCGACGGTCAAGATCAAGCTCGATTTCGACGGCTCGATCGTCGTCCTCTCGGGCGCGGCCGATATCGGGCAGGGCTCCTCGACCATCCTGGTGCAGACCGTCGCCGAGGTGCTGGGGCTCGAGCTCGCGCGCATCCGGGTCGTCACCGGCGACAGCGAGGTGGTGCCGAAGGACAACGGCTCCTATTCCTCGCGCGTGACCTTCATGGTCGGCAACGCGGCGATCGACGCGGCGCAGAACCTCAAGCGCGTGCTCACCGCCGCCGCCGCGCGCAAGCTCGAAGCCAGGCCCGAGGAGATCGAGTGCCTGGGCGAGCTCTATCGCGCCGGCGCGCAGGACAAGGGCCTGACCTTCAACGAGGTCGTGACCGAGGCGCTCAAGGATACCGGCACCATCACCGTGACCGGCAACTACTCGACCATCCCGGAATCCCACGGCGGCAAGAAATATCGCGGCGCCGCGATCGGCGGCACCATGGGCTATAGCTATTCCGCGCAGGTCGTGGAGGTCAGCGTCGACGAGGAGACCGGGGTCGTGACCGTCGACAAGGTCTGGGTCGCGCACGACTGCGGCAAGGCGCTCAACCGGCTCACCGTCGAGGGCCAGGTGCAGGGCTCGGTCTGGATGGGCATGGGCCAGGCCATGAGCGAGGAGACCGCCTATCACCAGGGCCTGCTCGTCACCGGCAACATGCTGGACTATCGCGTGCCCACCATCGCGGACTCCCCGCCGATCGAGGTCGGCATCGTCGAGAGCAACGATCCGCACGGTCCGTTCGGCGCCAAGGAGGCGGGCGAGGGGTCGCTGGCCGCTTTCCTGCCGGCGCTGACCAACGCCATCGCCGACGCGGTCGGCGCGCGCTTCAACGACCTGCCGGTGACGCCCGATCGCGTGTTCGCGGCGCTCGAGAAGCGCCGCCGCGCGGGCAACGGCCGCATCTCCGCGAACCAGTCCGCAAACGGCCGGGGCGGCTGATGGACGCGCTGCCGGAATTCGCGGTCGTCCATCCGACGACGTTGGACGACGTCGTCAAGGCGCGCGCCGCCCATCCCGACAGCCGGCTTCTCGGCGGCGGCACCGACCTCGTGGTCAATATCCGGCGCGGCATCCTCGCCCCGCCGCTCCTGATCGACCTCAACCGCGTCGCCGAGCTGCGCGCCATCCGCGCCGACGCGCGCTCGATCGAGATCGGCGCCGCGGTGACGCTCGCCGAGCTGGCCGCGCATCCGCAGGTGATCGAGCATTATCCGGTGGTGGCGCAGGCCGCCGCCTGCATCGCCGGGCCGACCCATCGCAACATGGGAACGGTCGGCGGCAATCTGTGCCTCGACACCCGCTGCCTGTTCTACAATCAGAGCGAATGGTGGCGCTCCGCCAATGACCACTGCCTCAAGACCACGGGCGACGTCTGCCACGTCGCGCCGAAGAGCCGCGGCGTGTGCTTTGCGACCTTCAGCGGCGATCTCGCGCCGGCGCTGCTGACGCTCGGCGCCGAGGTCGACCTCGCCGGCCCCGCCGGGCGACGCACGCTCGCGCTCGAGCGCCTCTATATCGGCTATGCGCGGCAGGAAGAGCCGATCACCGAGAGCCGGGGCGACGGCAAATATTATCTCGCGCTGCGGCCGGGCGAGCTCGTCACCGCGGTGCGCGCGCGCAACAGGGAGGGCCTGCGCTCGGCCTACGACAAGATCCGCATCCGCCGCTCGATCGAATATCCGGTGACCGGGGTGGCGGTGGCGCTCAGGCGGAAAGGCGACACGCTCGCGGAGCTACGCGTCGCCTTCACCGGCACCAACCCGCGGCCGGTGCTGCTCGCCGGCACGCCCGAACTGTGCGGCGGCGGCCTCGACGGGCGCGTGCTCGAGGGGCTCGACGCGCTCATCCGCGATCAGATCATGTCGATGAAGACGACCTTCACGCCCGGCCACTACCGCCGCCGGGTCGCCGGCGTGCTGGCGCGCCGGCTGGTGGCGCGGTTGTTCGCGGGGTGACCGCTGCCCGCGCCGCAAGCTTCGATCGTCATGCCCGCGAAAGCGATATACACGCTATGTAAACGCCAAAACAAAACCCTCCGTTGTCATGCCCGCGTAGGCGGGCATCCAGTAACCCCGTTACGGGCGATCGAGACGAGCCAGTGCCTTACGCCAAGTGCCGGTTACTGGATCGTCCGCCTACGCGGACGATGACAGTCTGGAGTAGACGCCGCCCGGCATCAAAAAATCCACAGCGCGGCGGGCGGGAACTCCACGTGGTAGGTTTCGTGCTTGAGCGGCGCCGAGGTATAGGCGCGCACGCTCACGGCATCCTTGGCAAGCACGAGCTCCCAGCGCTCGCCGATATACATCTGCGTCTTGAGCGTCATGCGGATGCGGTTGGGGCCGGGTCCGCCCCCTAGCATCACCTTCTCCAGGCGGATGACGCCGGTCGTCTTCGTTCCAACCGCGCCGCCGCCGCGGGCGCGGCCCTCGAGCCGCTCGCCCATCACCTCGATCACCGCGCGCGCCCCCGCCCGCTCGACCAGGGTACCCTCGAGGCGGTTGTTGTTGCCCATGAACTCGGCGGCGAACAGCGTCGCGGGCTCCTGGTAGAGTTCGGTCGGCGTCCCCTCCTGCTCGATGACGCCGGCATTGAGCAGCGTGATGCGGTCGGCGATCGCCATCGCCTCGATCTGGTCGTGGGTGACGATGAGCGCGGAGAGGTCGAGCGACACGATCAGCTGGCGCAGCCACGCGCGCGCCTCCTCGCGCAGCTTGGCGTCGAGATTGGACAGCGGCTCGTCGAGCAGGATGACGGCGGGCTCGTAGACCAGCGCGCGGGCGAGCGCCACGCGCTGCTGCTGCCCGCCCGACAGCTGATGCGGATAACGCTCGGCGAGTTGCGCGAGACCGATCTGCGCCAGCGCCTTCTCGACCCTCGCTTTGATCTCGGCCTCGGGAACGCGGCGCAGCTTGAGCCCGTAGGCGACGTTGCCGAAGACGGTGCGGTGCGGCCACAGCGCGTAGGACTGGAACACGAGGCCGAGTCCGCGCGCCTCGGCCGGCAGGTCGATCCTCTTTCCCGCGTCGAAGAACGCCTTCTCGCCGATGCGGATCGATCCGCGATGGGGCGTCTCGAGCCCGGCGACCGCGCGCAGCAGCGTGGTCTTGCCGCTGCCGGAGGGCCCGAGCAGGGCGACCACCTTGCCCGGCGGCACCGTGACCGAGACGCCCTTGAGGATCTCGTTGTCGCCGTAGCGGAGCGCGATGTCGTCGACGGTGAGATCAGCCATGGAGACGCACTCCGAGACGGACGGCGATGATCAGGCCGACGCCGATCATGGCCACGTTGACGACCGACAGCGCGGAGACGAGATCGATCGCGCCGGTGCCCCACAGCGACACCAGCAGCGAGCCGATCACCTCGGTTCCCGGACCGAGCAGATAGATGCCGGTCGAATATTCGCGCACGAAGATGAGGAAGACGAGCAGCCAGCTCGCCAGCATGCCGTAGCGGATCAGCGGCAGCGTGACGTCGAGCTTCACCCGCAGCTCGCCGGCGCCGATGGTGCGGGCGGCTTCCTCGAGCTCCGGGCCGACCTGGAGGAGCGTGCCGGAGACGAGCCGCATGCCGTAGGCGAGCCACACGATGGTATAGGCGAGCCAGACCGAGACCAGCGTCTCCTTCAGCGGGGTGAGCGGCTTGACGAACAGGAACACCCAGAGGAGCGCGAGCCCGGCCACCAGCCCCGGCATCGCGCGCGGCACCAGCACGAGATAGTCGACGAGGCGGGTCCACCCCGACGGCCAGCGGTGGACCGCGAGCGCGATCGCGGTATAGCAGGCGACCGCGACCGCGCCGCCGATCACGCCGATGCCCAGCGTATTGACCATGCTGCGCACCACGTTCGGATACTCCGTCAGCTCGCGGTAATGCTCGAGCGTGAGCACCTCCGAGAGCACGACCCCCTCGCCCCAGGTCTCGACGAACGAGCGCAGCGTGATGCCGGCGAGCGGCACCACCACGGTGACCGCGAACCAGAGCGCGATCGCGAGGAAGGCCGGCCAGCGCCATTTGCCGAGCCGGAGCGGGGCCGAGCGCAGGCCCTTGCCGCGCACCGAGACGTAGCGCTGCGCCTGCCGCAGCAGTCGCCGCTGCATGAACACCAGCGGAGCGGTGATCGCGACGATCGTCACCACCACCACCGCCATCAGCTGGTAGGACGGCACGCCGAGCTTGTTGGTGAGCTTGAACAGGTAGGTCGACAGCACCAGCAGGCCCTGCGGGTCACCGAGCACGAGCGGCAGGCCGAACAGCTCGAAGCCGAGGAAGAACACCAGCACGCCCGCGAACATGATCGCCGGCAGCACCATCGGCAGGCTGACGTCGATGGCGACCTTCCACGGATTGGCGCCGATCGAGCGCGCTGCTTCCTCGACGTCGCTGCCGAGCCCGCGTAGCGCCGCAGCGGTGTAGAGATAGACGTGGGGGACGTGGGTCAGCCCGGCGATGACGATGAGCGAGGGGAGCGAATAGAGATTCCACGGCGCGACGCCGATCAGCTCCCTGGTCGCGGTGGTGAGGATGCCGACCGGCCCGAGCGCGACCACGTAGCCGAACGCGAGCACCACCGCCGAGATGAAGATCGGGACCAGGATCACCGGCTCGAGCCAATGCCGGCCGGGCACGTCGGTGCGCGCCATCAGGAAGGCGAGGCCGGCGCCGAGCGGCACCGCGATCGCGGTCATGCCGCCGCCGAGCAGCACGGTGGTGACGAAGGCGGTCCAGAAATCGCCGTCGGCGAAGACGAATTCATAGGCCGCTATGCTGAGCCGCGCGGTCGGCTGGAAGAACGGCGCGGTGAGCAGGCTCTGGTAGGCGACCAGCGACAGCGGCGCCAGCACCGCGAGCGCGGTGAGGCCGATGACGATGAAGCGATAGAGCGCCACTGGGGGACTCACTGCCCCTTCATCGCGGCCTGCCAGCGCTTGAGGAATTCGAGCCGCTTGCCTTCATCGAGATTGGCGAGCAGCTCCGGCCCGATCGGAACCGGCCGCGCCTTGTCGCCGATGAGCTCGGTGACCCCTTTCACCGTCGCCTCGCCGGTGACGTCCTCGCGCAGCGAATAGAGGTCGGCCTGGTTGGCGATGATGCTCTGCCCGCGCTTCGAGACGAGGTAATCGAGGAAGAGCCGCGCGCCGTTCGGGTTCTTCGCCTTCGCCGAGACGAAGGCGACGCGCGAGGTCACCAGCGTGTAGTCCTTGGGCGTGATGATGCCGAGGCTCGATACCTTCTTGGAGCGGGCGAGCGCGTAGGAGCCGAACACCCCGTAGGCGATGGTGTGCTCGCCCGAGGTCACCCGCTCCATCATGGCGCCGGCCGAGGTGTAGAGCTTGATGCCGGCCTTGCCGAAGGCCCGGAACAGGTCCCAGGCCCGCGGGAAATGCTTGACGTCCTCGTTGACGAACAGATAGCCGACGCCGGATTTTTCCGGATCGTAGGCGGTGATCTTGCCCTTGTAGGCGTCGGGCTTGGCGGTCAGCAGCGCGAGCAGCGCGTGATGGTCCTGCGGCACGTCGGCCGCCGGCACCAGCCGCTTGTTGTAGACGAAGGTGATCGGCTCGTAGGTCGTGCCGAAGGCCTGGTTCTGCCACACCGCCCATTTCGGCAGCGACGGGATCTCGGGCGAGGCATAGGTCGCGGCATTGCCCTCGGCGACGAGCTTGACCTGCAGGTCCATGGCCGAGGACCACAACAGGTCGGCGGTGCCGCTGCCGGCGGCGACCTCGGCGATGAAGCGGCTGTAGAGCTCGGTCGAGTTCATGTCGGTGTAGTCGACCTTCACCCCGGGATAGAGGGTCGCGAAATCCTTGAGCAGCGGGTTGGCGGCGGCGGCATCGGTCGTGGAATAGACGACGAGCCGGCCCTCCTTGTTGGCGGCGTCGATCAATTTGGCATAGTCGGCGGGATAGCCCTGGGGAACCTGCGCCTCTGCCCCCGCGGCGCACACGACGACGGCGACGGCGGCGAAAACGATTCTCGACATGGTTTCCTCCTTCTCGTCCCGTGCTTGTCGTTGCGGTCTCGCGCGAGCGCTCCGATGCTAAAGCATTTTCAGGAAAAGTGGGAACCGGTTTTCCGTCCGAAAATGCGACCACGTAACAAAGACGAGAGCGCATTCAGTTTCCAGCGAGACTGAATGCGCTCTAGCCCATCGGCGACGGCCGCGACTAGCTCGTCGGGGTGGGCAATCGCCGGTTCGTAGGGTGGGCAAAATCGCCGACCGCGGCCGAACGGCTCGGCGCGAATCTCGCCGGCGATTTTGCCCACGCGGTCATCGGGAAAATGGACCGCGTGGGCATTGCGCCCGCAACCGATTATCGGCCGATGGATGGATGAGCGGGCGCAATGCCCACCCTACGGACTACGCGCCATCTATCCCGCGAAGCCGCCGCCGTCGAGAAAGGCCTGCTCTTCCGCGGTCGTGGCGCGGCCGAGGATGACGTTGCGGTGGGGGAAGCGCCCGAAGCGCCGGATGATGGCGGCATGCTGCTCGGCGTAAGTGGTGAATTCCTCGTCGCCGTAGCCGCGCGCCACCGCGAGCGACCGTTCCTGGTCGGCCAGGTCTTCGGAGTGCGTGAACGGCAGGTAGAGAAAGCGGCGCTCGCGATGCGGCAGCTGCCGGTCGAAGCCGCGGGCGAGGGCGCGCTCGGCGACGGCGCGGGCGAGCGCGTCGGCCGCGTAGGTGCGCGCGTGGCCGCGGAACATGTTGCGCGGAAACTGGTCGAGCACGATCGCGAGCGCCAGCGCCCCTTCCGGCGTTTCCTCCCATTGCACGAGGCTGCCGGCGGCGGCGGCGTGCCAGACCGCGCAGAAGCGCACCGCGATCGCGGAATCGAAGGCCTCGTCCTTCTCGAACCACTGGTCCGGCCCGGCGGCGCGCCAGAAGGCGAGCACCTCCCGCGGACCGATCGTGTCGATCGGGCCGCCGGCCGCCGCGCCGGTCATATCCGGATCCGCCCCGCGCCGATCTCCTCGTACAGCGCCGCGTCGATGCGCACGAAGGCCTTGCGTTGCGGATCGCTGAAGTAGACCGGATCGAGCGTGCGGCCGGGATCGAAGCCGTCCTTCACAAGGTCGATCTTCTTCTGCTTGAAGGTGGTGGTGACGTCGATGTCCTGGCGCACGCGCAGGAAGACCGGCCGCGCATATTCCGGCAGCCGCTGCGCCAGGTGGTCGCGCAACGCCGTCAGGTTGAGGTTTTCCTTGGCGACGACCGCCGCCATGCCGGCGCGGCCGTCGTGGCCGGGCACCGTGACGCCATAGACGTTGGCCTCCAGGATTCCCTCGAATTGCCCGACCGCCTCCTCGACCTCGGTGGTCGACACGTTCTCGCCCTTCCAGCGAAAGGTGTCGCCGATGCGATCGATGAAGTAGAAATAGCCCGCCTTGTCCTTGCGCATGAGGTCGCCGGTGCGGAACCAGAGGTCGCCGCGCCTGAAGACGTTGCGCAGGATTTTCATCTCGGTCTCGGCCTCGCTGGCATAGCCCTCGAACCGTTGGCCGGGCTTGGCGGCGTCCTTCACGATCTTGCCGATCACCTCGCCGGGCTCGTCGGGCTCGCATTCGATGCAGAAGCCTCTGGCGTCGCGAACCGGCTGCTGGCGCTCCACGTCGAAGCGCACGACCTTGGTCGGGAAGCGGCCGGCGAGCCACCACGGCAACCGGCCGACCGCGCCCTCCTTCCCCTCGAAATTGAACAGCGAGACGTTGCCTTCGGTCGCGCCGTAGAACTCGATGATCTGCGGGATCCGGAAGCGCTCCTTGAACCGCGGCCAGACGTCGGGCCGCAAGCCGTTGCCGCAGGCGAGCCGCAGGCGATGCGAGCGCTCCTTCGGGCTCGGCGGCGAGTTGACGAGATAGCGGCATAGCTCGCCGATATATTGGAAGCACGTGCACTCGAAGCGCGCGACGTCGTCCCAGAACTCGCGCGCGGAGAATTTCTCGCGGATCACCACCGAGCCGCCCTTGATCAGCAGCGCGCCGGTCGCGACCACGCCGCCGGCGGTGTGGTAGAGCGGCAGGCAGTCGTACATGCGGTCGCTGCCGCGGGTGTCCATGACCCCGGCGAAGGCGTGGCTCGCCAGCATCACGCGGTAATGGTTCAGGTTGGCGGCCTTCGGCATGCCGGTGGTGCCCGAGGTGTAGATGTAGAGCGCGCGATCCTCGATGGTGAGGTGGCGGTCGATGGCGAGCTCGTCGCTCGGCGTGGCATCGATCTCGCGATCGATGCGCGTGAAATTGGCGTTGGCGTCGCCGTGCAGCCAGATCTTCGCGTCGCCCTTGATCAGAGGGCGCGCGCGCTCGAGCGGCTCGAACAATTCCGCCGCGACGATGATGTGCTTCGGGCTCACGACGTTGATGCAATGCGCGAGGGCGAGCCCGGTCAGGTGGGTGTTGAGCAACGCCACCACGCCGCCGACCCGCGTGATGCCGATCCATACCGCCAGGAACTCGGGCCGGCCCGGCATCAGCAGGCAGACGGTGTCGCCCCGGCCGAGTCCCTGCGCCAGCGCCCAGCGGGCGTAGCGGTTGGCGCGGCCGGCCAGGTCCCGGTAGCTGAAGCTCTCGCGGTCGGAGATGAGCGCCGGCGCATCGCCGTACCGATCCGCCAGCTCCGCGATCAGCTGCGGAAAGATGCGGGTCGGATTCCGGGCGATCGGCGTGGTCATCTTGAGGGTGCGCAACGCACCCTTCAGGCTGATCGCGTCGGCCGTCAGCCGCTCGATAACCGTCATCGCCCGTCCCGAGCGGCTGTTCGCCGCGGCTCGCGCGCCTGCCCCGCCCGGGAGCATCGGGCACCCGGCACGACGTGGCAAGAGGCGTCACGCCAAGCGTAAAGCGAAACCGTCACGGAATCGTCAACGATCGAGCCCGCCGAAAGGGACGAGCGGATTGTCGACGAGCGCCGCGGCATCGGGCTGGTCGGGCGCGGCGGCGCCGAGGAAGGCGTCGAACAGGCGCCTGACCGCGTCGGGGTCGAGGTCGCGGGTGATCAGCACGATGCGGGTGCGCTCGTCGCCGTCGGGCCAGCGCGGCAGCCGCACCGCCGGATGGAAGACGTGCTGCACGCCGTGGATGACGAGGGGGCTTCCCGGCGTCTCCTTGATTTTCACGATGCCCTTGAGCCGCAGCAGGTTGGGACCGTACGCCGATCGCAAGAGGTCGAGAAACATCTCCAGCACGGCGGCGGGAATCGCGGCGTCGGCGGCGAGCGAGAACGCGCGGATGCGGTCGTCGTGGCGGTTCACGTCGTGGTAGTGATGATCGCTCCCGCTCTCGTCATTCCGGTCGCGCGCATTGGCGCGCGGACCGGAATCCATAACCCCAGGTCCCGGAGGTTGGCCGTGACTGTGGTTATGGATTCCGGGCTCCGGCCTTCGGCCGGCCCCGGAATGACCGGACTTGGCGTAGGCCTCGGCGGCGAGCCAGCGCTTGACGTCGGGGATCTTGCGCTCGGGGTCGAACAGCCCGCAGGCGAGGAGACGCGCGGCGGTCGCCTCCGCGGCATCGAGGATGGGCGCGGCCGGATTGAGCGCGCGCAGCCGCGCGGCGAGGCGCTCCTTGCCGCGCTCAAGCTCCGGTGCGGCGAGGAGATCGGTCTTGGTCAGCACGATGCGGTCGGCGACCGCCGCCTGCTTCACCGACTCGAGGTGCGCATCGAGCGTCGCCTCCCCGTTCACCGCGTCGACGACGGTGATCACCCCGTCGAGCCGGTAGCGCATCACCAGATAGGGATGCGCCATCGCGGTCTGCAGCACCGGCGCGGGGTCGGCGAGGCCGGTGGTTTCCAGGATCACGCGGCGGAACACGGCGCGGCCGTTGTCGAGGTCGCGCAACAGCTGCTCCAGCGCGTCGACGAGGTCGCCGCGCAGGGTGCAGCACAGGCAGCCGCTTTGCAGGAGGACGACGCCGTCGCGGATCGGCCTGACCAGAAGATGGTCGAGGCCGACATCGCCGAACTCGTTGATGATGACCGCGGTCTCGGCGAGCGCAGGGTCGACGAAGAGGCGATTGAGCAGCGAGGTCTTGCCGGCGCCGAGGAAGCCGGTCAGCACCGTCAGCGGGATGGGTTCGGCCGGACCGCGCGTCGCGCCAAGCGCGGTCATCTCGCCTGCGAGGTCTGCTGCGTCGCCGCAGCGGGCGCAGGCTTCGCCGCGGGCTTTTTCGGCTTCGGCTTCGCCGCAGCCCCGTCCCCGGGCGGCGCGGCGGCGGAGGACGCACCTTCCTTCGGGCCGTTCTTGTCCTTCGCCGGCGTCAGCCTTGCGGTCGCGGTCTTCTTCTTGCCGGCCTTGGCCTTCGGCTCGCTCCATCCGGCCTGCACGGTCCCGGGCGCCGGGGGCTTGGTTCCGGTATAGACCAGGACCGGCTCGCCCATATGGTCTTCCTGCAGCAGCGCGCCGCCCTTGCTCTTCGGGCGCAGGCTCGAGAGGAAGACCGCGTAGGGCGAGTCGGGGCTGCTGTTGGCGGTGATCGTGTCGTCCTCGTCCTCGGTCGCCGGACGCTTGCGGTGGCCGCCGCACATCTCGTCGCGCAGGTTCGGAGGCTCGGCGTTGACCGGCTGCAGCGATTCGACCGTGCCGAGCGTCGGCATCAGCCAGGCGAGGCCGGTGTTGCTGTTGAAGCCGCGCTCGAGCAGCTGCGCGGCTTTCAGGGCGCGCGCCGCCGAGGACGGAGCGCCGAGCACCACGGCGATCATCCGCCGGCCGTCGCGCGTGGCCGAGGCGACCAAGTTGAAGCCGGAGGCGCAGATGAAGCCGGTCTTCATGCCGTCGGCGCCGGGGTAGCGCCCGATCAGCGTGTTGTAGTTCCGCTGCACCATTTTCCCCATGCGGATGCCGGGCAGGTGCCAGTAATAATCGTATTCCGGCATCTCGCGAATGAGCGCGCGGGCGAGGATGGCGAGGTCGCGGGCGGAGGTGATCTGGTCGTCGGCGGGCAGCCCGTTCGGATTAACGAAGCTGGTCTGGATCATGCCCAGGCGCTGGGCATTGCGATTCATCAGCTCGGCGAAATTCTCGATCGAGCCGGCGACGCCTTCCGCGAGCACCACCGCGATGTCGTTCGCCGACTTCACCATCAGCATCTTCAGGGCATTGTCGACGGTGACCTGGGTTCCCGTCCCGAACCCCATCTTCACCGGAGCCTGCGCCACGGCGTTGGTCGAGACGGTGAGCGGCGTGTCGAGCGCGAGTCGGCCTTCCCTGACCGCGCGCAAGGTGACGTAGGCGGTCATCAGCTTGGTGACGGACGCGGGGTACCAGGGCTGGGTCGCGCGCTCGGCGTAGAGCACCTTGCCGCTTTCGGCCTCGATCACCAGCAGGGCTTCCGCCGCCGCCCGCGTCGCGGGCAAGGCGGTTGCGGCGCCGGCCAGGGCCGCCCACATCAAGGTTCGGACGACGAAGAAACGCGTCGAGAGCAGCACGGGCTCGGGTCCGATCGTTTGGGCGGGCCTCGGAACCGCTCCGGAGGCCGAGAAGCATGGTTTAGGCCGAAGGCGGGTGAAAGGCAAAGCGAGAACCCCCCGGAGCGACCACCCGGGCCGGGGGTCGGCCGTTAATGTCGGGAGAAAACGTCCAAAATTCGGCGCCTTGGCGCCGGTGTTGCGTTTACGGCACAATCGTCGGAAATCGCTTCTGCAACCGAGGAGCCTCCGCCGGAGGCTTGCGACAGGAGGCGGCCATGACGGCTTGCATCGTGGGCTGGGCGCACACGCAGTTCGGGCGCCTCGAAGGCGAGACGGTCGAGAGCCTGATCGTCCGGGTCGCGGGTGAGGCGCTGGCCGATGCCGGGGTCGAGGCGCGCGACGTCGACGAGATCGTGCTCGGCCATTTCAACGCCGGCTTCTCGCCGCAGGATTTTACCGCCTCGCTGGTGCTGCAGGCTTCGCCCGATCTGCGCTTCAAGCGCGCGAGCCGGGTCGAGAATGCCTGTGCCACCGGCTCGGCCGCGGTGCACCAGGGCCTCAAGGCGATCGCCGCCGGGGCCGCGCGCATCGTGCTGGTGGTCGGTGCCGAGCAGATGACGACGACGCCCGCGGCCGAGATCGGCCGCAACCTGCTCAAGGCGTCCTACGTGCGCGAGGAGGCCGATATCGACGGCGGCTTCGCCGGGATTTTCGGCAAGATCGCTTCCCTCTATTTCCAGCGCTGGGGCGACCAGTCCGACGCGCTCGCGCGCATCGCCGCCAAGAACCACAAGAACGGCGTCGGCAACCCGTTCGCGCAGATTCGCAAGGACCTCGGCTACGAGTTCTGCCGCACCGAGAG